>LSQX01147776.1_pt1 | contig 45423 bp, 36 predicted proteins | sample 654561 | NCBI WGS metagenome assembly LSQX01 (sample SAMN04489861, study PRJNA283612) | anaerobic digester metagenome | isolation source: 4 biogas reactors fed with cattle manure at either 37C or 55C with and... | place: Denmark: Kongens Lyngby | collected 2014 | reverse complement strand
ATGACAAAACCGCTGTCGGTTTTTACAGGACCGAAGCAGCCGTTTACATATGACAGCTCAACCGAAACGCCGCCGGCGGTCAGTTCATAATTTCCGTGCAACGTTTTCACACAAATCTGACTCCTTTATGATATGTTATCCTAATTTATTATACCACAAAAACAGCCGAAATGCAAAGGCGGCAGAAACAGAATACGGTTCTTCGTTTTTTCATGATACTCCGTATTTTAAAACTCACCCCCCTCTTTTTCGACTTTTTTCGTCTTTCCTCTTGCCAAACCGCTCTAAATGTGGTATCATATCGACAGAGAAATATAATGTGGGCAGACGCCCGGAGGTATATATCATGGCACAGAGAAAAACACGCTTCGACAGACGCCGGTTCAATATCGGCACCTACTGCATCGCCGAATACGCCCGCGAAGACCGGCATGTCCGCGAGATGAAAGAATGCGGCATCGACTTTCTGACTGCCGCTCCTTACGACAAAAAGCTGCTTGACAACTGCGAGAAATACGGCATAGGAGTTGTCGCGACCGGAGTTATCCCCGGCTGGTGGGGCGGCGACGGGCAGAACGCCGGTAAATTTGAAAGCGCCGTTCCGCTTGAAAAGGTCAAGGAAGCCGCCGACAGGTATGTAGACCATCCCGCCGTTCGGGGCATTGACGTCGGCGATGAGCCGTCCGCACTTGACTACGCCCATTACGGAAGGCTGATAAGCTATGCCGAGACTTTATTCCCGAACAAGCTCATTTATTTGAACCTGTATCCCAACTACGCATCGGTAGCCGAAAACACCGATAATCAGGTGAATTCTCAGCTCGGTACCGCAACATATCAGGAATATATCGACAAATACGTCGCGCTTGTCAACACCGACTACATCTGCCTTGACAACTACGAATTCGCTGCCGGAGAGCTGAAGCTTTACGACAATCTGCGGATCGTCGCCAACGCCTGCCGCGATTCGAAGCGGGATTTCTGGATAGTCCTGCAGGTGAATTCGAACAATCCCGACGTATGGCTGACGACCGACAACCTGCGGCATCAGGCGTTTTCTTCGATGGCTTTCGGCGCGGTTTCAATCAACTGGGCCTGCTGGACTGCCGGCTGGTGGCACAATCAGGTGCTTGACAAAGAGGGCGAGAAAACCGAGCAGTATGATAAGCTCAAAACCGTGAACATGGAAATCCGCAAGCTTGAGCCGGTTTACATGGCTTACAAAAACATCTCCGCGCATTTTGCCGGCAAAACTACCGACGCCGTCGCCGGAAGCGGAGTACTCTGCGTTCCGGTATGGGCAAACGAAATCTTCGCCAACGTAAAGCCGAGCGACGGGGAAACTCTCGCCGTCGGATACATGAACAAGCGCGAAGGCCGCGGTCATGCGCTCTTCCTCGCCGATGTCACCGACCGCAACGGCGGGGACAAGAACAGATCGGTATCCTTCATGGTAAATCCCGGATACAAGGTGAAGGCTTATCACAGCGGAGAAGAATTTGAACTTAAGTATGAAAACGGCGTTTACGAAACCGAAATCACCCCCTGCGGCGCCGTGATGATTACGGCGGAAAAAGAATAAGCATATAAGAAAAACTGCACCCGTGAGGTTTAGATGACTTCACGGGTGCATATTCTTTTAAGATTAATTTAAAATTTCAATAAGTTCACAAAACACAAGGGCTGCTGATTATCCGCCGTATTTCTCCAGGATTGCCTCGCATACTCCGTTATAATAATCGATAGCTCTGGACTCTTCCGCCGCATAGAAGGAGGCAAAATCGCCTTGTTTGAAGTTTACGACTTCATACATGGCATTCTGCATCGTATTGTATCCTTCCGCATAATTCAAGCCGAAATCGTATACAACATTCGAGTATATTATGTCGAGAACGCGTACTATGTCATCATCACGAGCTATCTTGCCGGTCAGCATGATATCATACCACGCCGGGACGGTGGTTTCCATGCTGTAATATGACAGAAGCTCGGTAACATAGCCGGCAAGATCTTTATCCGCGCCGCGCGGCACGCACATAAGACCGCCCCAGTCGAGAGAGAGATAATTTTCCTGCTGTTCATCGTATTTCGGTAAAGGAAGTATACCGAAATCGATCTCGGTCTCGCGGTAGTTCGGAAGCGAGACTTGCGACGCCGCCCACGCAGTGAACCAGCACCAGCTGATAAGCGTCGTCACCCGCCATGACCGACTTTGAGATCTTTGGCTCGATTTGAGAGATGGTGCCGAGGTCGGTCATATGCAGACTTACATTTGCCTTTTCCTCACAAAGCAAGGTTCGGCGGTAAACCGCGTCGTTTACGGTGTCGCCGGACTCCTCTTCGGAAATTATATAACCGTTGTAAAGAGCCCAGTTGATATAGACTATGGTGAAATCCGCTCCGTTGAAGTCGCGGTTTTCAAGAGTCAGCAAAGAAGCAGGATCGACAGTCGTCTCTTCGGCAGAAGTTTCAGCGTCATCACCGACGGCCGGCGCTTCCCCGGTTATCTCCCCCGCTATCATCCGGCTTCTGCGCCGAACATGCTGCGGAAGCTGACAGAACAAGCAGAAAAAGCAGAAAAAGCAATAAGGCTGCCACAAGTCTTGTGAACATTTTAATCACCTTTTTTAAAATTATATTGTCAATAATTGCACAGTCGATTAACGCTGAAAATCCGGCAGTTTGCCATTAATAGCTCTTTCCCCAGAGCACCATCTGCTTTGCCGGCTTGCCGCAGCAGACGCAGGTGTCGGAAATTCTCTCCTGATCAAAGGGGATACAGCGGCTGGCGACGCCGGTTTCTTCTTTTACCTTATCTTCGCATTCGGGATCGCCGCACCACATGGCTTTGATGAATCCGTCGCCGTGTGCTTCGAGCGATGCGCGAATCTCTTCAAGCGTTGTGCAGGAATGGGTGCGCTGCTCCCGGTTGGCGAGCGCCTTTTCGTAAAGCCCGGTGCGGACGGCTTCGAGCGCCTTTCCGACTTCCGATTCGAGGTCGTCGAGCGAGACAACCTTTTTCGAGCGGTCGAGGCGGGAAACGAGTACGCACTGATTTGCTTCGAGGTCGCGGGGACCTATCTCGAGGCGGAGCGGAACGCCCTTCATCTCGTATTCGCTGAACTTCCAGCCGGCGCTGTTATCCGAGTCGTCGAGCTTGACGCGGAAATGCGACGAAAGACGGTCGGAAACAGCCGCGGCGGCTTCGCTGACCCCCGCTTTATGGGAGGCTATCGGGATCACGACTATCTGTATCGGCGCGACGGCGGGCGGCAGGACAAGTCCGGAATCGTCGCCGTGAGTCATTATGATGCCGCCGATCATGCGTGTGGTGGAACCCCAGGAAGTCTGGAAGGGGTGAACCAGCTTATTTTCGCTGTCGGTGTATTGGATTTCGAAAGCGCGGGCGAAACCGTCGCCGAAATAATGGGAGGTGGCTGCCTGGAGCGACTTGCCGTCGTGCATCATCGCTTCGATGCAGTAGGTGCGCTCGGCTCCGGCGAATTTGTCGCTGTCGGTCTTGCGGCCGCGGATGACCGGGACGGCGAGGTCATGCTCATGGAAATCGGCGTAGATATTGAGCATCTGCTCTGTTTCTGCAATCGCTTCCTCGGCGGTGGCGTGCATTGTGTGTCCCTCCTGCCAGAGGAATTCGCGGGTACGCAGGAAGGGGCGGGTGTTCTTCTCCCAGCGGACGACCGAGCACCACTGGTTATACAGCTTCGGCAGGTCGCGGTAGGATTTGATGATATGCTGAAAATGCTCGCAGAAGAGCGTCTCCGACGTCGGGCGGACGCAGAGCCGTTCGGTCAGTTCCTCGTCGCCGCCGTATGTGACCCATGCGACTTCGGGGGCGAAGCCCTCGACATGATCCTTCTCCTTCTGGAGCAGCGACTCGGGGATAAAGAGAGGCATATACACATTTTCGTGGCCGGTCTTTTTGAATTCCCCGTCAAGTATGCTCTGGATTTTTTCCCAGATGGCGTATCCGTAGGGGGTGTATACCATGCAGCCCTTTACCGAGCTGTAATCGCAAAGATCCGCCTTTTTGACAACGTCGGTATACCACTGTGCGAAATCTGTATCCATCGGGGTTATCGCTTCGACTAACTTCTTGTCTTTTTCCTTTGACATTTGAATATATCTCCGAATTTATTTATCAGTCTTTTCTTTCATAGCCGGCCATCCTCGCTCGGTGCTCTTCCTCGGCGCGGCGCTTGTCTTCTTCGACTATCCGCTTATGCTCCTCCGCGTCGCGGCGGCGGATCATTTCCTCCTCCTGAGCCATGAGGCGGCGGCGCTCGGCGTCGAGTTCCTCAAGCTCCTCGAAGGTTGGGGCGGGGTCATCTTCCATCGCGCGGCGGAACTGCTCTTCGACCATCAGCTCGTTTTTCATCAAAAAGGCGGAGATGTATTCGAGCTTGTCGTCGTTTTCGATGAGTATCCGGCGGGCGGTTTCATAGGCGTCGGTTATTATCCGCTTGATCTCGGCGTCGATCAGCGCTGCGGTTTCCTCGGAATAGTTGCGGGCGGTGTTCAGGTCGCGGCCGAGGAAAACCTCGTCGTTGGTGTGCTCCGAACCGTAAACCACCGGACCGAGGGTGTCGGACATGCCGTATTTCATCACCATGCTGCGGGCAAGGCGGGTAGCACGGCCGATGTCGTTGGACGCGCCGGTCGAGATATCCCCCATCTTAAGCGATTCGGCAACCCGGCCGCCCATGAGGGTGATAATCTCGTTTTCGATATCTAAGCGGGACTGGTAGTTCTTGTCTTCAATCGGCAGGCTCATGGTGTAGCCGCCGGCGAGACCGCTGGGGATGACGCTTATGCGGTGAACCGGCTTGTCCGGCTGGCGGAATTTCGTTACTATCGCGTGGCCCGCTTCGTGATATGAGGTGAGCTTTCTTTCCTTTTCGGAAATGACCTTCGATTTCTTTTCCGGACCGACGACCACCTTTAAGGCGGCTTCGTCGAGGTCGGTGTTTCCTATCTTCTGCTTGTCTTTGCGGGCGGCGAGCAGCGCGGCTTCGTTCAGCAGGTTTGCAAGGTCGGCGCCGGTGAATCCGACGGTCGATCTTGCGAGGGTGTTGAAGTCGACATCATCTTCAAACGGCTTGCCTGCCGCGTGGACCTTGATTATTTCTTCCCTTCCGTTGATATCCGGGTATCCGACCATCACCTGACGGTCGAAACGGCCGGGACGCAGCAGAGCGGGGTCAAGGATATCGGGGCGGTTTGTTGCGGCTATGACGATAACGCCGTCGTTTGAGCCGAATCCGTCCATCTCGACCAGAAGCTGGTTCAGAGTCTGTTCGCGCTCGTCGTGTCCGCCGCCCAGACCCGCGCCGCGGTGGCGTCCGACGGCGTCGATTTCGTCAATAAAGACGATCGATGCGGGATTCTTCTTCGCGGTTTCAAAAAGGTCTCTTACCCTCGATGCGCCGACGCCGACATACATTTCGACAAAATCGGAGCCGGAGATCGAGTAGAACGGCACTCCGGCTTCTCCGGCGACGGCTTTGGCAAGCAGGGTCTTACCGGTGCCGGGAGGGCCGACAAGCAGGATTCCGTGCGGTATCTTTGCGCCCAGTTTGGTGAAGCGGGCGGGATCGCGAAGGAAATCTACGACCTCGCGGAGCTCGTTTTTCTCTTCGTCGCATCCGGCGACATCCTTGAAGTAGACTTTGCGCTTCTCCTCGGACCCCAATTTCGTCCGCGCCTTGCCGAAGGTGTTCAGTCTTCCGCCGCCGCGGCCGGTCGCCTGATTCATCACGTAAATCCAGAGCGCTATCATCAGCACGACGATGATTATATAGGGTATCAGCGACACCCACCAGGGGATTTCCACCGGAGCCGGCATATCGTAATCGGTTATTATGCCCTTTTCGTACTGCTCGGCTATTAGATCGTTGAGATCGCTGTAAAACAGCTCGAGCGAGCGCAGCTTATACAGGACGACTTTCCCGTCCTGCGTGACCATTGTGAGGTTGTTCCGGTCGTCGATCTCGAATACCTTGACTTCCTCGTTTTTGAACATCGATATGACGTCGCTGTAGATTATCCTGTCGGAAGCGGTGCGGTTGAACAGCGCAGTCGCCGCGACGAGTATCACGATTATCAGAACGGCATAAAAAATAAAAATCTTGTAACTGTTTTTCATAATTCCCTTGTGTTTTCGGGGGATTTTTTCCGATCTGCCGCGGCAGACTTACTTTTCATAAATATCTCGTCTGAGAATGCCGACATACGGCAGGGTACGGTATTTCTCCGCATAATCGAGGCCGTAGCCGACGACGAATTCGTCCGGGATAATTTTTCCCTTGTAATCCGGCTCGAAGTCGGTTTCGCGTCGGTCGGGCTTGTCGAGCAGTGTGACCGATCTTACGCTGCGCGCTCCCTTGAGCCTCAGATAGTCGGCAAGGTAGGCAAGCGTTCTGCCCGAGTCGATGATATCCTCGATGATGAGAATATCGGTTTCCGGCAGATCGCGGCGGAAGAGGTCGAGGATGATGTTGACGGAGCCGCCCGATTTCGCCGCCTGCCCGTAGGAGCTGACCTTCATGAAGTCGATCTCCGCCGGAGTTTTGATATGCTTCATCAGGTCGCCCATGAAGACCACCGAACCTTTCAGCACACCGAGCAGCAAAAGGTGATTTTTGCGGCCGTCGATATGGGCGTAATCGGCGTCTATCTCGGAGGCGATTCTGCGGACGATGGAATCGAGCTCTTCGGCATCTATGAGAATGCTTTCGATGTCGTTTGATAATTCGTTCATGTTGTGTCCGGACTTTCGTTTGATATATATTCGGCTGTCAGAAGACAGCCGTTTTTCGGCTTTTCAAGATACAGCCCGTCGCGGCAGAGGGGACGGCCGTTGATATGCAGCTCGGGAACGCAGACAATGCCTTCTTCGTCCCGTATGACGGGGGCTGCCGCGCGTCTGTTTTCCGGCATTCCGGCGGCGCTCATCAGCTTTGCGAGGCTTTTGGTCATGCCGAGGCATTTTACCTTATCGCCGGGACGCCGGGGAGCGGCAAAAAGCTCTCCTTTTATTTTATCAGAATCGAGGTAAGCTTTCAGTCGGTTATTGTAAATATTCGGTATCCGTTCTGTATACTTCTCGTCAAATACCGAAATAAATATCGAAGCGCCGGCGGGCGGAATCGGATTTTCCCCTTCGCGGAGCGGGACAGTGTATGAAATCTCCGGCTTTTCGCGGATATCTTCGGAAAATACTGCGCGGCCGCGTTTTATGTCAAGTCTTATCCGCCCCGGCAGAGAAATTCCGCCGATGTCGCCGGCGTTTGGGCTGCTGCCGCTGTTTTTTATAAAATCGGCAGCAGCTTCGATATGGCAGCTTTCAAGCTCTCCCGCGCCTGCTTCAAGGCAGCTGCGTCTCAGCCATCGGGTCAATACAGGGTCTGCCAAAGCGGCAAGTTCGGATACTTCGGCGTCGGCGGGAACGGCTGCGGCGAGGCTTTCGAGATATTCGTCGTCGCGGCGGGCATATGCGGAGAACCTCGATATCGCCGCGACTGCGGCGGGGTCGACCCGCTTAAGCGAGGGTATTATCTCGCTCCGGATGAAATTCCTTGTATATATCGTTTCGGCGTTGGTGCTGTCTGTAACGTATTTCAGGTTTCTCTCGGCGCAGCAGTCAAGGATAAGGCTTTTTTCGCAGCCGATCAGCGGCCGGATGATATTCCCTCTCACCGGCGGAATTCCCCCGGCTCCGCGCAATGATGCGCCGCGGCAGAGGTTGAAGATAAGCGTTTCGGCGTTGTCGTCGGCGTTGTGCGCAACGGCGACTTTGTCGATTCCCCAGAACCGGCAGAGACTTTCAAAATAACGGTATCTTATCTCCCTTGCCGCAAGCTCGAGGGGCTGCTTTGCGGCTTTCGCCGCCGCCGGAGCGTCGAAAACTCCGGAAAAAAGCAAAATACCGCGGCTTTCGCAGAATTCAAAGCAAAAGCGCGCGTCACAAAATGCTTCATCCCCTCGGATGAGGTGGTTTACATGAGCGGCGTATAATTTTATTCCGCGCTCGCGGCATATCCGGCTCATCACATCGAGCAGGCAAACCGAGTCGGAGCCGCCGGAAAAGGCGCAGAGCACGCTTTTTGCGCCTTCGAGCATACGGAATTTTGCGATGGTTTCGCCTGCGGCGGCATACAGCCGTTCTGCGGCGTTCATCTTAACCGTTGCCGCCGGCCTGAGGCTCGTCAAGGTCGGTAAAGCGGGTGAACTGCCCCATCCAGCCCATCTTTATCCTGCCGGTTGAGCCGTGGCGGTTCTTGGCGATGATAACTTCGGCAAAGTTCTGATCATCCGCTTCTTCTTTATAATATTCGGCGCGGTAAAGGAACATTACGATGTCCGCATCCTGCTCTATGGCGCCCGAATCGCGGAGGTCGGAAAGCTGGGGAATCTTGTCGCTGCGGCCCTCGGGGGCGCGGGAAAGCTGGGCGCAGCAGATGACCGGAACGCCCAGGTCTTTTGCAAGCAGCTTGAGGTTCCTCGAAATATCGCCGACTTCCTGAACGCGGTTGTCGATGCGGCGGTCTGATGTCATCAGCTGCAGGTAGTCGATGACTACAAGCCCCAAATTCTTTACCCGGCGCAGCTTCGCTTTCATGCCGGTTATCGTAATGCCGGAGGTGTCGTCTATCAGTATCTCGCATTCGGAGAGCATTGCGGCGGTGTTGGCGAGTATATCCCACTTTCCCTGAAGTTCGCCGGTGCGAAGCAGGTAGTTGTCTATCAGGCCTTCCGACGAAAGCATTCTTGTTACGAGCTGCTGCTTTGACATTTCGAGCGAGAAGATGCATATCGCCTTTTTGGTTTTCCGGGCGGCTTTCACCGCGATATTCAGGGCGAATGAGGTTTTTCCCATTCCCGGGCGGGCGCCTATTAAGATAAGGTCGGAGGGCGCCATTCCGACAATGATGTGGTCGAGCTCGGTGAAGCCGGACGGGGTTCCGACGGCGGCGGCACGGTCGGTTTCAAGCAGCCGAAGATGATCGTATACCGAGATGATGACTTCTTTGATATGAGTGAAGTTTTTCTGGTCGCTGCCCTGCGCTATCGCGAAGATCTTCTGCTCGGCGTTGTTTACGATGTTGTCGACTTCGTCGCCCTCGGCGAAGGCGTTTTCGGTTATCTCGGCGCAGGCTTCGATCAGGCGGCGAAGCGTCGATTTGTCCTTTACTATACGAGCGTAATCGAGGATGTTCTGAGCCGTCGGCACCGCTTCGGCGATGACGCGGATATAGTTGCGCCCCGATTCGTCGGTATAAACGCCTAATTTGACGAGTGCGTTTATCAGGGTGACGACGTCGATGCTTTTGTTTACCAGAAAGAGACTTGCCATCGCTTCGTATATCGATTTATGCTCCTCGATATAGAAGTCTTCCGATGTCAGTATCGTCGCCACCGCAGGAAAGCGCTCGGGATCGATTAATATCGACCCGAGCACCGATTGCTCGGCTTCGAGCGAATAGGGCAGCCTTTTAATAATCTGCTCGTCTGCCATAAGCTTATTTCGCGGTTACGATGACGTTTATCTTCCCGGAAATTTCGGGATACAGTTTGACGTCTACCGTATATGAGCCGTAAGCCTTGATGGGATCGGCTATGCTGAGCTTGCGCTTGTCGATGTCGATTTTATGCTGTGCTTTCAGCGCGTCGGCTATCTCCATCGTGGTGACCGAGCCGTAAAGCCGGCCGTCATCGCTTCCCGATTTGACTATTTTCACCGTAACTCCCATCAGCTTTTCGGCGGTTTCGGCGGCGTTCTGCTTTTCGAGAGCTGCGCGGCGGACTGCGGCCGCTTCCTTTGCTTCAAGGTCGTCAATCGCCTTCTTTGTCGCTTCGATTGCAAGCCCGCGCGGCAGAAGGTAGTTGCGGGCGTAGCCGTCGGAAACGTTTAAAAGGGCGCCTTTCTTGCCCTGGCTAGGAACGTCCTGCGTCAATATGACTTTCATGATATATATGACCTTTCTTTATCGGTATCTGTTATTTCGAAATATGGTTTTCGTTTTCGAAGAGTATATGGCGGGCGGCGATATCGCAGTCTCCTTCGTGAAAAACGAGGCGATAGGTATAATGCAGGGACTCGCCGCGGCAGAGCGTAAGTCCGCCCTTGAAAAAGAAGTTGTTCGGCGCGAAAAGCCCGTAGTCGCGGATATGCCATGTCGCGGGGTAGCGTTCGTTGCGCTCGCAGTCGAAGACGGCAACGCCGCATTCATGCCCGTCGAGCCTGCCCGAATAATCGCACCAGACGGCGGGACGTCCCCAGCATTCGCGCTCGGAAACGGCGCCCCAGCTGTTTTTGAGGTGGCCGCCCCTGTCCCCTCTCAGCGCCTCCGCCATGCGGATGCCCAGAGGGCCGGCTTCCTTCGTCGCGCCGATCTCGATATCGCCGTAACTTGCCGTGAACTCGATATCGAGGTCGATATATCGGCAGGCTTCTCCCTGATTGTAGAAGGTGAAGCGGCGGCGCTCGTCAAGGTATTTTATCCCGTCCTGCCCTTCCCAGATGTTATATGCGGTAAAAGAAGCGCAGGCGTCGTTTGAAAAGATGTTTTCTATCCGCTGATGCTTCTGGTATCCCCAGTTTCCCGATTCGTTCCAGAAATCGACGACCTGATCGGCTCCGCAGAGGCTTACTTCGCCGATGCCGAGGAAGACGGAGCGGTGGTGCGGATGCTCCTTCGTGTCAAAATCAAGGCGGGTGAAGCTGCCGCCGAAGCTCGTCGCTATCGGGCCGAGATATGGCTTTATGAACTTATCCGAATAACAATACGAGGTAAAACGATTGCTGCCGATAAAAACATCGACCGCATCATCGCCGTCGGCAAGCGAGACTTTATCGCGGCCGCTTTCAAAGTCGGACGGTTCCGGTTTCGTTTCTCCCGCGGGACAGGAGATAACCGCTAAAAGATATTCTTCCCCCCTGCGCAAAACTTTTGCCGCCGGATACAGCTTATCCCCGATCTTTACGCTGCGGGTCGATTCCGGGATGCCGCCGGCTTTTATATATACCGGTGCGTCACAAACGGGACGCGCCGCGAAAAAAGTGAGTTCCATTATGATTTCCTTTCAAAAGCGGTCTTTGAGTCGAATTAATCAGAATACGCGGCGCATATATTCGTATATGCGGGGAAGTTCGGCGTGATAGTCTTTATACACAGCCTCGCAGCTCACCCTTCCGCAGTAGCCGGCGCGGCTGAGCGCGTCCGAAGCGTTCGGCAGCAGCTCGCCGTTTTCGGTGCCGTCGTAAGCTCCGGGGAAACTCCTGTCGAATTCGGAGACATGAACATGGACGAGCTTGTCCGCAACGAGCGGGATATTTGTCAGCGGTTCGTTCTGCTTTGACATATGGTATACGTCGGCGAGCAGCTTTACCGCGGGATGGCGGACCGCCGAAGCAACGGCATAGCCCTCGATCGTGGTATACATAAAGTTGGTCTCGGCGGGATTCAGCGGCTCGAGCGCAAACTTGATTCCGTATGACGCGGCGATATCGCCGCACATCCGTATAAACTCATAATATTTCCAGAGCAGGGCGCTGCGCTCCGAATAGCTTATGCCGTCCGGCAGGCTGCGGGCGCGGCCGGAGCCGAAAACTACCGTGTCAACGCCTATTGCGGCGGCACGGCCGACGGCGCGCTCGACATATTCTCTTATTTTAGGAAGTTCGGTTTTCGCAAGCGCATATTCGCCGGGAAGAAAGCTGTTGGCGCATTCAAAGCGGACGCCGTCTCTGACGGCTCTTTTGAATTCTTCGTCCGACATGCTCATGAAGACCCCGAAGGCGGTCTCGGCGAAATCAAATCCCGCATTCATGCAGGCTTCCCATCCGAAAAAGCACTGGTCGTAGGGGGTCACTATCCGGTTTTTATCCTGCGGCATGAACGAGCCGCCCGGAACGCATACTCCGATCCGATGTTTTATCTGCTTTGCTGACATACAGGCTCCCTCCTGAAATCTTATTTGTGGTATTATACCACAAATCCGGAAATTTATCAAGGCATAGTCCGATTATATATCAAATAATATATCCGCACCGGCTGCCGAATGCCCTCGGCGGTGCTCAAGATTAACATAAATTTACTTGACATGAAATCTTATATATGTTAGAATATTTAATATGGGAATATTTTGCTCTGACGGTTTGACGGTGTAAGAGCGTATTTTTCGGACGCTTAAGACAATTTTGACTCTTAAGTACGTATTATTTAATTTTGAGCCCACAAGAGGTGAGAAAAGCATGGACGAAGGCGGTAACACGAACCCGGTTCCGCGAAGCCGGTCAAATAAAGCGGGAAAGCAGGAAGTACCGTTGTGCTTCAAGTGCTTTTCCGCGGAATTTAATATAAGCGAAAGATAAGCCAAGGCCGCTCAATTAAGGGCGTGCCGGCGTTTTCGCGCCGCTTCGCCCCCCGGTATCGTGCTGCGCCTCCTACAAATTCCCACGCGAGAAAATTTTGTAGAAGAGGAGGCATTTCATGACCGATATCATAACAATGAGCGAAAAAGCTCTTGTACTGCTCATAGAGCGCAAGTACAAAGAGCTGAGGGAGCTGCTCTCGGATATGGAACCCGTCGATATTGCGGCGCTGACATCCGAGCTGCCCCGTGACATTATCCCCCTGACTTTCAGACTTCTGCCGAAGGAGCTTGCCGCCGACGCATTCGTCGAGATGGACACAGACCTTCAGGAGACGCTGATTCAGGCGTTTTCCGACCTTGAGCTGAAGGAAGTTCTCCAACAGCTCTTCCTCGACGATACCGTCGATATAATCGAGGAAATGCCGGCAAACGTCGTAAAAAGAATACTCAAAAACTCCGACCCTTCGGTGCGCCAGGATATAAACGAGGTTCTGCACTATCCGAAAGACAGCGCAGGCTCGGTTATGACAAACGAGTATGTCGACCTCCGGTTAAAGATGACCGTTGAAGACGCCTTCAAGCGCATCAAGCGCGTAGCGATCGACCGCGAAACGATTTATACCTGCTATGTCACCGATCAGGACAGGATGCTGCTGGGTCTCGTGACGGCAAAGACGCTGATGCTGTCCGAACCGGACGACATAATCGAAGACATTATGGAGACGAACGTAATAAGTTCGCTCACCACCGACGACAAAGAAGACTGCGCCGATAAGATCTCGAAATACGACCTGCTTGCGATCCCGATAGTCGACACCGAAAACCGTCTCGTCGGAATTGTCACTTTCGATGACGCCATCGACGTAATCAAAGAAGCAACCGAGGACGATTTCGCCAAAATGGCTGCGGTTACCCCCTCGGAGAACAAATATTTCCGGACAAGCGTGCTAACCCACACGAAAAACCGCGTCATCTGGCTGCTTGTGCTTATGCTGTCCGGAATTTTAACCGGCGCGATTATCGCGAAATTCGAAGATGCAATCGCAGCGATTCCGGCTCTCGTATCGTTTATCCCGATGCTGATGGATACCTCAGGCAACTCGGGAACCCAGGCTTCGACGATGGTAATCCGCGGTATGGCGATGGATGAGATTCACCTCCGCGATTTCTTGCGCGTCTGGTTTAAGGAAATCCGGATCGCGCTTCTCGGCGGCGTGATTCTTGCCGCAGTTAATACGGCGCGTATATTGATACAATATCAGGCGTCGCAGGAGAGTATTTACTTTGCGATTACCACCTCTATTACTCTGCTTTGCGTGATCTGCATCGCAAAATCTTTCGGCGTCATACTGCCGATGCTGGCGAAAAAACTGCATCTCGACCCGGCGGTCGCCGCTTCACCGGTGCTTACGACTATCTGCGATATCTGCACCGTAACGATATATTTCGCGCTTATAACATTTTTCTTCAAGCTCGCCTGACGGCGGCGCAAACAAAGTCCCTGAACCCCGGGGCCGCGGAAAGTCCCGCGGCTCCGCTCTTTTTTCGGAACACCCGATTCGGCATAAAACCGAATCCGATTATATTATGAATAATCAGCCGCCCGGACAAGACCGGGAAAACAATGATTTTCGGGGAGGAACAAAACCCGCCGCCACAGCGGCTGTCTGCCTCCTTGTCTGCCTTATCCTTCCGGCAGTTCTGTCGATTCCGCTTGAAGGAGTTTATCTTTTCCTGCCCGTCGGGCTTGCGGGAGGAGCCGCCGCTTATGCGCTCTTTTACGCCGCAAAGATATTGCGGGCGGGGTTGGCAAAGGCTTCTGTGCTGCTGCTGATTACCGCCGCCGCTTCCGCCGTTCTCTGTTATATATTCACCCGGAATATCGAGAAGACAATTCTCTCGGCGGGATATATATTCCCGGGTGCTGTCCTCTCTCTGAAACTCACTGCAAAGCCGAAAGGCCGGAAGGAAGACAAGCCCGATATATTCGAACGCGCCGTAAAGCGGCTGAGAGAGACATTCCGACCGGAAGAAGGAATAAAAACGGAGAAAGAGGTAGAGCCCCTGCCGCTTCCCTCTTATCCGTCCCGCGTTTCCTGCATCGTTTCGATGTCAGCCGTTCTGGGCGCCGCTTTTGCGGTATTTATGATCATGCTGCTTGCTGCGGAACGCGGAGGGTTGTCGCCGTCGGTGTTTTCCGACTGGCTCACCGAACAGTCGGACAGAATCCGGGCGATAATCTCGTCGTTCACAATGACGGACGGCGGCGAGACAAGGCCGCTTTACACCGGGGAAAATCTCACCTTTATGGTGAACTATATACTCCTCGTTCTGCCTGCGGTCATTACGGTCTTCTGCCTCGTCTCGTCCTGGCTGTCAACCCTGATTTTTGCGGCTTGTTCGGCGGCTGCCGGCTTTTACCGCCGTCTCTTTGAATACGGCTGGCCGCTTAAGATCAGCCGCGGCTCTGCCGTTGTCTTCATCGCGGTATATCTGGGCGCGGTGTTTTTTGGCCGGAATCCCGCGATGTATATCCTGTTTGCAAACTTTGTCCTGATACTTACCCCCGGTTTTGTTCTGATCGGCGTCCGGGAGACCGTCTTCAAGCTTGCCGATGAATATCGCCGCCCGTCCGGCATACTTCTGATCGCCGCATCGGTTATATTGATCTTCGTCAACTTTATGGCGGTATTTGTTCTGATGTCGTTCGCCGGTGTCGTTTACACCCTTTCCGGCAGCCGCAGTGATAAAAGCGGCCGCCGCGACAGCGGCGCAACATAACCTGATTATAAAGGTTTTCCTTGCCATGTTCGATTTTTTCAAAAAAATCTTTGCCGACAAGAGCACCGCAAAGAAGCTGCCGATAAGTCTCGGCTTCGCGCTTTTCGGCGCAATATATACGGCAGTCTGCATAATTGCTGCGCCGTATATGCCGCTTAAGACCGGCAAATTCGCGGCTGCGGCCGCGGCTCTGTTCCTTCTTATTTCCGTTATCGCCGCTCTGATTTGGCGAACGATCCGGATCAACAAAGCGCGGATTGAAGGAGACACCCAGAGCTCAATGCTCGGTTCAATTACCCTTGACTTTATGGTCAAGCTGAACAGCCCTCTGCTCATATGCGACGACAACGGCAGGATTGTATGGTACAATCCCGCGCTCGCTTCGTTTATGGTGTCGTCCGGCGCGCAGCGGGAGGATCTGCACGGCAAATCGATCTCCCATATCCTCGGCATCGGCCTTGAATCGATGCGCGCCGATCCAACGAGAGAAGGGGTTGAAACCGCCGTCCGCGGGTCGGTCTGGCGGATAAAGCCGTACCGCTTCGAATCGGATTCGAAGGGGAAATATCTTAATGTCCTTGTCTGGACCGATACGACAGAGCTTTCCGAAACGCGGGATAAGCTCGCGAACAACAACACGGTCGTCGCATATATCGTAATGGACAACCTTGAGGAGATTTCCCAGTATACCCGCGCATCCGACCGGATTCTTGACGCCGCGATCGACGTGCGCCAGATCCTCTACGAATGGGCAAGATCCTGCGAAGGGGTGATGCGCGACTACAGCGCCAACAAGTTTATATTCTTCTTTTCCGCTGACAAGCTTGATGAATTCACCGCCGACAAATTCAGCATTCTTGACAGGATCCGCAACATAAGGGTCGGGTCCGACATAAGCCTGCCGATAACCGTGTCGATCGGAGTCGGAACGCTTGAAGGCAGCCTGCTCGAAAAGGAACAGTCGGCGCAGTCGGCGCTCGAAACGGCGCTTCAGCGCGGCGGAGATCAGGTAGTCGTCAAAACCGAAGCCGGAACGGAGTTTTACGGCGGGCGGACGCACGGAGTTCAGAAGCGGACGAAGGTCCGCGCAAGAGTCGTCGCAAACAAGCTTGCCGGGCTTATTTCGTCAAGCTCTAATGTGCTTGTCATGGCCCACCGCTGGGCGGATTTCGATGCCTTCGGCTCCTGCGTCGGAGTGGCCCGGCTCTGCATGTACTGCGGGGTAAAGGTCAATATAATCTGCAATATGTCCGATCCGAACCTGCGCGGCTGTCTCAGCCTTTTATCCGAAGTCGCCGATTTCGGAGGGGTCTGCGTCGATTCGGCGGCGGCACAGGACATGATAGAAGCGGACACCCTGCTGATTATCTGCGATGTCAACAGCCCGGCAATTTTTGAAGCTCCGGATATAGCCGCCAACTGCGGACGGATCGCCATCATCGACCACCACCGCCGGACCGCATCGAGCGACGCCATTAAAGCGGAAAACATAATGATGTCTTATATCGAGCCGACCGCTTCCTCGACCTGCGAGCTTGTCTCGGAAATACTTGAGCTTTCGATGCCGAGCGGCACCATCACCCCTCAGGAAGCCGAATTGATGCTCGCCGGAATCCTGCTTGATACAAAACAGTTTTCACGAAATGTCGGGGTTCGCACCTTCGGTGCGGCAGTCTGGCTGAGAGCCGAGGGGGCCGATACCGGTTCGGCTCAGGCGCTCTTCAAGACGGATTTCGCCAATTTCCTGTCGGAAGCCGGATTTGAGTCAAATATCTTCATCTATCGCGAATTCATCGCAATCGCCAAATCGGATTACGAAATCGAAAAGGCAAAGCACGGCGATGCGATAAGCATATCGGCGTTCAGGATCGCGGCGGCAAAATCCGCCGACCGGATGCTCAATATCACCGGCATCCGCGCAAGCTTTGCAATCTGCCGGATAGGCAAAACCATACATATCTCTTCCCGCTCCGACGGATCGATAAACGTTCAGCTTATACTCGAAAAGATCGGCGGCGGCGGGCACTATGACATGGCTGGAGCGCAGTTTGCCGACGACGATATGATGGCGGCCCAGATAGCGCTCAAAAATGCAATAGACGAATATCTCGACTCGATCAAAGGCTGAATTCAGGTTAATATCTTCCCTCCGAATGCGATTTTTCGGAGGGATTTTTGTTTTATCGCGAAATATGGTTTTTCCGATTAAGGTCAAAATATTGTCACATTTCCCGGTTGATATCAATGCCGAAAAAATGTTATAATTAATACTCAGAACAAATCGGGAGGTATCGGCCGTGCGGCATCTTTTCAACATTCTGAAACACGCAAAGGATTACAAAAAAGAATATATTCTGGGTCCGATATTCAAGATTCTTGAAGCGATATTCGAGCTTATAATACCGCTCGTCATCGCCGATATGATCGACCGGGGAGTCAACGCCGGGGACAGGGATTATATCTTCCGCAGCGGCGCTCTTCTGGCGGCGCTCAGTCTGATCGGATTTTCTTCGACCCTCATCTGTCAGTTCATGGCGTCGCGCGCGGCTCAGGGGACCGGCACGGTGCTCCGGGGAAAGCTGTTTTCTCATATCATGAGCCTCTCTCATTCGCAGCTCGAAACATTCGGCGCTCCGACTATGATTTCGAGGATAACCGGGGATGTAAATCAGGTACAGACAGCCTCGGCAATGCTGATCCGCCTTGCCGTCCGCGCTCCCTTCCTTGCTGCCGGAGCGATAGTGATGAGCGCCGTTATTGACATTAAACTTTCTATGGTGCTGCTTTTTGCGGCGCCGCTGATATATTTTTCGATTCTTTTCGTTACCCGCCGCTCGAGGCCTTATTTCAGGAAGATGCAGAAGGAAAACGACAGCATGACCCGCATCACCCGCGAAAACATCTCGGGTGCGAGGGTAATCCGCGCCTTTTCGGCGCAGGAGCGGGAGCGGGAGAGATTTGCCGAATCCGCCGAGAACTCCGACTCCGCGTCCGTCCGCGCCGGGGTCATTTCGGCGCTGCTGAATCCGCTGACGACCGTTATAATGAACGCCGGAATCATCCTGCTGCTTATTTTCGGCGGAGTTTCGGTTGACACGGGAAGACTCACGCAGGGAGAGCTTATCGCGCTGCTGAATTACATAAATCAGATACTTCTGGCGCTTATCGTACTTGCAAATATAATCGTGATATTCAACCGCGGAGACGCCGCGGCGGAAAGAATTTCGGAAGTGCTTGAAACCAAGCCGGAAATTGCCGACTCCGAAGAAGCCGGGCAGAGATTTGACAAATCCGCGCCGGCGGTTCGCTTTGACGGCGTTACCTTTCGCTACAACGAGGATGCCGCCGACTCGGTCCCGGCGCTTTCGGATATTTCCTTCGTACTTCCCCGCGGCGGCACGCTGGGGATAATCGGCGGAACCGGCGCCGGAAAATCGACGCTTGTCTCGCTTATAATGCGGTTCCGAGAAGTAAAAAACGGCGAAGTTTCGGTTACGGGCAGGGAGGTAAAAGACATAAAATCAGCCGAGCTGCGGGAAATCATCGGATACACGCCGCAGAAAGCCGAGCTGTTTTCCGGAACCGTCCGCTCGAACCTTTTATGGGGCAAGCCGGACGCTTCCGACGAAGAGCTTATCTCGGCGCTGAAAACGGCGCAGGCGCTTGATTTTATCATGGCAAAGCAGGGACTTGACACAAAAGTCGAAGCCGGCGGGCGAAACTTCTCCGGCGGACAGCGTCAAAGGCTTACCATCGCCCGGGCGATAGTTTCAAAACCGCCGCTTATAATCCTCGATGACCCCAGCTCCGCGCTCGACGCCGCGACCGACGCCCGGCTCCGCGCCGCGCTGAAGCATGACCTTGCCGATTCAGCCGTAATAATCGTTTCCCAGAGAGTTGCGTCGGTTCGGAGCTGCGACAATATCCTGGTGCTTGACGGCGGCAAGGACAAAGGACAGGGCAGACACGGAGAGCTGTATCAAAAATCCCTGATCTACCGGGAAATCTGCGATTCGCAGAACGCTGCGGGAGAGGAGGCGGTTTAATTGAAGACAAACAAAAACGAAAAAGCCGCCCGTCCGACGCTGCCGCGGCTTATCGAATACATAAGGCCGCATTCCGGCTGGCTCGCCCTCTCGATGGTCTGCGCCGCGGTTTCGGTCTTGTCCGCCCTTTTCATACCGGTTCTGACCGGAGATACAATCGACCTCTGCATCGGCGAAGGAAAGGTGGCGCTTTCGGCGTTTCCTCCGATGCTTGTAAAACTCGGAGTCTGCATTCTTGCATCTGCTCTGGCCGGACTTTTGAGCTCATATTTCAATAACCGCATTACCTTCCGATGCGCGCGGGAACTGAGGCTGAAAGCGTTCGCCCGCATTACCGGCGCGCCGCTGTCGGTCATTGACTCTTCGCGTTCGGGAGAACTCATCAATCGCGTCACCGGCGACATCGACTATGTATCCGACGGGCTGCTGCACGCCTTTACTCAGCTTTTCACCGGCGTTGCCACGATTCTGGGCACCCTTGTTTTCATGCTCCGCGCATCCGCCCGCGCGTCATTGCCGGTAATACTGCTGACGCCGCTGTCTATTGCGGTCGCTGCCGTAATTGCCCGGGGCTCTTACAAGTATTTCAGCCGCCAGACGGCGACTCAGGCGGATATGGCGGGATATCTCGACGAATACGTCGGACGGGCGGGGCTTGTCAAGGCTTTCGGCCGCGAAAAAGCCGCCTGCGACGGCTTTGAAAAGATTAATTCGGAGCTGTATGAATGCGGCTATATGGCGCAGTTATACTCGGCGCTGGTAAATCCCTCAACAAGGCTGGTGAACAATTTCGTGTTCGCGGCAGTCGGAGTGACGGGCGCTCTGATTGCCTGCGGCGGAGGGCTGACGGTCGGGCAGATTACCATGTTTCTCGCCTACGCAAGCCAATACGCCAAGCCTTTCAACGAAATTTCCGGCATCGCCGCACAGCTGACGGCGGCTCTCGCCTCGGCAGACCGGGTGTTTAAGCTTATAGACACCCCGTTTGAAGACGCAGACGACCCGACGGAACCGCTCGAAGCGGCGGTTCCCGAAAAAATCGGCGAAGTTTCGCTCGAAAACGTAAGTTTCAGCTACTCTCCCGACAAAAAGCTGATTGAAGCGCTGAACCTTGAAGCAAAGCCGGGACAGCGGATCGCGATAGTCGGTCCGACCGGATGCGGCAAGACGACGATTATCAACCTGCTGATGCGGTTTTACGATATCCGCGGCGGGAATATATATGCCGACGGGCGCAACGCCTATTCGATACACCGGCGCGATTTGCGGCAAAGATACGCTATGGTGCTTCAGGATACCTGGCTGATGCGGGGTACCGTCGCCGAAAACATCGCCTACGGCGCCAAAGGCGAAGTCAGCCGGGCAGAAATCGAGCAGGCCGCGGAGCGGGCGATGGCTTCTCCGTTCATCCGTCAGCTCAAAAACGGCTATGACACCGTGATAGACGACGGCGACTCCCTCTCCGGCGGTCAGAAGCAGCTGATCTGCATCGCGCGGGTCATGCTTGCGGCGGCGCGAAATCGAAACGGAGGAGCCGAGCCGATGCTTATTTTAGACGAAGCAACGTCGAATATCGACACCCGAACCGAACTGCTGGTTCAGCGGGCATTTGCCGATCTTATGTGCGGGAGGACGAGCTTTGTCGTGGCGCACCGCCTTTCGACCATTAAATCTTCCGATATAATCCTCGTGATGGATGCGGGAAAGGTGGTCGAGCAGGGCAGCCACGAACAGCTTCTCGCCAAGAACGGCTTTTACGCCGCTTTATGGAAAGCGATGACCGAAAACAGCTGACGGACGGACTTTTCGTTATTTATCACATTTTTTCGATGTAAATATTGTTCATTGTGTCATAATGCTGAATGTTTTCTTTTTATCTATTGCATTTTATCTCCCGGCATGATATAATCTCTCAGAAGGGATAAAATTTTTCCGGCTCGGATGCGGGTCAAATTCCGGTCAGCCGTTCGGGATGAATCAAGTCCCGAAATCGGCCGGCGGAACTCCCGGAAAGCCGGAAAGCCCCGATTTACAAGCTATTATTTTTATGTATGAGGTGAATTTCATGGCAGATGAAGTACTTAGCCAGTTTACTCCCACGGTCGACAAGACCGCAAAGATCGACACCAGCAAAAAGCTGAAAGTCGGTATTATAGGAACCGGCTGGATCGCCGAGGCTCATATCCAGTCGTATAAGAACATGCCCGACGTAGAAGTAGTCGCCGCCGCCGATCTTATCCCCGGCAAGGCCGAAGCTTTCATGAAGCGTTTCGGCGTTGAAGGCGTCCGTTTCTATCCGTCCCACAAGGAACTCATCGACAACGAAGAGCTCGACGCCGTTTCCGTCTGCACCTACAACCGTCAGCACGCTGCCCCGACCATCTACGCTCTCGAGCACGGAATTCACGTTCTGCTTGAAAAGCCGATGTCGGTAACTCTTGACGAAGCAGTTGAAATCTGCCGCGCAGAAAAGGCTTCCGGCAAGGTGCTTTCGATCGGATTCCAGCCCCGCTTTGACGCCAATATGCAGCAGATCGGCAAGATCGTCCGCTCCGGCGTTCTCGGCGAAGTCTATTACATCCAGACCGGCGGCGGCCGCCGCCGCGGCATTCCGAACTCCACCTTTATCGAGGACAAGACCGCAGGCGTCGGCGCTTTGGGCGACATCGGCTGCTACTCTCTCGACATGGTGCTCAACGCAGTCGGATATCCGAAGCCGCTTACCGTAACCGGCTATACCTCCGATTTCTTCGGAACCTCAACCGATTATCAGTCGGAATTCGATGCCAAGCGCTTCTCGGTCGACGATTTCGCGGCGGCGTTCATCCGTCTCGAAGGCGGCATAATCCTTGACTTCCGTATTGCCTGGGCAATGCACCTTGACACCCCCGGCGACACAATCATCCTCGGCAAGAAGGGCGGTCTCCGCATTCCTTCCACCGACTGCTGGAACGGCACCGTCGGCGGCCCGATGAAGATTTATTCCGATGTTGCGGGAACCCAGGTAGAAACCGTTATTCCGATACTCCAGAACCCGGGCAAGATGGGACTCTTCGACAGAAAGATCCGCTCTTTCCTCGACGCCGTAAAAGAAGGCGGTCCCTCCCCCGTTCCGTCGAGCCAGATTCTCTACAACCAGGCTATCATCGACGGTATCGGCCGTTCCGCGAAGCTCGGCCGCGAAATCGAGATCGTTATTCCGGAGATCTGAATTTAAACTTCAACCAAAATTGCAAAAGCCGGGTCCCCAGACCCGGCTTTTGACGGTTACTTATGCCCGGCAAAAATTTGCAGGACATAAGTAACCGAAAAGGCTAAATATATTTTCAGGAGCCGCAGATGAAACAGACGACAATGAAGATTTTATCATTCATTATGGCAATTGTTATTTTAGCGATACCCGCAATTTCCTGTAATATCCAATACAACTCGGTCCCGGCGGAAACAGACCCGCCTGTCACAAAAGCAAAAACCACCGCCGAAACCACGACAAAGGTAACGACTGCGGAGACAACGACCGAGGTAACCACCCTGCCCGACACCACCCCGAGCTCGGTTATACCCGTCGACACGAAGACTTATTCGGAGAAAACGGCAAGACCGAAGGTTTCCAGCAAGATAAACACCGAACCCGATTACATAGCTCTCGCCGGAAGCTGTGAAAAGGACGCCCGCATCATAGTCCGCGGCGGTGAACACGATGTTGAGTTCAACGCCGACGGAACATATTTTATGGGATCGGTTCAGATATTCCCGTTCGGAAGCTCAGAGCTTAAGGTCTACGCCCAGGTCGAAGGCAAAGCCGAAAGCGATCCCTTCACCCTGCCGGTGGCGTATAACAGATCGGCGACGGGAATCCGCGACGACAGATACGAAGTCATCGTCGGTCTCGATTCGCAGGGGCATTTCATTTCGGCGCTCGAAGACTGGCTCGGAGAAAACCTTCTTTCCGACAAACAGATATCGCGCATAACCGAAGTCACGGCGCAGAGGGTCAAATATCTGAAAGACACCTCCGGAGGTGAGCTTATCTATTTCCTCGTCCCGAATTCGATGACGGTTTACCCCGAGACGGTTCCCGAAAGGTACAAGCGCTCGGAGAAAACCCGCACCGCACAGTTTGTCGAAGCGGTAAAAGCCGGCGGGGCAACGGTAATAGATACCACCGAAGCGCTTATTGCGCACAAGACCGATCCGCTCAAGCTTTTCCATAAAACCGACTCGCACTGGACGGAATACGGCGCCTTTGTCGCATATACCGAGTTTTTCAATTATATTGCCAAGTCGTTCCCGGCGGCGGCTCCCCGCGACTTCACCGAGATGGGATTCTACACCATCGACTGCGACGGCGGCGATATGCCGTATTATCTGACCTTCGACACCATCCTCTGCCGCGAGCTTGCAGTCAAGGCGGATTACGCCTTCACCGAAACCACCCAGAAGTTTACCGCTGACAATCACCTGCTTATGCAGCATTCGACGACGCCGGCCGCAAAGGTGTTCGAAAACGACAACCCGGATCTGCCGAAGATGATTGTCCACCGCGACAGCTACGGCATCGCCCTCTACGATATGTTCCAGGACAGATGCAGCGTCTGCGACTATGTCGCGATGTGGGATTACGGCTTCGACCGCGATAAAGTGAAGAAGCTCCAGCCCGACTATGTCATATATATCACCGCCGAACGCGACCTCGGCGATGTGATCGGTTATTTCTGATAAAAATAACGGCGTCCCGAAATCTCGGGGCGCCGATTTATCTCTGTCATTCAAAATAAGGTCTCGCTTTCAGCGCCCATCCTGCGTCATACGCGGGGGATGCGCAAAGCGCGGAGAATTCGTCCGAAAGGACTGTCAGCGCCGCTGTTTTCGAGGTTTTCGCAAGATTTTTAAGTTCAGCCGGACGGCTTATCACTTTTACCTCCTTCGGAATTCTTGCTATCAGCTCTCTTCCCTTTTCCGACGATGCCAGAATATTTATGTGTCTCGGGGACGATTCGACAAGCTCTCTTGTTATCCCGAAAAGAAGATACAGCACCGCGCGGCGGAGACGGGCGGCGGAATAGGTCTTTGTCGGCAGAAGTTTTATCAGCTCGTTATAATCCCCGGAAATCCTCGCGGCTTTTTTTATCCGGGAGGGCAGGCCGTGCGGGTGAGTTCCGAGCGCTTCCGCCTCGTCGATATCAAGCCGTCGAAGTTTATAAAGTATTGCCGCCGAAGCGATATTAAGCGACATCGGTTTTGCGGTTTTGTAAAGATCTAAGACTTCCGCCGGTACGGCTTGTTTCAGTACTTCAAAGTCGCGGGCAAAGAAGAGCCGCCTCGATTCCGTCGCGCTGTCATGGGTCTCCCGGCTGATGAAAAGCGGTTTTATATGACTTCCGTCAAGACATTTCAGATATTCGACTGCGAGGATATCGTTGGGGGAACGCGGGAAAGGTTCGCCGAAGACTTCTTCATACCTGTCCGATAAAACCTCCATATACGGCACTCCGCTGCCGTCGGCAAGGGCGGCGCACTCCTCCGAAAGCGCCGTGAATTTTTCTCCGGTCATGATTTCGGCTGTCTTCTTTATATACTCGCTTCCGCCGCGGCAGCCGAAGGCGAGATGGCTGAAAATCCCGGAAAGGACGGCTGTATCTATCCCGCCGCGGGCAAAATCCGAAGCCGAAGATATGCTCCACGGCGGCGGAAGCTCGATCACAAGGTCATATCCGCATAAAACGGCGGCTTTCGCGCGGAGGTATTTGTCGATAACGGCGGCTTCCCCCCGCTGGACGTATCCGCCGCTCATTACGGCGGCGACAGGGGCACCGGGAAGTGATTCTTTTATCTTTTCGAGAAGTATTTTGTGGCCGTTATGAAAGAGATTGAACTCGGCTATGACCGCGGCTGCCGGAGATGTCTGTGAGATATTAATTAATTCCATTCTTATTTAACCTTTTTGTCTTGAATTCACAGCCGATTTGTAGTATAATAGCAATAATATACTTTGGCGGATGTTAATTTTAACAGCTTCGGCGGGTTCGGCCTGCGAGGCTCTGCCCCAATAAAAAATATGACAGAGGTTTGAAATGAAAGTCTTAGTTGTAAATGCGGGTTCCAGCTCGCTCAAGTACCAGCTGTTCGACACCGAGACAAAAGCGGTCCTTGCGAAGGGTATTTGCGAGCGCATCGGCATCGACGGAAACATCGAACACCGCAAGGGCGAAGGCGGTGAGAAAATAACAAAAGAGATCCCGATGAAAGACCACGCCGTCGCCACGCAAATCCTCGTTGATTACCTTACCGATAAGGAAACCGGCGTTATCGAAACGATGGATGAGATCGAAGCGGTCGGCCACCGCATCGTATCCGGCGGCCCGTATTTCTTTGAAAGCACACTTATCAACGACGAAGTCCTTGAGAAGCTCAAAAAGTGCGTTCCCTTCGCTCCGCTGCACACCCCACCGCATCTTATGGGTATCAGCGGCTGCCTTGAGGTTATGCCGAAGGTGCCTCAGGTGCTCGTTTTCGACACCGCATTCCATACCACCATCCCGAAGAAGGCTTCGACTTTCCCGATCTCGAAGGAAATGCGCGAGAAGTATTCGATTCGCCGCTACGGCGCTCACGGCACTTCCCACCGCTTTGTCGCAAACGAGATGATAAAGATCCTTCAGAAGACCCGCGGCATGAAGCGGGAAGATACGAAGATAGTCACCTGCCACATCGGCAACGGCGCTTCGATATCCGCCGTCAAGGGCGGCGTCTGCGTCGACACATCAATGGGCTTCACCCCGCTCGACGGCATCATGATGGGAACCCGCTGCGGAGCCATAGACCCGGCTATCGTTACCTTCATCATGAAGAACGAGGGCTTCGACCCCGACCGCATGGACAAATACATGAACCAGGAGTGCGGATTCCTCGGCGTTACCGGCGGCTTCTCCTCCGACTCCCGCAACCTTGAGAGAGCGATCGCTGAAAATGATCCCGATCACAAGGAAGACGCGGTGCTTGCAACCTCGATTATGGCATATCAGGTGCAGAAGTTTATCGGCGCCTACACCGCTGCGATGAACGGTCTTGACGCCGTCGTCTTCACCGCTGGCATGGGAGAGCACAACCCGGAGCTTCGCGAACGCGCCTGCGCCAATATGCAGTATTTCGGCATCGAGATAGACCGCAAGCTCAACGCCGTGACACATCACCAGCCGAATACAGTAAGGCTTTCGACCGACAACTCCCATGTTGAAGTGTATGTTATCCCGACGGACGAGGAATACATGATAGCCTCCGAAACCGAAGATATCGTAAGCAAGCTTTAATATCCGAACTTTTCCCGGACGGCAATCCGTCCGGGATTTTTTCATGCCGGTTTCAGTTAAGATGCAGCACTCTTTCGGCGTTTTTGCGGTATATCTTTTCTTTGATTTCATCCGACAGCGGAATTGATTCGAGGAATTCGACGTGCTGATTATCAAAATAATCGCGGCCGAACAGAATCCTGTCCTGATACTTGGTAAGGAATCCGAGGGCGTGCTCCGGATCGCGGGTGAGGGCGCGGCAGCCGGAACCGGCGGATATGTCGCACATCAGATTCGGATATTTGTCAAGATATAGCGGCAGAAGCCCGCCCGGCTCCACTTTGCCCAGCGGATACGCCTCTTTATACGCCTTTCCGTCGCCGGAGATATGAGCCCAGAAGCCGGGGGCGTGGCCGATGAAGGTCGTCTCCGGGCAGGCTTCGCAGGCGCGGCCGAACGCCTCAATGCCGCCGCCGTACCAGTAATTCGGGCGGGGATGAGAGGACGCCGCCGGGAATTCGTAGTCGATATGAACCAGCACGGCAAGTCCCAGCTCGGCGCATTTGCGGTAAAACCTGAGGGCGTCGGGATTGTCATACATCATCCGCAGCTTCAGCTCGCCGCAGATTTTGACGCCGTAGGTATTATAAGCCGAAACGAGCTTTGGTATCGCATCCTCCCGGCGCGGGTCGGGACAGTAGCCGATATAGAAGCGGTCGGGGTATTTTTCGGCAAAGGAGATACAGTATTCAAAAGGTATCGCCAGATTCTCCCTCGAAAACGGGAGTATGTGACTGTATGACGGGTCGTATTCGTCGGGCAGAGCCTCCCAGGATAAAAGGCAGGTCTTGTCTATGCCGTATTTATCCATATTTTCGACGAATCTTTCGGCGGTGTAGTTATACCACATCGGGTGATTGTGTATATCTATTTTCATTTTATCTGCCGTCCTTTCGTTTTTTTACAATTATATACCAAAGCCGGATTTTTGTCAACCGAAAAAAGCATGGAACTTTTATTTTCGCGGAGCGTCATAATGCATGAAACCCGAAAATAAAAAAGCATCGCATTTTAAAGGAGAACGCTTTGAATAACAAAATTAAGATGACAGCCGGAATACTCGCGGCGGCAGTCGTTATATCCGCCGTTGCGGTCGTATCTTCGATGGCAAAAACGAAACCGAGGGTACCGAGGCTTATAAACGGAACTACCGAAGCATGGGAGGAAGAAATGCCCGAAACTACCGATGCCCCCGAAACCGGCGTTGATGCCGAATATGTAAGCTTTGCGCAGAAGCTCGCCGGGCAGATGAACGACGAAGAAAACTGGTTTCTCAGCCCGCATTCGATCTATACCGCGCTGCTTATGGCGGCGAACGGAGCCGACGGCGAAACCAAAACCCAGCTGCTTGATGCGCTCGGAGTTAAGGATCTTGAAGCGGCGAACGAATACGCCGCAATCTTCCGCGAAAAGGTAAAGACCAACGACAAAATTACCCTCGAAACCGCCGATTCGCTCTGGCTCAATACCGACGCCATGAACGGCATTGAATTCAGCGACAGCTACAAAAAGCTTTGCGCCGAAATATTCGATGCGGCGGTCGAGGAAGTGACTGCGGCCGATGCAGTCGCAAAGGTCAACGCCTGGGTCAGCGAAAAAACTCACGGCAGGATAAAGGATCTTATATCCGACAACGGATTCGATGCGGCGCTTGTCGACACAATCTATCTCAAAGCCGACTGGGAAAAGGAGTTCGATAAAAGCAGCACCTACAAGCAGGTTTTCCATTCAAAGAACGGCGATGAAAAAGATATTGATTTCATGCACCAGACGGAGAACTTCGAGTATGCCGAAAGCGGCGACGCGCAGATAGCCGTGATGCCGTACAAAGGCGGGGCGGTTTCGATGCTGCTGATTCTTGGCGAATACGAAGGCGATGTCGAAAAGCTTATAAGCGAAGCCGAATATTCGGATTCCCTTCTGTATCTGGCGCTTCCGAAGATATCGAGCGCATCGTCTTTTACCTTGAACGATATCATGAAGAAGCTCGGCGCCGTCGATTGCTTTGATCCCTCAAAGGCGGATTTCAAGCCGATGGTAACCGCCGGCAATATGTATATCGAAGAGATTATCCACAAAGCCAATGTCGATGTCGACGAAAAGGGGACGGAAGCCGCCGCCGCGACGGGGATAGTTCTGCGCGCCACATCGATGATGGAGCCCGGTCCCGAAAAACCGATCGAGTTTATCTGCGACAGGCCGTTTACCTATCTTATCCGCGACAACGAGACCGGAGAGATACTCTTTATCGGCAGATACAACAACGCCGAATAATTTCATTGACGGGTATTGACCCGAAAACTCCGTAAAATCGCGCCGCTTCTACGGGAGCGGCGATTTTTATATTGAAAGTTAACCGATTGGATGTAAAATTATTATAATCGGGTTGAAAAATAATGCACAAGGTATTATAATATAATAGATAAGTATTTCATACGGAGGAGAAACCATGCTCAATATCAAAGTAACCCCGACTCAAAATAAAAAAGAAAAGCCGGATCAGACAAAATTAGGCTTCGGCCGCTATTTCACCGACCATATGTTCCTGATGGATTATAACGAAGGACAGGGCTGGCATGACGCGCGGATAGTTCCGTTCGAAAACCTCTCCCTCTCGCCCGCGACAATGGTATTCCATTACGCACAGGAGATGTTTGAGGGAATGAAAGCCTACCTCTCGCCGGAGGGCAAGATTCTGCTCTTCCGCCCCGACATGAACGCAAAGCGCCTGAACCGAACCAACCAACGAATGATTATCCCCGAACTTCCGCAGGAAGATTTCATCGACGCCGTCAAAGCCATCGTTAAATACGACGCCGACTGGATTCCGACCAAACCGGGAACTTCGCTGTATATACGTCCCTTTATCATCGCGACCGACCCGTTTTTGGGAGTTCATCCGTCGGAAAGCTATCTTTTCGCGATAATCCTTTCCCCTGTCGGCGCATATTACGCCTCGGGGATAAATCCGGTCAGGATTTTCGTAGAAAAGCACTACACCCGCGCCGTCAGAGGCGGAACCGGATACGCGAAGGTCGGCGGAAACTACGCCTGCTCCCTCATCGGTCAGCAGAAAGCCGAGGAGATGGGCTACGCTCAGGTGCTCTGGCTTGACGGAATTGAGCATAAATACATCGACGAAGTCGGCGCGATGAACGTCTTTTTCGTCGTCGACGGAGATGTGCTTACCCCTTCGCTCGACGAAGGCTCGATTCTTCCCGGCGTTACCCGCGATTCCTGCATACATCTGCTGAAGAGCTGGGGATACAAGGTGACCGAGCGGAAGATATCCCTCGAAGAGATCGTCCGCGCAAACGATGAAGGAAGACTCGACGAAGCCTTCGGTACCGGAACCGCCGCGGTAATCTCTCCGATCGGCGAGCTTAATGACGACGGCAACAAGATGATCCTCAACGGAGGAAAGATCGGTCCTGTCAGCCAGAAGCTTTACGACAGCCTCACCGCGATTCAGTGGGGCAAGGCCGAAGGACCGGAAGGCTGGTCGGTTGTCGTCGAATAAACCGGTATAGATGGAATACATAATTTCCGAATCCGACGCGGGAAAGGACATTAAAGCTTTCCTGCGCCGGAGGGATATATCAAGGCGGATCTGCATCCGTCTCAAGACTACCGAGGGCGGGATACTTGTCAACGGCGAATTTGCCACAGTGCGGCAGGTGCTTAGCGAAGGCGATGTGCTTACCCTTTCATTCGAAGACAGGGAGTCTGCCGCAAACATGAATTACGCCCCGCCAACCGACTTTGAAAGCTCCGGCGTTTCGATTCTTTACGAAGACGAGCGGCTTATCGCTTTCGACAAGCCACCTTTCATGCCGACGCATATATCGCGCGGGCATCTTGACGACAGCCTTCTGAACGCCGCCTCGGGGCTGTTCAAGAGCCGCGGCGTCCCGTTTGTCTTTCGTCCGGTGAACCGGCTTGACCGGGACACTTCCGGGATAGTGCTCTGTGCGAAGGATCAGCCGGCGGCGTCGATTATGTCAAAGCAGCTTATCGCGGGCAAGGTGGAAAAGACTTATCTCGCCGTTTTGGACGGTATTATAGAACCAAGTCAGGGGATTATCGAAAGCTATATCCGCCGAAAAGGCGGCAGCATAATCGAGCGGGAATCGGCGGAAAAAGGCAAGCCGTCGGAGTTTGCATCGACCCGGTACAAGACTATAGGAAAAAGTTTCTTCGGCGGAGCCGTGGTCGAAACTGAGCCGATAACCGGACGGACGCATCAGCTGAGGGTGCATTTTAAAACGGCGGGCTGCCCGATTCTGGGCGATACGCTTTACGGCGCAGGATCGCCGCTTATAGAAAGACAGGCGCTGCACGCATCGAAACTTAGCTTCCCCGATCCTTTCGGAGAAAATCAAATCACTATTGTTTCAGAGCCGCCGCCCGACATCAGGCGGCTGTATAAGGAGTAAACTTGACAGACAATAAACCGGCAGCGATAGAAATATCCGATGAAAAAACCAAAAAACGAAGCCGGATATTCGATTATATGACGCCGGCTGCGCTGGTTGTATTCATAATTGCCATTTTGGGGGTGCCGGTGCATATAATTTCCTACCGAAGCGTTGCGTTTGCCGACTTCTGGAACCTTACCGTCTGCGCCGCCGTCAGGTGCATCATCGCGCAGCCGACAAATATTCTTCCCTTTTCGCTCGGGGAGATCGTCGTTTTGCTGCTCCCTTTCGGGATAATCGCTTTTTTAACCGCCGTTATCGTAATGTCAATCAAGGGCAGCAGGAAGGTATGGAAGCTCATAACCTCCGTCTTTGCCGTTGCGGCTTACGTTTATATCCTGCTGTCGATAGGCTATATCGCCGGATATAATACCACGACCGTCGACAAAAAATTAGGGCTTGACAGACAGAACGTCAGCGGTGAGGAGCTTTACAAAACCGCCTGCCTGCTGCGGGAAAATGAAAATAAATACCTTAACCGCGTCGTCTTCGGCGGCAGCGGGGCATCGGTCATGCCTTATTCGATAAAGGCGATGAACGACAAGCTGATCGGCGCTTATGAAAAGGCGTCGGAAAAATACGACTTCATCCCGACTTTTTATTCACGGGTGAAGCCGATTCTGCTGAGCGAGCCGATGACATACACTCATCTCTCCGGCGTTTATACCCTTTACACCGGAGAAGCCAACATAAACACGAATTTCCCCGACTACACCCTGCCCTTCACCGCCTGCCACGAGCTTTCGCATCAGCGGGGGATAAACCGCGAGGACGAGGCGAATTTCCTCGCCTTCATTGTATCGATAGAGAGCGACGACCCTTATATCCTTTACAGCGCTTACCAGAATATGCTTGAGTATGTTTTAAGCGCGCTTTATTCGGCGGACAAGGACCTTTATATGGCCTTCTTCCGGGAGATGGACCCCCGGCCTTATTATGAAATGGTGGCTTACAACCGCTTCTTTGATAAATATCGGGAAAGCAAGGCGGCGGAGGTTACCGACTCGGTGAACGACAGCTATCTGAAAGCGTCGGGACAGCCTCAGGGTACAAAGAGCTACGGACTCGTGGTAGACCTGGCGGTGGCTTATTACCGGGATTCGTTTGACACGATTGAACTGCCGGTTATCGAAAAACCGGAAGCATAAAACCGGAAAATTTAAGAAAATGAAGAAAACGAGCTGTAACCGGACATTGCGCACGGCGGCCGTGATTTTGGCCGTACTTATCTTCGGCGGAACTTTCGCCGGGGTCTTTTCGCTGCGCGCCGTGAAAAAAGACAGCTCGTCGCCTTCGAAATTCATAAACGACGAGCCGTGGTATGACGAGGAGCTTTATTACTGGACGCAGATAGCCTCGGTGTGGTTTGTGCCGATAACCGTCTTTTCAAAGCTTGACGGAGTTGAAGTCAAGTATTCCTCCTTTTACAAAAACACCGTCATTTCCAAGGGGGACAAATACTTCACGATCGACAACGAAACGATGATGTTCGCATACACCGAAGACAGCGGGATGTTTTATTTCAAGACGTATATGCTGCGCTCCGGCACTATCTGGGTGCCGGCGGAGAGGGTCTGCTCATATTTCGGACTCGATTTTGAAGTGCTGGCATCATCCGCCGGGACTGCGGTAAGGATATCCGACGACAAGACCCAGACATCGCTCGAGCAGCTGCTTGCGACTTACAATCCCGGTCTTCTGGCGGCGGCATATACTCCCGAAACAACGGCGCCGAAGCCGCCGGCAAAAACGACCGAACCGGAAACCGAGACGACCGAAGAGCGCGACATTGAAGACATAAGCTACGACCGGGTGCGCTTTACCTTCGAAGACTGCCCGAACGAATATACATCGGAACTGCTCGGCGTGCTCGAAAAACACAATGTCAGCGCGACATTTTTCGTGACCGGGGCGGGCATCGCCGCTTATCCGGAGCTTATCACCCGGATTGCAGCCGGCGGCCATTCGATAGGGCTGCACTCGATATCGCTTGATGAGAAATTCTTTGCCGAAGATATCGGAAATTTCATTTCCGAGCTGAAAGAAGAAAACGCCATGCTCGACCGGGTGATAAAAAGCCGGACAAGGCTCGTTCGGGCGCCGAACGGCTCGTGGTCGGACAAATTCCACATTCTGAACGCCGATTATGATGAGATAAAAGCTGAGGGATTCGTTGTCTGGGACTGGAATATATTTGTTCCGGACGAGGCGGACGCCGCCGCAATATATGAAGCGATAATCCCGGAGCTTTTATCCGACACGACAGAGGACCCCGTCATACGGCTTTCCGTCGGAAAGCACACCGCCGAGGGTATTGATGAAGTTCTCGGCTACCTTGCACCGATAAAAGGGCGGGTAAGCTTTTCCGGCATAAAATTCTCGGAACCGGAGCTTAATTTCATAGGGGTATACGAATAATAAAGAGGAGCATTCAGAGGCATATGGACAACGAAAAGAAGAAAATACTCATTGTCGAGGACGAGAAGAACATCGCACAGATGCTTGCCTTCAACCTTTCGCAGGCCGGATACGGCTTCGATATCGCATATGACGGCGAAGAGGGGCTGAAAAAGGCGCTTGAACAGGATTTCGACCTCATACTGCTCGATATAATGCTGCCGAAGCTGGACGGATTCGAAGTCTGCCGGCGGATAAGAGTGAAGAAATCGACTCCTATCATCATCGTGACCGCCCGCGAGGAGGAGATCGACAAAATTCTCGGTCTCGACCTCGGCGCCGACGATTACGTCACAAAGCCATTTTCGATAAAAGTGCTGCTGGCGAGGGTGAAATCAAACATCCGCCGCGCCTCGAACGAGCTTGTGAATGCGGATGCCGCGCCGGGAGATGATCAGGAGGTGATCCGGATCCGGGAGCTCGTGATAGACTGCGAAAGGTATCAGGTCACGAACCGCGGCGAGCAGATAATTCTGACCAAAAAAGAATACGAGCTGCTGCTCCATCTTGCCCGCAACAAGGGGAAGGTCTTTTCGCGCGAGCAGCTCCTTGAGGAAGTCTGGGGATACGAAGGGTTTTACGGCGATCAGAACACGGTCGACGTCACGATCTCCCGGCTTCGCTCCAAGCTTGAGATCGACTCCTCCCGCCCCGAGTATCTTTTCACCAAGCGCAGCATGGGCTACTACTTAAAATGATTTCATTCGGATCCGACCGCCATGTTTAAAAGTCTGTATTTAAAGATAATGCTGCTGTTCGCCATCTTCATGGCTACCGTCATGGCGGCGGTCGGAACGATACTGATGGATTCGGTTTATAGGTTTTATGTAAACGAATTCTCGGCGCAGATGGAAGACTGCCTTTCCGAAGACAGCCGCAGCGGTCTGCGCGGCGAGCTTATATCTGCGCTCGATGACACCGATCCGCCGAGAGCACAGAAGGCGATACTGACGGCATACGGCACTCAGCTCGGCATAGACGAATACCGCAGCTTCTATATCCTCGATATGTCGGGAAAAACGCTTGCCGGTTCGGGAGAGGATCAGAACGAGAATCCTCTCCTTACTCCGAACCTGATCAGCGCGATGTCAGGAAAAGACGGAAGCGACAGCAAGGTGGGAGATTTTTACTCCGACTATGCAGCCTATCTTACAAACGGAGAGCGCTCCTGCGTAATCTACATCATAGACACGCAGGAGGAGATGCGCCTGCTTTCCTGGGAAATCTTTTCGCTGATCCTCAAATCGATATTCATCGGGCTTGCATTGGCCGTCGCTCTGAGCTTCCTGCTCGCGAAGGCGCTGACAAAGCCGATCAGAGGGCTGACCGTCGGCGCTCAGGCGGTTATGGCGGGGGAATTCACGCATGAGATAACCGTCTCCGGAGCCGACGAGATCGGCGTTCTGACTTCGACCTTCAACGACATGCGGCTTACCCTCAAAAGCACCTTCGATGAAGCTAACCGCGAACGAATGAAGCTGGAAACGGTGATGGCTAATCTGAAAGACGCCGTCATCGCCTTTTCCGACACCGGAAATGTGATCCAGATAAACGACAGCGCCCGAAAGCTGCTCGGAATATCCGACGGAACGAATATTGTGTTAAATCTCAGCGACACCCTTTCGCTGCTCGGCATAGGATATGCCGAGGGAAAGATAGATTCGCTGCCGGCGGAAAAGTCGGTTTCGGATGACGGAGAACATTCGGAGAAAAGCAGCTTTACCCTGCACGAGATAGTATACGGCGACCGGGCTCTCGACATCACCGCCTCGGCATTCAGATATTACGAAAGCGATACCGCGAAAAACGGTATTATTCTGGTTATTCACGACGTCACCAGCCGCTACGAGCTTGATAAGGCACAGCGGGAGTTCGTAGCAAACGTAAGCCACGAGCTCCGCACCCCGCTTACCGTCATAAAGGGAGCGGCGGAAACGCTGTCCCTGTATCCGGACATGGATCCTTCGATGCAGAACACCTTCGTCTCGAACATCAACGACGAAAGCGAACGTATGATGCGGATCGTCGGCGACCTTCTGACCCTTTCGAGGCTGGATAACCGCCATACCAAATGGCAGATAACCGAATTCGACATGATCGCATCCCTTCGGCACATCTGCGCAATCCTGGCGGCGGACGCCGGAAAGCGCAGCCAGCGCATCATATTTGCCCGCAGCGACAAAATTCCGCCGGTGCTCGGCGACGAGGAGAGGATCGAGCAGGTCATCATAAATATCATTTCAAACTCGATAAAATACACCCCCGAGGGCGGCGAAATCCGTGTCTGGAGCCGAGCCGACGAAACGAGGGTATTTATCCATGTCCGCGACAACGGCGTCGGGATACCGCCGGAGGATATCCCGCATCTGTTTGAGCGGTTTTATCGCGTGGAAAAGTCGCGTACCGCCGACGCGGGCGGAACCGGGCTCGGGCTTGCCATCGCAAAAGAGATCGTCGTCGCACACGGCGGCGAGATCACGATAAGGAGCAAGGTCGGCCACGGCACCGAGACGATAATTGTCCTGCCGATCAGAACCGCGCTTACCAACGAATCCGGCTCGTGAAGATATCATGCAGAAAAAGAGTTTTATAATGCGCTTTGCGCACTCGGTGAGGGAGGCTTTCCGAGGGTTTTTCTCTCGCCGGGCGCGGGCGATCGAAACGACGAAAAACGCGCTGCTTGCGCTGCTGCTTCTCTCGCTTGCCGCAATGTCGGTGCTGCTTATTCTGAGAACCCAGCGGATGACGGTGAACAAGCCGGTCGATGTCGATGTAGACCGACTGCTTACCCTGAAAGAAAGCGACCGGCAGACAATCCAGTCATACAGTGCGGAAAGAGTTTCCCCCGAATTCTTTGCATATGGCGACGGCAGCACCCAAAAGGCGCTGTTCGGCCCGAAAAGCCTGATGAGCGGCGCTTTGACGGTTATCTCCGACGCGCTGACCTCTCTTTTCGGCGCGTCCGCCGCAGTTTCAGAAGTTGAAGGCGCCGCGGGAGAGGAGCTTTGGCTTTCCTGCCTTGACGCGGAGAAATTCGTCTATCTGAAATTCCGCTCTCCGCTGCCGGCGCCGGTGCTGCGGATGTTTATCGACGGCTCTCTTTACACAGATCCGTCGAACAAAGCCCGGGGAGAGATATATTATCTGAGCGATATGTTTATCCTTCCCGCCTCTGAATCGCAGGACGGCAGATGCAGCGTCAGAGGCGTCGCCCGAAGCGGCAGCGGCAGGATCATACGCTACGACTGCCCGGAACCGGCGCTTGACTTTGATATGCTTTCGACTTACGGCGCAAATGCCGAGTTTGTCGGCTTCAAGTTTGCGCATGAGGACAATCCGCTCGGGCTTGAGCTTGACCCCTGCTGTCCGATAATCACGGCCGAGATGCCGGTCAAGTGCATATCCGTCTCGACTTCGGCCGCACCCGTTACCGCCGTCCATACAGACGAGCTGCTAAGCCTTTTCGGATATAACCCCAACCGCTTCAACCGCTACAACGACCCCGAGACCCGTTCGGATATCTACATCGAGACCTGGGGAACTCTCCGTTTCGGCACCGATAAGATACAGTTCAGCGCCACGGGAGAATCGGGCGGGATACGCATCTCCGATTATCTGCCCTACGGCTACAGCGCGGCGGACTATAATATTTACGAGCTGTTCAACTGCTCGGAGAACTTTATTGCGATGCTTACGGCGCTCGACAGCCGGCTGACCGGAGGAGACGCCTCCCCGGTTCTCGACGCAGTTTATACCGAAGATGACAGCGTCGTCATCCGTTATCGGTTCTGTTTTGACAACATAAGCCTCGACAGCGAAAGGGCGGTTGAATTCACCTTTTCCGGCGACAGGATAAAGAAAATACGCCTCGACTGCCTGATCGTCTCGAATCTGCTTACAAGGCAGAAGACCTTTACCATGCCGGTGGCTTTTTTGGGAGTCGAAGATTCGGCTTTGGATGATTCGGGCGGCTCCGGCGCTTTCGTCCGGCTTATTTACGCAGTCGGAGAGGAAGAAGGAGTTTCGGTTCCGGCATCGTGGGCGCTTTCCTCGGGAAAAGATGAATTAACGGAGGCGGGAAATTGAACTGGAGAAAGATAAAGACCGTTTTAATCCTGCTGCTTGCCGCCGTAAATATCTACCTGCTTGTCGTGCTGATCTCTCAATATAAGGTAGGCAGCACCATCGGCGGTGCAGAAATGAAAGCCGCGCTGAAGCTGCTCGAAAAGGACGGAATCCGTGTAGATGAGGATGTCTTGTCCGGCAAAAAGCCTTATTACCGCGTCTGGCAGTCGGATTACGGCTCCGGCAGGCGCGCGCGGCTGCTTGAGCGCATATTCGGCGCGGAAGCGGCGGATGGAGCCGGGATGCACCTTACCGGAGAAGGGCTCGAGCTGGCGCTTGACGGCATCGGCGTTGTCCGCTTTGCCGATTCTTCACCCTTTCTGCTGAAATTCACTGCCGACGGCTGCACATACGCGGGCGAATACGACGAACTTCTGTCATTTTCGGGAAAACTGCCCGACGGAATAAAGCGCTGCTCATGGCTGAGGCGGAAGGACCTCGGGAAAAAGCTGGAGCAGTTTCTGTCCGGTTCGGTGTCCGGGGCTGAAACCGGCGCGTCAATTCCCACGAAAACCGCCGATATCGACGTAGACTCCGCAATATACTTAAGCTCGGAGCGGCTTTATATCGCTCATTTCACCCAGTATGCCGAAGGCTGCGTTATCGAAGGCAGCGGCGGGGTATTCGCCGTAAGAGCCGAACTTGTGCTGTATACCGACGCTTCGGTAATCTGGCTGAGCAATCCCGAATACTACACATCTGCGCTGCTCGATGAGATCAACATCCTCTTCCGGGAACGCGATTACATTTTGTCTCAGTCCGGAGCCGATCGGGACAAAGCCCCGGAGATGCTTGTGACCGGGATCGAGCCTGTATACTGCGTGAACTGGAACGCCGATCTCAGCGACTTTTATCTCATCCCATCCTGGAATATCAGCTATTCCGACGGCAGCAAAAGGATCCGCAATGCGGTCAACGGCAGTCTTGTCGGCGGATAAACAAAAAATGCCGTTTTTTCGGGTTTTTATGCCCAAAAACGAAAGGTTTGTTTAATTTTCTCTTTACTTTTCATTTATTGTATGGTATAATATAGTTTGCCCGAAATACGGGCGCTTTGTTGTCATTGATTTTTTTATCAAACCCGTCTGTTCCGCCGAGACGAAATGCCGGACGGACAGCATATAAATAAAGGACTGAATACTGATGGAAAAGCTTATCATCAACGGCGGTACCCCGCTTCGCGGGAAAGTCCAGATAAGCGGAATGAAAAATGCCGCTCTGCCGATCCTGGTGGCATCGCTTTTGACGGACGATGTCTGTGTGATCGAAAATCTGCCGTCCATAAGCGATGTATCACTAACCCTCTCAATACTTGAAAAAATGGGCTGCAGGGTTCGGATGCTTACCCGCGACCGGGTCGAGATAGATTCGAGGCCGGCAGTCTGCGGCTCCTCCCCAGTCGAGCTGGTATCGAAAATGCGCGGCTCGACCTATCTTCTGGGTGCCGAGCTGGGACGCTGGAGCAAGACAAAAGTCGGATATCCCGGCGGCTGTGATTTCGGAGTCAGATCCATTGACCAGCATATCAAAGCATTCGAAGCGCTCGGAGCGGAAGTCACGGTAGACAAGGGCTGCGTAACGGCGGCTGCGCCTCGGGGACTTCACGGCACCAGCGTATATTTCGACCTTGTGACCGTCGGCGGGACAGTCAATGCCATGCTCGCCTCTGTAATGGCAAAGGGCACGACCGTAATCGAAAACGCCGCCCACGAACCGCACATCGTCGATACCGCCAACTTTCTGAACACCTGCGGAGCGCGGATTACCGGCGCCGGTACCGACACAATCAAGGTAAGAGGCGTTGAGAAGCTTCACGGCTGCACCTATGCGATTATCCCGGACATGATTGAAGCCGGCACTTATATGTGCGCCGCCGCCGCAACATCCGGCGCGTTGGTCATATCAAACGTCATCCCCAAGCACCTTGAGTCGATTTCGGCAAAGCTTGAAGAGATGGGCGTGCTTATCGAGGAATACGACGATTCGGTTTATGTAACGAGATCGGGTCCGCTTGAGCGGGTCAATTTGAAGACCCTGCCCTATCCCGGCTTCCCGACCGATATGCAGCCGCAGATGGGCGCGCTTATGTGCCTTGCGGAAGGAACCAGCTACCTCAACGAAACGGTTATCGAAAACCGGTTTAAGTATACAAACGAGCTGCAGAAGATGGGCGCATCCGTCCGCGTCGTCGGACATACCGCAATTTTTGACGGCGGCGCTCCGCTTTCGGGAGCCAAAGTCAGGGCGGTCGACCTTCGCGCCGGAGCCGCCATGGTAATCGCCGCGCTTGCCGTCCGCGGAATAACCGAAATTTCCGAAATCGATCATATCGAACGCGGCTATGAAGACCTTGTCGGCAAGCTGCGCGCCGTCGGAGCGGATATCCGACTGGTGGTTTACAACGACACCGCGATGCTCGACGAGGCCTGACATGATTGACGGCATTATCTTCGACATGGACGGAGTGCTGGTCGACTCGGAACCGGCTATCACCCGCGCTTCTATGGCTGCGCTTGCCGAATGGGGCGTTGAAGCCGAATACGGCGACTTCAAGCAGTATACCGGCATGGGCGACGACCTTTTTATCGGCGGCGTTGCACGGAAATACGGCCGGGAATACGACCTCCGGATGAAAGCGCGCGCATACGAGATATATCTTGAAAAAGCGGACGAATGGGTGAAAGTCTACCCGTGGTCAAAGCCGCTGATCGACCTTTTTTCGAAAAAATACAAGCTCGCCGTCGCCTCCGCGTCCGACAGGGTTAAGGTTGAATGCAACCTCCGCTGCATCGGCGCCGACCCGTCGGTGTTTTCCGCCCTCATTACCGGCTCGGATGTTAAAAACAAGAAACCGGCGCCGGACATCTTCTTGCTGGCTGCCGAAAAGGCGGGTTTTGGCAGCAAATCGGCCGTCGTTTTTGAAGACGCGGTTTCCGGAGTTATGGCGGCGAAGGCTGCCGGATGCGTCTGCATCGCCGTGACCACTTCTTTCCCCGCCGGCAAGCTGTATCAAGCGGGAGCTGATTTTGCAGTCGACGACCTCTCTCTCGCGCCTGAAATTATAGAAAAGTTATAAAATATCGCCGGAGTCCGCTCCGGCGATTGTCATATACGGAGGAAAACAATGAAAAAGATTACCCTTTTCAGGAACTTCGACGTCGTCCGGGGCGGCTCTGTTCATCGCGGCTGTACCGTCGCCGTGTCGGACGGAAAAATTCTCTCCGTCGGTGACGACTCGGAGATTGAAGACGCCGAGATAATCGACGGGCGCGGGGAAAATTATCTGCTGCCGGGATTTATCGACCTTCATGTCCACGGCGGCGGAGGCTTTGACTTTATGGACGGCGATGCCGCCGAATACAAAGCCATATCGAATTTCCACGCCTCTCACGGCACGACGGCTCATTATCCGACTACCCTTTCCGCCTCGCGCGAAGAGCTGCTGGCGTCGGTACGCGCTTTTGACGAAGCCGCGGCGGCAGGCGGCGGAGCTAAAATGCTCGGAATCCACCTTGAAGGGCCGTATATCGCAAAATCGCAGAAGGGCGCGATGGACGAAAAATACATCCGCGATCCGATTAAGGAAGAATACGAGGAGCTGCTCGCCGTCTCCAGCAATATCCGCCGTATGACGATAGCACCCGAACTGCCCGGCGCGGTCGAGCTCGGCGCCTTCCTCTCCGAAAAGGGGATCTTACCCTCGATAGGGCATACCGACTGCGTCTGCGAAGACGTTATCGACGCATACACACGCGGCAGTTACCGGCTGATGACCCACCTTTATTCCGCGATGAGTCAGACAAGGCGAATCGGGGTCTGGAGACGGGCGGGCGCGGTCGAGGCGGCTTATCTTCTGGACGGAATGTATGTCGAAATTATCGCCGACGGGATTCATCTGCCGCCGGAACTTCTGAAACTGATTTACAAGATAAAGGGAAGCGGCCGCATCGCCCTTATAACCGACTCGATGCGCGGGTCCGGAACGGCACAGGGAACGCAGTCGATTTTAGGCAGCCGCAAAAACGGTCTTCCCTGCTGGATTGAAGACGGCGTTGCAAAGACAAATGACCGCACCGCCTTCGCCGGCTCGATTGCGACGTCCGACCGGCTTCTCCGCAACATGGTATACCTCGCCGGCGTATCATTGCCGGAGGCTTCAAGGATGGCGTCGGAAACTCCCGCCGAAATAATGGGAATTAAAAATTCCCGCGGCAGTATCGACGCGGGAAAGTATGCGGATTTGGTCGTAATGGACCGAGAGCTGCGGATCAGGCGGACGGTTGTTGAAGGGGAAACGGTTTTTGAAGGGTAATACAGATGCGCCGAAGGATTCAGCGGCTTGATTTTATAGTCGGAGTAGAGGCGGCGCATGACAAATGAATTGCCGGTTCGGGCTGATTTGCCCTCGCTGAGCCGGTACCGCAGACGCAGAAGGTAACCGACAAAAGCAGAACCAGAGATATCTTTTTTTCATCTGAGTCCCCGCCAGTTGATCAGTTTTCTTTATAGCATTCTGATTTGCGTCATAAAATCCGGTCTTGTATTAAAAAACGGAAGCTTTATCAAAGAGGCTTCCGTTCTTTTTTATATTCGGTTCTGTCTCAGCACTTCAAAGGCGAGCACCGAAGCGGCGGAGGCGGCGGAGAGCGCTTCTCCGAATTCGCGGCCGTAATCGAGGCGAACGATGAGGTCAAGCTCCGGGCGGAGGCGCTTCTTAATCCCGCGCTTTTCCCCGCCGACGACGAGCAGCAGCGGGCGAGTCAGGCTTGCGTCCCAGACAGAGACAGAATTATCGATATCCGCACCGATGATCTTATATCCGGATTTTTTCATCAGCCGCAGCGCCTCCCGGTCGTCCGGAACGTCTCTTAAAATGCCGTCTTCGCCCAGAATGCGGGCTTCCGGACAAAGATACATCGGGATAAGCTCGCTCGCCCCGGCCGATGCGCGGCAGACAGTTCCCGCAGCCGTCATCCAGCTTCGCGGCGAAAGGATAAGGCCGTCGGCTCCCGCGGCATAGATCGATCGGATTGCGTAACCGTAGTTATACGGGTCTTCGATGCCGTCTATCATGAAAAACAAGCCGTCTTCCGGAAGCAAGTCCGCCGAGAGCGTCAAAAATTCCCGGTCGGCGCAGAAGGCAAGCACACCGCCGTGGCTGGTGCCGATGGCCGCCGCGTCGATTACTTCCCTCGGGACAAGCTCGATCCGAAAGCCGAATTCGTCGGCGCGCCGACGCAGCCAGGCAAGCTCTTTCGGCGTTTTTTCTTCTTTTGCGCGGTCGTAATATATCCGCTCGATTTTCCGCGCCGGTGCGCCTCCGTCTCTTTCGCTTTCAAGCGAGCGGATTACCGCGCGGACCGAAACCATACCTTCAAAAAGGGATAGGTCAACCGACAGATTTTCTTTTCTCAAAGTTTAGTCCTGCCTTTCAGCCGTTCTATTGCAGCCATTACGCTTCCCTCGGCTTTGACAGCCGCAAATGCTTCGTCAAGAGAGTTGCCGGAGAGTTCCGCCGCTATGCCGGCGGCGCGCCGAAGCAGCTTTTCGTTTGTCGGCTTTACGTTTATCATCATGTTTTCGTAAACATAGCCGAGCCGCGCCATAACTCCGGTCGAAATCGAGTTGAGTATCAGCTTCTGCGCGGTTCCGGCTTTCAGCCGCGTCGAGCCGGTCAGCGCTTCTGCCCCGGTATCGGCGAAAATCGTAAGCGAAGCGGCGGCGCCGAGCGGTGTGCCGGGGTTGCAGACTACAGCCGCGGTAAAGGCTCCGCATCCGGCGGCGTATTCCACCGCCGCAATGACGTATTTCGCCCCTCCGGCGGCGGATATACCGATAACAGAATCGTCGGCGGTTATACCCAGGGCGGCGATATCTCCCCGTCCCGCAGAGGCGTCGTCTTCGGCACCCTCGGCGGCTTTGAAAAACGCCTTCTCCCCTCCTGCCATCAAGGCAACTACCCTGTCATAACCGACGCCGAAAGTCGGAGGGCATTCGGCGGCGTCGAGGGCGCCCAGCCGTCCCGATGTTCCGGCGCCGACATAGATAAGCCGCCCGCCGCGCGACATCCCATCGGTGATGCGTTCTATCGCTTCGGCAATCTCTCTTTCCGTCGCGGCGACCGCTTCAACGGCGCGGCGGCTTTCTTCGTTCAGCATCCGGACAAGCTCAATCGGCGGCGCTTTATCAAGATTCATGGTGCGCGGGTTGCGCGCTTCGGTTTTCAGCGGTGAGCGGTCTGACATTTATGTCGCCTCGTATATTTATTCACAGGTGTCTTTCGTCTCACGGGATATTTGGCGGGAGTTTGCGAAAGACTGCACTTTATTCGTTCTCTTTCATGACCGCAAGGACGAGGCGGCGCATCAGATCGGCGCGGCTTGCGTCGTCCGGGGCGGCGTAAACCGCGATCAGCATCAGTTTTCGTTCCCGCCGGGTGATAAAACCGGCGCCGTCGAGGTTGTCGATATAAGCCGCGGCGGCTTTTTCGTTTATTTCGTCGCCGATGGCGCAGAAAAAGTGCATCAGATACTCATCCGCACAGATCTTCCGGCGGATTATCCTCACATAGCCGCTGCCGCCGCGCCGGCTTTCGACGAGATAGCCCCTCTCGGGGGTGAACCTCGAGCCGATAACGTAATTTATCTGACTCGGCGCACAGCCGACCTTCGCCGCAAAATCGTTGCGGCGGATGACCAGCAGCCCGCCTTCCGATTCGAGCATCTGCTCGAGGATTTCGGCTATTCTGTCGGAAATACCCATGCCGCGTCCCGCCTTTCTTTTTTCTTCAAATATTATACACCCTAAGTCAGTGAAAGTCAATGATGTTTTTCGACGATGGGAAACAAATGAACCATATGTTAACACAAAGGCCGAAAAACCCGGAAATCATCGCAAAAACTGCCCGAAGTTCTTCATTCCGATAACTTTTACAATCATAATCGTATTTTTATAAATAGTTTGTGCATTATGTGTATATTGAGGGCAACGATTTGTTTGAATTGCCCATTGATTTTTAATTTGCATTATGTTAGAATTAACTTCACCGCAATAATGTAAAAAACGAAACGGAGGTTTATCTGACATGAAAAGACTTCTTGCAATCACCGCAGCTGCCCTGATTTTAGCGGTTCTGCTCCTTCCCTCTTTTGCCGGGCAGATATCCGGCGAGGTTTTGAAGGGCACGCCTGTCCTTGACGGCGTTCTGGATGAGATATACACCCAGTCCGCCTCCGCAACCCTCGACAACCCCAACTTCTATATCTGGGGCGACTGCGAGGGAACCGATACCACCGGTACGGTTTATTTCCTCTGGGACACAAGCTATCTTTACGTTGCCGTCGATGTTACCGACTCCACCATAATGCCTTCCATCGAGGAAGGAGGATGGCAGCAGGACAGCGCCGAGCTCTGGTTCACCGATGAAGATCTCGTCTTTAAGGTTCACGCATCCTGGGACGGCGACTTCTTCCTCGGCGGAGACGGTGACGGCAGCACCGCATTCGATTTCGACAAATCAAAGCACGCCGAAGCCAAAAAACCCGACGGCACCGGCTATGTTGTCGAAGTCGCACTTCCGCTCAACAATCTCGCCGCCGGGCGCACCTTCGATTCCTCCCTTCAGATCAATGATATCGTAACCGAGGACTACCAGAACGGAGCCGCCTCCGGCACTCAGACATGTGACTTCACTTACACGCTTTCGGATAAGGAAGCACTTCCTCCCGTTATCGAGACGGAGCCGCCGGAAACAGAGCCGCCGGCGCCCGAACCGGCTCCCGAGCCTGAAGC
>LSQX01241615.1_pt1 | contig 45437 bp, 39 predicted proteins | sample 654561 | NCBI WGS metagenome assembly LSQX01 (sample SAMN04489861, study PRJNA283612) | anaerobic digester metagenome | isolation source: 4 biogas reactors fed with cattle manure at either 37C or 55C with and... | place: Denmark: Kongens Lyngby | collected 2014 | reverse complement strand
CCGCCGGTCATGAGAAGTGGTTACTTCAAAAATTGCAGCGGATCATACGGTCGCCCGCCTATATGCACCTCGAAGTGTAAGTGGGGCCCAGTGGAATTGCCGGTGGTCCCCACCCGAGCAATGGCCTGGCCGGCCTGAACTTGTTCGCCCGGTTTTACCAGCAGAGCGGAGCAATGGGCATAAAGGGTTCGAATACTGCGGCCATGGTCGATGATAAGCCGCTGGCCATAACCGCCATACCAACTGGCGTTCGTCACCTGCCCCGACGCTGCCGCCACAATAGTGTAGCCAGTCGCAGCTGCAATATCGAGCCCTTGGTGCATCCTTCCGTGGCGCCAGCCGAACGACGATGAAATCCGGCCTGTTACCGGCCAAGTTAGGGCCAGGCCTGTGGCCTGGCGTGAAGCCAAGAGACGGTCTGATCGGGGCAGACTGATGGTACTGCCCACAACCAAGCGGTTAGGATCGATCCCGGGATTGGCCTCTTTCAGGGCCGTCAACGTAATGCCTTGCCGCTGCGAGATATCCCACAGGGTATCACCCGGTCGGATCGTGTAGACGGTACCATCCTCGCTCGGTATTTCCAAGCGCTGGCCGGGAAAAATCAAGTTGGGATTGGCCAAGTTATTGGCTCCGGCCACGGCTGTCACGGTGCTGCCGTGTCTTTTAGCGATAGCCGACAATGTGTCCCCTTTTTGAACAATATATAAAGTAGCGTTGGCCGCCGCCGACAGCGCCGGTGCAAAAACAAGAGCCGCTACCAATGCAGCTACCAGCACGGCCCAGGAGGAAAATTTTTCCCTATATTCCAACATTCTCACCTCAGCATGTAGGTTCTCAACCGACGGAGTCGGTTGAGACCTGTTTTACACCTTATACCAAAATTAGAGATTGTCTCTAGTTTGATACTGAGATGAGAAGGCTATTCTGGCAATATTTTACAAGTCGCAAAACCGGACAAAAAAAAGGGGCCAGCACGCCGCCGAGCCCCATGAACAGGACACACACCGAGGAGGATTTGTTCTTAACACTGGTTGAGTCTACCATCCATGGCCATTATAACACTGGCGTTTAAGCACTGTCAACAAAATATTTCAAAACGTTTACAAGGGGCCGATGTCTATTCAGGGGCCGATCAATTGTCTTCCGGGAGCTGGTAAGGTTTACGGGCCATGTCATGGATGGCCTTGATAAACCGAACGGTGCCGGTGGTGGCTCGCATCACCAACGAGTTTGTGCGTACTTCGTTGCCTTTATAACGTACACCTTCCAGCAAATCTCCGTCGGTAATGCCGGTGACGGCGCACATCACTTCTTCGCCGCAGACCAGATCCTCCATGGAGAGTAGTTTATCTATCTGGGTGATCCCCATCCGCTGGCAGCGTTCCAATTCGGCCGGACTCATGGGTTTTAGCCGCGCCTGCATTTCCCCGCCTAAGCATTTCAGCGCTGCTGCCGACAACACACCTTCCGGCGCACCCCCGATACCCCATACCATATCCGGACCTTCCTCGTTGATACCGGTGGCAATGGCCGGCGCCACATCGCCGTCGGAAATAAGCCGCAGCCGAGCCCCGGCAGCTTTAATCTGAGCGATTAGGTCGGCATTGCGAGGTCGGTCCAGCACCACCACAATCAGGTCCCGAATGTCTTTACCCGTTCCCTTGGCCACGGCGGCAAGATTGTCGATCACCGGAGCATCAAGGTCGATCTTACCTTTGGCCCACTTACCCACGGCAATTTTCTCCATATAGACGTCCGGTGCGTGCAGAAAACAACCTTCCTCGGCCACCCCCACCACTGCAATTGCGTTAGGCAGCCCTTTAGCCAAGATGTTGGTCCCTTCCAGTGGATCCACAGCTACATCCACCTTGGGCGGGTGCCCGTTGCCCAACCGTTCGCCGATGTAAAGCATGGGCGCCTCATCCAGCTCACCCTCGCCGATAACCACTGTACCGTCAATATTGATCAAATCGAACACAGTCCGCATGGCCGCCACTGCCGCTCCGTCCGCGGCTTCTTTTTCTCCCCGGCCCATCCATCGTCCGCAGGCGATAGCAGCCGCCTCGGTAACCCGTACTAATTCCAGCGCCAATTCGCGATCTAGTGCCACAGTCTTTCTCCTCTCCTGAGCTGCTTATCTCCCTTGCAACAGTTCCCAATCAGCCCGAAAACGTTCTATCCCCTGGGCTGTAAGGGGGTGCTCAAACAACCGTTGCAGCACCTTAAACGGAACTGTAGCGATATGAGCGCCGGCCAGAGCCGCCCCCACCACCTGCCGGGGGGTTCGGATACTGGCTGCGATCACTTCGGTGGTGTACCGATAAGTATTAAACACCGTCATAATCTCGCCCACCAAGCCGAGTCCGTCCTCGCCCCTATCGTCCAATCGACCCACAAACGGACTGACAAAATCAGCACCGGCAGCCGCCGCCAAAATAGCCTGGGCGGTGGAAAACACCAATGTAACATTGGTACGAATGCCTTCCTGGCCCAGCTGTCTTACCGCTGCCAAGCCGTCAGGGGTTACCGGGATCTTAACTACCACTTGCGGATCAACAACTGCCAATTCCCGGGCCTCGTTCAGCATACTGTCTGTATCGCTGCTGACCACTTCGGCGCTGATGGCAGCACCGGGTACCAACTGGCAGATCTCGGCCAGCACCGACTTAAAATCGCGTGCACCCGCTTTCGCTACCAGAGTAGGATTGGTGGTTACCCCGGACAAGACCCCCCAGCCGGCAGCTCTTCGCACTTCCTTCAGATCGGCTGAATCCAAAAACATCTTCACACTATCCCCCCTTCACCCCCTAGTCTAAGACCAGACGCTGCTCTTGTCCAGCAATTTTCCGGCGGAGCCAAACAGCTTCATCTTCTCGGCCACCGCTTGCTGCAGCACTTCCCGGGCCGGACCGAGGACTTTTCTCGGATCGTACTCCTGCGGTTTTTCGGCCAATACCTGCCGCATGCGGGCGGTAAAAGTCTGCCTAAGATCGGTGTCGATATTGATCTTGCGCACACCCCGCTCTATTGCCGCCCGAATGGAATCGGCCGGTACCCCAGACGCCCCGTGAAGCACAATGGGGACCTGCGTCAGGGCTCTAATAGCTTCCAAGCGCTGAAGATCCAGCTTGGGCTCTCCCTTATAAGGTCCGTGGGCAGTGCCGATAGCAACCGCTAGCGCATCCACCCCCGTTTCCTTCACAAATAGCGCCGCCTCTTGTGGATCAGTGAAAAACGCCTCGCGCTCGCTTACACTTACCTGCTCTTCGGTACCGCCAATGCGCCCCAGCTCCGCCTCCACTGAGACCCCCACCGCCCGGGCCACGGCCACCACTTGCTTCACCCGGTCAATATTATCCGCCAGTGGATAAGCGGAAGCATCGATCATGACCGAACTAAAGCCGGCGTGAATACAGCGCATCACCTGGTCAAAATCGGTGCCATGATCCAAATGGAGACAGACGGGAACATGGCTGCCCCGGGCCGCAGTCTTTACCATGGCCGTGATCTGCTCCAGACCGGCATATTTTAACGCCCCTTGACTGGCCTGCACAATCACCGGACTCCTCTGGCTGGTTGCGGCCCCAATAATAGCCTGCACAATCTCCAAGTTATTGGCATTAAATGCTCCCACTGCGTAGTTCCCCTGTTCCGCCTGAGCCAACACTTCCGCCAAAGTTACTAAATTCATCCTTACAGCCTCCTTGATTTTGAATATCTATTTAGCGCAGCAGTAACGGTACTAATATCGGTACCATGAGCGTGAGCACCAAGCCGCTGGCAAAGGCCACCAACCCCACTTCCTCCCCGGCCACCTCTACAATAACAGGCAGGCTCACATCCATGGCTGTAGCTCCGGCCGGGGCCACAGCAGCCAGATCGCCTAAGTAACGGTGTACCCAAGGTAAGATTAAGATAGCCAGCACTTCCCGCATCACATTAGCCAAGAACGCCAACGTTCCCAGCCGAGTGGAATGAAGATTGGCAATGAGAATTCCCGACAAGCTGTACCAGCCAAAGCCGGCTCCCACAGCAGCCCCTTCGTTCCAGCTCTGGCCCAAAGCTAAGCCCACGACAATGGCAGCGGCCAAACTCCCTACTGCCACCCCTAGAGGCAGAAGCAGTACTCTCCCTTTCATAGTTACTAGGGACCGGACTGCTTCCCGATCCATCCCCAGCCCTACACCCACCGCAAACAGCAGCACCCCCAATGTCCCCGAGATCAATATGTCCACCCGCGCCACTACAAAACCCGGTAGCAGCCCAAGATAACCCACAGCAATACCGGCCACCAACGCGGCTACGATCTGAATCACTTAGGCTCCCTCTCTTTCCTGCTTATCTTTCCTTGTGCGCCTTTCCAGTGATTGCCAAGCCCCCACTACCAGGAGGCTGCCGGCAATAGTGGCCATAGCATACGCCAACGCTTCTAAACCCATAACAGCCAGACCGTTCATAATCTCCCGGTCGGCACCGATCTTAGCGCCCAGGAAAAACAACAACAGCACAACTCCGGCAGTGCTTAAGGGGCCGGCTACATACCAGGCGGCTGTTTTAAATATACCTAAATAACCAGCGACAGCTCCGGCAGTCAAAGCTAGTATAACCGTCAGCACGTTATGTCCCTACTTTCAGCTCCCTTAGAATGAATACCCGTACGACTTCAGCTCCTTTGGGCTCGGGATTTTCTCAAAAAAGGACCGCCGGGAGACCGGCGGTAACCGCTCCAAGGCGTAAACTGTTGTTCTCTGGGTGATTAAGCCCCAGGCAGACATCCGCTCAACTCTGCCGCTCCTCTATAGTTCTGCCCGTGCAGAAGTACCCACTATACCTAATCCGGTCCGGCTATGGTACCATGGCCGCCGAATAAATGATGAGTCACTAACTCCCTCAATCGGTGTACGTCGAACGGTTTAGCGATCACTGCCACCACTCCGGCATAGCTCAGCAATTGGAGCGCACAATCCTCGTTGTAATCAGCAGTCATTACGATAACCCTAAGCTCTGGACAGAGGCGAATTGCCTGCTGTAGGACTGTCCGCCCATCTAGTTTAGGTAGTTTCAGATCCAGTAGCATAAGATCCGGTGGAGTCAATCGAACTATTGTTAGAGCTTCGGTGCCGCTGGCAGCTGTAATCACACACAGTCCCTCTTGGTGGAAGACTTCCCTCAGTAACAACCGCATACCCCGTTGGTCGTCCACTACAAGGAGCGTGTGCACCTTACCCCCTCCTTAGTTAGCGGCTCTGGTTTGTGAATCCGCTTGGCCCTAATCTTATCTTCTGCTGATGCCAATCTGACTTCGCTATATTCTTCGACACCGTTTCGTCCGGTGTTAGAATTCATACACTTGGCTGCGCTCACCGCTGTTACCGGCTCGGTCCGTCACCACCAACCGCAAAGTACGGCGGCCTTGCAACTGACCTAAGCTCAGCGGCTTGAAGCTCCCGTCTTGTTCGGCCCGCCCCACAGCCACCAGCCGGTCGTCAATATGAACCCGCAGATAGGATTCCGCCTCCACCGCCCCAGGGTGGCCCGCAATAGTAGTCTGATCGCCGCTTTGGATCAACTGTACCGGGAGACCTTCTTGGTTAATCAGATAGGGCAGGATCACCACCGGCGGCACTGTATCTACGCCGTAAAAGCGATGGCGCTCTTTGGCCGACAGCTTGTTCCCGTTAATATCCCGAACTCCGTCCAACACTAAAAAGTAGCGTTCTTCGCTGAGCGACGCTGAGGTGGGCAGCGTCAGCCACACCAGCAAACGGGCCGGATCATACTCCGCCTTTACCGGGCGCAATAAGGCTCCGGTGCTGGTTTCAAGGTAAAAATTGCTTTCGTCGCTAGCACTGTAAGCATCCAACGGACTGCTGAATTCCGCTTTCACCCGTTGGCTGGTAGCCGCCGCCACATCAACTACTTCTGCCGACCACGTGTCCGGATCGAACTCTAATCTTACGCTGCGCCAATCAAGCACTTGGCCCCCATTATCCCGAGCCCAAACTTCCGGGCGATAAGTCTCGCCGCTCCTAAAGCTCTTGTTAGCTCGTACCAAGACTACTGAGTCATAGTATTCATACTGGAACACATAACCGGGCAAGTCAACCCTTACCTCTTGTACCGGGCGGCTAAAAGTCAGCCGGAAGCTGCGGCTGTCCAGCGCCTGGGCCTCCTGGAAACGAAACCGTACCGCACTGCCGCTCGCTAGCCGCACGGTGGTACTAAAAGTGGTAAACCGCTTACCGCTCTTATCGGCCAAATTATTACCGGCACTGAACAAGTAGTCCCTATCTTCTTCCAGCTCTTGTCCTAGCCGTAAGGTAACCCGATCCGGGTCAGGGGTTCTGTCTACACCTAGCATAGGGACCAAGCGCTGGCTCTTCTGGTCCACCAGGCCATAGTTGCTGGCCGAGAACTTATCTTGCACCTCTTCAGCAAAGACTACCTCCAACCGGCGGGCATCCAGCACCGTTACCGACCGAATAAAGCCGTCTTGTTCAGCCGTGACCCCTGGCACCAAGTATCCGGCTGCCGGTATCATCTCTTCGCCGCTTGCATCTTCCATAGCGGAGACAAAGTAGCGATACGTTCGTCCCTTCTCCAACGGCTGGGCTAAAGTCAACCGCACTTCCCGGTCATCGTCGCCCAGCTCAGCTGTTTCAATTGCTATTTCCTCGCTCAAATCATCCGCCCAGGTCAGCCGGTAGTTGCGAGTTCGCTCGGCCCCGGTAACAGACATTGATGCCGAAAAATGCACCAGCAGTTGATCGTAGCGGCCGGGGGCCAACTGCACTTGTTTTACCTCCGGTGGAAACTCGGCCTGCTCGCTCCTTGTACCCCCGACAAAAGTAAAGTACAAGCTGCTAGCTGGCGCCTTATTGCCAGCAGCGTCTAAGGCTCCGGCCAGTTCCAGCCGGTAAGCATCATCACGGTCCAAATAAGTGCTTACCAGCACCCGCCCCGGAGCCACCTGCTCCACCCGGCGGACATCAACTTTTCGCCCTTGCCGCCTGAGCAGAATATCGCCCACCACAACCAGTTTCTCATTAAACAACACCTCAATAGCCGTACCGGAGAGAGCATTGGCGCCGACAACCTTCGGCGGCGTTGTATCCTTAGCCACTGTAACCGTGCGGCTGGTAGCCGCCGATCTATTGCCCCACAGATCAGCCAGCGGTTCCACCTCTAACGTATATACGCTGCCCACGGTAAGCGGCCGCGGAAAAATCAGCACTGCCGTCCGGCCGGTAACCCAAACCTGCTGCGGCCGCTCCCCGGTTTCGCGCAGGCGGTAGTTACCGGCGCTGACTGCTGTCTTCACATCCAGTTCCTGATCGAAGGTCAATTCCAAGCTCTCCGGCCCGGTGCAAGCTAAAGATGTAAGACGCGGGGCCTGTTGACCGACAGATACAGTAAAGCTGAAGCTAACCGGATCCAGTGACAGCTTGCTTCCTGACGCCGCCCTTAAATCGTGGGCGCTCAGGGTGTAGCGCTCCCCGACCTTCAGCTCAGGCACCGTTAAGACCACTTCCCGCGGAGCCGTAATCACAGCCCCGGTCACAATCCCCGGACTAAAAGCGGTGCCGGCATAAGCCAAAGTAAAGCTCCCTTCCGGACCTGCACTTACAGACTCCGGATCCAATTCCTGCTCGAAAGTAGCTTTAAGGCGGGTTGGGCCAAGTACTGCCACGTTCTTGTCTCCCACCGGCGGCAGCGCTAGATCGGTAGCGCCGGCCGTGAAATAAAGCGACAAGGTGTGGGTTTTCCCAGCCGCCGTCAGATCCAACACCGACAGCAAATAGCGCGTTCCCCTAATTAGGGAACCGGTGGCCAAGGTAACACTCTGTCCGTCAGCGGCCACCTGGACCGCCTCTATCGGTACTTCCACCTGTAACCCGGTGGCCGGCACCAGCCGGTAGCGAGCTACCTGGGCGGCGCTGCCGCTGTCCACCGCTCCGCTGAAAGTAATGACAACCCGATCCAAATCCAAAGCTGCGGCCACTGCACTGAGCGTACCTGCCGGCGGTGTGGTGATAGGTTGGCCGCCGGTTCTGAGCTGCTGCCACAACTGCCAGATTACCGCCGCCGCCTGATCCCGAGTTGCCGCCTGGGTCGGAAAGAGAAAGCCTTGGTCCGTACCGGAAATAAGACCTTTGGCTACAGCCCGGGCCAAATCAACTTCTGCCCATTTTGAAACCTGATTCCCGTCCTTGAACCGAGCCAGAAAGCTTACACTGGCATCGGTTTCATCTTTCAGTGCCCTGATCACCATGGAAGCCATTTGTTCCCGGGTCAACCCTTCATGGGGTCTAAACTTCCCGGTGGAATCACCCTTGGCCACCCCATGATAAGCTGCCGTCTCTACGTACTTATAAAACCAGTGCTCTTGCCGCACATCACTAAAGGTAGGCGGATAGGAGACAGCCTGCGGCAAACCGGAAGCCAGTACCAACATCTTGATGAAATCAGCCCTGGTTACCGGATCACGCGGTCGGTACTTCTCACCAGGACTTATGATTCCGGCCGTGACTAAATCGTTCACTTTAGCTTCCGCCCAGTGACCCTGCAAATCAGAAAAAGTCCCGGCCGCCTGTGCCGGCAGGGTCGCCCCCACCAATAACAGCCCCGCCAGAAACACCGCGACTGTTCGCGACCATTTAGCAGTCATAAAACATCCTCCCCGACCACCGTATTAGTAATACTATTCGCCCCCGAAAAAAGAAAATCCTCCCAGGAAAGGGAGGATTTCAGCCCTAACTTCTAGTCCTCGGCCCTAATTTCGTACACGATTCCACCCCGGATAATAAGCTCCACCTCCAGACCGGTGGCCAATTCGACCAAGGAAACCTCTTCCTCGTCCCAGAAGAAGCGAGCGTTACTATCTAGTTTGTACTCGTGCACCCGGCCGTCCTCATCTTCAATCTTGACATAGTTTTTGTCTCCTCGTCTGATTTGAACAAGAACGCCTTCTACTGTTCGTTCTTCATCGTCTGGCGGTGACTCGGCCCAAATGTTCAGGGCCTGGTCACCCTTTACCCTAAGCTCTACCTCCCAGCCCACATCAAGAGCATCTAAAGTGGCCACTTTATCGTCTAAGCGGATTTTGGTAGCGGCAGTTACCGCGTAAGTATAGTCACGGCCAGCCTTAGTCCGAATTGTAATAGTGGGGTCTTTTCTCAGCACCAAAGCTGTAATCTTGCCTTCGATCTCCTTCTCCGCCGGCTCTTCCCGCTGGGCTTCAAGCAAAATAGCTTCGTCATCAACTGCTCGAACCTCAATCTGATCCCCAGGCTGCAAATCTGCCAATACTGCGGCCTTGTTGTTTAACCGAATAGTAGTGCGCTTCGTAATCCTGAAGGTGTGCTCTCTCCCCTTGTTATCTTTTACGGACAACGACCAGGGTGTCTTGGTAACTACTGCTGTAATCTGGCCGGATACTTCTTTCTGATTCGATTTCGCCGTAATCTCAAGGGCTATATTAGCCTTATCTTGTTGAACGCCCTTTACTGTTACCTGCTGCTCTAATCTGAGATCACTCAAGAACACTTCCTGCCCGTCCAGACTGATGTAGGTCTCGTCGTCCACTTGGAAGGTAATTTTGCGTCCACCGTCAGTTATCACTGTAATGGCGGCATCTTGCCCCAGAGTAAGACCACTGATGGTTCCTGTGACTCTTATATCCGTCTCTGTCGGTGTTTCGGCCCTGATATATACCACTTCCCGGGTGCCGCCAGTCCCCGCTAGCGTTAGCCAGACCCGCTGACCTGGGGTCACATCCTCTAATTCGGTCGCTTTACCATCCACCCGAATGACACAGTTGTCAGCCACGGTGTACGTATACCTATCCTGATCGGTCTTGATAGTTATACTGGCATCCCTACTGGCGGTCTCCGTTTGTACCCGCACCACCTCACCGTAAACCTGGCTCTGCGGTAGCCGATACCGGTTGGCCAGCCGGCTCAGGATCAGTGACATAATTTTGGCCATCTGGCCCCGATTGAGCAAATTATGGGGTAACCAGCGTCCCTCCGGCGTACCCACCATAATACCCTTCTTGGCCACCAAAATAATGTATACTTTCAGATCATCGGACAAGTCCCCCAGATCCCGAAGACCCGGTAAATCAAAATTGTCCCACCAATCATCTTCTTCATCAAATAACCGGCTGATATACTTGGCCGCATCTAAGCGAGTGGCCTTTTGACCGGGGCGCAAATTGCTAAACTCTGTTTCAGTAATGATCCCTTCCTCCAGAGCTACGCGTACATACCCCCGGGCCCAGGCCGGAATCCCAGACATCCTCCTGATAGTCTCTTTATCGTTTTGGTACTCCAAGGCCTTCTCTTCCAATCCTAATCCCCGTACCAACATCACTAGGATCTGAACACTTTCCACGCTTTCGTCCGGAGCAAACTTGTCATCGCTAACTCCTTTTAGAACTCCCGCCAACGCCATCTGTTCAATGTAGTCCCGAGCCCAGTTTTTCTCAATGTCCTTGAACTTGATCTTTGGCCCTTTCCCCGGCTTTACATCCCACTTTGGTGCCGCCAGTGCCACCGGTGCCAAGATGCTAACCAGCATTGCCGCCAGCACCAGGCCAGCTATCAGCAGCCGAACCGTCCTTTTCATACCGCGATTTCCTCCTTTTACCTGGTTTGGTGTCCTCTATTATTAGTCGTGAGCACTTCTATTTTTTAGGGGGTAGGCAGGAGCAAGCCTGGAAAATTGGCCAGTAAATGCACCGGTTGCCCAGCTAAAACAACTGGGGGGGTGCCTTAGCACCCCACCGTTTAAGCCGCCCGCCTAGCCTTCTTAGCTATCTGCTCCTGCAGAACCTCAATTGCTTTGTCCAACTGCGGATCTTCCTTATTAATAGCGGCCAAACGCTCATTGATAGCGTTGAGGGTGTTCATATCCACCTGGCCGGTACTTTCCAGGCCCTGTTCTGCCTGCAACTCCTTTACTGCTTCCACTGTCTTACCGCTGAAAATGCCGTCGATCTTAGGTAGATCAAAACCTAGAGCCTTTAGGCGCTGCTGCAACTCAGCCACATCCAACCCACCTGTTTCCGGAACTAAGATGCGATCCAGCTCCAGAGCCGGATAGCGGGGTTCTTTGGCTGCCGGTACTACTATATCAGGTACAATCCCCTCTTGGTTAATATTGCGTCCGTTGGGGGTGAAATAGCGGCCAATGGTAATTTTCAGTGCCCCGCCGTCGTCTAGGCAAAAGACATCTTGCACCGTAGCTTTGCCAAAGGTCTTCTCGCCCACCAGTGTACCGGCACCGCGATCTTGTACTGCGCCGGCCACAATCTCGGCTGCGCTGGCACTGCCCCCGTCCACCAACACCACTAACGGCCAGCGCACTGTCTTTAGCTTAGAGTTCAAAACCCGTTTCTGTTCCCGCCCCCGTTCTTCCACATACACCACCGGACCGGCCGGAACAAACTCTTGGGCCACTTCTAACGCTTGGTTAAGCACACCGCCGGGATTACCGCGCAGATCCAGTATAACCCCCTGCATGCCTTGTTGGCTCAAAGTAGCCACCGCTTCCCGCAAACAGTCGCCGGCGTGTTCGTTAAAGTTGGTCAACCTAATATAGCCCAGATTATCCGCCAGCATTTCCGCCTCCACCGGATTCACCTCAATAAACTCGCGGGTGATGGTAAAAGAGAGTTTCTCGTCGTTGCGTTCCACCTCCAGTACCACCTGGGTCTCCGGCTCCCCTAAGATTAACCGGCTGGCTACATCCACAGCCAGGCCGCGGACATCTTTCTCATCCACCTTGATAATACGATCCCCCGGCTGCAGCCCGGCCCGTTCGCCAGGAGTGCCTTTAATCGGTGCCACCACCGTAACATATCCTTCCTTGGCGGTGATTACTATACCCACCCCGCCGAAGGTTCCACTGGTACTGGCCCTAAACTCGCGGTACTCATCAGCGTTAAGATAATTGGAATAAGGATCTTCTAAAGACTCCACCATACCCCGCAGTGCGCCTTCAATCAGCTTCTTAGTGGGTACCTCTTCCACATAAGACTGCCGTACCTTGGTTAAAACATCAAGAAAGAAGACCACATCTTCATCCGGTCCGGCAAAAGCCCGTACCAAAGCCGGCACCTTTAAAGCCAAAGCACTACACAAAATAACCACTGCCAAGATTAGAGCCCAGTGGCGCTTGTTTCGCATAATAAGTTTCATCCTCACTGCTTTAGAATTGACCTCTGACTATAGTCTATTCGGCATTAACCCGGTAAAACCTGCCCCCACATAAAAAGAGTTCAGGCGGGCCAAGTCTTGCCGAATCGTACGGGCTGCGACAAGATTCTTCGCTGCGCTCAGAATGACAGGCGGTAGGGACGGATCATCCTGCGGATGCAAGCTGGCAAAAAGACCCCTCCCTACAGAGCGGTGGTTGCAGGAACATCCCCAAAGCAAAGCTTAGCCCTCGGGGCTAGCCAAGCCGTACACAACAAGATCTGTAACCAGCGCCGCCGTCCTCTCCGGATCCCAGGGCCGTTGCTGCACCAAGTACCACACCCCTACCGTGGACAGCACCCCTAAAAAGGCTTGCGTGGCCAACAGCGCGTCCACCGACTTGAGCAGCCCCGCCTCTATACCCTGCTTAATCACAGCGGCCACCATATCCTGGGCACGCTGACAAATCTCTCTTAAGCGTTCCCGGTGCGGCGACATAATAGCCGGATCAGCGATGATAATACTGGCCGTATTCCGGTGCTCAGTAACAAACTTCATATGCAGCACCGCGATTCGCCGCAGTTTCTCAATGGGAGAACTGTCTCTTTGAATCTCGTGTTCCAAACCATCCATGTATTGGCTCATCCCAGCTTCCACTGCCTGCTCAAACACAGCCTGCTTGGAAGAAAAGTATTCGTACACTGTCCCTTTACCCACCCCGGCCGCCTGGGCGATATCCTCCACCCGGGCCTGACTGTAGCCGTGGAGGGCAAATATGCGCTGCGCCGCCGCAATAATTGCCTGCTCCTTATCGCTCAGGTCCAGCATTAGACATTGCACCTCCGTCCGGTACGGAACTGGCCCCGGTTAGACCGGCGGTCAGACCCTTTGCCGCCGCTTCTAAACTGGCCGCCGACAGGGCAGAGCTCTTTTGGACCCCAATCAGGGAGCTTTTGGCTTGGGCCAGCGCCCGTTCGGCTGTAAGTACATCTAGTTCAGTAGCCGCCCCCACCTTCAGTTTAGCCTGAGCGGCTCGCAAGTCCGCTTCCGCTTGCTCCACCGCCCCCTGGGCCGGCAGCAGTTGTTCTTTGGCCGCCAACTGCAGATTGTAGCTGGTACGTACCCCGGTCTCCACCGCCACCTTCGTATCGGTAAGCTGAATCTGGGCCTGTAAAAAGGCATACTCGGCCCCCTTGTATTTATAAGTAATGTCCGGGTACCACTTACCGGTTAAGTCAAACTTTTTCGCCGCCAGGTCATATTGAAACTGAGCCACCTTAATGTCGATACTGGATTTTAAAGCCGCTCGCACCGTCTGTTCCAGCTCGAACTCAGCTTCCGGCTCCGGTACCGGACTGAGAGTTATTTTCGTATCGCTACTTAAGCCTATCTCTTTAAGCAGCGCTAACCGCTTGGCCTCACAGGCACTTTCGGCCCCCAACCGTCCCGCTCGCGCTCCAGCCAGGCCGGTTTGAGCCGCCAAATCTTGCGCCGGTGTAACCAAGCCAACTTTAAGCTGGGCCGCCACGGCTCGCCGGGCCTCAGCGGCTTCTTTTTCCGCTGCCCCAGCCGTGGCCAGATTAGCCTCCGCATGGAGGAAGTCGTAATAGGCACTCAGCACCGCCAACCGGACCCCTTCCCCGGCCAGGTCGTACGAGGCTTGGGCCAGGGCTACTTGTTGTTCGGCTGCCCAAACGCCGTGCTCTTTGAAGAAGCTGGTTTCCAGATCAGCCGGGAGCGGTATGCTTAACATCGCCGGGTCGATGTTAGCCAGTTCCTCCGGTTTAAGCCCCTTTAAGGCCTCCACCTCTTTCTCTAGATCCTCAAGTTTCCTAACCCCGCTCTTGGTTTCCTTCAGTCCCAGCTTCGCTTGGTCCAACGCCACTGCCGCCAGTTTTAACCGGGGATTGTTTCTAGCTGCCAGCTCCAGGCATTCGGCCAAACTCAGTACCTTAGTCTCTCGTTCCGGGGACGCGGCCTGCACCGGCCCAGCCGTCACCGTTAGGGCCAGTATTATCAAGGCAGCTATAATCTTACTTCGTCTACCCATTATTCTACGCTCCTCCCATAAGCTCGGTTGGCCCCGAGCCACGGCAGCCGCCGTGTTAAGATCGACCCCAGGTCTTCGAACCAAGTGTAGACCACCGGCACCACGATTAAGGTCAGGATCGTGGACATACTGAGACCGAAGATCACTGTAATACCAAGCGGTGCCTGCACTTCCCCGCCTTCGCCCGCCCCTAGGGCCAGCGGAACCAAGCCCAACACCGTGGTCAACGTGGTCATAAGAATTGGCCTCAGCCGAGTGGGTCCGGCGGTGAGAATTGCCTCCTTAGCACTGAGTCCCCTTTTTCGCAGGATGTTGATATAGTCCACCAGCACAATGGCATTGTTCACCACCACGCCGGCCAAGACAACAACACCGATGGCTGCCAGCACTGAAACCGGCGTGCCGGTAACGGCGAGACCCAGTACTACCCCCACCATCGCCAAGGGCATGGAAAACATAATGGTGAAAGGATGCAGCAGCGATTCAAATTGAGCTGCCATCACCATATACACCAATACCACGGCAAAGACCAACACCAAGCTCAAATCAGCAAAGGCCTCCATCATCATCTTATTCTCGCCGCCAAATTCCACCGTGTAACCCTCAGGAAGGGGCGCAACTGCAAGGGCCCGGGCAATATCATTACTCACCTTGCCCAACGGACGCCCGATAATATCGGCTGATACTGTAGCGACTCTGGTCTGGTTCTCGCGATAAATACTGCTTGGGCCCTGCTCCAACACCAGCTCGGCCACATCGTCCAAGGAGACTTGAAAACCAAGGGGTGAGGCCAGGCGTATTCCCTTGATATCGGTCAGGTTCTGTCGCTGCCCCTCTTCTAGCTGTACAATTATGTCTACCTCGTCCCCGCCCACACGATAGCGAGTAGCAACTTGACCGTCGATAGCCATATCCACTGTCTGAGCCACCTGACCGGCTGACAGACCCAGGGCAGCCGCTTTGTCTCGGTTTAACCGCACCTGGATTTCCGGCCGTCCTTCTTCAAAACTGGTTTCCACTTCCCGTGTTCCCGGAACATCCTTTACCACCGTGGCCACATCGTCAGCTACAGTTTTCAGCAGGTCGATATCGTCTCCGTAAACTTGAATGCTAATGGGCCCGCCGCTACCGGCCACGGCGTGCATACCCATCATATCCAGGGCGGTCACAGTAATTTCGGCCCCGGCAATATCCTGCACCTGCTCTCGTACCACCTCGGCGAGCTGCAAGTCGCTCCGCTTTCGTTCTCGTTGTGGTTTCAGATTGACATCAATGGTGGCATGCTCGGCATAAGTACCCATGCCACCGGCAGAGAACAGTTCGCTGCCCCCTACCGACGTGAAGATGGTATCCACTTCCGGTACCTGAGCCAAAATCTCCTCCACTTGCTCAGCAATTTGGCCTGTTTGCTCAATGGTAGATCCCAGCGGCAAACTGATGGTAGCTGTAAGCATCCCCGCGTCGGTACGGGGGAAAAGCTCCCGGCCCAAAAACGGAAGAGCGATCAAGCTCAGAACAAAAGCACCGGCGGCTACGGCCAGCACCAGGCGACGATGGTCCAGACTCCAAGAAAGGGCCCGGCGGTAAAAACGGTCCAGATTAGCTAGCGCCTGTCTGATCCGGTCCGCCAACTGCCGCCCCCACCGAGCCGGCCCCCAGCCTGGCTGGGCCGGCGGCCGCTCAGCCTCAACTTTAAGCAGCCGGCTGGCCAGCAAAGGAACCAGGGTCATGGCCACCAGCAAAGAAGACAACAGCGAAAAGGTCACTGTCAGCGCCAGTTGAGTGAAGATCTCCGCCACCAGTCCCTTTATATAAACAATAGGTACAAACACCGCAACGGTAGTCAAAGTCGAGGCCGTAATAGCCAGCCCAACTTCTGCTGCCCCTTCTTGGGCCGCCACCAGCCTGGTCTTCCCTTGTTCACAATGCCGGTAGATGTTCTCCAGTACCACAATAGAATTGTCCACCAGCATACCTACGCCCAGGGCCAGACCACCCAGTGACATCATGTTCAAAGTAAGCTTATTGAAATAAACTAAAGTAAAGGTAGCAATAATGGAAATGGGGATGGACAAGGCAATAATCAAGGTGCTCCTAAAGCTATGCAAAAACACATAGAGGATGAATATCGCCAGCAGGCCGCCTACAATGGCATTGCTTTTCAGGTTGCCGATGGCCCGTTCAATAAACTTCGATTGGTCAAAAGTGTAGCTGTAGTCCACATCGGGCAGATCCCTGGCAACCTTTTCCATCTCCTCCCTTACCTTGGCCGCTACCTGTACTGTGTTGGCTCCCGTTTCCTTCTGGATAGCAATACCCAAGCTCGGGCGGCCGTTTAGCAGCGAATAGGCCCCGCTCCGGTCTTCCACTTCCTTTACCGTGGCCACATCGCTCAAACGAATAGGGGCTCCCATGGGAGTAAGCAAAGTAACGTTTCGGATCTCGTCAATGCTTCTAAATTCGCCGGTGGTACGGATCACATACTCCCGCCCGCCGTCTTGGATGGTACCACCGGGTAAGTTTAGATTCTCGCTTTGCAGCACCTGAACCAACCGGCCCAAAGTCAAGCCGTAGCCACTGAGACGGGCCTGATCCACCAGCACCTTAATCTCCCGTACCGGGCCGCCGGCCAGCATAGCATAAGCCACTCCGTCTATCCTCTCCAGCCGGTTGATTACCTTATCTTCCAGCAACTGTTTTAAAGTGGCCAGATCTCGGCTGTCGGACGACACCCCGATGGACATTATGGGAAGTAGTGCCGGGTCAAACTTATATACCGTCGGTCGTTTCACCTCAGGCGGTAACACGCCCGACAGAATATCAATTTTCTCCCGCATGTCCAGGGTGGCAAAATCCATATCCGTGCCCCAGTTAAATTCAACCATTACCATGGAGCTGCCCGGCGAACTGATGGACATTACATTCTTAACGTTGCTCACGGTGGACAGCACCGCTTCCAGCGGCCGGGTCACCATTTGTTCCACTTCTTCCGGACCGGCCCCGCTGTAGGTGGATACCGCCACCGCCATGGGCAGGTTAAGTTCCGGTAACAGATCGATGGGTAGCTGGCTGAGAGACACGCCCCCTAACGCCAGCAACACCAAGATGCCCATACATACTGTCACCGGACGGCGAATGGAGAACCCAGCCAGGTTCATGACGCTTCACCCCCAGCCACCACCGAAACAGGCATGCCGTCGCGCAGATACTGCTGCCCTTTCACCACCAGCAGCTCACCCTCACCGAGCCCGGAGGTCACTTGCGCTACCCGGTCATTCACCAGCCCCAATATTATTTCTTTCTGGTAGGCTATATCATCCTTAACCACAAATACCGTTTGGTTGGTCCCCGCTGGGACAATAGCCTCCCGCTCAATTACCAACACCGCCGAGACTACTTCCGTCTGTAATTCTACTTCCGCAAACATCCCTGGCTTAATCAAATGGCCGTCATTGGGTACTGTCACTTCCACCGGAAACCCCTGCGTTCTGGCATCAGCCGCCGGGGCCACCGCTGTAAGTTCACCGGCAAATTCTTTGCCCCCTAAACTGGCCACTTTAACCGTTACTTTTTGTCCCGTCCTAAGATGACTAATGTCTTTTTCTGTAGCATTAAGACTAATCTTCACCTGATCCATAGCTACAATAGTGGCCACCGGCGCACTGGGGCTGACCATTTGCCCCACCTCCACCGGCAGACTGGCCACTATTCCGGCCACCGGAGCAGTAATGGTAGCGTTATCCAACTGGGATCGGGCCAAGGCCACAGCCGCCTGGGCTTGGTCGTGGTTGGCCAGAGCCATTTTCTCTTGATCTAATATCCCTTGGTATTGAGCCGCCGCTCCGGCCGCCCTGACTCTGGCTTGCTCCAATGCCTGTTCTGAGATGACTCCTTGTTCTTTTAGATACTCCATCCGCGTAAGGTCCGCGGCTGCATTTTCATAAGCCAGGCGAGCGCTGGCCGCCGCAGGCGACTCCTCCTTTGCCGGCGGCAGTCCTGCTTCGGCCACGGCCAAAGCGGCTCTGGCTTGCCGGACCTGTTGTGCCAGATCCTTATCATCAAGTTGCAACAATACCTGACCCGCCTCCACGCGGTCGCCTACTTGTACCTTGACTGCCAGCACCTGAAGCGGCAGCTTACTAATAACGTAAACTTCCGCCTGAGCACGAACCGGCCCGCTGAGCACTGTTCCAGCTTGGACTTCGCCCCTTTCAACCAGCTTTACCTCCACCGCCACCGGCTTCGGTCCCTGTTCTTTTTCCGCTGACGACTTGCAGCCCGTTAGCGTCACCAAAACCGCAAGCACAAAGACAGCCAGCTTTATGTAGCGTTTGGACATACTTTCTCCTCCCCCTGTAACTCAACTCAACCATCTAAATTACGCAATATCATCATTATTATGTCCGGAACACATTGTCGACCGACCGGTCGGTCAGAAACTGACACTATTATAGAGCGGTTCCAAAACTATGTCAACTAGCCAATCCTAACCAGCCGAGCAGCTCCCCGATGCCCCCAGCGGCCAAAAGCAGCCACACCGGCTCCACCACCAACCGGTAGCGACAGGCGAAATAAATCGCCACTATAATGGCGTTATAATAGAGCCCAAACAAAATCAAAAATAACGAGCTGTGCCGCCGGTTATAGGTAAGAATCGCCCCCACCACGGCCAGCGCCCCCCAAACCGGGGGTTCCAGGTGCGGAATCCCTTTCGCCTGGGCATAGCTGGAAATATACCAATCCGAAGGCTTGGTCCAAAACCAGACCAGCTTGCGCCAGGCCAGCGTCAATTCCTGCCGGGGATGGTTAACGATAAACTCCAGTCCGCGGCGATAACCCAGTTTCCCGGCTGCCGGAGAACCGCCCAAGAGGATTACTGGGTTTGTTTTCTGGCCTAAGTCCATCCAGGTGCCGGTAGCCCGCTCATTATGGCCGATATAAAAGTTTACCCCGCCGTTCATATCCACCAGCACTAGGTCGCCGGTTACAATGAAATTACGGATAGTCCACGGCAGCAGAGTAACAAGCAGCACCAACATAATCAGACCAACCCGAGCCAACACCAACCGCCCTTGGCGCTCCCAGATCAGCCAGTACCACAGCAGCAGCAACACCGGCACAAGCAGCGTAACCGGCCGGGTTAAAGTAGCCAAGCCCAGAAGAAGCCCGGCCCAAACAGCATCGTTCTTAGCTCTGCTTTGAGCCAGCCGGTACAGCCAGCAAACCGACCACAAAAACAAGAATAAAAACAACGTCTCGCTAAAAGCCAACCCGGTATAGTAAACAAGCGGCAGATAAACCGCCATCAGCACACCGCTCGCAATAGCCGCCGCCCGATTGCCAAAAGCGTAGGCCCCGATACTGTAGCCGAAGCCGCAGCTTATGGCCCCTAACAAGCTGTGCAGATAGCGAATCACCGTCCAGTACCGGTTGGCGCCAAATAGCCGAATCAAAGCGCCGGAGAGAAAAATAAACCCCGGCGGCCAGTAGACCCCCTCGCCATAATAAATACCCTGAGCTACCCGCAGCGAATACTGATACATACTGGCAATATCGGCATGCTTGGTATCCGGCACAAATCGCCAGTTGAAAGCCAGCCGCAGGAGCAGGGCCAAGCCCACAATTAGCAGCCAATCCCTGCGTTTTGTCCGTTCCTCCACATGTATCCTCCTCGCCCAATCTTACAGAACAGTCCGGCCCGCATTCAAAAGAGCTACCCGTTTATTACCCATATGTGGCCTGCCGGACAATGGTTCCGGGGGGTGATTTTCCGGGGCTAGAACCTCTGCTTTGTGCCCAAGACCAAAAGCACGGCCCCTCCCCACAAAATCACCGTCAGCAGCAACTGCCGATCTGTAAGCAAGATTTCCTCCGGGCTGCCGCCTAAATCCCGACAGTAAATAAGGTACAAATACCGAAACAAGCCGAACAAAACAAAAGGAATTGTCAGCATCATGGCCGGCCCGTGTCCACTGGTAAAAGTATAGATAGAATACGACACCAGGGTCGCCGCCGTCACCGACGACAACAACTGGTTTAACAGCTCCGGGCTGTAATCATTTAGCGTCGCCCGGTGGCTAGACGCAGCCCCCTCCAATAGTAACAATTCGTGGCGCCGCTTCCCTAAGCCCAGAAAAAGTGACAGCAGGGTGGTACAAATAAGAAGCCAAGGAGAAATCGTCACCCCCACAGCCACTGCGCCGGCAGCAGCACGAAGAACAAAGCCCGCTGCCAGTACCAACAAATCAATCAGTACCAGTTGCTTCAGCCAGAGCGAATAAGCCACCGTCAGCAGAAAATACGCTAGCACTAGCAAGCCAAAAGCCGTGCTCAGGGGAAAACCTCCCCCGGCCGCCAGCAAAACCAACAACACCACCAGCACTCGTGCTTCAGTTACACTTACCTTGCCGGCAGCTACCGGCCGGTGGCATTTGGTGGGATGCAGGGCATCTTCTTCCCTGTCGGCAATATCATTATAGACATAGCCGGCGCTGGAAATTAAACAGAAAACAAAAAAAGCGGCTAAGGCTGTAAGCAGCGCCTGCTGCTTTGTAAACAGACCGGAGAAGACTACCCCGGCCAGAACGAAGGCGTTTTTAGTCCACTGCCGGGGCCGGAGCAAAGACCAATACAGTCTCAGGCGCGAGTTCTGCGCCGCTTTATCGCCAACAACACCCGCCGCTTCCCGGTTTCCCATCATCTTTGCCCTCCCGTTGGAACCCAAGCTTCAGTTTTCATTATAACGGCCGTGCTCTGGCAGAGCAAGCAAGTCCGGACTCCCGTTCACCTGGGCCATGTGCTATAATGAGTCCAGATCAAGAGGGGGTGATGGTATGTCCTCTTTGCTGTCCCAGCTTGTTTCCTGGAGCCAGCAACTGCCTGCCAGTACAGACCGGCTAAAAGAGCGACTGGATAACTTATTAACACCGCCGGTCCCGGCTGAGGTGTTGGCCTCACCTGCCGCTTGTCTAGTACATGTGAGTGATACACCGGCTGTGTTTTATCCGTATCTGTTTAGGTTGCTAAAAAAATTAAGACCCGCTGTCTTAATCCACACCGGCGATTTGATGGATCAAATTAAGCTGGAAAACAACGCCTATCTGTCCGATTTCTATCAGGAACAAATCCAGCGCTATCTGCCGCAATTGGAGCGCATGCCGGTAGGCACCATCTACCTGGTCCCGGGCAATCACGATAATACCGCTGTGCTCACTCATACCTGCCAGCGAAGTCAGGTGTTGCCGGCAAGTAGCCTGGTCCAATTTGGCTCGCTCAAGATCGGTGTAGCTCATGAACCGCAGCATTTGCCGGCCGGAGCCGATTTTGGCCTCTACGGCCATTGTCCCGACCAGCCGCCGGCTGTCTCTGGCCATCCCCTGTCTGGGTTGACCAAAATTAATCTGCTGCTGGAAAACGGCACCATCTACTCTCTGCCCTATCCTCATGGCATGGACGCTGCCCGCGGCCTAAAGACTCGGCCCCAAAAGCTATAGGAGGAGGGAAGGAACTGATGCTGTTTTTGCGTACCGGTCCCGAGTACATGTGCCTGCAAACTGATAATCCCACCCAGATAGAAGCCGCTCTGACGGAACTTGGTTCCGTTCGGGGACAACATCTCACCACTGGGCTGGGCTATGCCGGCGAAAACGACTGCGTGGTGGTGATGACCTCACCCTACGCCGAAACGGTGTTTACGGTGCCACATTCAGCCGCCGCCGTATTGACCCATCTGATCACCAGCCGGGCCGTTGCCGCCATCAACAAAGTGGAGCTGGGTCCCGGACTGATCCTTATGCGCATACCCACGGTCGGGAGCACGTTGATTTTACAACTGGAGGAAGAATACCAGGGCCGGAAAGTGGATCTCAAAAGTGGTGTCACTATTGGGGATTCCGACGACACTTTGCTGGGGTTCACTGTTCATCCCATGGGTAAATCGGTTCCTACCAAAGAATTGGAGCCGGAGCTGCTGTTAATTCACCGCCCGGCCAGGAGCTTATTTCAAGAATTGCGCCAGGGGGCGGTGCGCTACTTTACCGAAGCCCTAAAAGAAGGCGAGAGCGAATGGTATGAACTCCGGATTAACATTTACGATGCTTACGGCAATTACAGTCTACACCTGGCTCGTCTAATCGAAGTGCTGGAAGAACTGGAAGTGGGTCTGATCTTGGGTGAACGCTGGACCCGCGACCACGCTTTTGCCTTACTTTCGGTTACTGCCTACCAGGTACGCTTGTTTTCTCACTGGCATCCGCTGGAAATAAAATCCCTTCTCTTGGGTTTGGAATACAACGCTGACGGTCGGCGAATTGTGGATATTGACCTTTATTACAAAAACCAAAAACTCAATTGGGTTCAGACGGTAAAAGGCAGAGGCCGGCAAAGCAGAGCTGCAGTAGGAGCAGCGGCCAGAGATGCATTGCTAGCCCGGCTGTCACCGGCGACCCGCAAGCACCTGTCGGTCCAAGAAGAAGCTGCCCCGGTGTAAGGGGCAGCCTTTTATTTCGGCCCGCGGTAGCGGAAAGAAACCCACTTGAGTCTCATCCGCCGGCGCCGGCGCCGTATATTCTCAGCTACGAGCAGACCCATCAGCCCCAGGAGAAACAGCACCCCGAACCAAAACCACCACGGTTTTGGGGGGCGGCGGACCAAAGCGGCTGCCACCAGGGCTACTTGGCCCACCTCTTTCTCCCCCAAGGTGAACACCGCTTTACCCAACAACTGGCCGTCTTCAACCGGAGCGGTCAACTCAGTGGGCACCTCCAGCAGCGAGACTTGTACCCGGTCTTCCTCTCCTTGGGCCAAGGTAACTCGAACATCCTGTTGCGCTACCGCCTCCACCTGATCGGCCTGGCCGCGTTTTACCGGGACAGTGCCCAATTTTTCCCCGGCCCGCACCAACGTATGATTGGCGAAGTTAGCAAAACCCCAGTCCAGTAACAACTGAGCATCTTGCCAGACACTCCCGGTCTCGCTCTTTAGCAGCACGGCTATTAACTGTCGATCCTCCCGGCTGGCGGACGCCACCAGGCACTGCCGGGCCTCGTTGGTATATCCGGTCTTAATCCCGTCGGCGCCCTGGTAGCGCCATAACAACTTATTATGATTCACCAGCAACTTGTCTGTGTCTTTCACCGGCCAAGGTACCTGATGCGCTTTGGCACCCACAATCCGGCGGAAATCCGCCCGGGCCATAGCGGCTCGAGCAATAAGTGCCATATCCTTGGCAGTGCTATAATGGCCCGGATCAGGCAGACCGCTGGGATTGGTAAAATGAGTATTTAGCGCCCCCAGCTCACGGACTCGTTCGTTCATGGCCTGGACAAAAGCAGGCACATCCCCGGCGATGTGTTCGGCCAGGGCCCAAGCAGCGTCGTTGCCCGAGTTTAACATGAGACCGTACAACAACTCTTCCACTGTGTAGGTCTCCCCGGGGCTGGTGTACATGGAGCTGCCTTCTTGCTGGGCAGCTTCTTCACTCAGAGCTACTGTATCGGTTAGCTGCCCCTGTTCCAACGTCAGCAGAGCCGTTACAATTTTAGTGGTGCTAGCCATGGGAAGCTTAAAGTCAGAATTCTTAGATCCCAGCACACAGCCGGTATCAGCATCCATTACAACGGCCGCTTCCGCTACCACCGCCGGCAGAGACGGTGCGGCCGCCACCGCCGGCTCACTGATCGCAGCCCAGCAAATAAAAAAAGACAGGATTAAGACTACATAGCTACAGAATCTGGTGGGGCAACGGAAGTAAATCATGCCCAGCCTCCATAGTTCTTGTTCTCTTTATTATTATTGGCCTTGGCACAAAAAATTCCTGCCCCGGTAACTCTGGAAAAAACCACCAGCGGACGCCCGTCAAAGGGGCGGGCCTTAAGGCCCGCCCCTTTGTGGTTTCGAGCAAACTATCTATGGCGCGGGCAGTCTAAGGGAAAAAGCCCATGTGCTCCCACTGCTCTACCATCTGAACAGCCTGGTTTGCCGTAAAACCGGTACCCACCAGGTAGCCGGCTGCGGCCACTTCTCGCATAACATGCATGGGGTTTACCCCTCGTTGAAGTTCGCGCAGGCCGTGCTGGGCCACCGGTTCCACCATCTGGATAATTCGGCGCGGCTGCTGTCCGCCAGGGCCGGGGGTCATGGGCGGCCGGTCCCAGCCACCGCCCCAGTCCCCGGGTCCGCCCCAATCACCATGATCCCAAGGCATGCACATTCCCCCTTTCACGGGTCTTATTCAGAATATGAACCAGCCCGTTTAAGGGTTACGCTTTAACCAGCCAACCTTCCCTGCCCGCTTTACCCACCGAACCTCTATACCGGCCTGCTAGCTGCGGCGGCCCCCATTACCTGGGAAAGGTTTTGTCTTTGCCGGCGGGTCTTTTTTCTTAGGTTTGTTTTTAGACGGTTTTGGTTGGTTGGTTCTAGGGTTGGACGATGGTTTTTCTTTTTTGCCAGGGCTATGCGATTTAGAAGGAGGGTCCTGATCTTTCTTATCGGCCCGATCGGTCTTTTTTTTCGGTTTCAGGTTAGTTTTCTTACTGGCCCAGGGCGGCTTCGGCTGTCCTTTATGAGATCCGGTCTGGAACACCTCGGCCGCCTTTTTCCCTGAACCGGCCAGAATTTCTTTCAGACCCTCTTTTTGGGCAGCCGATTTGGTATCACCCTTAAGGGACGGTGGTGACGGTTTGTAGTCGAGCTTCTTCAGCAATCGCATCTGGTTAAGCGATGTCTTCTGCTTCCGGGCTTCCGCCAGTTCTTCCGGGGAAGCCTCCTCCACCGCTACAAACGCTTCTTTACCTGCCGCCTGAAGTCCGCGTTCCGCTGCTTGTTCTAACTCCGGCAGGGTTGGTAGCGGCGCCGATTGTAAGCACACCTGACTAATAACAATAACGTCATCGGTGCTGCTGGTCACATACCCCTCCCTGGCTGCCTGCTCCACCAATTGCTTCACCGCCTCCGGTGGTAACAACCCTCTGACCGCTACCTGTTGCACCAACTTTTCCCCTTCGTCATTGAGACCCTCGCTGCTCTTGATCTTACCTGAGCGAGCTACTTCCAGCCCAATGCTAGGGTTGATATCCAACGCAATGTACGCCGCCGGTTTGCGCGCCCAGGCCACTGCCGGCAACACCGCCACCAACAGAAAAGCTGCCGCCAAGGCCACCGCCAGCAGCTGTTTGGCTGACAGGGGCGGAACCCAAATCAGCACTTCTTCCCCCGGCTGCGGTAAAGGTGCCAGCCATCTAACCGACCGAAATTCGCCGTCGCCGGTAAGAACGCTGATCCTATTCTTTTCCTGTTTTAGCACTATGGCTTCACGCAGGGCCACTTGTCATCGCCCCCTCGCCGGCGTTACATAAAAAGCCAAATGGACATACTCCGGATTGGACAAAATAAGGCTCACAGCCAGAATATATCGCCGTCCCCGTTCCAAGACCTTGCGATTTAGGCCGGTAAGCTGGGCCAGCTCTTTCAGCGGCAGTTGTCCCGTGGAACGGACTCGGGCCATGAGCTCGGGGTTTTTTGCCAACACAGCCGCGACCCCCAGTAGTTTTTGCCGCCGGTTACGGTGTCGCGGACAAGCCTGCTCAATATCGTTCAAGCTTAGGTCGTAAGTGGCCAGTTCGGCGGTAAAAACAGCTATTTCTTCCGCTCGTTCCCTCCGGGCCTGTTCTTTGAGCAAAGCTTCTTCCGCCGCCGTCACTACTTCCGGGCGCACTGACTCTGATCCATCCGGTCCCACAAGGGTGAGGGGTACCTCTTTTCCTGCCGCCTTGTTCCGTCGGCGATAGTCTGTCAACCGACCGGAAATCACCAACCGGGCAAAAGATAGAAACTGGGCCCCCCGATTAGGGTCATAACTATCGATAGCTTCATTAAAAGCTAATAAGGCAATGCTGAGTTCATCTGCATGCCAGTCCAGACGCCGCCGCGAACACCAGGACGTCACCTGTTGGATAAAGGGACGGCTAGAGGCAATTAGCCGCTCCCGCGCCTTATCATCGCCAGCCTTGGCCTTGATAACCAATTCCTCCACCTTTACCCCGACATGCAGTTCCCCCCCTTCCGGTTACAGTTACTGCTCTACCAAAGAATTATTCGCCCCGGAAGGGGTCCATCCCTTTTACTTGCTTAGTCGTCCAGGGGCCGGTTTTTCTGGGGGTAGGTCTAAAAGTATATTACTAGGGGAAAAATGAAAAAATAGTAAATGAACAGCAATATATTAAGAGAAAGGAAGCTCAGGTTAAATGTCTGTTGACCAAAAGGTAGCCTTGTTTATCGACTTTGAGTACCTATTTTTCACCATGTCCAACCAGTATGGCATTTCACCCCGGATCGAAGACATAATTGACGTTGCCTCGGAATACGGTGAGCTCAAAGTGGCCAAGGCTTTTGCTGACTTGGCCGGCTCGGAAGAACTCAGACGAGCAGCTTACCTCCTACGCACTCAAAGCATTGAAATGGTGGATGCCGCCGGGGACCACTCCCGGGAAAAAGTCAAGAACTACACCGACTTTACCATGCTGGATGCCATCTATGGAACCTACCTAGACCAAGACGATATCGGCACCATAGTCATTGTCACCGGCGACGGTCATTTTTCCAGCGTGGTGGCCCGCCTTCGAGTCCGCTGCAAGAAGAACATCGTGGTGGTTGGTATTCCTCATTTTATCAACCGCGAGCTCTATCAAAGCGCCTCGGAAGTGCGGGAACTGGAAATCGATGCCGATGCCTGCCTGGTAGACCGGGAAGATCTTATCGCCTTCGTGAAAAACTCCATCCGCACCCATCCTTATGTCACCTTTAACAAAACCGTCAGCATTTACAGCAAAGTTCGCCAAGTGGACGAAGTGGCCGTCCGCAAAGCTTTAGCGGCTCTCATCGATGAAAACGTTTTTGTCCAATTAATTGAACACACGCCTCAATCCGACGTTCGTGTTCTGCGTATCCCCAGCAGCGAAGAAGCCATCGCCTAACATCAACACCAACATCATGGTCCCGAAAAACAGATAAGACAGGGCGGAACCGGGTTCCGTCCTGTCTTTCTGTGAGCGAGCCCAACCTCGGTATAAACCGCGGAGCGTGAGGATGGGCTCGGCAACCACCGACCTTGGCAAAACAGCACCCAAGCCACGGGCGGCCGCAGAGGGTGCCCTATATAACAGGTTTCAAAAGAGCGAGGGAGGGTTGGTTAGCGCAGGGCATCGGTGGGATCCAGTTTGGCCGCTTTCGCCGCCGGCCAAACGCCGGAGATAGCCCCCACCAACAACGCGAACGCAAACGAGTAGAAAATAGACGTGGGCGTTACCGCCGTCGGGGGGCCAAAGCGACGAATAATAAGCGACGCTCCGGAACCCAGCAAAATACCGATAATGCCGCCGGCGGCACTTAGAATCACCGCTTCAATGAGAAACTGCCCTAAAATCTGAGCATTCTTAGCCCCAACCGCTTTCCTAATCCCGATTTCCCGCGTCCGCTCGCTTACCGATACCAACATAATATTCATAATCCCAATGCCGCCCACCACCAACGAGATCCCGGCTATGGCCCCTAGCATTAGGGTCATCACCAAATTCATCTCCGCCACTTGCCGAAGCATGTCATCGCGGCTCATAACATACACCGAATCGGGGCGGCGGTATATCTTGTAAAAGATGCGCTTTAGCTGCACCGCCACCTGGGACGACTCCTTATTACCTTTGGCCTTGATATTGATGGTGTCAATGCGGTTCATACCGGAAATGCGTTGGGCTGTGCTGTAGGGAATATATACCGTCCGATCGATGCCCCATTCCTGGGCGGTGGAAACCTTAGCCTTTAACACCCCTACCACTGTAAAGCGTTGACCGTTTAAGTAGACTTCCTGTCCCACCGGGTTCACTCCTCGGAACAACTGGTCGTCCACAATGGCACCCACCACCATCACCCGACGTCGTTCGCTGATGTCCGCCGCTGTAAACCCACGGCCGCCGACCAATTCCAAGTCGCGCAAAGCCAAGAAATCCTCGCCCACGCCTTGGCCGCTGCAGTCAAAAGTGGTGTTACGCCATTTTAAGTTGCCGCCGATACTTACCACCGGCATGATGTGCTTAATACCGTCCACGCGTGCCTTCAAACTTTCTAACAGTTCAGGGGTAAACCGCACTTCCCAACCTTGACTGTAAACCTCAATTACATTCGATCCAAGGCTCTGCAAATGTTGCTGAATTTCCAGCCGCGCCCCTTGTCCCACCGAAACCAGAGTTATTACCGATGCCACCCCGATAATTACCCCTAACATGGTCAGAATCGACCGGACTTTATTGCCTAAAATGCTGCGCCAGGCCAGCTTCATGCTTAGCAGTAAGATCATGCCTGGGCATCCCCTTCCACCGCCGGCGGGAGGGAAGCCAACACTTCCTGGGCCACCAAATAATCTTCTGCTCGCACCGGTTCATCAGCCACCACGACCCCGTCAGCCAGGCGTAAGATTCGTTGGCAGTGGCAGGCTACGTTAGGATCGTGCGTCACCATAACCACAGTATTACCCTGAGCATGGAGTTCTTGGAAGACAGCCAGTATTTCTTCGCCGGTCCGCGAATCCAAGGCCCCGGTGGGCTCGTCAGCCAGAACCATCTCCGGCCCGGCCGCAACTGCCCGGGCTATAGCTACCCGTTGTTGTTCACCGCCGGACAGCTCTTGCGGCCGGTGATGCAGCCGTCCCTTAAGTCCCAGCCGGACCAGGGCGGCCTGGGCCTGGGCTCGCCTACTGCTACCGGACAGACCACGATAAATAAGGGGCAATTCCACGTTTTCCAACGCTGTCAGTTGCGGCAGCAGATTAAAGCTTTGAAAAATAAACCCCACTTGGCGATTCCGGATCTCCGCCAATTGCCGGTCGCTCTTTTGACTCACTTCTTCCCCATGAAGCCTGTAGTGACCGCTGCTGGGGCGGTCCAAACAGCCGAGAACGTTCATCAAGGTGGATTTGCCCGATCCGGACGGCCCCATAATAGCCACCATTTCACCGGCAGCTATCTTAAGATCAACCCCTCTTAAAGCCGGTACCTTAATTTTACCCATACGATAATCTTTGGTGACAGCGCTTACATCCACCATAACTACACCCATATCCTTACTCCTTACATCCGTACTCGGCGTACCGGCCGTGCTCCGCCGCCACCAAAGAACAGCTCATCGTCAGCCGAGCTTCCTGTCACCACTTCCTGCCCCTCGGTGAGTCCAGCCAGCACTTCAGCTAAGGCCCGATCCTGCAGCCCCAACTGCACTTCAGCCTCTTTGGGTTTGCCGCCTTCTATTACCTGTACAAAAGAAGCGCCTTCTTTCTCATACACAGCTTCAATAGGCACAGCGAGCACATCTTTACGCTCTTCGATAAAAATGGAGACATTGGCTGTCATGCCGGCCCGTAGATCTCCCGGCTCCAGGATCTCCACCTTGACTGGAAACCCGCTGGGGCCGGAATAACCGTCATACTGGTTTGCACTCTGACTGCCGCCCTCCCGGGCCACTTCCACCACTTGGGCCGCAAAAATCTTTCCCGGCAGGGCGTCCACTGTTACCGTGGCTTCCATGTCGGGCCTAATATGAACAATGTCCAATTCATCGATGGTGATTTCGGTGTTCATTTTTTCATAGCTGGCGATCTTAACCACGCTCCGGCCGGCCTCCACCTTCTGACCGTCCTCGGTATTTAGAGCAATCACCTGTCCGCTCATGGGAGCCTTTAGCGTAAGTCCGTCCAGCTCTTCTTGTTTCCGTTCGAAGCTCACCTGAGCTTGGCGCAAAGCCAGAATTTGCCCGTAAACATCCAGCAAGGCGGAGCTTTTTTCCAAAGAAGCGATGATGTGCCCCGGCTTGACTCGACTGCCTTCTTTCACCTGCAACCGGTCAATGCGACCGCTAACACCGCTGGATACCCACGTATCTTCTTTCCAACCGGTGGCCGTCCCCGTACCGGCTACAATCCCGGCGCCGGTGTCAATATTGACTCCGGCCTTCATCTCCGGGGCTAACAGTCCCGGATTGGGCACAGCAATGACTATTCGCCGGGAGAATGAGCTGGCATCAGGATAGCGGTTCGGATCCACCTCCTTGACTGTACCGGGGGTGCTGCCGGAAAAATCGTGGAAAAACAACTCTGCCTTTTGACCGGCTCTGATGCTGTTGGCCGATCCTTCATCCAGAAAAAGGTCCACTAGCACCTGGCTGTCGTCCACCAGCCGGAGCAGATCTTGTTTAGCCCCGATTTGCTCGCCTTCTTTGACTTTCAGCTCCACCACCCGTCCCGCCACCGGTGCCCGCACCGACAAAGCCAGATCCGGATCGGCCCTATCTACCTGTTCCGGTGACACCCCGAGGATTTTAGCCAGCTCCAACCGGGCCTGCTCCAGTTCTAGCCTGGCTTTCTCCACCTCCATACCCAGGGTGGCATTGTATAAAGTCAAAAGCGGATCTCCAGCCTCTACTTGCTGCCCTTCCTTCACTAATACTCGATCTACTAAACCTTCAGTAAGCGGTGCCACTTCCTTGACCTCCCCAGCGGAAAGGGTGCCCCAGCCCTCCACCGTCAGTCGGATATCCCCGCGCGTCACCCGCCCGCTGGCAATAACATCTGGGTTCTGCGCTTTCCCATGCTGACGAGACTTGACTAGAGCAAAAACACCACCTACCGCCACCACAATTGCCAGGGCAATAATCAGTTTCTTCTTCATACGGTCCGCCCCTCTCCTTTCCCGATCCCACCTACATACTTACTATGTATCCTGCTCGGTCCACATGTGTCCTCTTCTTCCCCGCTATCCTCTCCTGCTTCTGCGCTAACACCTCTCCTTGGTTGGACGAAGTTCCAGCCGAAAAGTTCCCCTGTTACTAAAGTTTTACTGGCAAAAAGAAAGAGCCGGGCTCAGACCCGGCCAAACCCTTGAGCCTTAACTTGCTAATAATCGTAATACTCTTCAAAAGCTTCTTGGAAACCATCCAGATAACCGTCGATGAACCCGTCGGTGTAGTCGGGATACCGCCTGGTACTGAGGTTGTAGTCGTCCTCGTATTGATAGATGATATCTTCCTGCGCCGACTTGTAGGCGATGTCGGCGTATCTATCCATAGCTTCTTTCCAGGTAAGGCTTCTCTTATCGCTGGTAGCCTGCCGGCCGGCAGATCTCCCGTCTTTGCGTCCCACGCTGTAGCCATCTTCTTCGCCGTCCCGATAATCATCGCGGCTGCTGCTGCGGCCACGACTGCCTTCTTTGTACCCTTCGTCGTAACCTTCTTTCTTACCCTTATCAAAGCCTTCGTCATAGCCTTCCTTGTAAGCCTTGTCGTAAGCGCTCTTACTGCCCAGAAGCTGCCCCTGGACCAAGCCGGCGTTGTAACCTTCCTGCCATTTCGCTTGCTCAAGCTTAGGATCAGCCTTGGCCGCGGTGGTGATCACTACCCGGTTGTTGGCATTGTCCCAGTCCACCTGAGCCCCTAAAGCCTGAGCTATGTAGCGAAGTGGTACATAAACATGGCCGTCCACAATAAAAGGCTCTTCCGCCGGAATGTTGGCCTTACCGTCGATTACGATGGCAATGTTACGATACGCTGCTTTAATGGTTTTGGTCAGGTTGGCACCCTGGGCGGTACCGTAAACAAGAACTAGTGCCAAAGCCACCACCCAGACCGTTAGCCACCTTCGCCTCATGAAATCTCCTCCTCATGCTGTTGGCTACTTTTGCCACTATCTTCTGCACTCTGTCAGCGATATCCTGCCCCCCGGCACTCAATCCACAAGTTTAGGTTCCTCTATCCGCTACCTTTCCTCTGCGGGATTGGATTCTACGATTTACCAAGCTTGAACTTGCCGATTGAGTGCCGGGGCCACGGTCAGTGGGCCAACTGTACGTATTTTTCCAGCGGAATTTCAATGACATTTATCGGAGTACCGTCTTTGGCGCTGGCTTCATACACGTGCAGTCTGTACCCCGCCTGCTGATATTCTGCCGGCACTTCAAAGCTGAAATAGCCCCAATCCGGCCCCCCGATCGCCGCTGTGACAAAACCGCGCTTTTTCTCTTCACCTCGTTTATCAGTTAAGCGCCAACTCACCGCCGCCTCAAACACCCGGGCAATGCCCCGCACAGTGAGACTATCTCCTCCGGTTACCGGAGCCAGCAGCTTTATGCTCTTAGCTTCGGCTGTAATCTGTTCCATGTGTTTCAGCCCGTAAAGCTGGGGCACATAAGCATCGCCTGCGCCCTCAAAGCGTACCGGCTTCGTAGTCTTTCCTATCATAGCCATAACGTAGGGGTAAGTGATGGCTTGAGTGACTTCGGCATTCGGTGCCGGGTCTTGGTACTCAACCTTTACCACCACCTCGGTCTCGGTCTCCAGCACCTGCTTAATAAGAACCGCATAGCCTCCGGTGGAGCAGGAACCCCGGGTTACAATCAGATAGGTCTTTTCTCCCAGAGTGTAGCTTTGGGCCAACTCCGTACCAGTGGAATAATCCAACAGGGTCGTGATCTCTTTCGGAGCCGACTCCCTGGTCAGCATCGTAAGCGGCACCTCGCGAGGATAGGAAGGCTGGGTTACCGGTTCCGGTTCCGCGATACTTATGGTCCCTGTATCCCCGTTCCAATCCACCTTCAGCCCCAAAGCCTCAGCTACAAAGCGCAGCGGCAGGTAGGTGGTACCGGCATGGATCAAGCTCGCCGGCACGTATACTTTCCCGTTGAAGTAGTAATACGGCTGATCACTGGGGCGGACCTCTTTACCCTGAATCAAATACCGCACCGGAGCAAACGAAGCCTTAATTTCTCCCAGACTGGTAAACCCGACCGCTGTCATCAACATTACCCCGGTCAAGATTCCAGCCAGAAACACCGTCAGCTTTCCTTTTCTGCTCATCATTCTCCCTCCCCCAATAAAGCTGTGGATGCTTGTCATCTGCTTAGACGTACCGGACCAGAAAAAAGTTCCCTCGTCCTAACCTTTAATTACACCCAGCGGCGTCAACGTCACCTCAATCTGAACCAAATCCTGCTGGTTTTGCATTACCCGATCAATATCCTTGTACGCCTCTGGGCTCTCCTCGGCCACATCATGCATTTTGGTCTTAACCAGTTCAATATCTTGCGCTTCCAACTGGCGCCGGACTTCCTGGGTCGAAATAGTACGTTTCGCTTCCCGCCGGCCTAGAACTCGCCCGGCACCGTGGCTGCAAGAACAAAAAGAGTCCGGATCCTCCAAGCCCTGGCCAATATATGATTTGGTGCCCATGGAACCCGGCACCACCACCCGGCCGGCGGCCCGGACAGCGCCCTTTCGGTGCAGCCACAGCCAAGTACCGAAGTGCCGTTCATAAGCGGCGTAGTTGTGGTGTACATCGATGTAGGGGCTGGGCCTGTCGGCGAAGTATTCGCCCCAAACAGCTAGGACCCGTCGCATCATATGCTCCCGATTGGTCCGGGCAAAATCAAGGCAATACTGCATGGCGGCAATGTATTCTTTCCCATCCTCGCTATCCACCGACAGACAGGCCAACTGATGTGCCGGCGGAATAGAAGGAAAATGCTTCTCGCTCCACTTCTTCGCCACCTGGTTATAGTAAGTGGCCACCTGTTTGCCCAAATTTCGGCTGCCGGAATGCACCATCAGCCAGACCAGGCCCTGCTCATCGGACCCGGCCTCAATAAAATGGTTCCCGCCGCCCAAGGTGCCGAGCTGATAGCGAGCCCGGTTCAACTCCTTATGAATAACCGGTGATCTCGGAGCCCGGTCAAAGATCTCATCAGTCTGCTGGGTGCGATGCCAATCAAAGCCGGTAGGAATGGAGCCATGGATCTCAGCTAAGATTTCGGATCGCACCGGCAAAAAGCGTTCCACCTCTACCTGGGTACACCAGGCCCTGACCCCGCAACCTATATCAACACCCACGGCATTGGGAATAATGTGCCCCTTGGCCGCGAGAATCCCACCGATAGGCATGCCGTAGCCCACGTGCGCATCGGCCATGAGGCAAACGTGCCGGTAAGCAAAGGGCAAATTGGCCAGATTAATAGCCTGCCGGATAGTATCCTCATCCAAATCATCGGCCCAGGAAATAATGGGCACCAGGGTTTTTCCCTTTCCCACAATTTTCAATTCCTTTGCCATGGCATCCTCCCTCCCGCACAGCCGTATTCATATTTTGTCAGCTAAGATGGCAGTGCGGTTACAGCATACCATAACTTGCCTCTTTAGTTCCAATACTGCCTGGTCGCAAACCCAGCCAAGGGCCCAACCCCCAGGCCCATCCCCAACGCGAAGCTTAGTCCGCTCCCTAGTTATCCATTGATAAATACTGTACAATATCTCCATGGGCAAACATTGACACTGCCGGGGCCGGACCGCCCAGAGCAGTGCGATCTATAGAAGGAGAGTGATCACCATGGGAACAGTAAGGGCCCGGGTAGGCGGTGCTATCGGCGGTTACGACGTTCAGGCCACTGTCACCCCCACCACCATTGCTGGCCGCATCGGCGGCGTCTTCTCCGGCATGGATATCAACCTTACGTATAACCTGGCCGCCGGCTCCATCGAAGGGCGCATCGGCGGACTCTTTTGGGGTCAAGACGTGAGCGGCCAAATCAGCAGCAGTCACCTTTCTGTTCGTATCGGTGGTACCTTAGCCGGAAATGATCTTACCCTATCGGCCACCGGGAACAACATTACCGGGCGCTGCGGCGGTGACGTTTTCGGTTTTGACATCGATCTTGAGTTTGACGGGGGTGTTCGGGCCACCGGACGTCTAGGAGGTCCGGTGCTCGGTATGAGCATAGACGGTTTCGTGGAAGACGCCCCCACGGTAATCGCCGGTTTCTTGTTCGCCCTTACCTACTACATATACAAGCTAAACCATCGCAACCATGGCTCAAGCTCAGGCTCCAGCAGCCGCTGACTCCTTCCTACCCATTACTCAGGTGGAAACAGCAGCTCTTTATCAGCGATAGGCAGGGAAACAGCCGCTTCTTACCGAACATGTAACCAGATCGATAAGTAGGCCCAGGAGGGTAAGAAGCATGTCGGCAGAACTTCGCTTAGCCAAGTTCTTACATACAGCCGCCAGTACCGATGGCCAAAAGTACATCGCTTCCATTTGTGCCGAGCATCCACAAGTCGGCTGCTGGTTGCACCATTTTCTGGCCAAAAGTGCCGCCCACTCTGTGCTCGACTACAAGGAAGGTGCCGCCCGGGTCAAAAGCACCGGCCTGCTTGAGCAAGCAGCCAGGAGCACCGGCCGGCTGATAGCGGCCGAAGTCAAGCTCAGCCGTAACTGGCAAGATGCGAAGGCACTGTTCAAAGCGTTACTAACTCTTACAGCTTGTTCGCCTGCCGTGGAAATAGCAAATCTTATGCTGGCCACTGTGCCGGAATTATATCAACTGCTTTGTCCTCAAGATGGGCAACTGCTGGTGGCCGTGGTAGATAATAAGCCTGTCTATATGGATATGCCTGTTTTTGACATTATCGTCCCAGTGGCGGATCAGCTCTGCCTAAACGTCTTACGCCGATCCCTGAACAATTCCCACACGCCGGCTAGAAAGTTAGCTACGTCTTTTAATGCTGCTTTGACCAAAGCTCTGGGAGTAATCCTATCTTTCTCCTGGATGTTCTTTGATGACAGTACCTTGCATCTGCTTCCCACTCGACTGCTGGGATCAAAGATCCTTTTTTGCCCGGCCGATACCTTTCCCGATGCCGCCATGCTGCTCAAAGGGTTGGAAACCAGAAGTACCATTACCCTCCCCTCGGCTGGAATCACCGTACCGGCGCCGGACAATAAGATCGGCGTTACTCAAGCAACGCTGTGGCAAAGAGATGAGTGGCTGCTAGGCCTGCTCGCCCATGGCAGTGCGGGAACCAGTATGGTAATTGTAAGCCCCACCTTGCACGGACATCTGTCCCTCTGGCTGCTTTTGGCCCATGCTTCTACTCCGGCCGCCGCCGACCCCTTGGCTAATCTTACCCTTAGCACTTATTTGGAACTTAAGGCCAATAGGTTCGCTACCGAACCGGCACACCGGGGGTAACATAAGCCTGGTAAAGAAGCAGCATGCCACGGCTAAACGGCGCCGAATCAAAAATGCGCTCAAATAAGAGCTTGGGTCCGGCGTCACCGCCGGACCCAAGCTTCTCTCACGCTATCGCTGCTTCCTTTGCCGGGATCTTCGCCACTGTCACCACCGGCAACACATCTAAGTGGGGACACCCCATCTGCTGCCGGCAATATAGAGCCCGCGGTGTCCACAGCCGGGCCCAACAGCGTTTTACATACACGATTAGCTGCTCCGGCCCCTGAATATCCTCGTAGGGATCGAACTTTTCCGTCAGCCTCCCGGCCGTTTGTCCGGCGGCTGTCACCATAACACGGCTCTGTACACTAAGAGAACAACCCGGACCACCGCTGCCCTGAGTCAGTTTTTCATAGGCAGCTATGATTTCTTGCTCAATCTGCGGCGGCAGCTCAGTTCGCACAATAAGCTGCCGGATAGCAGCACTGCGACCCCACAAATCAGCGGCAGCATCCATATCCACGCCGGCCAACAAATCCCTTATTTCAGCAAACAATCCGTTTACGCTTAGAAACTCAAGGTACGCCCGCGGCCGGACGCTAAACCCCACCCCGGCCTGCTTCTGACCGGTCGTCGCCCCTTTACTGCCGGCAGCCTCCCTGGATCTTAGCTTCTCCTCGCCCTCCAACCAATTCACATAGCGCAGCCTGTTCATAGCAACCCTTCTCTCTATGTTCTGCGCTATTATTATATCACACTTTAGAGGAAATATGACTCATTTTTAATGGTTTTTTCGGAAATGACGTGTCTCATTAAACTATATAGCCTAAATCTAAGATGGACTTAATAAACTGCCAACCAAAATAGAAAGCAAAACCAAGTAGAACAAAGCCGCAAACCCGGTTGATTCGAACCAGAACCTCCGGTCTCACAAACCGCCGACCCCAGGATAACAGCACGGAAAGAACCAAGCCCCAACCCAAAATTCCGACAATTACTCCCACATAAAGGGGGAATACCTGCAACCGGGAGTCAGCCTGCCAAGATAGCCCTGCACTGGCGAACACAGCTGTCCCCACAGAGCTCCAGATTACAAACCCCATGGGGTTTGTAATCTGGAGATACAAACCGCTAAAGTAAGCCGCCCTCCGGTTGCCCGTGTTTTGGTCGTCGGTCGAGTCAAGATCTATTGTCTTTAGCTGGCGCACACTGCCCAGGCCCAAGCGGAGGAGAAACAACGTCCCCACCAGCCATAGCACTGCTTTAATCAGCGGATAACGAAAGATTATCGGAGCCAGCCCGAAAGCTACCAGCGAAAAGAAGGCTGTATCTCCCGTTACGGCTCCTAGAGACACTGAAAACGCCGGCCAAAACCCTCCCAGCAAACCTTGACGAATCTGCTGAATACTCACCGGTCCCAGGGGTATCGCAATAGAAAGCCCTAACATAAGACCGCTGCCTAGTAGTCGCCACATTGGTATAACCCTTCTTTCCGCCCCAGGCTGGTATTTTTCGAGCTTAGTATTAATATTTTCTAGAGTAATCACAATAATCCTGCTTTAAGAAGCAGCCACACCCAGTTGATGACAACAGAGACGTTACTGTGCGAAAAGCCACAGTATATAAAGATGGTTAAGATTATCATCCTGATGGTCACCATTTGTCATCGCTATGTACGCTCTGCTTCGTTGTCATCCTGAAGACTTTGCCTGAAGGTGAGCCTAATTGCTCGGTTAGGATATAATATAATTGGGGGTGAATAGCGTGTTTAAGGACAGATGCCAGGCCGGAATACAGTTGGCGGAAAAACTCCGGGACTTGGATCGCTGCCGCAACTGCATTGTTTTTGCCATCCCCAGAGGTGGCGTGGTGGTGGCAGCTGAAGTGGCTGAGCACCTCAATCTGCCGCTGGATCTCATTGTAACGAAGAAAATCGGTGCTCCTTTCAACCCTGAGTTGGCTATCGGTTCCGTGGACCCGGCCGGTAGAGTAAACGTGGACCAAACCACCGCAGCCAGGTTGAATATTTCCCCCACCTATTGGCAGACAGCGGCTAAAGAAACAGGGGCTCTGATAAGACGACAGTTGGAACAATACCGCCGGAGCGTCGACTATCCTAACCTGGAACAAACAACAGCCATTATTGTCGATGATGGCATTGCCACCGGCCAGACTGTAATAGCAGCCATCGGTTTTTTAAGAAGTCTGAGCGCCCAGCGCATCATCGTAGCCACACCGGTAATCGCTCCCTCTACGCTGTCTAAACTGAACGAACTGGCCGACGAGGTGAGATACGTCCTTTGTGAGGAACATTTCTTTGCTGTGGGTCAATTCTACCAAGATTTTTCTCCGGTGAACGACAACGAGGTCATGACTATCATGGCTGGCCGCAATAATCAATTGTGATCAAATTTCTACCCCCACCGTCCACTTAGGAGCAGGAAGTAGACCCCAAGAAGGAGAATACAACCGGTACTAATTAGTAGGAGGTCCACCATGGCTGTAAAGTTGGTCACCGACAGCACTTCGGATATCCATCGACAGACCCAGAGAGAGCTGGACATTACCGTTATCCCCCTCACCGTACACTTCCCTGATGAGTCGTTCGTGGAAAGCGAGGTACCGTTAGATTACTTCTACGACAAGCTGGACCGGAGCCCGGTTATCCCCACCTCTTCCCAGCCCTCCCAGGGTGAAATCCAGGCTGTATTTGGGCGGTTGCTGGCTGCGGGCCATGATATTTTGGCTATTTTTCTCTCGTCCAGGATCAGTGGTACTTATGAAACGGCCCTGGGAGCCAAAGAAGCCATCTTAAAAGAATGCCCGGAGGCTAAAATCGAGATTATCGACTCCTTAAATACAGCCATGGCTCTGGGCTATCCCGTCATCGAAGCGGCCAAGGAAGCGCAAACAGGAAAGTCATTGGCTGAGATAACAAAGCTTGCCAGACAGTCAGTTGAACGCATGCGCTTTTACTTTATCCCCGCCACTTTGGAGTATCTGCGCAAAGGCGGGCGCATCGGCAGCGCCGCCGCTTTGGTAGGTTCTATTTTAGATCTGAAGCCCATCTTATACTATGCCAACGGCCTTACCGCCGTGGCCAAGAAGGTTAGAAGCATGCGGGCCGCTGTGCAGCACATGCTGGGCATCTTAGAAGCGGACTCCAAAGCCCACGGCCTGCAAGCGGTAATTGTTCAGCATATCAACAATCTGAACCAAGCCAAAGAAGTAGCTCAGACTATTTTAGATCGGTACGGCCTGGCTGCACCCATTGTCGCCGTCGGTCCGGTGGTGGGCTTACATGTGGGCTCCGGTACAATTGGCATTATCTACTGTCTGGCTCGTAATGGTTAGTCATGAAAAAACCCGGTGTAGGCCGGGTTTTTCTTTTCTCCAGAGGCGCTTGACCGGTTGAATATTTGTTTAGTTTATCTAATACTTTATAGAAGGACTCCTTATATGGATGGCGAATTATCTATTTACTTACCATCTCAATTGGGTGAATTGTGCCATAAAGTTAAGTGGGGAGGTGAGAGGCAGCCGAAATAATCCAGCGGATTACCGGCAGTGGGAGTAGAATTGTGAACCAGGTGCAACCACTTGAGAAGGGAGGAAAACCGGATGCGAAAACTGGGTTTGGCTCCGAAAATCCTTATCGGCATGGTTCTCGGCGCTATTGTCGGTTTTATTGTCGGTCCTTCCATTGCGGTGATTGCTCCCGTGGGAACAGTGTTCATCCGTTTGCTACGGATGACCATTCTACCGCTTATTTTCTTCTCGGTCACCAGCGGTGTAGCCAGTATTGCGGACTTGAATCGGCTGAAAAGAGTCGGGGCCATCTTCACCGGCTACTGGGCCATTTCTTCGCTTCTGGCTGCAGCTACCGGTGTGGTCTGGGCGCTGATCATCAAACCTGGGGTAGGGATTCATTTGCCCCTGACCGAAAAGATGGATGTGGATGTCGACCTGTTGGATAGTGTTATCAAATGGATTCCGGATAACGTGTTCCGGTCCTTTGCTGATTTTAATATTATTCAGGTGATCGTTTTTGCCATGTTCGCCGGTATAACCGCCGCCCTATTGGCGGAAACCAAGGCCGGCAAACAGATTATCGAGCTCTTCACCGCCGGCGATAAGCTCATGAGCCGGATGGTGGGTATAGTCATGCAGGTGGCTCCCTACGGTGTCTTCGCTCTCATGGCCAACGTTACCGGCACTGTAGGTGCCATTGCCCTCAAAGGCATCGGCAAGATGCTGATCACCCAGTATGTGGCCTATGCTACTGTGCTTATTGTTTTCTATCCGATCATCTTAAAACTCATGGCCGGGGTAAATCCCATCAATCACTATCGGAACATCTTCCCAGCCATGGTCATGGCTTTCTCCACCCAAAGCAGCAGTGCCACCATCCCTGTAACCATGGACTGCACCAAAAAACGGGCCGGCGTTCCGGAGGATATTGTCAATTTGATCACCCCACCGGCCGCCACTATCAACATGCACGCTTGCGCAGCCGAGATGCCTATTTACGCTCTGTTTGCGGCTCAGATTTATGGCATCCCCCTCACCATCCCTAACTTTATCACCATCGTAATCCTAGGCGTCATCATGGCTGCCGGTGTAGCCGGTGTTCCGGGCGGCGGGATTATCATGTCGGCTGTGCTGCTGCAAATCATGGGGTTGCCGCTGGACATCGTACCTTGGATTGCCGGTGTCTATGTCCTCATCGACATGCCCAACACTATGCTCAACGTCACCGGCGATACAGTGGGTATGGTGTACACAGCCGCCAAGCTGGGTGAGCTGGATCGTGAAACCTTCGACCGTCCGAAAGGTATGAGTTAACCCGCGCTGCAGTCCTGCTCGTTAGCCCAACTTTAAGGTCTCGTTAACGTCCGTCAACAAAGAGGAATCCTGCCGGCAGCTTCCGTACCCGGACCAAGGATTCCTCTTCTGTTCCTACATAACCATAACCCTGGCTGAAATACTAGTTTCGACACCATAACCCCTACCGGAAAGGAGTTGTTTTTCTGATGGGAATCACCGCCAGCACCAAAACCCAAGGCGTGATCGGTTTGGTGGGTCATGTGGGAGTAGGCCATGTCCACAGTCACCTGGGTTTTGTCCAGGATGACTCCGGCGGTCTGGCTGTAGCAGCTTCAGTGCTTAGACAGGCCCTGCCGGTGGACACCACAGTGGAGCAAATAGCTTGTGACATAGCTCAAGGCACAATCACCGTAACCACAGCCGGAGGCGGTACCGGTAGGGCTGCTCCCCGGCGCGGCCTAACCCCGGCCGAAGCCGACCTTATGCAGGCTGTGGTGGGACAAGAGGCCGTTTTTACCCAAACCTTGGCCGTACGCACCTTCGGCCGCATGTACGGCCAAGGAGTCAGCGAAACAGCAGTAGCCCTGCAAGCGGCCCTGGCCTTGGCCGTCCTCGATACCTGGACCCAAAACTACCCGGATCGCTGTTCCGTGGTGGACGAAGACGTGCCCGGCAACTGTGGCCGCATCCTGGGCACAGTGGTGGAAATAGCCTCCGTCCCGGTTTCGCTGCTGGCGGTGGTAAACGCCACCGGCGGCGGCCTCGGCCCAAACGAAGACTTGGAAGGTAACATCAAGGCCGGCACTAAAGGCCGCCTGATGCAAGAGCTTGCCCTGGACAGTATTCCCACTGTTATCGTGGAAGGGAAAATGTTTGTCCCCAGCGTCTGCCAGGACATAACCGAGCCTGCTTTATGGGTTCGGGCCCAAGAAAAAGTAGATAATACCACTGTGGCTCGCTGTCTGGCCGCAGCAGCCCACGAGCGCGGAGTTCCTTGCCGCTTATCCCTGGACGCCCTGCCGCCAAGCCCAGGTGCCCTTAGAGCCGCCACCTACGATCTGGGCCAGAAGATTGCCCGGCTAGGTCAGCGTTTGTCCCAAGCCGAGCTGGCCGCCGACAAAGTAGCCCTGGTGGCTGAGCTAGCCCTTATCATCAGCCAGGACGCCGGCGGAGTAACCTTCATGTCAGACTCCCTGCATGAAAAAGTACGAGGAGCCGGGTTGATGCCGGGCACAGCAGCTGTTCTGTCTTTACTGGTACCACCTGCTTCTGCCTCCTGGTGGAAAATTCCCCTCCTCACCCATGACGATGTCAACCGGTACATCAGCATCATTACTGACGCTATCCCCCTGCTGGCCGATCAACTGACTGCCGCTCAGGGAGAACTCAACCAAGCAGCCCACACCTGGCCATCCATATAAGGGCATTCTTTTACGTCATCAAAGGGCATTCTTTTATGTCATCCTGAGCGCAGCGAAAGATCTTGAACAAGATTCCTCTCAGAGCCGCCGATCATGGTATCAGCGTCGTTATGGAGTACGAGTACTGTCTACGAAAGGAGAAACCCCAATGAAAAGGATTTTGTTTATCACCACCGGCGGGACCATCGCTTCTTCCCGGGGTGAAGAAGGCTTTTCCCCTACTTTGGCCGGTGCAGATTTGCTTCAGGCCGTGCCCGAACTGGACGGTCTGTGCCAAATCCAGATTCAGCCGGTACTGAATATCGACAGCTCCAACATGCAACCGGAAAACTGGGTTACCATGGCCGAGACCGTGTTTGCGGCCCGGGATGATTATGACGGGGCCGTGATCGCTCACGGAACCGATACCATGGCCTATACCTCCGCTGCCCTCAGTTTTATGCTCAGAAACATCACCATCCCAGTGATACTGACCGGATCACAAATCCCCATGGGTGAACCGGGCAGCGATGCCCCCAAGAATATTTACGATGCCTTCTGTTTCGCCTGTGACCAGGTAGCCGGGGTATACATTGTCTTTGGCGGAAAAGTCATAAACGGTGCTCGAGCCACAAAAATTCACACCAAAGACTTTCAAGCTTTTGTCAGCCTCAACTATCCGGAAGTGGCAACCATCCATTCCGGCCAAATAAACTACCGGTCGGTCCCAGCCCGGGGGCCTGTGGCCCCGGCACAGCTCAGTGCCGATCTTTGCCCCGATGTGTGCTTAATCAAGTTGGTGCCAGGAACAAAACCGGAGTTGTTGGCGGCGGTTAAGACCCTGGGTTATCGCGGAGTGGTGATTGAGGGCTTTGGTGCCGGCGGCGTGCCGTTTACCGGGCGCAACTTGGTGCCTAAGATTGAAGAACTACTTCAAGCTGGCATCGCCGTAGTTATCACTACTCAATGCCCCTACGGCGGTGCCGACCTTACCTTGTACGAAGTGGGTCAAAAAGCACTAAAGACCGGAGCCATTCCCGCCTATGATATGGCCACCGAAGCGGTGGTGACGAAACTCATGTGGACCTTAGGCCAAACCGCCGATCTGGCTGAAGTGGCCCGGATCATGCTTACCGACTACGTGGGTGAAATTAGGATCCCGAACAAACAGGACCAGGGCTAACAAGAAACCTCCGTGGGCCAGGAGCTACCTCTTCCGCACTTGGAGCCCGAAAGAAATATCCTTCTCTTGATCAGGTAACCTGCCTGGTCTTTTTTTTACCACGTGATCTGTGTTACAATTACAACCGAAAGGTGGCTCTTTAACAATGCAGCACAACTCGCAACCAGTCCGCCGGCCCAATAGCAACCTGGCCAGTTTGCTGGATACTACGGCCGGCAACGCCAAAGCAGTGGACAAACATATCTGGGCCCTGACTCTCCCCTCTTTAGTCGAGCTCATGCTGGCAACGCTGTTCGGCATGGTGGATATGGTTATGGTGGGCCATGTCAGCACCGAGTCGCTGGCGGCGGTGGGAATAAGTAACCAGCCCATGATGCTCATCCTGTCTGTGTTCCAGGCCCTCAATGTGGGCACTATGGCTTTGGTAGCCCGTTTCACCGGCACCGATGACCATCAGTCTTCCTGCTCAGTCCTGAAGCAGACTCTAATCCTGGCTACATTAGTCGGTACTGTGCTCAGTGGGTTGGGGTTTGTTTATGCGCGCCGGATAGTGGCATTCATGGGAGCGGAACCCGAAGTAATCCCCGCCGCGGCAGCCTATTTCTCTGTCACCGCCTTGGGGACTGTGTTCGTGGCCGTTATCATGGGCATCGGGGCGGCTCTGCGAGGGGCTGGTGATACAGTCACCCCGATGAGATATAATCTAATCTCCAACTTGCTCAACGTATTCGGTAACTACATCCTAATCTTCGGTAAACTGGGTTTTCCCGCCTTAGGCGTAACCGGAGCGGCCTTATCTACTACCTTGTCCCGTGGCTTGGGTATGCTTATGGCCCTTTATGCTGTTTACCGTCCTTATTCACTGTTTAGACTCTCCACCCGCCAAACAACCCGGATCGATATTGCGCTCATGAAGCGCATACTCAATATCGGCCTTCCCTCCGGCTTGGAACAACTGGTGCTAAGAACAGGGCAAATAGAATTTGCCCGCACTGTGGCCGGCCTCGGCACTACCGTATTTGCCGCCCATCAAATAGCGATTAATGTAGTCGGACTTTCCTTTGCCCCGAACCAAGCTTTTGGCATGGCTGCCACTACCCTGGTCGGCCAAAGCCTGGGCGCTAACCGGCCGGATCTGGCTGAAACATGTGGCCTCCAAACAAGACGGCTGGGTATGTTGGTAGCCGCATCCATCACCACTTTGTTTTTCTTCTTCGGTCAGCAAATAGCAGCCATATATGCCGACGATCCGGCCGTCGTCAAAATGGCGGCCGGAGCCCTGAAGATCGTGGCTATTATGCAACCCTTACAGTCTACTCAATTTATTTTGGCCGGGGCCCTGCGCGGCGCCGGTGACACCCGCTGGCCTCTACTGTCCACCATGATCGGGATTTGGGGTATTCGAGTTGTGTTCGCTAAGCTCTTCATCAGCATGGGTCTAGGGTTGACAGGTGCCTGGTTGGCCCATCTTTTAGATCAGCTTTTCCGGTCCATTTTCATCCACACCAGATATAGTTCCCAACACTGGAAAACAATAGAGGTATAGGCCAATGCCAAAGGCACTATTAGTTCTTCAATAACACCTGCCCCGAAGTGGAAGAACCTGATTGGATAACAGCATGACGTTATGTAAGATACAGCACTTTACTCTGTTTATCGAGTAAGGTAAAGCCGAAGTAATTTGCTTCGGCTTTATCCTTCTCACAGAACCGTACGTACGGGCCTCGTATACGGCTC
>LSQX01174729.1_pt1 | contig 45492 bp, 33 predicted proteins | sample 654561 | NCBI WGS metagenome assembly LSQX01 (sample SAMN04489861, study PRJNA283612) | anaerobic digester metagenome | isolation source: 4 biogas reactors fed with cattle manure at either 37C or 55C with and... | place: Denmark: Kongens Lyngby | collected 2014 | reverse complement strand
AAGGCCGGAGTCCCTGAGGAGCTCCGGCCTTTGAACGCAAACTATTATTCTTTGTCCATGTACTCAACATAGTATGAGGGCATGGTGCTGTAAATTGCTGCTGTTCTGACGAGGTCTTCTTTCCAGGTGATCTCGTTAGGTGCATGAGCTTGAGCTTCCTTACCGGGGCCTAAGCCGATGCAGGGGATGCCGTGACGTCCCATGATTGCAACGCCGTTGGTGGAGAATGTCCACTTGTCGAGCTTGGGTTCACCATAGAGATCGGTGTAAGCATCAACGAGTGCGCGAGCCTGAGGAGCATCCTCTTCAATTTTCCAGGTCGGGAAGTAGCAGTCTTGAACGTATACTTCACCGGTCCAGGATGGACGGCTGTATTCGTACATGCTGACTTCTGCGCCATACTTCTTGACTGAAGGAAGATCTTCGATCTCTTTCAGTGCGCTCTGATAGGTTTCACCCCAGGTCAGGCGACGGTCAAGTGAGATTGTGCTGCTGTCTGCTACTGCGCAACGTGAAGGAGAGGTGAAGTAGATCTGAGAAGTAGTTACTGTGCCTTTGCCCAAGAAAGAGTCATCTTTCAAATTGTCATTGAGGTCACGAACTTCTTGCAGAATGTCGGCCATCTTGTAGATAGCGTTGTCACCGCGCTCAGGAGCTGAACCGTGACATGAAACACCTTTAACTTCAACTTTGATTTCCATGCGGCCACGATGTCCACGATAGACGTGCATGTCTGTAGGCTCAGTTGAAACGACAAAGTCCGGACGGATTTCGTCTTTCTCAATGATGTACAGCCAGCACATGCCGTCGCAGTCTTCTTCCTGGACGCTGCCGACTACCATAATCTTGACGCCCTCAGGAATCAGTCCGAGGTCTTTCATGATTTTGGCGCCGTAGGTTGAGGAAACCATTCCACCGAGCTGGTCGGAAGCACCACGGCCACCAATCTCGGTTTCATTCTCATAGCCATCGTATGGGTCAAATTCCCAGTTTTTGATCTCGCCGATACCGACTGTATCGATGTGACCATCGTATGAGATAATGCGATCGCCTGTCCCCATCCATCCGAGGACGTTGCCGAGACCATCGATCTCAGCTTTATCAAAACCGAGCTTTTCCATCTCTTCTTTGATGCGAAGCGCTTTGTCTTTTTCTTCACAGCTTTCTCCGCCGATCTTGATCAGATCGCGAAGAAACTTGACCATGTCCTCACGGTAGCTTTCAGCAAGCTCGCGTACTCGGTCGTAATCAATTGCAACTTTTGTCATATTTTATTTTTCTCCTAATCATTTTTTGTTGTGTATTTATGTGTGTATCAGTAAACTGCCCCGGCTCCACCATGTAGATGTCGGGGCAGTTAGTTCATTGTGTGCCGCTTAAGCGTTGTCAGCCCAGCGCGGCATTGTGCCGTTCCAAAGTTCTTCCAGTTTGGCACCGGGATTCGCGATCTTCTGGAGGAAGATCATAGCTGCGATGATGTAAGGCTTGTAGCTTGCTTGCTTGTATAGCGGGATGCGATAGCGATCAAAGACAGACGCGTCGACTTCGCCTTCCGAACATGAAAGTCCAGTGATGTCAGCCGGCAGGCAGTGCATATAAAGCGCTTTGCCGTCGCGTGTCAATTTCATCATGTCCTCGGTGCAGGCCCAATCTTTGTGAAGCGCGTTTTGAATAAGTAATTCTTGCTCAAGCGCGTCGATGCCAGCTTGGTCTCCTTTGGCGTAGAGATCCGTACGGGTCTCCATCGCCTTAAAAGGTGCCCAGCTCTTCGGGTAAACAATGTCAGCGTCCTTGAACGCTTCTGCCATCGATTCGACGCGGGTAAATTTACCACCGTACATCTCTTCATTGTGCTTTGCGACATCTTCAATCTCGTCCATAATCTCGTATCCTTCCGGATGCGCGAGCGTGACGTCCATGCCGAAACGTGTCATCAAACCGATAACGCCCTGAGGCACTGAGAGCGGTTTACCGTAGGAAGGCGAATAAGCCCATGTCATGGCAACTTTTTTGCCCTTCAGATTCTCAACACCACCCAGCTCATGAATCATGTGGAGTGTATCCGCCATGGTTTGTGTTGGATGATCAATGTCACACTGGAGATTGACCAGTGTGGGCCGCTGTTCAAGCACGCCATCTTTGTAACCTTCTTCGACATATTCCGCAACATTTTTCATGTATGTGTGGCCTTTGCCAATGTACATGTCATCACGGATACCAATAACATCCGCCATGAAGGAAATCATGTTAGACGTCTCTTTAACGGTTTCGCCGTGAGAGATCTGTGATTTTCCCTCGTCAAGGTCTTGAATCTCGAGACCAAGGAGGTTACACGCCGATGTGAACGAAAAACGCGTTCTCGTCGAGTTGTCACGGAACAGCGAGATACCCAAACCCGAGTCAAAAATGCGGGCGGTTTTGTTATTCTCTCGCAATGTGCGCAGAGCGTCAGCGACCGCAAAAACGGCCATGATCTCATCCTGTGTTTTGTCCCACGTCAGGAAAAAATCGTCCTGGTACAACCCTTTTGAGTCGTAGCTTTCCAGTTGCTTGATTAGTTCGTTAATTTTCATTCGTTTCTTATTCCTCCTTAGAATCTGGATTTTCGAATTAAAGGCTGGCGAGGACACCCGTGCGCTCATTGAACGCATTGGTCAAGATGTCGATTTCATCGGCCTGCTTGTGGAGCTTGTCCCAATAATGCTCGTCATACCATTGAGCATTGAGTTCTTCTAGTGAGCGACCCTGCTGCTCGACCCAAGTGTAGTACTTGAGGTTGTGGACACGTTTACGAGACACGTAAGTGAACTCTTCCATGTTGTCCGTTTTAACAGATGCCAGGCGGTGCCAGTAGTCACGGGCGGCAACTTCTGGTGTGTAGGGTCCCTGATTCTCATTGAGTTCAGTGACACGTGAGCCGTACATCGCGGCACAGTCGGTCGCAACGGTCATGAGCACATCATTCTCTGTGAGTTCGTAGTACTTGGCCATTTTGATGCAGCCCAGGACGTTAGCGATACCGCTGATGCCTAACAGAGGCAAGTTTTTGAGATCTTCATCCGACATACCAGTCTGCTTTTTCAGGAACTCATGGCCGATCTCTGTGTTGAACAGACGCAGCAGGTTCTGCGAGTCGTTATCATCAATTGCGCAAACCATATCTGTATTCTTGACGTTGTGAACGAAGGGGATATGCTTGTCGCCAATGCCTTCAATGCGATGACCGCCGAAGCCGTTGTTTAGGATGGTCGGGCACTGAAGCGCCTCACCAACAGCTACCTTCATGCGGGGGAAATGATCCTTCAGGTAATCGCCAGCGCTCAGTGTGCCGCCACTACCACTTGTGAAGAAGACGCCGAAGAGTCTTGAATCAGGTGTTTCGATTTCCTTGTATACGTCTTCAAGCGCAGGGCCCGTGACATTGTAATGCCACACCACATTGCCCATCTCCTCAAATTGGTTGAAGATGAACGCTTCCGGACGTGTCCTGCGGATTTCCCATACTTTTTTGAAAATCTCGTAGACATCACTTTCACAGCCAGGTGTAATAATTGTTTCGTCCGCGACCTCTTTTAGCCAATCGCGTCTTTCTTGACTCATCTCTTCTGGCAAGATTGCAATCGACTTACATCCAAGCAACTTCGAGTTAAAAGCACCGCCACGGCAATAGTTGCCGGTTGACGGCCAAACCGCTATTTGATCGTATGGGTCGAACTGACCGCTAACGAGGCGAGGAGCGAGACATCCGTAAGAAGCGCCAACTTTGTGACAACCGGTAGGAAACCATTTTCCGACCATGATGAAGATGCGTGCTTTAATTCCCGTCAATTCTTTGGGAACTTCGATATAATTTACGTCGCCATAAGCACCGCCCTCGAGAACTGGCTCATTTCTCCAGGTAATACGGAACAAGTTGAGAGGATTGTTGTAGTCCTCTTTGTCGACACCTATTAATGCTTTTTTAATTTTTTCGGGAACATTTTTCACGGGATCACGCAATTGCGCAAATGTTGGGATAACGATGTTATTTTCTTGCGCACGTTTCACCGCGCTATTAAGTCCGTCCTCGTTGATTCTGAGGTCGATCTTGAAATCGGTCATATTTTTCTCCTTGCTGTGTAGATGATAGTTTGCTTTGAAGGGCATAACATTTTCAGTACGCCCACACCCAAGCCATTTTAGCATACACGTAATAAGGGAAAGAGTAAAGACAGATAGGTTAACATTTCTCGATTACGCGGTTATTTGTTACAGAATCACTCTTCCCGTATCTTATGATGCCCTGTTTCGCTCTAGTCTGCTATAACGTCCACATCCTCTTTGCGTTCTGCTCGCCTGTTTAACCATCGGTACAAGAGTACTCCCAGTAGAGCGACAACTGCAGTAACGCCGAATACAGTCAAGGCAAACAAATAATCTCCGGACCCAACCAACCCTCCGCTAACCGTCGACGTGACAACGGACGGGAGTCGGGCCGAGACAACAATGAGCCAGATTGAAAGCTTCATCGGCGTCAGTCCGGCGAGATAAGTCAGGATATCCTTGGGTGTTCCTGGAATAAACATCAGAATAAACATCAAAGCGTTTAGTTTGCCCGGTTTGCGAAATAGCTTAACTTCATCGATTCTCTCTGGTTCAAAAAACAATTCAATAACTGGACGTCCAAAGCGTTTGACGATTAAAAAGATCAAGATACTCGCGGCGTAAATGGCTGCCATGCAAATCAAAGCACCTTCAATCGCGCCAAACGCATACCCTGCTGCTAACTCAAATGGCTCACCAGGAATAATCGCAACAACAACCTGAAAGAAGTTGGCAAAGAAGAAAATCAACCGGCTGGCCACCGGGTTGCGTGCCACCATGGCACGTACTTTCATTGAGTCGGTGAAAAAATCAATCATCGTTTCACCCCAAATGATGGAGATCAAAATGAAACCAATAATCGTGAATGAAAAGATGCCAATTGCGAGCGAGCGTTGGAATATAAGTCTTCGACGGGAAGCGTATAATTCCTTCGCGGCGCGCAGATTTAAGTCTCCTGTGGCTTTCGTTCGCTTCGCTGTCATCTGAGTTATCTGTTTTCCCATCCAAATATCATGTATTGTGAAACACACATCTCAAACTGTTCCCAACAGAGACCAATGTTTATGTTGTCATTCTACCATGATGTTCAAATACAGTGATTAATACCGGCTTCAACTTCGCTGATTGACTAGCTGGTGTAATTGGACTCATGCACAGATAGTTTATAGCTATTTAGATGTGTATCGCACCAATAGGAAAAGGCACCCGTACGAGTGCCTTTTCTTATTTTATGACTAATACTTTGTGTCGAGCAAGTTAAATCGTTTGCTGCGAGATGCCCTTGATATTCGACAGTACCCAATCGAATTCTGTTGCTGTCACAATAGAGAAACAGTAACTGCAACGGGCTGATTGTGTGAGATCGATCGGAGCACCACAGTGTGGACAGTTGCGACTGACTTCCTGTTTGCCCGATACATCGGGAGACAGCGTTAGAACACCCTTTGAACGAATCATGGTCCATTCATAGGTCATGAATTTTTCACGCTTAGGATCACCGCTGACTACGTTACCTGTCTTGCGATCAATTGTGTAATCGGTGATTCGCGTAGTCAAACGCAGCGCCAAGTTATCATGCTGCTCGTCTTGATAAAAATTCTTCAAGGCCACATTCATGATCGCGACGCGCTCGATGCGGTTGATCTGCCCACGGGTGACAAGCTCCTGCAATTGCCGAGCCATCTGGTTATAGAGGTCATCTGTCAGGCGGGCGCGCATCGGCTCCCAATCCTGTGTCTCCCAGGATCGTTGCATTTCGGAGTAGAGGTTTGAAACTTTCTCGCGCATCTCAGATTCCGTGAAGAAAGGATCAACCTGCCGGATCTGATCCGCTACAGCCGTCGATTGTTCAGGCGGAATCGCGGCAACACTTGAAGGACTGCCTTGTCCGCCTTTTCGTGCCTTTAGAATGAAGAAAACAATGATTATTACGATTATGAGTCCGCCGATCGACGAACCGCCTCCGGTGGAAACGCCAGGGATAAAGTCGAACCCGCTGTCGCCGCCCGAGTTATCCCAACTGGGTGGGTCAAAGTCGAAGTCGCTGTCGCCGCCAATAAAACCTGCGTCAGCAGGGCTTGGATAAAGACGAGCGCCCGCATAAACTGCAGTTCCCATTGCGATAAAGATCAGTAGTGCCACTAGCAGCACAAGTGATGTTCTGGCAGGTCGTCTCATAAGTGATCATCCTCCTTTTCGGCTGTTTTCATCTTATACCAAAAAAGAGGCATTCGCTATTAATTTCGGAACGACTTCCGGGATTTTAACGAATGCCTCTCAATCGTCTGGTCTGACGGTTAACGATAAATTATTTGTTAATTTTTATTATTTGTGGCGATGTCGGCGTCTTTATAAAGACGGATCAGTGCCTGTGTCCCTTTGTCCTCGTAGCCCTTTTCCGCCATACGCTCGTATAGTCGAAGGACTGTCTCAAGCATCGGAAGCTGTGTCTCGCGATCAACCATTTCGCTCTCAATAATGCGCATGTCTTTGATGAAGTGCTTGATAAAAAATCCCGGGTCATGATCGCCTGATAGAACCCTGGGCGCCATGTTGGATATCTGCCAGCTTCCCGCCGCACCTGCACCGATTGCCCGCAGCATCGTTGCGGGATCCAGTCCCGTCTTCTCTGCGTAGACGATTGCCTCCGTCATCGCAGCAGTTGCCCCTGCCACGGCGATCTGATTTGCTGCCTTCGTATGCTGTCCACAGCCAGCAGATCCCATGTAGACAACGTTTTCCCCAAGAACAGAAAAAATCGGCAACACGCGGTCAAATACCTCGCGTTCACCACCCACCATAATAGAGAGTGTTCCCTCGCGGGCACCGACGTCGCCTCCTGACACCGGTGCGTCAAGGAGTTGAAGGCTTTTGTCTTTTCCCTGTTCGAAAAGCTTGGCCGCAAGCGACGGTGAAGACGTTGTCATATCGATCACGATTGTCCCGGGACGCGCACAGTCAAAAACGCCTCCGTCCCCCATCATGACCTGTTCGACATCAGCCGGATAACCCACGATTGTGATCACGGCATCGGCCTCTTTCACCGCCTCCGCAATCGAATCAACACATCTCGCTCCCGTAACACAGGCAGTAACTTCGGCCTTCTCCCGCGTCCTGTTGAAGAGCGTAACATCATAACCGTCCCGGCATAAGCGCGCGACCATCGCCGCGCCCATCACGCCAGTACCAATAAAACCTATTCGTTTGAACTCCATATACCTGTTAAACCCCTCTCTCAGACATGATGAGTTCGACCTGATCTGGGTTTAGACCGACCATCGCTTCACCGAGGTCCTCTGATACATACGCCAGACGTTCAGCATCATTGAAGTGCTCACACGCTTCGACTATTGCTCGCGCGCGGCGCACCGGGTCACCCGATTTAAAGATCCCCGAACCGACAAATACACCCTCGGCACCCAGTTGGCGCATTAAGGCAGCATCAGCAGGTGTCGCGACCCCTCCGGCAGAGAAATTAGGTACGGGCAATTTACCGTGTTTGTGAACGTATTGAACAAGCTCGATCGGCACAGCAAGATCGCGTGCCCGCACGTAAAGTTCATCTTCACGAAGCGAAACAACTTCGCGGATCTGCGCGTTGATTTTGCGCATGTGTTTGACGGCCTGAACAACGTCGCCTGTTCCCGGCTCACCTTTTGTTCGGATCATCAGAGCACCTTCGGCAAGACGGCGCAAGGCCTCATCCAACCCACGAGCACCGCACACGAACGGGACATCAAATTTTGTTTTGTCGATGTGGTAAACCTCGTCCGCCGGTGACAGAACTTCGCTCTCATCCACGAAATCCACACCAATGGCCTGAAGAATTTGAGCCTCAACAAAATGACCGATACGGACTTTCGCCATCACCGGTATTTTCACTGCCTGCATAATTGCTTTGACCATGCCGGGATCACTCATTCGAGCGATGCCGCCTGCCGTTCTGATATCTGCAGGAACGCGTTCGAGCGCCATCACTGCAACAGCGCCAGCCTGTTCTGCGATCTTTGCTTGCTCAACGTTGATGACGTCCATGATAACGCCGCCTACAAGCCTTTCAGCCATTGTGCGATCAAATTGTTTCATTAGAATTTTGCCTCCATTAATTTCAAAAAAAAGACCCACATACCTGAGGTCCTATCGTACTATATCTGTTCCTTCACAGTATTGAATTAAGTATACGCCGCCTAATAAAAGAACGCAAGAAATATCATCATAACGGAAGACTCCGTATACGTCTCATTGACACACAATAACCATATCGATATTATGTTATCGATATGGGAGGTCCGTCATGGAATCAAGATCATTTTCTATCCAAACATTGCAACGTCTGCCCTATTATCTTGACTATCTTCGCAAGGTTGAGACAGAGAATGTGTCATCTACGGCTGTGGCCTCAGAATTCGGTCTCAATGAAGTCCAGGTTCGCAAGGACCTTGCGTCTGTCAGCCTCCAGGCCGGTCAGCCGCGCAAAGGATTCGCGACTCTGGCGCTCATCCGCGACATTGAGGATGTACTGGGGTATGGGCATGTCGATGAAGCGGTTATTGTCGGTGTTGGTCATCTTGGTACTGCACTCGCTAACTATAGCGGATTTGAAAATTATGGACTTAAAATTGTCGCCGGGTTTGACAAGCGCGTCAAACACGAAGAATGGCTCAACGACATGCCTATTTTCCCGGTCGATCGCATGATTCCGATAATCAGACGATTGAAAATCCGTCTCGCCATCATCACGGTTGACGCCGCCAATGCGCAATCCGTATGCGATCAGTTGGTTGAAGCCGGAACCGAGGCAATTTGGAATTTTGCCCCTTTAAAATTACGTGTATCCGATGACATTATCGTACATAACGAGAACATGGCGTGTTCGCTCGCCGTTCTGAGCAATCATCTTCGCAAGTGAGTCGCTGCCAAACAACAAATTATAAGAAGCGTGTGAGATTTCGCTACTGTTATTTGTAAAAGGCGACGGGGAGAATAGATACAATGGACATCCGCGACAATTCAATAAAAACTATCAATGTAATTGACACGAATCTTGCGAACTGCCTGGACTGTTATCGTTGCGTCCGCGCATGCCCTGTCAAAGCGATCCGGGTGACGGGCGGCCATGCGCGCGTGGTGAGCGAGCTCTGCATACAATGCGGAACATGCGTTAGCGAATGCCCGCAACATGCAAAAATCATTTACCCTTCCCTTGAAGAAGTGAAAACAATGATCGCATCGGGAGCCCGCGTAGCCGCAACCATAGCGCCTTCGTTCCCCGCTGCGTTCCCTGGATGGCAAAGTACACGCATTCCGGAGGCGCTCCGCCGTCTCGGTTTTTGTTATGTCAGCGAAACAGCAGACGGGGCAGAAGCGATCTCGCATGAATCACTCAAACAAATGGAAGTCGGCAGCATATTTACGGCCTGTCCCGCCGTCGTCCGCTACATTGAACAGGAGCGGCCCTCCTTCTTAGACCGGATGATTCCGGTCACTTCTCCTATGATCGGGCATGCGCGGATGCTACGCCAGCGCCTCGGTGATGATATTCAGATCGTTTTCATAGGCCCATGCTCAGCGAAAAAACAAGAGATCCTGCGACCTGAAAATAAAGGCGATGTCCAGGCCGTGCTCACCTTCACCGAGCTTGTTCAATGGTTCGATGAAGAGGATATCGACTTGAAGCAGTTCTGCGAGGAGCCTTTTGACGGTGAGGGCGGCTATGACGTAGCCCGTCTATTCCCGCTCGAAGGCGGCATGTTGAAAACGTGTGGTATCCCGACAGACGCCTCAACCGGGGACATTGTTCATCCATGCGGAGCCTCAGCCATTCAGGCGCTTTTTGATATACCTGCCTCTGAATGGAATTTCCGAGCAGCCGAACCTTTATTTTGTGAAGGCGGGTGCATCGGAGGACCTGGATTCCCTTCAGAATCCAATGTATTTCAGCGCCGAAACGCTGTTCTCGAATACGTGAAACGAAAAGCAACAGGGCTCCCCGCGGCCGAAGAAACCCCGGTGGATTTCAGCGCGTCTTTCGAGAAGAGAAGAAAAACGCTTTCCCTCTCCGATGTCAGTGACGCTGAGATCGAACGCGTCCTCGCTGCAACGGGAAAGGCTGATGAGAGTGAACGGCTAAACTGCGGCGCCTGCGGTTATAGGAACTGTCGTGAGAAGGCTGCTGCCGTCTCACTCGGTTTGGCTGAAGCGTCCATGTGTATCCCTCAAATGAGGCGACTTGCCGAGCGCAAGCTCGATCACATTATCGAGCTCTCTCCAGTGGGAATTGTTGTTCTCGACGAGGACCTGCACATCGACCAAATGAATCCCGCATTCCGTGACATGTTTCTTTGCACCGATCTCGTAATCGGGCGAGAGATCAGCTATCTGATTGATGGGGAAAGCTACGAAGAAGCCGCGAGAGGTTCCGGGAATGAGATAGAGGCCGTCCGTACAAAGTACGGAAAACGCTACCATGAGATTGTATTCTGTTCCGAGGACAAGAATCAATACATCGGGTTTTATTTAAACCTGTCGAAGATCAAACTCGACAACAACCAGATGGGTCTCATCCGCGAACAGACGGTCAACCAGGCAAAAGAACTTTTGCACCATCAGATTGAGTTTGCGCAGAACATCGCGCAATACCTCGGCGAAAGCACCGCAGAGAGCGAGGCGCTCGTCAAACGCATGATCGACCTCTACGAAGAGAAAACATAATCTATGTTGCACTACGACGTTCAAATCCGACAGCATAACAAAGACGGCCATGACCTGTGTGGTGATCACATCGCCGCATTCAGTTTCAAGGATTCTTACTACTATGCCATTTTCGACGGGATCGGTTCGGGAGTTTACGCGAATCTTGCCGCCATCGGAAGCTCCGGCCGCTGGGCCCGGATGATCCGCGAGGGAATCTCCATCAGTGAAGCGTGTGAAACAATGGCGTCAGATATGAATCGAGCGAAAAATACGCGTTCCCCGTTCACGGCCTTCACCGCCCTCATGTTGACGCGTCACGGCAATGTACTCTTGTACACCTACGAATCGCCCAAGGCAATTCTGAGGCGCGGCAAAGTCACCCAAGTACTGGAACCTCATCAATACAACGTTGGCGGAGATATTTTCGGAGAAACGAAGTTCGACCTCGACGAAGGCGATGTACTGTTTCTGTTTAGCGACGGCATCAGCCAGGCCGGCCTCGGCTGCACCTATCCTCTCGGATGGAATGAAGAGGGTGTCGCATCATACATCCAGGTGTGCAGCAGGGACAATCCGGACGACCAAATACTTGATTGCCTTGTCGAGCGCTGCCGAATTCTTTCGGGAGGCTACCACGGAGACGATTCAACAATCATAATGATCAAAACAGTTAAGGCCAGACATCTCAGTTTGTTTTCCGGACCTCCGTCTTCGCGCGGTCTTGACGAAGAATTCGCTCAATCATTCCGTAATGCAAAGGGCGTCCGTATTATCTGCGGTTCGTCGACCAGCGGGATTTTAGCGCGCGAACTCAGCGTAAGACTGTCGCTTATCTCCGAGGGTGACGGGTTCAGTTCCCCTCCCCGATATGCCATGAAAGGTGCCGATCTTGTCACAGAGGGAGCGCTCGCGCTCAACCAGGTCGCTAACCTATTGGAGGCCGATGTCGACGAAATCACCGGGAATACGCCGGCCGAAGAACTTGTGCAACTTCTCCTTGACGCCGACGTCATCGATATCTACGAAGGCACCGCAAGGAATGAAGCGCACCGTATGACCTTCTTTCGCCAGCTTGGGATCAAGCCACGCCGCGATGCTCTGCGATCCATCATGAATTCACTGGAACACATGGGGAAAATGATTCACTATCACACATTTTAAAGCTCTTAAAAGACCGCCCATGTTATGATACGGACATGAGTCATACGCTCGGAAATATTCTCGCAATTATCAATCCACATGCTGGTCGTTCAGGTGCGACAAAACCAGCAAAATTATTGTGCGAAGAGTTGCGGCGCTCAGGCGCCAACGTACAGGAAACTTTTACCACAGGCATTGGCGACGCCTGCGACATCGCATTCAATGAGGGCGCGCTTTATGACCTTGTGGTTGCCTGCGGAGGGGACGGTACTCTGTCTGAAGTAGTCTCGGGTCTCATGCGACTCGAATCTCCCCCTGATGTCGGATTTTTGCCGATTGGCTCAACATGCGACGTCGCACAAACGTATAAGCTGTCATATAATCCGGTCAAGGCCGCACACGACATGCTCCACGGCTCCTCCTTTGCCATCGATATCGGTCAGGTGTCCGGCAGTACATCGATCATGAGGGATGATCTGCCCGACGGAGTCGTCCCTGGTGATGCCGACAAACTCCCAAACCATTTCACATATGTTTCGAGTTTCGGTGCTTTCGCAGAGACATCTTACGCGACACGGCGTGAACTCAAAAAAGCGCTCGGACACTTCGCATACGTCGTCACTGGGATCTGGTCGGTCAAAGACGTACGTCCTGTAAAAACGAACGTCATTCTTGATGGCGTAGATTATTCCGGTGAATACATTTTCGGCGGAGTTTTGAATTCATTTTCTGTCGGGGGAATGGTACGGCTAGACAACGTCATTTTTGATGACGGCGTCTTCGAGGTGCTTCTCGTCAAACCGCCTAAAAATGTAGGGCAAATCGCGAAACTTGTTTCGCTTTTATTAAGGCGAAAAACAGGTGACGCCATCATCCGTAAACGAGCGCGGCAAGCTGTTTTCACCTTTGATAAACCCATTTCTTTTACAGTCGACGGAGAGTATGGCGGGTCCAGAACGATGTGGCAGATTACAAACATCCCGCGTGCTATTAATCTCCGCATACCGAAACCACCCCAAACTCATTCAGAATAAACGGAGGTCTCTCTATGTCTGAACTCACGCAATCAAAAACATCAGCACCTGACAAACAAAAACGTCATGACTACGATCTTGGCTTTCTCCTTAGCTACGAGAATATCGCCTGGTATGAAGATGGTGTTGTTCGCATCCTCGACCGGCGCATTTATCCCACCCAAGTGCAATTCGTTGAATGTCGAACACCAGAGGAGGTCGCTGACGCCATTGCCGCGATGGTTACGCAGAGCGCCGGCCCCTACACAGCCGCAGGCATGGGGATGGCACTTGCCGCCTACCACGTCAGGGGACAAAGTGATGCACGCCAGCTCCAGGCACTTGAAGAAGCGGCTGAACGTCTGTCGACAGCCAGGCCAACGACCGAATCTCGGATGAGGCGTGTCACAGGCGGTGCGCTCATTGCGGCCAAAGCTGCATTTGACCGAGGTGAATCGGATGTATCACAGACACTCTTTGAGGTGGCTTTTGATTCATTGGAGCGTCGCTACGAGCGCATGTCACGTGTCGGCGAAAACCTAATCTCCCTTCTTCCTGACCGAGCAACTATTATGACGAATTGTTTCGGCGAAACAATTGTAGGTACAATGATCCGTGCCGCCCAGGAAAAAGGAATCGATCTCAAATTATATTGCCCCGAAACACGCCCTTACTTTCAGGGCGCTCGTCTCACTGCGAGTGTGGCGGCCGAAATGGGTGCGGATGTCACTGTTATTACAGACAATATGCCGGCGGAAGTAATGTCGCGCCACCACATCGATCTTTTTACAACCGCAGCGGATGCCATTACGATCGATGGCTACGTGGTCAATAAAATCGGCACGCTCCAGATCGCAATCGTGGCAAAGTACTACGGAATTCCATACTTTGTGACAGGTATACCCGATACGGTTTCCATCCAGGATATCTCTATCGAGCAGCGCGATCCGGATTTTGTTCTTGAGGCGCGCGGTGTACGCAACACAAAACCGGAAGTCAAAGGATACTACCCTTCATTTGACATAACGCCGCCCCATCTCGTTTCAGGTGTAGTCACCGACAGAGGGATCTTAACACCGTATACTCTTTCGGATTATATCCATTCTGACGAAGGAGAAGATGATTATTACGGCGGGCTGATTATCTAATTGATCGTTATATCACCAGCGCGTTGCGCATGATATGATAATCAGCGGAACTTTATTGATGTAGACAAGGAGGTGCGATCATGTCTCAGGAAAATATACGTCTCACAAAAATGACCCAAGCAGGCGGTTGAGGGGCAAAGTTAGGACCGGCGGTCCTTTCTGAACTTCTTTCGGGATTACCCAAATTTACTAACGAGCACCTCTTGATCGGCTACGAATCCGACGACGATGCTTGTGTTTATGTTGTATCCAAGGACATCGCCATCATACAGACGGTCGATTTCTTTCCTCCGGTTGTTGATGACCCCTACGATTTTGGGCGCATTGCGGCAGCCAACGCAATAAGCGATGTTTATGCGATGGGAGCCGAACCCAAAACAGCTTTGAACCTGCTGTGCATTTCTAACTGCCTTGACATGGGGGTTGTCCGCAAAATTCTGGAAGGCGGAGCCGATAAATGTATGGAAGCCGGTGTCGTTGTCGCAGGCGGCCACAGCATCGAGGACGAGGAACCTAAGTTCGGACTCTCCGTGATGGGACTTTGCCACCCGGATAAGATACGCCGCAACAACACGCCTCGCATAGGAGACGTCCTTGTTCTGACAAAACCGATCGGGACAGGTGCGCTTTCAACAGGTGCCAAAGCTGATCTCCTCAACAAAGAAACACTAAGCCTGATGGTCGAGACTATGGCGAAACTCAACCGTAATGCTTTCGAGGCGTCTATATCACTCGACGTCTCTGCGTCGACCGATGTAACAGGGTTTGGCCTTCTGGGACACGCAAAGGAGATGGCAGGGGGGAAAGCATCGGTGACTCTTGAGATCGACAGTCGGAGAGTTCCTTTGCTTCCTCATGCGCTTGATATGGCTCGAGATGGCATTCTGCCGGCCGGAGCTTACAGGAACCGCTCTTTCGTCGGAAACCATGTTGTGTTCGAGGAGGATGTGTCACTTGCCATGACCGATCTGATGTTCGATCCGCAGACGTCCGGCGGTCTCCTACTTGCCATGCGGGAACAAGACGTTGAACCGTACTTAAGTGCATTGCATGAACGCGGAGACGTAGCGTGGATAATCGGGCGTGTGCTGCCCGCAGAAGGTACGGCCATCAAGGTTATCTGATTACATAGCGACCGTCGCCGGATTTCGTCCCAGACCCTTATTATTTGAACTTACAACTACAAGCGTGTTGATGTGTGCAAAATGATGCCCAGTTTGGGTACACTGTTTACGTATAGTTAGTACGGAGATCAATCGCGTGGATAAAAAAGATAAAATTGCCATTATTTTGACAGGTGCCGCCCTTGGATTCGCAGGTGTTTTTCTGATGCTTAACGGAAACCCTGCCAATATGGGATTTTGTATCGCTTGCTTCCTGCGTGATATAGCCGGAGCGCTCAAACTCCATTCAGCAAGTGCTGTCCAATACGCACGGCCAGAGATTATCGGCCTCATACTCGGAGCGTTTACAATATCGCTCGCGACACGCGAATTTCGCGCGCGTGGCGGATCGTCCCCGCTTACCCGTTTCTTCCTGGGCTTTATGGTCATGATCGGCGCCCTAATCTTCTTGGGCTGTCCACTCCGCATGGTCCTTCGGATGGCGGCAGGCGATCTCAACGCCTGGATAGGTCTGGTCGGATTCGTGCTTGGCACTTATATCGGAGCGTTGTTCCTTCGCAAAGGCTTTTCACTGGGTCGAACCCATAAACTCAACGCATTTGAAGGAGCGATCTTGCCTGCTTTACAGATTCCGCTGTTCGTCATGCTTGCGATCGCATCCCCACTTCTCGCTTTCTCTGAAAGCGGTCCGGGATCGATGCACGCTTCCATTTGGTTAGCGCTCGGCTTATCGTTCGCAATTGGCATACTTGCGCAACGCTCTCGCATCTGCCAGTCAGGCGGCATCAGAGACCTGTTCATCATCCGTGATCCGCACTTACTTTGGGGCAATGTCGCGATCTTCGGAGTCGCGCTCCTATACAACCTGCTAACAAACAATATCCAGGTCGGTTTCTATCATCAACCGATCGCTCACAGCCAATGGATTTGGAATATCGCCGGCATGGTGGTTGTTGGACTCGGATCCGTGTTACTGGGAGGATGCCCGATGAGGCAACTCGTTCTCACGGGGATGGGCAATGTGGATTCCGCGATTACCGTGCTAGGATTCCTCGCGGGCGCCGCCTTCAGTCACAATTTCAATCTGGCCTCTGCAGCTGACATATATCAAGAAGGAACGAATCTTGTCACCGGAGGCGGCACAACTGCAAACGGACGAATTGCGATCCTCACTGCATTACTTGTGATGCTTGCGATTGGCTTCGTCTATACAAAAAGACAGATCAAGCCGACTGTAAAACAATAAGCGAAGCGATAGAAGTGAGAACTCATATGAAAACAATCGATGCCAGGGGCCTGTCATGTCCGGAGCCCGTCCTGCTCGTCAAACGGGCAGTGCTAGAAGACGAATTCCCATTCACTGTGCTGATCGATGACGAGACGCCGCGTCAAAATATCATTCGTTACGCCAGCAATAACGGCCACGAAATTCAACTAACCGAACAACACGGCGAATATGAGATCGTTTTTACGAAATAATTTTCAGGCGAGGGAGTTAAAACGAATCCCATGCCTCAGCCCAAAACGAAAATTTGATATTTGAGGTAAACACCATGATTTTTGTCGCAACCTTTCATACGCACTACGGCGCTATTTCCTTTCTCAGAAAACTGCAACAAATGGGTGACGACCGTGCGGAAATGATACCCGCACCTCGCAAACTCTCGGTTTCCTGCGGATCCGCTGTTCGATTCTACATCCCTTTCGATCAAGTACCCATGGCCGACGATGATACCGAAGGTGTTTACTGTGATGAAAATGGACGATATACCAAAATTTTTACCAACGATTAGCATATAAGTTCCACACCTTGAAGATAAACGTTTGGTAAGATGAACGTGTGACTTGCATATGGAAGAGGTGAAAGCAATGACATCGATCGAAAACCCGCGTGATTTGCCGAAAGTGGATGAGTTGTTGCGAGACATCCGGTTAAACAAGATCATGGAAACGTTAGGCTACGTTCCCGTGAGGGATGCCGTCCGTAAAATCCTCGATGCCGCCAGGGAGATACTCCTCGGAACACAAGACAGCGACATACTCTCAGACACAATCTATATCGACTACGCATTGGCTCTCAACACGACACATGATACCGATGCTTTGCTCACAGAGAATATTCTCACACTGGCTGTCCTCCGCAAACTCGACGATGAGGCTAAACCCGGAATTCGAAAGGTCATAAACGCGACAGGCGCAATTCTTCACACAAACCTCGGCCGGGCGCCTCTCGCAAAGCAGGCTCTCGCCGCTGTAAAACGATCTGCTGAAGGTTATTGCTCACTTGAATTCGACCTTGCGAACAACAGCCGTGGGCAACGAACCACATCAATTGAAGCACTTCTGTGCCGTATGTTTGATGTCGAAGCAGCTCTCGTTGTAAACAACAACGCGGCGGCTGTCATGCTCGCGCTCTCGTCACTCTGCCGTGGACGAGAAGTAATCGTTTCACGCGGAGAGCTTGTTGAGATCGGCGGCTTGTTCCGAATTCCCGATATTATGGAAGAAAGTCAGGCCATTCTGCGCGAAGTTGGGACAACCAATAAAACGCACTCGTTCGACTATGAAAAGGCGATTGGTGATTCGACCGCTGCGCTTCTCAAAGTACACCCAAGTAATTTTCGCCTTATCGGTTTCACAGAAGAGGTTGAAGAGAAAGAACTGGCGTCCCTCGCACACAAGTATAACCTCCCCCTTATCTATGACCTCGGAAGTGGCTGTATTTCATCCGCGCTCGCTTCCCTAATGCCCGATGAACCAACCGTCGCATCGGCGGTCGATTCCGGAGCTGATGTTATCTGCTTTTCAGGAGACAAGCTTGTCGGCGGACCTCAAGCGGGTATCATCATCGGACGGGCTAAGCCGCTTGCCGCAATGCGATCACACCCCCTGATGCGAGCTTTTCGATGCGATAAAATGACTTTGATCGCCTTGGAAACGACACTCGCTCTTTATCTTGACCCGGACCTCGCGAAACAACACATCCCACTCCTCTCTATGGCCCTCTGCGATCTGGATGCACTTCGCGACCGCACACAGACATTGGCCGATGAGCTTTCAGGTTATGGTATCCCCGCAAAGCCTGAGCCGTCCGAAATGATTCTCGGCGGAGGCTCTGCTCCTGAACTGCGTGTTCCGTCCTGGGCTTTGGCGATCAGACCTGAAAACACCACAGGAAGTATATCCGTTGTAGCCCTCGAATCATCTCTTCGCGCCTTTGATCCACCGATTCTCTGCCGGACCTCGCACGATGTTGTGTTGCTTGATCTTCGAACGGTCTCTGAAGAAGAGGAACGCCTGATCACCTTTGCTCTGGTTGACGCATTCGGGAAGGAGGGTGACATACCATGAATCATGTCATCATCGGAACCGCCGGGCATGTAGACCACGGCAAATCATCACTGATTTTTGCGTTAACAAATCGAGACCCTGACCGCCTTGCAGAAGAAAAAGAACGCGGTATCACGATTGAACTCGGGTTTACTTGGCTCGACCTCCCCGATGGCTCTCGATGCGGCATAATCGATGTCCCCGGCCATGAACGTTTCGTTAGCAATATGCTGGCAGGAGCGGGCGGTATTGACCTCGCGTTGCTCGTCGTCGCCGCAGATGAGGGCGTCATGCCTCAGACACGAGAACACCTGGGCATTCTGTCGCTACTTGGCATCTCCAGAGGCATCATCGCCATCACCAAATGTGATCTCGCCGATGAAGAGTTTGTCGAACTGGTCGAAGAAGATATTCGAGATCACATTCGCGGTACTTTTCTTGAAGATGCGCCCATTATGAGAACGTCGAGCACAACAGGCGACGGGATAGAGGAACTGCGCAAAACGCTGTTCGAACAAATAGCACAGATCAGCCTGCACAATGAATATCTGCCTTTCCGCTTACCTGTAGATCGAGTTTTCACGCTCGGTGGTTTTGGTACGATCGTGACAGGCACTCTGATAGAGGGAACCGTCAGACTAGGCGATCAGGCTGAAGTTTATCCGGGTGATATGACCGCTCGCATCCGAGGGATACAGATCCATGAGACAAACGAGAATTTGGCCGAACCGGGACAACGCGTTGCCCTTAATCTAACCGGCCTACGTAAAACTGATCTCGAGCGAGGACACACACTCGCCGAACCGGGAAGCCTTCACCCAACCTTATTAATTGATGTCGAGTTGACGGCGCTTCCCCACACACGCTTCCCGATCACAAACAATATGCGCGTCCATCTATTCCACGGTGCCCGGGAGATTCTGGCCCGCGTCGTTCTCCTTGATTGTGACATCCTGGAACCGGGAGAGTCAGCATCCGCTCAGCTTCGCCTGGAAGAAGAAGCCTACGCCAAATATGGCGACCGTTTTGTCATTCGCTTCTATTCTCCGCTCGAGACCGTAGGCGGTGGCATGATCGTCGATCCGTTGCCCGCGCGGCGCAGACGACAGCGCGATATTAACCAACACGACTTCTCTATCATGGCAGAAGACGATAAGGCTGCTCGGCTAGCTCTCGCCGTCTCGCACGGAAGCAATACACTGGCATCTTTGAAAACAGCTTACTACCGGGCTGGAATTGCAAAAGAGGATAGCAAACATCTTCTCGACACGTTAATCAATGATGGATCTGTTATTCTCCTCAATGAACGTGTTGCAATCAGCGGTGAATCCCTTGATTTGTTGGGACTAAAAGCCGCCAGAGTGCTCGAACGATTCCACAGCATCCGCCCACTCGAAAACGGCATGCGCCGTGAGGAACTGCGCACACGTCTTCTTCCCCGAGCCGAACTACAGCTGTCTGATCTTGTCATAGACCGTTTGCGCGACCGGGGTATCGTGGACGTCCACGACGGCCTTATCTGCCTTCAGGGTTACAAGGTTACGCTGTCTGCGGAAGAAGAAGCCGCCATTGTGGCATTGGATTCGCTGTTTCTCGCGTCAGGGTTTACTCCTCCCGGATTGGACGATATCGCGCTGAAAAGCACCAAACAAGTCAACCGTGAACAACTCATTTCCATGCTTATCGACCAGGGGACATTGGTTCGCCTAACACCGCAAATTTTAATGCACAAAGACCGTGTCGACGAGGCCTGGGAGATTGTAAGGCAGACGATCGAAAAAGAAAATGGAATCACGTTAGCCGACTTTCGCGATCACCTGGGGGCAACACGAAAATTCGCGATCGCGCTACTTGAATATTTTGACAAACTCAAACGGACGCGACTCGTCGATGAGTCACGCGTTTTTTTCTCCTAGTGGTATAAATTTCTGTATGAATATGTGTCGTCCTGAACTTGTTTACTCCTCGGACCCCGATGTCCTGGTTGAGCACGTCTTCGCGGAACTCATCGACAGAAATCTGGAATGGCCTGATCACCGCGCGTTCGTTATCGTTCCCGAGTATCTGAAAGCCGATATGGAACGCCGTTACATCACCGGTAGACAAACGGGCGGATTGATGATGGCCGAAGTACTGTCATTCAACAGACTTGCCACCAGGCTTTTTTCAGAGACAGGCCAACAGATGGCCCGTCCTATCTCAAAAGCCGGGAAAGCCATCCTGGTGCAGCGAGCATTGCTTGATCCCAGCCAAACCTTCCGACGCTTTCATCGCATGGCCGCAAAACCACATTACGCGATTGACCTGGTCAATATTTTGGGAGATTTTCACCGCTATGAAATAACGAGGCATGATCTCCTCACAAAGGATATTCAGCCGCAATCTCAGGATGAGTTGGTAGCAGACGCACTTCTTTCCTCGAAAGCTCGAGAAGTGACAATTGACAAGTTACACGATTTTGCGATATTGGCTGATGTGCTGGCAAGCGAATTGCGCGAACGCGATCTTGTCGATCCCGACACAACTTTGGCACAACTCGCTGAATTGTTGGAAGATGACCCTCTGCCGGGACGACTGAATTTTCTCTCCCGTTCACACATTTGGATTCTGGGATTTGGAGGTGACCGCAACTTTACCTCGCAGGAACGCAGAGTCCTAAGCGCGCTTTCACAGCGCGTTGCTACATTATCCGTCGCGATCCCCACTGATACCGATCGCACGGAGGGTGACCCGGCCTATCACCACGGACGCGCAACACTGCGATCCCTGAGTCATTTTCTACCCAATTCCTGTATACGTGAGCTACGAGGTCAATCTCCGCGCCCCAAACCCGATCATCACCTGATCCGTGCCGTTGACAGACAAGAGGAGGCGCGCTATACAGCAGGCGAAATCAGGAGATTGCTCCTTACCACTCAACTGCGACGTCATGAAATCGGCGTCGCGCTCTGTGAGCCCGAAGAAACAATAGGCTATCTCGAGACTGCCCTTGAAGAGTATGGCGTGGACGCCTACCTCGAAGCCGGCAGACCACTCAAACAGAGTTCGTTCATCAGAATGCTTACAGCTTTTCTCGCGCTTTGCTCATATGATTTTTCACTCGACAATCTAATGGACTATTACCGAAGCGGCCTCACAAGTTTGCCCGAACGCGCAATCGACTGTTTTGAGAACGCTGCCCTCGCGAGCGGATGGAAATATGCGCGCGATTTTCGAGTGATTTTCTTGACGGACAATGCTCTCGAACAAGCCATTGACCGGTGCATGTGTTCCGATGCAGAGCAAGAAGAGGAACTCCTAAGCGTATTATCCAATGTTAGAAGAATCCTTGATATTACTTCCAATATGCGTCAAGCAAGGACAGGACAAGCAAAGGCTGACTTGCTACTCGATATCCTTTTCAATTTGTCTGTAAACTCAATGACATACAGTGCGTCTGGGCACAATGCTCGTTCTCGCGATTTCCAGGATGGCTCCCCCGCCTCTTGTGTCATGGAACAACGTGATGCTCTCTTGCGCCACAATCGCGAAGAAAGTGCCATACTTCTCGTTTCGTCATGGAATGCCACAATCGATATCCTTCAAGAAACCGGCGAGTTGCTCGGTAACACGCGTATTTCACAAGATCACTTTTCACAGATGCTGTTCGCCGGATTGGAAGGTCTGTCGCTCTCGTCGATCCCGGTCGGAACCGACCGTGTGCGCGTGGGAACACTGACGCAAATGGCCGCGTGGCCTTGCCGTATACTTTTTATCCTCGGCGCGTCGGAATCAGCGTTCCCTCCCGAGATTAAGCAGGAAGGTTACCTACGCGATGAAGAGCGCGATTATCTTTCAGTGCGTTCAGGGAAACCCTTCCCGAGCAGAAAAAAAGATCAGCCTGCATCACAAGCCTGGCTGATCCGTATGTTGCTCGGACGACCATCAGAACATCTATACTTATCCGTACCAACGTTAGGCGAAGGACGGTCTCCCATTTACAACGATTTACGTGTACTTACGGCGGAGGGGAATGAGACAATAGTGGATATTCCGAGCGGCGAGCCTGACGCCCGCTGGGGTTCCCTCAAGGCCGCAATCCGCATACTCCGCCGTAACGATCAAGCGCCCGAGGTTTGGCGGAACGCCATCGGCAAACTTGCAGATATTGACGGCGACGCGGGTTACACGGCCGACGAGATCGCCGAATCATTCTCACTGTCCCGACCGATGGTGGCATCCGCGATGGGCCGACGCGACAGCGTAAGCATCTCCATGCTCCAGCAATACAACAATTGTCCGTTTCGTTTCTTCACAGACTATCTTGCAGGCGCGTCAGAGCGAAAAATTGCAGAAGATAAAGTCAATGATCAGGGTACCTTGCTGCACCGTTTGCTTGAACTGGCAACCTTTGATTTGACCGGCAGGATAGAAAAAGCAGTTAACGTAGAAGATAAACAGAAAATAGCAGACGAGTGGGGCAATCAATTAACTCTTGCTTATATGCGCAAACTATATTTTACGGCTACAGCAAATCGCAATCTTGTTTGGTATGCAAGACCGCAAATAGCGGGAGGAGTTGGCGAACGGTTGATGATGCGTGCCGTAAACACTTTGAAAATTCTATCCGATTTTAGCCGGGAAAATGTTTTCATTCCCCATTGGCTTGAATGGTATTTCCCGGAACCTGGGCGGACGCCTTACCAGTTGGCAGTGGACGGACATTCTTTTATATGTCGCGGCTTGGTCGACCGGATCGATGAGGGCTGCGAAGGCGCAATCCGTCTTATCGACTACAAACGATCTGCGAAGAATTTTTCCTGGTTGGGGTTACTAGACGGCACCGATTTTCAGCTACCTCTCTACAAGCGTGCGTTCGAGACAGCTTATCCTGGTCGCTCCGTCAACGAACTTTTTTTTGCCGGGTTTGGTTCACCTCGCTTACGGAACAATTCATCATTCTGCGCCCAGCCCTACGAGCGAGCTAATGAACTTCGCAAACTTCAAAAACAAAAACAAATCTGGCAGGACGATGCAGCAGATAAAGCTGCGCGCTTTGCGGAGGTTAAAGCGGTCGGCACACTACAAGCAATTTTTGAAGGCAACTTCGCTGCCAAACCGCTTATTCGAGGATCAAAGAACAACCCCTGTCAGTATTGCAGCTGGTACGCTGCGTGCGGTTATGACGGACGCCTTCCGAGAAACATTAAACTTCCCGCCGGTAAAGACGAAATCAAAAATGCCAAAGAACTGATCCTTGGCCAGGATGATAACTTAGACCAGATTTAATGATTATGTGAATTCAGCCGATAGGCTACGGACCCGTCGTTTTCGGCCAGGGGTTTTCTTCCATATGGGTGATATACGGTTCATTGATCTCTCCCCATTGTTCAACAGTTAAGAGATCCCGATAATAATCGGTGTCAATGATATACCGAGCTGTGTCATAGCGTAGCTTGACTTCACGGTTGATACTGTCGATGTACCCCGACTGATCATCGAGCGTTTGACCATCATGTAGCGTAAATTCGCCCGTTACCGCGTTGTAGCGACCTTTCTCCGTTATCCAGCTCCGCCCAAGGAAAATAGCAAGCGCATCTGAATCTGAGAAAATGTCACGCCCTGACAGCATTCTTGAATCGTAAGGCACGCCCATATAATTGTAGATCGTAGGCAACAGATCAAGACTTGTACAATACTTATCAACAACCTCCGGCTCGATACCATCATGATAGAAAAGTCCGCAACTCTCATAGATATCGAAAACTTTGTCAAGCTTTTTGCCCGCCAGCGCCTCATAGCTAGAGTGTTCTTCCAGGGCATAAGGGTAGTGATCGGGATTGATGACAATCAGAGTGCGTTCGGCGACGCCCGCTTCACGGAGTTGCTTGAGCAGACTCTCCATCGCGAGTTCCAACTCGTAGTTAGCGGCAAGATAGGCAATCGCTTCATTGGGTAGATCGAGGTGAGAATATTTATCAAAATGACGATCTGACATCATATTGCCCATTCTCGTCCACTTGCCATGACCGCTGACCGTCAGATAATAAACATGGAACGGCTCTTTATTCACGAATTCAAACGCTGTTTTCTCGATCATTTCAAGGTCTGACTCAGGCCATGTACGTTTGACTTCCAGCCCATGCCCGAGCCCGCGGTATTCGTACCCGAGATTTGGATGCGATAAGTCACGTGAATAGTAATTCCACGTGTGGTTATGCCAGGCATGAGTCGTGTAGCCTAGTCGCCGGAAGAAATTTCCGGGTGCCATCGCCATGTCATTTTTATGGGCTTCTTTGAGTGTCCAGACACCCTGCTTGGGAATCATCCCGCAAAGCCCTGCATACTCACCATCAAGTGTCGACACGGTCCAGACAGGGACATAAAAGTTTTCGAAATGGACTCCCTGATGGTACATCATCCAAAGCGTTGGCGTCATCTCTTCATCGATACAATATTTTGAGAAACTCTCTGCAGTAACGAAAATCAGATTAAAACCCTCACCCCTGCCCGTATGGTCATTGGTGTAAGACGGTTCCGTCATCGAGAATACCGTATCAAGATAGTGAACGTCAGAACTTTCACCTGGACCGTAAGCTTCAAGGCGCGCTTCATAATCTATGGGCAAAACATTCGGATAGCGTGGGACTTCAATCCCCGGCTCGGTACCAGAAGGCTCAGTAGGTTCTGACTGGTTGGGCGGCATTGAGTGGGTCGGTTCAGTGGGATCGGGGATCAGATCATCGGGGATAAGCGCACTCCTCGGGAAGATCAGATGACTGATATCAATCCCCATTGCGGTTAGAACACCAAACTGGTTGGTCCCTGTCAAAACTTCATTCTCCTGGAAATAATTCGCCCACGGACTATTGTAAGAACGGTTAGTGGCCATAAGGCCAACTGTCAATCCAAACAAGATAAAGCCAGTTGCAAGAACTGCCAGCGCATCGCGCCATCTACGCGATGCCTTGAGGCAGGTCGCTAGAAAACGTTCCCGAAGAAACGCAATATAGACCACCAATGGCACCAGCGTCAGAAGAATCCACGGCAAATTGCGGAGGATCTTGATGAGAATGTCTTCCAAAAACTGTAAAATCTGCCCACCTTCTCCGATCGAATAGAATACAAAAAACGTACGGAAGAATTTATAATAGATAAGTTGCGCCGAGTAGATAAACGGGAAGAGTATCAGCAAAGAGATCAACACGAATGATCTCCCGCGTGGCGGCAAAAATGAGATAACCGCTGCCAGAACGATGGATCGCATCAAGCAGAATAACGGGATATAAAGAAGTCCTATTGTAAAAAAACTGCCTTCGACATTAAGGCGGATAATAAATTCGCAAAATAATTGTGTAAAAAATAATAATGCGACAAACGGAACAAAACAAAGAACGCGCTCACGGATATTCTTACCATCTTGCTCACGCAGGGAGTCGACAGAGTCTACCTGTTGCGGCGTGAAACCGTATCTCCTGATGTCGGGTTTTCTCATATACCTCTCAACCATCACCGGTTGTTCGTTGGGTTCAGATTCACGCCCGTCGACAGTAGGGTCTACGTGATTGTGAGGCATGACAGTTCCATCTGGTTGAGAATCTTCTTGAACCCGATGAGGGGAATTATCCTGATTTAATTCCATTAAATAGCCTCCTGCCTGTCGTTTCGTTTTTCACCAGACAATAATAGCACAGTCAATCAAAAGCGGGGACGAGAGCGGGTTTTACGGGTACCGGACCTGCTCTGGTACAGGCACCTCCACAATCTGGACGCCTGCCCCGCCATATTGCTCTTTGAAGCGCGCGATCAGTTCCAATTCCACGTCGCTGTGGAACTTAAGATTAAAATCACGAAAATCATCGATGTCTGACCGGTCATACATAATATCATCCACAACATAGGCTAAATAGAGCGTTGCCGATTCTCGATCGCCGTCCAGATAGGCAGACTGGTAGGGCGTTATTTCTTGACATAGTCCCTCGATCGTTACTTTGTAGATAAGCGTTACAAAATTCTGCGCGCGGTCGGACTGTTTATATCCGTAGTAAATTTTGCTAACACCGTGTCTTTCAGCATATTCCCACCGGCTCACAGGTTCGCCTGTCCGGAAATCGTCATTCCAGTAATTGTGAGTCAAGCGCTCTTCCAAATCTTGTTCTAGTCTGGCTGAAATTTTGTCGAACAGGGGCATCAAGTCAATATTGTCGAGATTTCTCGGATACTCTTTTAAACCGCTCACTGAAAATTCTTTGATTACCTGTCCTGTTTTCAACCCGCGTTCTGCAAACCATTCCTCATCAACACTGGCCTCCACGCGTACGACATCCCCGTTGGCAAGATCTGCCAGCGGTACGGCCATATATTGCACGGGAGCTTGCCCCCAGGAACCCGCCTCCACCCATTCAACGGGAAGGCGTGTTGTGTCGAACGAGACGATCCCGTGATCGCTGACACCATCAAACACGAGAACTAAGTCCTTGAAGAGGTCAATTGATTTAAGAGGAATTAGTCCTTTAACTTCGAAAGAAAGCGTTGCATTCCGGGCAATTTTGCCATTACCTGTGAGGAAATCGTTGTTAGGAATCACTTTTACTTCGACAAGGTCACCATTCGACAGTTTTGTCTTTGCGCCCGTAAAAACGAAATCGAAGCCGGAACGGTACTGTTCAACATCGCCAGACAGCGAAAGCGATGCGACCCCTCTGCCATTGAACCCTACGAACGTGAGATCGACGTTGTTTGACACGTCGATCGGCAATGTCTCGCGGAGTCCGGCAATGACGTATTTGTATTTTAGGTTTCGGAAACGCACACCTGCCGATTTGGTTAGTTTTTCATCATATTCTGCGCGAATCACAATTTCATCGCCATTTTTAAGGTTCACCGTTTTATCGGCCTCATAGATTAAGGAGTTGATAGCCGCTTCACGCTGAAAGAGACGTTTGAACGCTTGTTCATCGTTGTCGGAGAGTGCTCTGGATTCTTCTTCGATCAGCGAATTTAATTGTTCACTGTCAAGATTAACGACAAGCGAACCGAATCCGTTGGCACCGGTCACGTTGATGCTTGCGAGCTCTTTAGCATCAAACGAATGCGAGCTACAGGCGACAACTACCATGCATAAGACGGCAATAAGGGCGATAAGAACCAATGTGCGCTTCAAGATGAATCCTCCTCTGCGCGAGAATATGCGAGTTCTATTATTGTCTGCCATTTCGCGCGATCTTTCAAGCCAAGCACAAATAATGACGATAAAACAAACGTGCCAGGCTTTATGAACACTCAATCTGTTAAGATTGAAACAGGGAAAACACAATGAATTGCCCGGTTAAGTGAGCATACCCGACGGGCTATTCGAACAGATATTTGCGTCAGATTATGAGGTTCGCATGGGCACGATTGAATGGACAGAAGAGCAGAAACTGGCCATCGGTTTCGATGAGGCGCGAAATTTACTCATCTCAGCTGCGGCCGGTTCCGGGAAAACCGCAGTCTTAACGGAGCGGATTGTCAGACAATCACTGTCAGGAGCTGTCCGACCGTCGCGACTTCTCGTCATGACATTCTCAGAGCTTGCGGCAAGCCAAATCAAAACGAAAATCGCTAAAGAATTTGGTAAACAGAAACAACTAGCCGTGAACGAAGAAGAACGCGTTTATCGCGATTCATTGATCCGTGAGTTGTCACTGGCCCAAATTTCAACCATACATTCCTTCTGCAACCAGGTACTGTCTTCATACTTGCCCGAATTTTGCGACCGTGACGGGAAACCTTTGCTTGAACCCGGCTATCGCATCATCGAAGGAGACGAAGAGAATCAACTACTGTCAGATACTGTGGATACTGTGCTCTCGACATTTTACGCGGAACTCGATGCCCTCAGCGCATGCGAGTCATCCGACGAAGGCCGCCCCGAATTCGATCAGCTCGTAACTCGAGGATTATCTGACGACGGAGACATAAAACCCTATGTTCTTACTGGTGAAGATCGCACGCAAGTTCAATGGCTAACTGAATTCAGGGCAGTCTCTCTCGCGCACTCTCCTGATCTGGATGACCTCCCCTTCCGCGATGCAATTTCAAAGATGCTCAAACAACTGCGCACTCTACCACGCTATCAAGAACTTGTCATCACAGCGCTCAACGACAGGGAGATGCAATCGCGTTTATTCCCGGAAGATGAGTGCTCCCGGTATTGGTGGAATATTTTCGATGAAACGCTCAGCATCGCACGCAAGTCTCTGGATGAACTCCAGGGCATGGAGCACTACAGCAGACTGCAGGAAAGAGATGCCGAAAAAGTCAAACACCTCGCACAACTGGCTCATGCCACTGATGTCATGGAACGTGCCGTTACATCGCTTTTACGTTCATCTGGTTACAGCGCCAAGCGTTGGGACGAAATCGTTAAAACAGGACATTTGATGGATGAAATGACGCTGCCATCTTTAAGCAGTCGAACCTCTACATCACAACAAGTGCAAGCTAAAAATGCCTATATCGAAAAGTTTTTAAGGCAAGTTCTGCCACTCGCCGGTCTCATAACCAATCAATTCAACCGAGACAGTGGCCGCTATGAGCACCCTTTGCGGAATCATCCGCCCATTTTCACCATGTGTTCGGAGGAAACTCGAGAGAGTCTTGTTGAAACGGGACGCATTGTCTCACGCTTTATGGAGGTCGTACTCATGGTCGACCGGGAGTTCCAAAGAAGGCGCTTTGAACGCAATGCGATCCTATTCAGCGATATTGAGCACGGCGCATTGGAACTCCTGAGCCGCGATGATATCGGTCAAACATACCGACACCGTTTTGACGAAATTTATATCGATGAATACCAAGATACAAGTAGTATCCAGGATGCCATTATCAGGACGATTGACCGCGACAACGTGCTAATGGTCGGTGATGTCAAGCAAAGCATTTACCGCTTCCGTTACGCCAATCCCGCTTTGTTCTCGAAACGCGAAGCATCTTCACTTCTGCGAATACCCGGGAAACTCCCTTCTCCGCTTGAACCCGCAGGCCTCGGGTGCCTCGCGCTGCTTAACCGGAATTTTAGGAGCCGCCCCGGAATCATCGCGTTCGTCAATGAATTTTTCGGTGCGTTTCTTACAAAAAGCGCGGGTGAGATCGAATACGACGGAACTCAGAGACTGCAGTCTCACCACTCGGCACGAGAGGACGAATACCCTGACGTTCTCTGGGAAATCGCTTCAATGGTAAAGGATGCTTTTGAAGAACAACCTGCAGACGAGCCGGCAGATTTGTCTTACGATTCCGAAAGCTCTTCTTCGCTCAGAGAGCGTGAAGCTTTGATGGCAGTGCGCATTATCGGTGAACTTATAGACACAGGCATCAACCCCGGGCAGATCGCCGTCCTTCTTCCTACAAACACTAATTGCCGTGACTATGAACAAGTACTTACACGTTACGGTATCCCTGTTACTAGTCGTTCGGGCAAAATTTACCCGGATAATCTTGTCGTCCGACAAATCGAAGCACTCCTTAGTGTGCTCGACAATCCCAGGCAGGATATACCATTATTGTCGACACTCATGGGGCCTTTCACGCCTGAACCATGGAGCAGCGAAGAACTCATGGCTGTCACCGAAGTTGAGTCGGCGCACTCTGTCCATAAAGATAAAAGAGGAAGACTTCGCCGTACCGCATTTCATGAACAATTTTTTACCCTTTGCGGTGAAGAGAACAATCAACTCGCGGATAAAGCGAGAGCATTCATCTCTCAATTTGATCGATGGCGACTGATGGCGCGAGAGCTCACGTCCAAAGAATTACTTGATCTCATTTTTTACGAGACAGAGTATCCTGCTTACATCGCCCGCGGCACATTGGGAGCAAGTCATGCATTAGAACTAGACCAACTGATCAGTTTCATCGAACAGCCTGACCCTGGTGATATGCCGGGATTACGTTCCACCTTAAGACGGCTAGTTCGATTCCGAGAGAGTGAGGTCAACCACGGAAAACTAGATAATGTTCTCTTGCCGGACGCTGTTAATGTACTGACACGGCACAGTAGCAAAGGGCTTGAATGGGATTACGTGATTTTGGGTGGTTTGGACCGCAAACAAAGTGGACCCACGCCACAATCGCTGATCCAATACTCAGAACAGGATGGTCTTTCGAGTTTCACCATCGCAGACATGGGAGCCACTGTATACAATAATGCGCCCAATCAAACGGCACGCATCGCTGAGAGCAAACGGGAACAGGCGGAAAACTGGCGACTTTTTTATGTGGCAATGACACGTGCCAGAGAAAGACTGTTTTTTCTCCTCCCCGCACGAAAAACTCTCAGAGAGACGTCAAGTTATCGAACTATTATTGATGAAGCAAGCTATCTCACCGAGTCACTCCCAGAGTTTACAGACCGTTCGGGACGTGCTGTTGTGCCGGAGAACCTGTCAACGCTTACAAAAAGCGACGCAGAACTCCTCCTCGCTGTGTACGCTGTAAGAAATCCTCGTGTCACGCAAGCCATCACTTCAGCTGAAGAAGGCAACTTCTCGTACGACCACCATGAAGTCCGCGTTACACCGCTCACCAATATCTACCAGGAAGTTGTCGACAGAAAAGCAAAACAGGACGCGCAACTAGTCGGCCACAGTATCGCATGCGGCGCAGAGACTACTCGCACCGACCACAGCGCATTCGATCACGTATACCAACTCCTCTCAAAGGAGATCCCCCATCCTGACGCGGCCAATACGCCTGCCAAAATCACGGTAACAGAATTGAAACGCCTTGGTCAAAAGCAATCCATCATCCAGCTATCTGCCGAAGGCGATCCGGTTGATCCAGAGTGGACGTTCGACGCTCTGGGCAGTCTTGCGCGAGATGCAGCGGCAAGTACACCGTTGGCGGAGAATTACACAAAGGCCGATATCCCGCTGACGATGCGCGGGCGTGAGCAAGAGGAAAAATCAAAAGGCGCCGCTTTGGGAATCGCAATGCACTCAGTATTTCAGTTCCTCGATCTGGAGGAGCTCCGCTCGCTACCTGAACCGCAGGCAGAACAGGCGTATCTTCGCCAGCTCAAAGATATGGCAACGAAACGTATCATCGAAAAAGAGTTCTTCGAAGATACGTCTAAATTTGTCGATCAAGCGATCACCTGGGCAAAAAGCGATCTGGCAGGCCGTCTTCTCCGTGCAGAACAGACAACCGGGCGCGTTTATCGCGAAATGCCCTTTACAGTGGCGGTTCCCTCAAATCAGTTACACCCCTCATTCCCCCGTGATGAAATGACTCTGATCCAGGGAATGATCGATCTGTGGTTTTTGGAGGATGACGGTGAGGCGGTACTCGTTGATTTTAAATCAGACAGGCTACCCGAACATCAAGGCGATCTGATCCTCAAAGACCGGTATCAAATCCAGATCGATGCCTACGCTGACGCGATTTCACGAGCCACGGGCCTCCGGGTCAAGGAACGTCTTGTATGGCTCATCCGAGAAAACAGGTATGTTGCTTTTCAAGCAAATGGTTCGCGGTAACATCGGGTGTATTTGTGACGAAATGACACGCTGAGGTTGACAAACCTCACGCCAACATTAACAATACATGGTGGAGGTAGATGGGTTCTGGTGTGCCCCGCGGTCTTCAAAACCGTTGAGGGGGGTTAAGAGCTTCCCGGGTGAGTTCGATTCTCACATACTTCCGCCAGTTGAGACGCGCCGGTCCTTGAACGCCGTTGGCCAACAGGGTCGGCGCGTCTGTTTTTCCGCTTTCCGATTTATTCGGCGGGGGCGGCTCCCCCGGGCGGGGTTTTTGGCAACATGATTTGCGCCCGACGGGAGGGCTCTCATGAAAGGAGATGCGGAATTTTTTCTGCAAATATAATGGCAAGACGCACAGGTACAACTTCAAGAGGTATCCGGACACCAATCATTCGGAGCGGAGACAATCTGGCCGATATAATCGTGGACAGTGTAATCCTCGCTTCAGAAGATGAGGGATTCACCCTCGGCGACCGGGATGTTGTTGCCGTCACTGAGTCCGTTGTGGCTCGGGCGGAAAACAACTACGCGACATGCGATGATATCGCGACCGATGTTACAAGGCAATTCCCTGAAGGTGAAATCGGCGTAATTTTTCCTATTCTCAGTCGTAACCGTTTCGCGATCAATTTGCGCGGCATTGCTCGCGGCGCAAAAAAAATCGTGTTACAGCTAAGCTATCCTGACGATGAAGTCGGCAACAGCTTGATGGATCTTGACAGAATGGACGAAGAAGGGATTGATCCCTTGAAGGATTGCCTCACTGAAGCACGGTACCGCGAACTTTTTGGTGTAAACCGTCACGCGTTTACCGGCGTTGACTATGTGGAATTATACCGCGGTATTATTGTCGAAGAAGGCTGTGAGGCTGAGATTATCCTCGCGAATGATCCGCTTGCAGTTCTCGAATATACGCCGTACGTCCTTGTCTGCGATGTACACACGCGAGAACGTACGAAGCGTCTGCTGAAACGAGCCGGCGCGAAACGTGTTCTCGGACTAGACAACATCCTTTCGGAGCCCGTCAATGGAAGCGGATTTCATGAAACTTACGGCCTTCTGGGAAGCAACAAGGCCAGTGAGAATGTGGTGAAATTATTTCCGCGTGCCGGCAAGACATTTGTCAACGCGGTCGCGCAACTCTTTTTCCAACGCACGGGCAAGCACATTGAAGTCATGATCTATGGTGACGGAGCATTTAAAGATCCTGTATGCAAAATCTGGGAACTTGCAGATCCCGTCGTATCGCCGGCTTATACCGATGGACTTGAAGGCACTCCAAAAGAACTCAAGCTCAAGTATCTCACTGACAATGAGTTTGCCGACCTTAAAGGGCAGGCACTTCAAAAGGCTGTCCTGCAGGCAATTTCAGAAAAAGAACAAGATCAGAATTTTGAGGCGAATGCAGAGGGAACCACCCCGCGCCAATTTACAGATCTACTCGGATCTTTAGCGGACTTGACCTCGGGAAGTGGCGACAAAGGCACGCCCGTCGTACTAATTCAAGGATATTTTGATAGCCTTGCCGACTGATGGTCAAGGCTGTCTAACCTCTTAGGAAGGGGCAGACTATGAATATTACTATTTTAATTCGGGGCGGCGGTGACCTCGCCTCGGCAGTTATTCACAAACTAAAAAACGCGGGGATGCGCGTCGTTGTCTGCGATCTCACAGCTCCGTCATGTGTGAGGCGGACCGTCTCTTTCTGCAACGCTATTTATGAGGGCGACTGGGAAATCGAGGGCGTCACCGCACGTCATATTGAGTCGCTTGAAGCCATAGAGCCGGCACTCATTCAAGGATTGATCCCCATCCTCACGATACCTGATCGTGAGGTTCTCGATTATCTGAAACCGGATGTTTTCATCGATGCAACACTCAGCAAAAGAACGCCCAATTACGATCGCACGTGGGCGCCGTTAGTGATTGGGCTAGGCCCCGTGATTGAAGCGAAAAAACATGCAGATGTGGTCATTGAAACGCAGCGAGGACATTATCTGGGACGCCTGATTCACGAAGGTGAGGCGATCACCAACACGGGAATCCCCGGCACGATTGCCGGGATTAACAAAGATCGTGTACTCCGCGCACCACGCGCCGGAACAACAAATAATCTTCATGAGATTGGCGACATAGTCAAAGCCGGTGACATTATTCTCACGGTAGACAACGAGCCGGTTAAAACGATCATTTCAGGTGTCGTTCGAGGCCTGATTGCCGACAGATTCCAGGTCAAACAAGGGCAAAAAATCGGAGATGTCGACCCCAGAGGCGACACTGATTACTGCCGAACAATCAGTGATAAAGGACGTACAATCGCGGGCGGAGTGCTTGAAGCCATTCTTACCCATTACACACGTGACGATTTACTCAGCAAAGAAGATTAAATAGCCGCATTTCACTTGCTGAGCCGATGACCGCATAGAGGTTGAATATGCCGAATCAACACAACGATCTTGTCGGCTGCGGTCGACTTACCGAGACTTCTCTTGAAGCTTATGTCCGCACGCTCATAAGTCTGAGCGACGAACGATATCCTTCCCCTTTTGTCGTTAGCGCGATCGGAGGTGGGGGAAAGACAACCACATTAATGGAACTGTTCGCCGGCTCATTACGTAACCGATCTATTCTTACAACAACAACCGCCATGGGGGCGCCCCGAGCAAACAATCGCATTTCGCCGCCGCTCCCCCCGGGCTGTGAGTTGTTACCAGCGCTTGGTAGAATTTCTTTAACCCCACCCGCGGAGTCGGGTGTATGGTTCGGTCCTGCATTCGAAGGGATACCAGACAAATACAGTGGTGTCGATTTGGAGGATTTGGATGACTGGATCCGCGACCGCAGACACGCAAGAGATGGTGAAACTGTTGTCTTTTGTGAAGCGGATGGTTCAAAACGTAAACCACTGAAAGCACACGCCTCTCACGAACCGGTAATCCCAAAGACAACTGATTTGACACTCATTGTGTTCGGTCTTTCAGGTGTCGGCCAACCACTCGACGAATCTGTTGTCCACCGTTCTCATTTGTTTACGGAACAGACAGGACTTCAACCGGGCAACCCGATCGAGATGGCAAATTTATTGACCCTGATCGATAATGGGCATTTTTTTAAAAATATTCCTCCAACGAGCCGTGTTGCAGTTGTTTTCAACCAAACCGATTACCTCGATAAATCGCGGAGAGATCGCTCGCAACTGGCCACCGTCGCCAAGCGCACTCTCTCCAATTCGCGAATAGACGCTGTGTTTTTCAACGCGAACACAGATAGCGGCCGTCAAACGCTTTATGGTATTCACAGACAAGAAGACAAAACCGCTCTATTTTCGGCTGTGCTTATGGCTGCAGGTATGTCAACAAGAATGGGCGAGCCAAACAAACTCCTCTTGCCTGTGGGGAACAGGACTGTTATCTTTCACACCCTGACAAATGTCTTGCAAAGTGATGTGCGCGATCTTGTGATCGTAACGGGACATCAATCGTCTGCGGTGCGAGCAGAGATCGTACAGGCTATCGCAGCGTATGCACAACCCAGTACTCGCGTGACAGTTGTAGACAATAAACGCTACCGAGAGGGACAGGGGACCTCTGTTGCTCTTGCCACTCAAAACCTCGCGGAAGAAAGCGTTGCCTGTTTCTATATTCCGGGTGACCAACCATTCGTCTCTCCGATCCTGATGCGTCATTTGGCCGAAGAGTTAGAACCGGGAAAGATTCTTATCCCCGTGAAAGAAGGCAAGCGATCTGCACCTGCCCTGTTTGATCGTATTTTCTATGACGAATTATCAGTCTTGATGGGCGACATGGGCGGTCGCCAGGTTATTGATAAACACGAGAAAAATGTGGTCGAGATCGTTGACACTGGTGACGCTATTGGCAGTTTTGATCTTGATACGCCGGATGATTATAGAAAAATACTCGATCTAGTCTAATTCAACCTGTTATAATATAAATTAAGTAATCAGACCTTTCAGGAGGAAACCATGAATCTATTTATTTGTTATTCAAAATGAACGATGTGCCAAAAAACAAGGAGGTTCCTTGACAAGCACAACATCCCCTACACCTTCCGTGACATTAAGGATGATCGACCGACACGAGACGAACTTGTGAAATGGATTGCCGCAAGCGGCATGCCGATCGGCTCATTCTTCAATACGCGCGGCGATGCATATAAAGAACTTGAATTAAAGGACAAACTCCCGCAAATGAGCGACGAAGAGATGATTGATCTTCTTGCGACTGACGGGATGCTGGTCAAGCGCCCGATCATGCTGAGCGGCGACCAGGTTCTGGTTGGAGTTCAGGAAGACGAGTACTTAAAACTCAAATAGAAACCGTTTGATAGGGTTCATTTAGGTTGGTAGCGGCAGTCAGTCTGCGTTGTGTTCTGTGCCTCAAATTAGAAAGCAGAATTATGAAGAAGAATAAACCGATTGACCTTGTTCAGATCATCCTCGATATTCTTGTTTTAGCAGGATTGATAGCCACTCCTGCACTCCTCGTTGCAAGCAAAATGACGTCGACTATGCATCCTTCGTATGGCAAAATCCTGAACGCGGGTTTCATCATTGGAAGTATCACGCTTCTTCTTCATATTATCGCTGTGTCGCGCAAACATGTAACACGGAAAGACAAAGACGTCGAAGGACAATCCGCCGATTGACCTGATATTTTGCAAAACTTGTGTTTCACTTGTCAACTAGCAGCTATCTACTCTTCAACGTTTATCTGACAAGCCTTCATCGCACTAAGCGCGATCTGATGGCTTTCAGGGGTGACACCGGCACAACACAACGCATCGACATTGATTTCTACTTCAGGTAGAAATGCCTTAATAAGAAGCGCGTTTGAGATCACACAGATGTCGGTACAAAGCCCAACAAGCGTGATAGATCGGATCGGATCCTCCACATTCATTTCATCCAGCACAGCCACCAAGTCACGCGAACCGAACGTATCCTTTTCAACAACTTGGCCCTGCCGAAGAACTGCAATGTCTGGGACTATTTCCCATCCTGCCGTATCCCGTATACAGTGCTCAATAGGCAGTTTTCTCCCCTCCTGCGTCTCAAGGTAGTTTGCCTCGTGCGTATCCTTCGTGAATAGAACACGACCATCGAAGTTTGCCATCTTCTCTATTACATTCGCGACTATGGATTGTGCCTCCGGCGTTCCAAGCGCTCCGTCAACAAAATCGTTCTGCATGTCGACCACTATAAGAATATCCTGCATATCATCACCTACTTCAATCAAACGAAAAGATGTCCCTTTTTACGTACGCCTATTGTCACACAATTCTTAATAAGAAAAGCGCCTCAGGATTAATCCTGAGGCGCTCGTTCAATCAGTGCGATGGATTTCTGACTATTCGACTTCGTCCACGAGACGAACAACCGTACCAGAACCGACCGTCTTTCCGCCTTCACGTATGGCGAACTTGAGACCGGGCTCGATGGCGATCGGAGTAATCAACTCAACAGTGATCTCAACGTGGTCACCAGGCATGCACATATCTACGCCTTCAGGCAGACGCGCAACACCAGTAACGTCGGTTGTCCGGAAATAGAACTGGGGACGATAGCCACTGAAGANNAATAGAACTGCGGACGGTAACCGTCAAAGAATGCCTTATGGCGACCACCCTCATCCTTCGTCAAGACATAAATTTGTCCAACGAAACGCGTATGAGGCTTGATCGAACCTGGGGCTGCCACAACCTGGCCACGACGGACTTGGTCGCGCGCGACACCACGAAGCAGTAAACCAACGTTGTCACCCGCTTCGGCGTGATCGAGCATCTTACGGAACATCTCAATACCTGTAACGACCGTTTTTCTTGATTCATCAGCGAGGCCAACAATCTCGACGGGTCTGTTAATTTCGATCTGGCCACGCTCAACACGGCCTGTAACAACTGTACCGCGGCCGGTGATTGTCATAACGTCTTCGATCGGACACAAGAATGGCTTATCGGTCGGACGGGCCGGAGTCGGAATAAACGAGTCAACCGCTTCCATCAAGTCAAGGATGGGTTTATAAACGGGATTGCTCAGATCAGTGTCTTCGCACTCAAGCGCTTCAAGTGCAGAGCCGCGGATGATCGGTGTGTCATCACCCGGGAAATCGTACTCATCAAGGCGCTCGCGTATCTCCATATCGACAAGGTCGAGGATTTCATCATCATCGACTTGGTCCGTTTTGTTCATGAAAACGACGATGGAAGGGACACCGACCTGGCGGGCGAGCAGGATGTGCTCACGCGTCTGAGGCATCGGGCCATCCACTGCGGAAACGACGAGAATCGCGCCGTCCATCTGTGCCGCGCCGGTAATCATGTTCTTGATATAGTCGGCGTGACCAGGACAGTCCACGTGCGCGTAGTGGCGGTTTTTTGTTTCATACTCAACGTGCGACGCATTGATTGTGATGCCGCGCGCTCTTTCTTCCGGAGCTTTGTCAATGGCGGCATAGTCGGTAAAACTTGCCACACCTTCACCGCTAAGTGAGAGCACTTTCGTGATCGCGGCTGTCAATGTCGTCTTGCCATGGTCGACGTGACCAATCGTACCTACGTTAACATGTGGTTTTGTTCTTTGAAATTTCTGTTTTCCCACTTCAGATGTCCTCCTACTGGTCGATCATTATATGGATCTAATTAATTTGTTTGCATGTTCTATGATTTTCTCATAAAACTCTTATGAACGCAACGTGCGTTGGATCGGGAGCCTTTTTGAGGCAATCCACTCTTCTTATATTAACGGTTTGTCACGATGCTCGCCCGGACACTTTCCGGAACTTTAGCAAAATGGCTGATCTGCATCGTGAATACGCCTCTTCCCTGTGTTCGCGACCGAAGTGCGGTTGCGTAACCAAACATTTCCGACAAGGAGACGAATGCGTCGACAAGCTGTGCGTTGTTTGACGCTTCCATACCCTGGATCTGGCCGCGTCTGGCACTGATATCGGCCAACACATCTCCCAGATAATCACTCGGAACAATGATGTCCACCTTCATGATGGGTTCCATCAGAATAGGATCTGCGCGATTTAACGCCTCGCGCAACGCCATAGAACCGGCGATGCGGAACGCAATCTCAGATGAGTCCACATCGTGATATGAACCATCCAAAAGCGTAGCTTTCAGATCTACGACTGGATATCCGGCAACAATACCGCTGTTCATTGCCTCGCGAATACCTTCTTCCACCGGTTTAATGAACTCTTTTGGCACGGATCCGCCGAATGTTTTGTCCTCGAAGACAAAGCCTTCGCCTGCTTCCAAAGGGGTGATCTCTATGACAGCGTGACCGTACTGGCCGTGGCCGCCGGTCTGGCGGACGAAACGTCCCTCTGCCTTTGAAGTCTTAGTGATCGTCTCACGGTAAGCAACTTGCGGCTGCCCAACGTTCGCCTCCACCTTGAATTCACGGAATAAACGATCGACGATAATAGCGAGATGGAGTTCCCCCATACCCGACACGATCATCTGACCTGTTTCTTTATCAACGCGTGTCCGGAATGTGGGGTCTTCTTCTGCCAGCTTCGCCAGCGCGACCTCCAGCTTATCTTGGCTGGCTTTCGATTTTGGTTCAATTGCAACGGAGATAACCGGTTCAGGAAAATCCATGCTTTCCAGAATGATTGGCGCTTGTTCTGTAGTAAGCGTGTCGCCGGTCGTGGTATTGCGAAGTCCAACCGCCGCAGCGATATCTCCTGCATACACTTCGTCGACATCCGAACGGTGATTGGCATGCATCATCAGGATGCGTCCGATCCGCTCACGTTTGCCCTTGGTTGCATTCTGAACATAGGTGCCCGCTTTCAACGTGCCACTGTAGACACGAAAGAAGCAGAGTTGCCCCACGTAGGGATCAGTCATCACCTTGAATGCGAGCGCTGAAAAAGGTGCTTTGTCATCGACTGCCCGCGTTGTCTCTTCGTCAGTTCTGGGGTCGATCCCGACTACTGGCGGAACATCAATCGGTGACGGCAGATAATCTACCATGGCATCGAGAAGCATCTGGACACCCTTGTTTTTGTAGGAAGAACCGCATGTAACCGGCGTAATTTCTGTGGCGAGCGTGGCTCTTCGGAGCGCCGCCTTGAGATCTGCAACACAGATCTCTTCGTCACAAAGAAACTTGTCGGCTAAATTATCATCTGTCTCGCAAATGGCCTCAACCATGAGAGCGCGCCATTCTTTGGCTTCCTCAAGCTGGTTCGGATCGATCTCGGATTCCGTAACCGTCTTCCCCAGATCATCGCCTTCAAAAATCTCGGCTTTCATCGTCATCAAGTCAATAATACCGATGAAGGTGTCCTCTTTGCCGATAGGCAGTTGGATCGGAACCGCATTCGTTCCGAGGCGGTCTTCCATCATTTTGATAACGTGGAAATAGTCCGCGCCCGTAATATCCATTTTATTGACATAAACGAGACGCGGAACACCATACGTATTGGCCTGACGCCATACAGTTTCCGTTTGCGGTTCGACACCGCTTCTTGCACACAAAACAGTGACCGCTCCATCTAATACACGGAGCGACCGTTCAACTTCAACAGTAAAATCGACATGGCCAGGCGTATCAATTATATTGATCCGGCAATCCTTCCACATCGTCGTTGTCGCGGCCGATGTAATCGTAATACCGCGGTCCTGCTCCTCGGGCATCCAGTCCATCGTAGCGGCACCTTCGTGGGTTTCGCCTAAACGGTGGATTCGTCCCGTGTAGTAGAGGATACGTTCCGTCGTCGTTGTTTTGCCGGCGTCGATATGGGCCATGATGCCGATATTCCTTGTATTCTCAAGTGAGAATTCTCTTGGCATCCGTATGTTCTCCTGATTCTTTAATCTTCTTGTTCAATTACCACCGGTAATGGGCAAATGCGCGGTTCGCTTCTGCCATGCGGTGAATTTCTTCTTTGCGTCTAAACGCTGATCCTGCCTGTCTGGACGCGTCAATTAATTCATTAGCGAGGCGTTCGTTCATCGTACGCTCACTTCTTGCGCGCGCAGCTAAGACAATCCAGCGAAGTGCCAGTGTCTGACGTCGTTCAGGACGCACTTCGATGGGGACCTGATAGTTAGATCCTCCCACCCGGCGTGCCTTGACTTCAAGCACAGGCATTACATTATCCAAAGCTTTGTTAAAAACTTCCAACGGTGATTGCCCGACACGTTTCTCGATCAGGTCAAACGCATCAAATACGATTGTCTGGGCGAGATCTTTCTTGCCGTGCATCATTACATTATTAATTAGTTTCGCTACCCGAACGTCATGGTAAACGGGATCCGGTAGCACATCTCTCTTGGGGATATGGCCTTTTCTTGGCAATGGTCTTCCCTCCTTTCATGATTATGCGGGTTCATCTTAAGGGAACCCGAAACCACAGGTACTCACGATATGGACACGTGTCATGCGACAAGAAACAGGCCTAAAAATGAAGGCGTGTTCTTTTTGCATGTTTATCCAACCGCTGGCTGTTACTTGGTCTTCGCAACCTTGGGACGTTTCGCACCATATTTGGAACGGCTCTGTTTGCGGTTTGCAACACCGACTGTATCGAGCGTGCCACGTATGATGTGGTAACGAACGCCAGGTAGATCCTTGACACGACCACCACGAATCAGGACAACACTATGTTCCTGTAAGTTGTGACCGATGCCGGGGATGTATGCGTAAACCTCGTGCTGATTAGTTAGACGGACCCGGGCAACTTTGCGTAGCGCTGAGTTAGGCTTCTTAGGTGTCGTCGTCTTCACGACTGTGCATACACCACGTTTCTGCGGTGATGGATAGTATGAAGGACGCCGTTTAAGCGTATTCAGGCCAGACGCCAGTGCGGGGACTTTAGTTTTGTCTTTTTTCGACTGCCGTCCCTTTTTAACCAACTGGTTGAATGTAGGCATCAACACACCTCCTTTCATGTCGTAATTATTTGCTCAAAAAGGTGCCCGCAACGCGGGCGACCGAAAACTGATAATATCAGGATTATTCAATCTTGTCCAGTACTTAACGCATGGCAGTGCTAAATGCTAAGCGTTCGAGCTTTACTTGGATCCCAAACACCTCTCTGATTATCTTCTATCATACTCGTAATCGGAACCCAGTGCACGCGGGGGATGGTTGTGTCGCGAAAAAAACAGCAACAAGAGCAATGTGAGCACGTATGGAATCATTAGAAACAAGTCGGAGAGGTCGCTCGACATTCCCAACCCTAATATAAGCTGGTAACCGCCGGATCGGGCGAAACCAAAAAACAGACAAGTGAACAATGTACGCCGGATATCCCAGTTGCCGCAAATTAATGCGGCGATGGCGAGATATCCATAGCCCATAAAAATGGACGGAGAGAAATTGGCCGAAAAAGTGAAGGCGAAATTTATGCCCCCAAGACCGGTCAGCATGCCACATAAAGCGAGTGCCATATAACGGATTCGCTTGACGCTGCTGCCAGCAGCTTCCACGCTTTCCGGATTCTCACCGCACGCGCGCAACCTGAGGCCGAACCGTGTTCGGTAAAGCAAAATTGACACCAAAACGGCAAAGAAAAGTATAAAGGGCGCGAATATATAGACATCTTTAAAAATGGCTCCGATAACAGGGATCTTGCTGATCCAGGGAACACTGAACCGCGGGGCCGCGCCCAGCCAAATTTTATTAGATGCTTCACCAGTTAGTCTTTCGTTGATGAAACCCGTCATGAATATCGTCAAGGACATCGCGAGAATATTGATGACAACGCCGCTGATAACCTGGTTGATCCGGAAACGAATAGACATGTAAGCATGCAATAACGCAAAGAGCGTTCCCCCTACCATCGCCGCAAAAATAACCGGATAGACAATAACCCCTGTTCCGCCTGCGATTAGCGGTTGAAGAAAGGCGAATACCACTGCGCCGCAGAATGCTCCAAAACCTTGTATGCCTTCAAGCGCAAGCATTGTAATGCCGCTCTTCTCACTAAAGATCCCTCCGACCGCCATAGCGAAAAGAGGAAGCGCAAATGCTAGCCCGTCGATGATAATTCGATCAATCATAAGGTTACCTCATCACGCTCATTCCGAGTGCCGCGTTCGCTCACGAACGGAAACACCAAGAGAACTGAATAACAAAAGAATACCGGTCACGAGTGATGCAATTTCTCGAACAACCCCTGTCGTGGAACTCATATAGACGGCGCCTTTCTGGAAGATTGTGATAAGTGCGGACGAAAGGATACAACTCACAGGACCCAGATTGCCAAGCAGCGCAACCGCAATGGCGTCGTAACCGAGTGATGGCAGAGCTTTTGGCACAATTGTAGAATAATAACCCAGATAATAGGTCACACCGGCAAGTCCAGCCAAAGCACCTGATATCAACATTGTACGGATCATGACTTTGCGAATTGACACCCCTGAATAGGCGGCGCCCTCGCGGTTAAAGCCCATCATCTTGACTTCAAAACCACCCACCGTCCGTTCAAGATAAAAACGAATCAGAAAAGCCATGGCAACAGCAATAAATATTCCCACGGGAATGATGAGCCGCCGGTTAGCCGCGGTATTTATAACGATATTAAGTCTTGCGTTGAGAGCGACCTGCTTGGATGAACGGATAATCGGATCCACATACTTGGTCTTGATAAAATAACCCGTCAAAAAGCTGACGATGTAATTGAACATAATGCTGGATACAACTTCATGGACATTGAAACGATATTTTAGCCAGCCGATGATCCCACCGAGCATAGCACCCGACAGCAGACCAATGATCAAGACAAGGCAAATGGATACAGTGGGAGGCAGATTTGAGTAGCCGACCAGAATAGTTGCCAAAAAACCGGAGAGTAGCATCTGGCCTGACACACCAATGTTGAACAATCCGCCTCGCAATCCAACAACGACGCCCAGGGAACCCAGCAACATTGGAGCGAGAATTCCTAAATACGAAAGAAAATCTGTCAGCATGCTGCTGCTTGACGCATAGGAAGGCTTGAGTCCGAGCCCCGATCCCTGAAAGAAACTGTAAATCGCCGTAAAAGGATTGCGACCAACCAATACAAATACAAGGGCCAATACCGCAAAGGTTAAAACAATGCTTCCAAGCGGAATCAACAGTCGTGAGGAACGAACACGAGATAAAACAGTCTCGGCTTTCAACCGCTTCGGTGATTTGATCGCCTTCATGCCTCAACCCCCAACATAAGCCGCCCAACTTCTTCGATGGTCATTTGATCGGCTGGCGCAATTTTTCTTAGGACGCCATTGTAGAGCACGCCGATCGTATCCGCGAGCTCCATAATCTCCTCCAATTCAAGTGAAACCAGCAAAATTGCGTGGCCTTTCGCGCGTTCTTCCAAAATCTGGCGGTGAATATGGGCACGTGCCGCGATATCTAACCCTCGCGTCGGCTGCACGAACACAATCAGCTTGTTACCCAGATCAATCTCACGGGCAACAATCGCCTTTTGTTGATTGCCTCCACTCATGGATCGAACTATTGTCGTTTCGCCTGAACCACTGCGAATATCGTAGGCTTCTATCAGCGCACGTGCGTGACTGTGGAACGCATCGCGGTTCAGAATCCTCCGACGGGAGAAAGGTTCCTGACCGTAAGTTTTCAAGGCGACGTTTTCCGATAGCGACATGTCAATGATAAGCCCTGTTCTCTGCCTATCCTCCGGAACATACGAAATCCCGTCGCGAATCCTCGACCGAATCGAATGATCCGTGATATCAATTCCGCCAAGTAGGATACGACCTGACGCTACCTTGATCTGTCCGTATATGGCTTGTACAATTTCGATCTGTCCGTTGCCTGAAACACCCGCCAATGCCAACACCTCTCCGGACCGGACAGTGAAAGACACCTCATGTACGGCCGTGATACCCGTGTTTCGTGACACAGTCAATGACTCCACCTGCAGTATGGGTTCTCCAAATGGCTGTGTGTCTTTTTCGAGACGGTAATCGATAGTATGCCCGACCATGGTGGTCGCCATATGAGCCGTATCGGTAGTCGCGACATCAAATATATCTATCAGGCGACCCCGGCGAAGAACAGCGCAACGGTCAGCCAATCGTTTGATTTCATCAAGTTTATGCGTGATAAGGATCACTGTTTTGCCATAGCGTCTCAGTTCATGTATGACGTCGATTAGGTGCTCAATTTCTTGCGGAGCCAACATAGCCGTTGGTTCGTCGAAGATCAGAATATCTGCCTTACGGTAAAGCATCTTCAGGATTTCGACACGCTGCTGTACTGATACGCTCGCTTCCTGAACAGGCAGCTTGGGATCAACTTTGAGACCGTAGCGGTCAGACAGTGAAGCGATCTCCGCATTGGCTTGTTTTTCATTGATTAAGGGAAACAATCCCAGCCACTTCTTCACCGGCTCGAGACCGAGAATAATGTTTTCAGCGACTGTATAGTTGTCAACAAGTTTGAAATGCTGGTGAACCATCCCGATTC
>LSQX01100402.1_pt2 | contig 45519 bp, 35 predicted proteins | sample 654561 | NCBI WGS metagenome assembly LSQX01 (sample SAMN04489861, study PRJNA283612) | anaerobic digester metagenome | isolation source: 4 biogas reactors fed with cattle manure at either 37C or 55C with and... | place: Denmark: Kongens Lyngby | collected 2014 | reverse complement strand
CGAACCTCCTCCGGGGTGCCGAAGGCCATGAGCTGACTGATGTCAATGCCGCCGCCCAGGAACAGCCGGGGGCAGGCCTGCCGGACCTCCGCCAGATCCATCCCCGCCACGGTCTCGATCGGGTTGAGGCCGTCAATCCCAGTCGCCACCAGGTCGGGCAGCATCTCCATCAAGTATCCGTCGGAATGGAACAGACACTTGATTCCGTGCTCGTGCCAGGCATCGTTGACGCGCCGCAGACGGGGAATAAACTCCTCACGCAGCCAAGCCGGTGAGTGTAGCAACCGGCCCTTCATGGCAATGTCGCCGTAGGTCAGCGCACAGGGCGACAGTGCGGGGTCTGCGATCGCGTGAATCTGTGCCACCTCGCGCTTTGTGGAGACTTCGAGATACTCGGAGACCAAGCCCGGGTCATCCGCCTGCAGATATGAGAACAGCTCGAGTCCCAGATTGCCGCGGATCGTGTCGAGTCCCGTGCCGGTCTCGCCGTGCAGGACCACGGTGTCGTCGCCTAGATAGCTGCGAATCTTATCCCAACCTGCCCGCCATGACTCGGCGTATTCACGAGGGCTAAACGGTTCCTGGAGGCGTCGGGTGGCCTTGAGCACCCACTCCCGCGCGCCAGCCTCGTCACTGAAGGGCCGCCGGCGGAGGCCGCCGCCCATCCACGGGTCCTCCTGGTAGTGGACGAAGCCGTCGGCGTCTTCCCACTCCCGGGGGGGAGACGGCGCGGCCCCGGCCATGCGGGTCATGTCCAGGGTTCGCGCCGTGGCCTGGAGCTTCAGCTTCAGCCCCTCCTCGCCCAGCGGGGGGCGCTGTCCGGTGAAGTGCTCGATCACCGCATCGTTCAGGAGGATATCATAGACCGGGATGCGGTCGGTCTCCTGGAGGTTGAGCGCAGCCTCCACGCGCTCGCGCTTGGTCATGGCTGCACTCACGGCGTTCCCTCCAGCAGCTTCATGAGCTGAGAGAGGTAGTAGCGGTAGTTCGCGTAAGACACGTCCGGTGGGAGGCTATGGTCCACTCCCGCGATGTAGCCGCCTTCCTCCACCAGCGGTCGCACGCGCTCTATCTCGACATCAATGGTCGCTGGTCCCCTGGCCAGGGCCCGCTTGTCCATACCAAACCACATGCGCAGGTCGCGGCCATATTGCCGGCGCACTTGCACCACGTCCATGCCACACTGGACCTCGAAGGGATAGAGGATGTTGATTCCAGAGTCCAGCCAGACGGGAATCAGTGAGGAGATGTCCCCGTCGCTGTCGAGGCTGAACCACTCTACGCCTCGCCCGCGGAGGAACTCCACCACCCGCCGATAGCGGGGCAGCATGTACTTGCGTGCCAGCTCCGGCCCCAGGAGCGGCCCCGTCTTATAGGCCATGTCCTCCCAGAAACCGAACACATCCACCGTCGTATGCTCGAGGATCTGGTCCATCATCGCTATCAGGAAGTCGGCGATGGCGTCCATCATCTCCTCGACGAAGGCGGGGTCATCGTAGAAGAGCAGGCACAGGCGCTGTACGCCGACGAAATTACGCAGCCCACCAAAAAACCCGCCCCAGCGGTCAGCTATTACGATGAGCGGCTTCTCTCGCTCGCGGAACCCGGCCAGAAAGCTTGCATAATCCTCCCCCAGGCGCGCGGCCAGGTCCGGCTGCATCCGCTCCGCCAGGAAGCGGCGCAGGTCCTCCCGCGTCTCTACCGGGAAACGTACGAACTGGGGCATGGAGGAGTAAGGATAATCCTTACGCTCGCGCATCAGGATGCCCTCATGGTTGATATACAGCACGGTGCGGTTATCTTCCTCGAGGACCTGCCGCTCGAAGGGCGGATTCGGGAAAAACCACCCACTGTACCAGGTCCACGGCACCTCCGGCGTGGCTGGCTCGTCTTCGGGGTCATAGCCTTCGGTCTTCCAGCGTTCAAGGGTCTCCGGCCAGGCCCCGCCCCATCCACCATAAAAGCCCTTGTCCACCGGCTGGTAGTTGAGTACTCTCAAGAATCTCTCGCGAGTGGTCATCGCGTCACGTATCTTCCGGGTCTCAGCGCGCGTCCAACACCAGGAGCCAGTCCTGGTAGATCGGCAACACCCCTGGCAGCTCCCACTCGCCCTTGGCGTCGCCGCTCGCCGGGCCCCAGTCGATCTCCTCCCCGGTGGCCGGGTTCACGAGTGTAGCCCGGTAGTCTACCCCCGCCTCAAGCGCGGTCACCTTCGTGCCTCCCCCTCCCCAACCCCTCCAGCGCGGCAGGTAGAAGACGCGCACCCGCCCGGGAATCCCCGCCGCGTAGTCGCCGCAGTAGTCCTGCTCCGTCCAGCGGGACGAAATCCACTCCGGGTGTGGCTCAAACTTCCACCACGGAAAGCGTTCCAGCAGGCGTTTGGCCAGACCCACCTGGGCGGAACCGGGGAGCTGATAGGCGTCCTCCCAGGGCACGTTGCCCCAGGCCATCCCATGCGGCGAGGGGCCGTAGAGCCGCTCGCGGCTGTTGACCTGCCAGATGCCATTCGCGCCATAGGTATGCCCGCAGGCGCCGGAGAGCAGGCACACCCAGAACATCAGCCGCTGCACCTCCTGCCGGCAGGCCTCCCCGATGCCCTCATAGCACACTTCGCTGTTGAGGACGGGGAGAGTGGGCTGCGCCGCGTACTCCTCAGTGACCCGCTGGACCGTATTGGGCAGGCTCTGTCGGTCGCCATGGCCGGTCTGGAGCATCTCGAAGTCAATCAGCTTCCCGTCGCCGAGCGTCCGCCCGTTGCTGCCCTCGTGGATGCTTATCAGCCGCTGAAAGCCGTCCACCTCCCGCAGGTAGCGCGCGACCTCCGCCCAGCCCTGCTGCTGCTCCTCCCGGGCTTGCTCCTTGTCCTCCCTGATGTAATAGGGCATGTCCCACTCCCCGGCCAGACACCAGACCACGGGATACGCCCCATAGCGGGCCACCAAGTTGCGCCAGTGCTGCTGCAGCTTCTCGACGCCCATCCAAGGAAGGAAATAGCCCCAGCAGCCGACGATACAAGGCATTAGACCCGTCTCGACCAGGTACTGCAAGCGTCGATCCGCGTAGCGGAAGTAGGCGGGATTCAGCCGCGCATAGTCCGGCTCCCAGGGAAAGCCCGCCTCATTGGCGCCGCGCTCGTCAAAGGGTGGCATGTCGGGATACAGGCCAGCGACAATCTGGATGACGCTGAAACCCTTGGTGATCCGGTCCAGGGCCAGCGTCTGGAAGCCCTGCGGCCAGGTCAGGCGCCTGGAAAGCCCCATCCACCAGGTATCGCCCAGCCAGAAGAAGGGTGTGCCGTCCGTGTGCTCCAGATGCCTCCGATTGGCCGCCACGCGCACCGGGCCGTGCTGATACAGGGGGTTGTCGCCCTCGTAGGGAAAGATGGTGACCTCCCCCTCCTGGCCGTGCAGACCTGCGTCGGCAGAATTGGAGCAGACGGTGCGGAAGCGGTGCAGCCCCAGCAACGGAGAGGCGTATCGCACCCGCCACAGGTCTCCCCCGTCCCAGAAGGCCGGGATGAGATGCTCCTGATCGTCGGGCGTGATGAACACCGCGTCCAGCAGAACCTCGTTACCCGGATCACGATAGCGCGCCTCGGCGCGGAAGACCCATTCGGACACCACATTCTGCGGTTGCAGGTTCACGAAGTACCACCTCAGCCTGTCCTGGAGGCCAGTGTTTAGAGGGGATTCTTTGGAGGCGTGGCCAATACTTTGTCCACCCGATGCCCGTCCATGTCCATGACCTCAAAGCGCCAGCCGCCCCAATCGAAGTAATCGCCGGCTTGAGGAATGCGCCCCATCTGGGCCATGACAAATCCTCCCAGAGTGTGGTAGCGGCCCCGCTCCTCCTCCGGCAGCGGAGCCAGCCCCAACAGGTCCTCCAGCTCGTCCACCGGGAGCATGCCATCCAGTAGCCACGAGCCATCCTCGCGTTGCATCGCCTCCGGCTCGGCGGCGGACTCCGTGGCGGCTTCGCCCACGATCGCCTGCATGACATCGTTGAGCGTGACCAGCCCCTGAATGGAGCCATACTCATCCACCACCAAGGCTAGATGGGTGCCTCCCGATTTGAAGGCTTCCAAGACCCGCGGCGCGGGGAGATTCTCCGGCACATACAGCGGCGCGCGGAGACTGGCCCCCAGGTCCAGCGCCCCGCCTTGCAGGTAACGAACCAGCAGGTCCTTGGCCTGGGCGACTCCCAGCAGATTGTCCAAATTTCCTTCGCCTACCGGGAAGCGCGAGTAGCCGCTCTCCTGCAACTTGCGAGCTATCTCCTCCGGCGGATCGCCAGCATCCAGCCAGACGATATCCGGGCGCGGGGTCATCAGCCGGGCCACCTGCCGGTCCCCGAGCCGGAAGACGCTTTCCACCATGTCCTGCTCCGCAGCCTCAAAGACACCTGCCTGAGTGCCCTGCTCCAGCAGCAAAGCGATCTCTTCCTCGGTGATCGGCGGCTCCGCGGAAGGCCGGACGCGGAGCAGCCGTAGCACGGCCTCGGTGGACTGACCAAGCAGCCAGATCAGCGGGGCGGACACATAAGCAAGCCCCTGCATCACCGGTGCGGTGAGCATGGCCATGCGCTCGCGGCTGTTCAGCGCCAGGCGCTTGGGCACCAGCTCGCCGAGCACGAGAGTGAAGAAGGAGGTAAGAATGACCACAATGGCGACCGCCACTCCACGGCTATAGGGGGCCAGCCAGGCGATCCCGGACAGGGGCCCGACCAGCTTCTCGGCCAGCGTCACACCCCCGTAGGCCCCGGCAATGATCCCGATGAAGGTCACTCCGACCTGCAGAGTTGCCAGGAAGCGATTGGGATTGTTAGCTAGCGCCAAGGCGGCCTTGGCCCGCGCATGTCCCGCCTGAGCCAACTGCTCCAGGCGCGACTTGCGAGCCGCCACTACTGCCAGCTCCGACATCGCAAAGAAGCCGTTAGCCAAGATGAGCAACAGCAGGATCACGATCTGCAGCACGGTGGTGAACATGTCGGCAGTGAGACGGGCCGCCCTGCTTCCGTCAACTCAGGAAGTGCGGCCTCGTCCGTCACCTCCTAGAGCACTCGGCCCTTGTCTTTCATAGTCTGTTCGAGAGACCAACTTGAGAGACTGAATCTGTGCTTCACCGCTTGCAGGCATGCGAGGGGAACCACCTCATGTATCGTCGGCCTGCCACAAGAACAGGCCTTGCAGGTCGAAGGAGAAATCGAAGACGGTCGCGCCCGCTGCACGCAGGGCCTGCTTGACCGCAAACTCACGGTTAGGCGCGCAGTGGAAAAGCATCGTCCCTCCACCTCCCGCTCCACAGACGCGGCCTCCGATCGCTCCCTGTTCAGTCGCAATCCCGTACAGCTCCTCAATGCGGTCATTGGTAACATCAGAATGCAAGGTTTTGTGCAGTTCCCAGATACGGCTCAACTCTCGTCCCGCCGCCTGAAGGCGCCCCGCCAAGAGGTGCAAGCGAATCTCTTCCGCCGCAGCGCTCATCCCCTGCAATCCCTCCATGACTACCGGATCCCGCGCCTCGAACCCGCGAGCTACCTTATGCAAAATCGCCCCCGCAGGGCGCGACACGCCTGAATAGCATACCACGAGGGATTTCTGCAGCTCGCACAGTACGGCCGGGGGCAGGGGCAGCACGTCCACCTCAATGCCGCGCATATCGGCTCGCGGCCAGTGCCGCATGTACTTGACGCCCCCACCAGTTACCGGCGAGAACTGGTCTTGCCAGCCGTACAGAGTCCCCAGGGCCTCTTCCTCGCACTCAATCGCCATGAGCGCGATCTCATAGTTGGAGAGGCGCGAGCCGGTCATGGCGTTGAGGAGCGCGATGATGCAGGTGGCGATGGTGGAGGAGGAGCCCAGCCCAGCCCCGGAGGGCATCTCCGAGTAGGTGGTCATCTCCAGCCCCTGGGGCAGCTGGAAGCGCCGCAAGATCGCCTGAGCCAACCCCAGCTCGCCCTTCGGGGAGAGCGCTTCCGGAGTCTCGATCTCCACCCGCCTAGCGTCCTGGTCCTGAGCATGGAGCACCAGACGCTGATCAGACCGCCATTGCGCACCCGCGTAGATGTACTTGTTGATGGTCGCGTTGACGATGCTCCCACCGAACTCCACGCACGCCGGCCGGTAGTCGGTCATCCCCACGAAGTCAATGCGCAACGGCGAGCGGGCACAGTATCTCATGCATGATCACCTCATATTGCCAATACATATGTCTCGTTCTGGCCGAGCTCTTTGCATGCTGCTACCCCGCTATAGGAAAGCTCCCGGTCGCACCCGGCGAAGGATTCGACTATCCTGAGCGAGAAAACCGATCTGATGGCCATGTCCGTGCTGGCTCCTCGCACCGCAAGCCCATCCTATCCGGTTACCGGACGTGCTCTGGTCACCGGCCTGCTGCTCTCCCTGGCCTGCGGCCTGTTTATCCCCTACCTGGACCACTTTCTGAGCGGTACCTTCCTCGGGGCGCAGCATCTACCTCCCGGCGCCATCTTCGTGCTCATGGTGCTGATCCTGGTGGTCAACCCCGTGCTCAGGCGTCTTTCCAGCCGTCTGGCTTTCACGCGCGGCGAGCTACTGGTCATCTACGCCATGCTGCTCTTCTCGCTGCTCATCCCCGGCCATGGCTCAGAGAGTGTCTTCGTGCCGGTTTCTGTCTCGGCTTTCTACTATGCCAGCCCGGCCAACGGCTGGGAGAAGTCTTTCCATCAGTATATTCCGCCCTGGTTCCACCCGGCAAGGGGCTTCCCCATCCGCGCTTTCTACGAGGGGCTGCCCCCGGGGCGGGAACTGCCCTGGGATCAGTGGGTCGTCCCGCTGCTCGCCTGGGGCGGGCTGACGCTCCTGCTCTACTTGTTGGCAGCGCTGATCAGCGCGCTGCTCTTCCCCCAGTGGGCAGACGATGAGAAGCTCACCTTCCCGCTGGTAGCCCTGCCAGTTGAGATGACCGCCGGACCCACTCCGGGTCTGCCTGCCTTCTGGGGGAACTGGGTCATGTGGGCCGGCTTCGCTCTGGCGGCCCTCTTCCAGGGTCTGCAGGGGCTGAAGTTCTACTACCCCGGCCTGCCGGTTCCCAGTCTGTATTTCCAGGTAGCCGGCCCGCGGGGGCTGCTGCGCGCGATGGGTTGGATTCCGGCCTATGTCTACCCCTCGGTAATCGGCATCGGGATGCTCCTACGGACAGAGGTGGCCTTCTCGATGGTGGTCTTCTTCTGGTACTCGCGGGTGCTCATGCAAGTCGCCTCCTGGTTTGGCTACCGCAATCCCGGGGGGAACATCTCGGGTTTCGCTTTCTGGCTCGGCGGACAACCCTGGGGAGGCTACCTGGCCTATGTAGTCCTGGGCCTGTGGACCGCGCGGCATCGTCTGGGGCAAGCCTGGCGAGAGCTCCTGGGAAAAGCACAACCCTCCGGCACCCAGCCGCTCAGCTATCGCCTCTGCCTGGGGGGGATTCTCCTGTGCCTGGCGGGCGCGGTCCTCTGGCTGATGCTGGCGGGCATGAGTCTGTGGAGTGCGCTGGTCTCGCTACTGCTCTACGTGATGATCATCATAATCCTGAGCAAGGTCGTGGCCGAGGTGGGGCTGCTCTTCGTCCAGCAGACGCTGACCCCGGCGCAGGCGCTCAACTACTACTTCGGAACGGAGCTGGTGGGAAGGCGCAGCCTGACGGTGGGGATGTTCTTTGACCGGGCCTTTGCCACCGACCTGCGCGCCACTATCGCCCCCAGCTTCGTGCAGGGTTTACGGCTGGCGCGTGAGGGACACCTGGAGGAGCGGCAGATGTGGAGAGCTTTCGGAGTGGCAATCCTGGCCGCGCTCCCCCTGGGTCTACTGAGTGCCTTATGGACCTTCTACCATCATGGCGCGGTCAACTGCAACGAGTGGTTCACACGCTATGCGGGCACCACTGGCTGGGAGATGCTGGCCTCCTGGTTGGCGCATCCCCGGCCCGCGGATCTGACCATTCATCTGGCCTCACTGGTGGGTGCCGCCTCGGTGGTCGCGCTCTACGCCCTGCGACGCCAATATCTGTGGTTCTGGCCCCATCCGGTGGGCTTCATCATGATGCAGAGCTACCCGGTGACGATGATGTGGTTCTCGCTGCTGATCGCGGGGATAGTCAAGTCGCTGGTGCTGCGCTACGGTGGCCCCCGGGTGCTGACTCAGGTGACACCCTTCTTTTTGGGGCTGGCTTTCGGGGATGTCTTAGCGATGGCCGTGTTCCGTTTCGTGAGCCTGGCCACCGGAACACATGGCCTCTTCCTCGGCGCAGGATGATCGCCCGCGCACTATGGCTCCAAAATCTAACCTGCCTCCTCGAAAGCCTGCTGCAAGCGCTGCACTCCTGCCACAACTCTCTCCGGTGTGATGGGCTGGTTGATATCCGGAATTGTGACCAGTTCCAATACACGCCAGCAGTCGGGATTGAGCAGCCGCGCCACCATCTCCCAGTCCACTACCCCGCACCCCGGCGGCTGGTGATCGGGCCAGGGATAGATGACATCATGCAGATGCGCACCTATCGCCTCCGCGCCAAAGCGCTCCAGGAGTCTTTGGTGATTGCTGAACCCCTCGATCTCCAGCTCCTGAGCGTGACCGCTATCGTGCCAGTAACCGATTCCCGCCTCGCCAAAGCGCTCGAAGAGCATCTCGTATTCGTCCTCAAAGGGCAACTCCATGTAGTGCAGTCGTGTCTCCACGCCCACGCGAATGCCGCGGCGTACGGCATGTTCGGCTACCTGCTCCATGGCCTCGAGGAGACCGGGGTACTGATCGGGGACATTGGCCTCGCGCAGCCAGCGCATCTCGCTGATCGTCTCCGCCACGGGCGGATCGGTAGTCTTCAGGCCGTCCCGCAGAGATCCCTGCACCTGCAACAAGCGTTTGACTGATTCCTCCCAGGCCGGGGACTGCAGGCGGCCCACATGCAGCACGACAGCTCCGGCGCCGAAGCGCTCGGCCTGGTCAAGGGTGTCGCACATCAGCCGCACGGCGAACTCCCGCTCGGCAGGGTCCATAGCCGAGAGCCAGGGCTCGCGGACCTCCCCGCGCAGGATCTCCTCCGGCCGGGGGACCGGACAATGCAAGCTGCTGACCGCGATCTGGCCCGCCTCGACGAGCCGGGCCAGCTCCTCCACACGCGAGGGCGACAGGGAGCTACCCAGCTCCACATGGGTGAAGCCCATGGCGGCGATCTCGGCCACTGCCGCAGCAGTAGACTCGTGCCGGGGGAAGTTCCAGGAGGTGGACAGGGAATATGGGGGACTTATCGCCATAGCCGCACCAACCATTCTCCCGCTCCCGCCATGTGCAGCCCGAAGATGACGATCACCACGCCGAAGATCCGCTTCAGCAGTTCGCTGGGAACATGCTCCGCCAGGGGCGCGCCCAGCAGATAGGCCCCGCCTACGGCTCCGGCCGCCAGAACCACCGCAGCCTGCCAGTCCACGTTACCATAGGCAGAATGGCGCACGGAGCCGGCCAGCGCGGTAGGGATCATGGCCGCCAGCGACGTGCCCACGGCGGTCTGCATGTCGTGCTTCCACAAGTAGAGCAGGGCGGGGACCATCAGAACGCCTCCGCCAATCCCCAGCAGGCCGGAGAGGAAACCGACTAGCACGCCCACACCCAGTCCCGGAAGCAGTGCGATAATCTTGGTCATGAGGAGTCCTTTCGTGGCCACCGTTGGTGGCCCCTCATCCCTTTGGGGGTGCTGTGGAGCGAGGGCTTGTCCCTCGCCCGTAGGGTTACTTCCGAGGACTCATCCCTCGGAGCTTACCACTCGTCTAGGGTTCCTGGAGCTTGATGAGTGCGTACAGCTCACGTGCCTTGGCGCCCCACAGGCTGTCGTACTCCGGGGTTCCCGGTTGTGCCTTCTCGAACCGCTCCAGGAGCTTGAGAGCATTCCCGTTGTTTTCCAGCGCTACCTCGGCGACCGCCTCAAAATAGACGGCCTCCAGCAGACGGGAATGCTTCGGATTGCGCTTCTGCCAGTCTTGCAGTGCCCGCTTGCCCGCCGCCGTATCCTCCGGCAGAGCGAGGATCATCTGGTCCAGATGCACGCCCGGGATCACCCCGGTCTGATTCTCGGGGTCCAGCTCCAGGGCCCGGTCCAGGTGCTTGCGCGCTTCGGGGAATACCTGCAGTTGCGTGTACAGGTGCCCGAGGTTGGCCTCGGCCAGAGCCGAGTCAGGCTCCTGGCGCAGCAAGTCCCACTGCCGGGCCAACTCCTGCACCTGAGCCAGCATATGCCCGAAGACCTTGCCCGCGACGTAGCCGTACACCCGAAAGATCTCCCGGCCCTGCGAGTCCAGGAACAGACTGGTGGGCCAGCGCGCCACCCCCTGAGCCGGGATGAAATCCCCCTGTGGCGGGGGCGGGGGCGGCGCTTGATCCAACGGCGCCAGCTTTACATACGGGACCTGGTACTGGTCCATGAAGGGGAAGCTCTTGCGGTTGGTGGCGTCCATCGCCAGACGCTCAAAACTCGGCAGGTGGGCCGCCACCTCATCGTAGAGCAGCGTCTCTTCGGACATGCGAATGCAATCGTTGTCATACCTGGCCCAGAGGTAGACATAGATCGGCTTGCCGCTCTGCTTGGCCGCGCTCAGCACTTCCTCGGACTTGGTGCTCCATGTCTGGCCCGAACCGCCGAGCGCTGCGCTCGCTGCCGGCAGGGTGGAGGCGCCGTCAGCCGACCCTGGCGTGCCGGCTCCGGCCAGCAAGATCAGAACCAACAGACATATGATTAGTGAGGTCTTCGGCATCACGAGATTCCGGCCTCCTGATGGATCAATACAAAACTAGGTTGTACAACGCTTCGCGGCCTCCTTGAGTTGCGCCCTCACCACGTGAGCAAGGTCTGCAGCCACACCTCCCGGGGCGAGCGCAGGTAGGTCAATTGGAGGTCACCGTACTCGGCTGCCACCAACTCCAACCGCGGCAGGCGGCTGAGAGGTCCCCGCCCCTCCACCACCTCCTGCACTCCCCGCGGCACCTCCAGCAGAGTCATCCAGTGCCGGATGCGCGCATCCCAACTGGTCACGATCCGAACGCTATCCACCCCCAGCCAGCGGGTAAGCGTCTCCTCCACCAGGTCATGCGCCTCGAAGAAGCGGTTGAGTGTGCCCACAAACCAGCCGATGGGCTTGTAGGCGAGAGCCACGGTGTAGGGCAGGAAGAGCGGGCTTACTGCCGTCGCACGGTTCTCCGCCAGAGCACGCGCCAGGTCCTCCGGCCGGGTGCTGGGGCTCTCCAACACAGTATACGGCAGCCCCGCCGCCGCGGCATACAGCGAATTGCTGCCATAGAGGGCCGCCCGGTCGGCCAGCGTGGGGTCTTCCATGATCGCCGCCGTGCGCCAGGTCTCGGGCAGCCCCGGCCGCACGAGATACCCATCAAGATCAAAGCTGCGCAACAGCCGCTTGCCCCCCGGCGCCGCGGGGTTGGCCAGGTAGGCCAAGCCTCCCTGACGCCGGATCTCCGCTAGCGTGGCTCGCAAGGTCATGCCCTCCGGAATACGCTCTCGCAACAGTACTCCCAGGACGCTACCCGCGCTGGTCTGGATCGTCTCCCCGATGAGGACGGTGAAGACCTCTGACAGGCGCCCTTCCCGTTGGAGCTCTTCCGCCAAGCGTCTGGCCTCCTGAGCCCCGTCTATCCGCCCCTGATCCGCCACCACCACAGCCCGCGTGCCGTGCTGATCCGCCGACAGCAACATGGCTTCTAGCGGCGCGGCGGAGTTGTTCGAGGCGGAGGTATGCACCGCCACGTCTACGGGCACCTGCCCCTCACCCGTCTCCACGCCAGTCAGCAGCGGCGGGAGAAAGTTCAGCGCCAGGGGAACCACGGCCCCGGCAATCAACTCGTTGCTGGTGACGTGCGCAGGGGCCAGAAGTGCGTTCAGCATGGACTCGGGACGCAGGCCCTGCTCGCGATACAGCCAGGCCAGTGCGGCCCCCTGCACCAGGCGTTCAGACCGGTAGGGTGCGTCCTGCTCCAGACGCCTCAGCTGGTCGCGTTGAAGAAGAAAAGGGTTGCTGTCCCCGTCCCCCTGCTGGTTCAGGCCCGGCGCGGTCAAATAGGCCTCACCGGCCATTTCCTGAAAGGTGCGTCCCGGATAAACCTCGGGCAGGTAGAAAAGCGCAAACTCCAAGTCCGCTCGGCCCTGGCGGCCCTGGTCAAGGGGAGAGGTCAGACTAGGCTGCTCAGGATGGCGCCACGGTACGGAGCTTGGCCCCGCGTAGACCACCTCTCCACCGGAAAAGACCTCAAACCCGGCCCCGGCGGCAGGGCCCTTGAGGGCCTGAGCGAGGGTCTGGCAGAAGCCACCGTCCAGACGGGAGCGCTGGAGGGTCAGGGACCGGGGCTGCAGAGCTTGACGCGACCCTCCCGCCAGGGCAGGCACACTGTGAGCGCTGGCCGCGGCAGCGATGGCCAGGGCGACCAGCAGCCATGCTCGGTGCCTCCGACGCTTGGAGAGCTTTCGCCAGCCGCAGCAGTTCATGTGCGTCGCTGCAGACTCCGCCTGCGGCTCTAGGCCGACTCGTCCTCTGCAGGCGGCTCCGCCAAAGGCGGCGGCTCCGGCAGGACCTGCATGGCCCCCGCAGTGTCTTGCAGCGCTATGTCAAAGGCACGCCCCTCGCTCTTGGCGCCCAGCTTCTCCAGGGCCCGCGTGGCCTCCAGCCCGAGAGCGTCAGCTCCCCCGGCCGCACCGGAGAGGTCCGGGATAGCCCGCCGGTCACCGATCTCACCCAGGGCCCAAGCGGCACGCGCCCGGAACTCCAGGCCTGCATGTTGAGAGGTCATGACCTCCACTAACGCCTTGACTACCGAGTTCTCCTTGGGATGGTTGATCTCGGCCCGGCCTTGCTTGACCAACGCCACTGCGGCTCCCCCGCTAATCTCCGGGTCGCTCTCCAGCGCACCGGTCAGGGCTTTCACTGCCCGCGGATCGCGCAGGTTCGCGAGCTGCAGCGCCGCCTGCTTCTTCACCTGCAAGTCCGGAGAGGAAATCTCCTGACTCAGCTTCTCCATGGGATCCAGGCCACAGCCCATCAGCACGGGCAAACCCACCCATAAGATCAACAGGCACCATAGCTGTGTAAGACGCATGCACATCTCCTCTCGCCCCGGCTTGTACGCCGGAAGGGGCCGCGGCCTGCACCCGGCGCTACCCGGCGGTCTCCGCCACCGCCTGCCGCACCCAGTAGTGCGGGTCGTTTCGCGCCTCTTTCAGCGCCTCACTTACCCGCTCATTCAACGGACCTGAAAATCGCATCTGGCTCAAACTGTAGGCCGCCGCAAGGCGTACCTCAGAAGCCTCATCCTCGAGTGCCGTGATCAGCGCCTCTCCCGCCTGCTGCACGGCCTCCGGCCCCACCTGGGCTGCGGGTCTCAGCCCCTCGGCTGCCAGGGCCCGAACCTGCGCATTCGGCTCCGTATCCGGATCCAGGCGCTTGGCCAGCTCGGTGATTGCCTCCTCCACAAGGATGCCGCTCAGGGCAACCGCCGCGCTCTGACGCAGTTGTGTGTTGTCCTCCTCATCCGGCAACTCCAGCAATCCGGCGAGTACGGTAGCAGCTCGCGGCGAGGCCAACCGCGCCAGACTGCGGGTCGCCGCGATTCGCACTTCCATGGGTTGCTCCTCGTCTCGGGCCATCGCCAGCAGCTTGGCCTCGGCCACCTGATCCCCTACTGCGCCGAGCGCCCCTACCGCAGCCAGACGCACCGTCGGGTCGGGGTCCTCCAACAAGGCCTCCAGCGAGCCGTCATAGCGCCCGGTGGCTGTCTCCGCAATCACCGCCGCTGCCCGTGCGCGGACGTGGGCGTCCTCCGACTTCAGCAGCGGCGCGACCCTCCCCATCGCGCCAGGCCCCAGGGCGGCCAGTCTCTTCATCGCCTTGTACGCCTGATACTGATCTGGTTGAGCCAGTTCCTGGGCCAGAGCTTCGGCGCGGCGGGTCCGCTGCAACGCGTTCAGCCCGGCCACTACCAGAACCAGGACGAGAAGGACTATCAGGTTTCTCAGCGTTCGTTTGGTCACGGCTAAACCTGCCTTTTGGGTTAGAACAAACTCGCCGCTCAAGGGAAACTCGAGTCAGCGATAGCTCCGACCTGTTGATCATGAAGACACGGGCGCGCGGCGCACGATCATGAGGCGATTGTATGCACTCTCTCCCGCGGCCAGCGCTGCAGGAGAGGCCTGTTCCTCCTCCGTGAGCTGCCCCAGGAAGTTCAAGGCATCCGGCGAATGGGTCAGCGACAGAGCCACCACCACCCACTCCATACTGGCCGCTTTCCGGTTGGCCTCTCGCATGGCCTCCTGCAGAATCGGCTTGCCTATAGCCCCCAAGGTCGCCGCAAGCCAGGGGGCCTGCGCCGGCGGCGCGGAGTCCAAAGCGGCGATCAAGGGCTTGATTGCCGGCTCCCCTGCCAGGGCCAACGCCGCCGCGCACTGCACCCGTAGTTGCTCATCTCTGGTGGTCAGCATCGCGTTGAGCAGTTCCGTAACCGCCTGCGCCGCCGCCTGCGTGGCCGCCTGCGCCTCACGACCGGCGCTCAGGCGTTGTCCCAACAACCCCAGCGAGCGAGCTGCCGGTGCCGCCAGGGGGTTGCCCGGCGCCAATAACCTCTGCAAGGCGCCTACAGACTCCGCGTTCCCGGCATAGCCCAGCCCAATCACGGCCTGGCGTCGCAGCCCGGGCGCCACGGCGAGGTCACTCGCTACCGCGTTGAGGATGGTGGCCACCTGCCCGGCCCCTTCGCCGGCCATCGCCGGGGTCCCCACCACCGTGCCCGGAAGCTGCTGCATCCCGCTGGGCGAAGCATGAAAGGCCAAGGCGATCGCGGCCAGCCGCTTCGTATCCTCCGCACCCTCCGCCAGCAAATTGGTTAGCTGCCGGTCCACGTCTCCGGCTTGCCATTGCTCCACCAGGGGCAGCGCCGCCATCCGCACCTCGGCCACCGGGTCTTTCAGACCCGCCACCAGGTAAGAGGTCGCCTCGGGTTGTTGTGAGTCGGCAAAAGCGCGCAGAGCAGCAATGCGCAGTTCAGGATTCGCGGAGGCCACTAGCGCCTTGAGGGTGGGCACCACGACAGGTAGCTTGGTGTGCCCCAGCGCAGCCGCCGCCGCGGCCCGGCTTGCGACCAAGGCCCCGGCGTCCAAGGCTAGTGCACTAGCCGGCTCCACCGCCGGCGCGCCAATGTCGCCCAGCGCCACCGCGGCCCACATGTGGGCCGCAGCGTTCCCGGACCGCAACGCACCGATCAGGCCTGGAACGGCCGGCGCGCCAATGGAAGCCAGAGTTTCTTGCGCCAGCAGCGAGACTCGGGGATCGCCCCCCAGGCTGGCAATCAGCGCGGGCACCGCCGGCGCCCCGATAGAGGTCAGAGCCCGTTGGGACGAAGCATACACCTTCGCGTCGGGGTCTTGCAGCGCCCGCGCCAGTGGCGCCACAACTCCCGGCGTGCCCAGGATCTCCAGGGCCCGGGCCGCCAACCGGCGCACTTGCACATCTCCATCCCCCAGGCGTCCCGCCAACAACGGCGCCGCCGCGGGCGTGGCGATCGCCGCCACCGCCTGGGTCGCCAGGGCCCGGGCCGCCGCCTCCGGTGCCTGCAGCGCAGCGCTCAGTGCCGGAAGCGCGGGAGGCCCTATGGCCTGCAGCGCGCTGACCAGCTCGGAGGATACCCCCTCCCGCGAGCTACCGACCAGCACGGCCACCAGAGAGGGCACCGAGGCCGGGGAGCCGATCTGTCCCAGGGACTTGATGGCCTGGGACCTGACTTCCGGCTGATCGCTCAGACGCTGCTGCAGAGCCTGGAGAACCTCGGGGCGCTGCCCGTCCTGGCCCAGCTCGCCCAGCGCCCAGGCCGCGCGCCTCCGCACCGCCCATGAGCTGTCGCTCGATAGCCTCACCAGCGGCGCTATCGCCGCCCCTGCCTCCTCCTTCAGCCCGCCGACCATGCGCCCCAGCATCAGGGCCGCAGTCGCTCGCACCCGCTCCTCGGGGCTGGGCACCAGGTTGGTTAGCACCGGTTCCAGGCCGTCCTTGCCCATCGCCACCACAACATTAAGCGCGCAGTCCTGCGAACGGGCAAAGGCGGCGGAGGTCTGATCCGGCAGCGGCGCGTTGCGCAGCAGAATCGGGATCGCGATCGGCGCGGCCAGCTCCGGGAGCTTGGACAAGATATTGGTTACGGATCCCCGCACATAATCATCATAGGCCCCGATAAGGGGCGTCAAGGCCATCGCTACTTCCGACCCCCCGATCGCCGCCAGCGGTCCCTCGGCTGCTGAGCGCACCGCCCCGTTCTTATTCTGAATGCACTCCACCAGAGGGCCGATGGCCAGCTGTCCCAGCGAGGTCAAGTTCTCCCCCGCCCACTTCGCCACCGGTTCGTCCAGCTTGGGTATGGCCTCCACCAACTGCTGCAAGGCCGAGGGACTTCCCAACGTGAGCAGGGTCTTGACCGCGGCCATCTGTATCCAGCGTGGCTGCTTGTCCAGAGCCTCGGCGACCTTGCCGCGCTCGACCAACAGCTGGGCCGCCTCCAGTTGCTCAGACAAGCTCCCGGAGGCCAGCTTACCCACCGCGTTCGGCACCGCCCTGCTCTGACCCACGCCGTAGATGAGCAGGCACAGGACCGCCGCGATGATCAGGATCCAGGTGATCTGCCGCCTGGTGTTTTCGTCCACTGCTGTCAGCTCCTCACACCGGTATGCCGGCGCCCGCGTCGTACGCCGGAAAAGCGCTGGACTCTTCCCCCCCCGCCCTTGGTTCTCCTTCTATCACTGGCAGCGCATGCTAATAGTCTCTGTAACCCCCAAGGTACCAAAGGTTGCGCCGACAGTCTATCACATAACGACCAAGGTTTGCCGTGCCCGAGGGATAATTCACCAGGCTCCCCGGCGTTACCTTCCTTGACCGCAGGTTGCGGGCAAGCTTAGTGCGCCCGTCGGAAGGTGCGTTGCACTGGCAAGGCGAAAGAGCTCTTGCTTCGGGTTTAGGAGTATGCAATGAGAGCAGATAAACATCTGGCCCGCTGCGCTGTCCTGCTAGGCCTGGCACTAGTGGTGACTGCCGGCTGCCGGAGTCCCATGAACGAAGTCGCTGTCGGCCCCGTTGCCGAGGCTCGCCAGCGTGTGCGCCAACAACCCAACACCCACGATTCCTGGCTAGCTCTGGGCCAGGCCTATCTGAACGAGGAAAACTACAACGACGCCCACATAGCCTTCAAGCGTGCCTGGTCCATGGACCAGAAGAGCGCCCCTGCGCTCCGCGGCCTGGCGGAATGTGCTCTGGCCCTGGGCGATCCCCAGACCGGCTTGAACTGGGTCAAGCAGGCGCTGGCCCTCGACTCGCAGGACGCCACCGCCATCGGCCTGCGGGGGCGGCTAAAGTTCTCCCAGGGGGACCTGGCAGGAGCCTACCAGGACTTGATGTACGCGCGCAAACTGGCTTCCCTTGCGCTCAAAGACAGCCTTACCCTTACCAACGTCCACCTGGCGCAGAAGAAGCCAGAAGAGGCGTTGGCGCAAGCCGAGGAGACCGTCCGCCGTTTCCCCCTGGAGGCCCACGCGCATCACAACTACGGCGTGCTCCTGGATACACTTGACCGGCCCCGGGAAGCCGAAGACGAATACCGTCTCGCCATCAAGTGTGATCCGGACCTCCACCGCGACAAGCTGCTGCTAGCTCAGCTCCTGGTACGCCGCCGGCAGAAACTGGACGAGGCCCGCGCCCTGGCCCTGGAGGTGGCCACCAAGGAACCGATGGAGGGCGTGCCGGCAGCCGTCGCCGCCCGCGCTCTATATCTGCAGGGCGACAAACATGCGGGATACAAGGAGCTCATTGGCGTCCAGAAACAGTTCCGCTACACCCCGATTGTTCTGCTGTGGATCTACGAGGCAGCTCAGGAGCTGGGCGACCGCGAGGTCGCGGAGTCCGTGCGAAAGATATTGACACAGATGTCGGCTCCTCGGCCTGCCGCCTCCGATGAGAGCTAAGATGATTCTCTGCGCCGCCGGGAGGAAGTCCCATGTCGAACAAGGCCTCTGATCTGCCAGGAATCAGCGCCGCCCTCCAACAACAGGTACAGGAGCTCCAGCGCCAGCTAGTGGCGGTGCAGAGGATCGCCGCCGCGCTTAGCGCAGTGACTCATGTGGACGATACCACCCGCGAGGCCCTGGCGCTCTGCCTGGACATCGCCGGAGCCGACGCCGGCTCCCTGCTGATGTACGCGCCCAACGAGGAGAAGCTGGTCTTTCGCCAGGCTATCGGGCCCGCGGCGGCGGAGCTCACGGGCATGAAGCTGGACGCCGACCAAGGCATTGCCGGTCAGGTCTTCCGCAGCGGTGAAAGCCTGATCACCGAGGACGTGACGCGCGTCAAGAGCCACCTGCACGCGGTTGACGAACGTACCGGTTACGCCACCCACAATATGGTCACCGCCCCCCTCAAGTCCGTGACCGGTGAGCCTATCGGCGTCGTCCAGGTCCTCAACAAGCGTGAAGGCGCCTTCAACGAGGACGACGTGCGGCTGATCGAGATCATGGCCAGCGAGATGGCCGCCGCCATCGAGTCCGCACGACTCGCCGAGGAGGCCCGCCTGGCGGCGGTCATGCGCTTCATCGGCGATCTCAGCCATGACGTGAAGAACATGATCGCCCCGGTGCAAACCGGCGCCGAGACCCTGCTCGCCTTTGCCCAGGACGCCTTCGCCAGCCTCGATGCCCTAACGGCGGAGATGGAGGAGGAGGACCGCAGCAACGTCAACAAGGCCCTCAGCGACCTGCGTGAGCTTCTCCCCGAACTAGTGCAGATGATGGTGGAGGGATCGCAGGCCGTCCAGGAACGCATGGCCCAGATCTCCGCAGCCATCAAAGGCCTGGTCAGCGAGCCTCACTTCGAGGAGTCCAATCTCACCGAGATCGCCGCACGGGTGGTGTCGCTGCTTAAGACCACCGCGGAGAACAGGCAGGTGGCCCTGACCATGGAGGCCCCGCAAGAACTGGTGGCCTGCGTGGACAGGAAGCAAATCTACAACGCCATCTACAATCTGATCTTCAACGCTCTGGATGCCTGTCAGGCGGGCGCCTCCGTAACCTTGCGGCTCGAGCGTGGCCCGGGGGGGGAATGGCCCGAGGGCGGCTACGTCACCCTCACCTGCGCCGACACCGGCCCCGGCATGCCACCGGAGGTGAAGGCCAAGCTCTTCACTGAGCATGCCGTGAGCACCAAGCCCATGGGCACCGGACTGGGGACCAAGATCGTGGGCGACGTGGTACGCGCCCACCGGGGCCAGATCGAGCTGGAGAGCGAACTCGGACAGGGAACCACCATCCGCTGCCGCCTGCCACTCGCTCAGCCGGCTGCCTAGCCCGGGCGGCTCATCCCCCGCCTGGTCGGGCAGGATCTGGGCGCCGCTGGTCGTGCGGCCATGGTCCGTCCTGACTGCATTTTGTCCTGCGAGGAGTACCTGTTGTCATGAGTCAACTTGTGGTGGCTACCTGGGTGGTGGGCGCTGATCTGACGAAGGACCTGGATCTCCTGCAGAGGTGTGACATCCATCTGATTGAGGTCCTGGCTAGCGCTACCGGCGAGCCCGACCTGCGCGAGGCCGGCGTGGTGGCACAAATCCGGGAGCGGCTGGCGGAGCGGGGACAGCGCGTCCATTCGGTTCATTCCGCCTTCGGCGCACAGTGGGATCTGGACGCTCCACAGGTCGAGGAACGCGACCTCGCGCTCCGCCATCAGACTGCCCTGCTGCGAGGCGCCGGTGCGCTGGACGCCGCGCACGTAGTTCTTCACGGCGGGGAGCTTCCCGTCGGGGCGCCGACGCAGCCTCAACTGGAGCGCTTCCTGCGCAGCCTGGAGCAACTGCTCCCGGTGGCGGAGGAGGCCGGCGTGCTCATCGCTCTCGAGAACCTGCCCCCGGATCATCTCTGCCGCTCGCTGGAGCAGTTGGCGTGGTTGCTGGAGCGCCTGGACCCTCGCCGGGTCGGGTTCTGTTGTGATACCGGTCACGCGGAGCTGACCGGCACTCCCGCCTCGGACTTCGTTCGGCAGTTCCGCGACCGCCTCCTGGGCGTGCACTTGCATGACAACCACGGGGACAGCGATGCCCATCTCTTCCCCGGACTGGGAGGCATAGATTGGGAGGGCTTCTTCGGGGCCCTGCGGGAGGTAGGCTACACGCTGCCTCTCACCCTGGAAGCGCTGCCGCCCAGCGAACTGCCTCTGCAGGCGGCCGCGGACATCGCCCGACGCTGCGTGGAGGAACTGCAGCCCCCGGATCTCCAGCCCTGGCTGAGGGGAGGGCGTAAGCAGGCGGCCGGTGAGACCTGAGCCCCGAGACGCCAGGCAATCAACTGCGAGTTCCATATGCGTTTCTGCCACTGGATACCCCCACATAACGCTAACGGCGAGGACGCGCCCGCCTTCGGCGCCACGGACCTCTGGTTGCTCGCCGTCGTCCTGATCTGGGGCGTCAACACCGTGGCCTCCAAGGTGGTCCTGGAGGTTGTGCCGGCGCGCGACCTCTACGCCCTGCGCATGGTGGGCATCGCCCTGCTGCTGTGGCCGATCTGGCGGCTGATTGGATCCCCGCAGGGGACCTCAGGGCGGCCTCCGGTGCTCCTGGTGATACTCGCCGGTCTTCTGGTCACGGGGCAGAATGCTCTTTTCTTCTGGGGCCTGCGCCGTACCACCGCCGACATCGCAGCGCTCATCGGCAATACCAGCCCGCTCTGGGCCGCGTTGGCTCTGGTCGCCTGCGGCTTCCAGCTTTTTCGCCTGCGCAACTGGGCGGGATTCGCGCTCGGCCTGGGCGGCGCCGCCCTGATGACCTTCACCCGGCAGCACATCGAGCCCACCTATGCGCCCGCGCCGGGCTGGGGCGCTCTGGCTTGTCTGTGCTCCGCCATGTGCTTCGGTTTCTACATTGTCCTGACCAAGGGTCTGATGGAGCAATACGGAGCTTTGCGCATTCTGACGCTGACCTACCTGTTCGGCGGCGCGCTCTCCCTGCCGGTGGCCGCGCTCAGCGCCGGGCATGTGCCCTGGGCGCAGATGGCGCCGGCACACTGGGCCACGCTGGTCTTCAGCATTGCCATCGGCGGGGCCTTGGGCTTTGCCGTCTGGTACCAGGTCCTGCGCGGGGCCAACGCCTCGCGCTCGGTGCTGTATCTCTATCTGGTGCCAGTCTTTGCCGCTGTCACGGCATGGATCTTCCTGGAGGAGGTTCTGTCTCCGGGGCAGATGGTGGGGATGGTGATGACCACCGTGGGCATCTACCTGGCGCGGCCGGAAGTGACACCCCGCAAGCCGGCAGTGACCGAGGAGCCACCAGAAGCGGCAGGCCATGAGCCGTCACAACTGGTTGCAGGGGGCCACTAGGCTTCGCCGCCCGCCAGGCCCCCCAACCCGGCACGGCACAGCCTCAGGGCTCTATCACTCGTGACCCGCGACCCTCTACCAGTCATTCCCCTGCAAGTGAATCGGGCCCTGGGGGAAGCTGAGCTGGCGCAAGGGATAGAACATGCAAATGTTCTTTTCGGGGAGGGGGACCTCGGCCCCGGTCTCATCCGCGCGGACGGCGGGCCGGCGGCCCAGGGAGATCCAGCCGGAACGCACATAGACCCGCTCCAGCTCCGGCAGGCAGAACAGCAGACCCAAATCCAGGTCACGGGCCTCCGCCTCTTGCATGGCTTTCTCCAGCAGCGAGGTGGTCAGACCCCGGCGGCGGAACTCAGGCAGCACGAAGACACTCTGCACCCCCGCGACGCGCAGCTCGCGCGCGCCCACCCGGATGACTCGTTCCACCACCCCCACATGAGCGATGACCTCCCCCTCATGTTCCAGCACCACCGTCCAGACCGGTGCGCTGCCGTGCCAGGCGCGAGTCTGGGAAAAGACCTCCGCGTCCTCCGGGAAGCAGATCACCAGTCCCCGGCGGATGGCCTGGTCCAGCTTGGGCGTCATCTGCTCTTCCGGCACGATCTTCAGGCGCATGGTTACAGTATAGCGGCAGCGCATTGGCAGTGCAACGGCATGTTCCATGCGGCAGGCGTTTCGAGCTAGCGCGCGGGCAACCCCGTCATTCACGAGTCCGCACAGAGGCAGCGCCTGGCCAGGAGGGACTTTCGGCGCGACAGCGAACAATTCCTCAGAGTAAGTACGAGTGCGGCCCTCCCCCGGGAGCCAAACGAGGTGGGCAGAGGGAAAGGAGATCAGCGCAATGGAGATACCCGAAGAATATGCAGACTGGTCAGCGGTGCCGCGCCTGGGAGATGTCGCGCCGGACTTTGACGCCATCACAACTCACGGCCCTTTGAAGCTTTCAAGCCTGCACGACCAGTGGGTGGTCCTCTTTTCGTACCTGGCGGACTTCCATCCGGTGGCGGCCAGCGAATTCGTCCGTTTTGCGGAACTCTTCCCGGAGTTCCGGCGCCGGACTTGCCAGGTGGTCGCGCTGGGCTGCGACAGCCTGCCCTCTCACCTGGCCTGGGTGCGCGACCTGGAGGCCCAGTTCGGGACCCGCATCCCCTTCCAGGTGATCGCCGACACGGAGGGGCGGGTTTCACGCATGTATGGGCTGTCCCGCTCCACCATTGGGGAAGTGGGAGCCGTGAGCGCCACCCTGGTACTCGACCCCCAGCGCGTGTTGCGGGCTCAAATTCTCTACCCCCCCTCCGTGGGACGCAGCGTGAACGAGGTCCTGCGCCTGCTGCAGGCCCTGCAGGCGTGTGACGTGGAAAGCGTGGACACCCCCGCGGACTGGCAACCCGGCGGAACCACGCTCGTCCCGGTGCCGCGGACACAGGAATCCGCCGAGCGACGGATGGAGGAGGAGCCGGACTCCAAGACCTGGTACTTCTCCCAGCGGTCTCTGGGCTAGAGTCTCACTTGCCCTGAACTCCGCGGGGGCCCGGGCCCACGCCCGCCACTGGTCACAGTCGGCCAGACGGCCATCAGAGCCTCCGGCCGGGTCCTCCCGCACAGGAGGGTTTCTCATGCCCACGACGGTAAGCGTCATCCCCCACGAGGGCCGCACCACCATGGCGGTGGACGGGCACCTCCTCCCCGGCATGTCCTACTTCAGTTACATGTACCAGCGCGGGGAGGTGAACCCACAGTATTTCCGTGAGATGGTGGAGGCGGGCACCCGCATTTTCTTCTGCCCCTGGCATATTGACACCGCTCCCTCCTCCAAGACTGGACACCGACCCTTGACCTGGGCGGAAGACGGCACCCTCGACTTCTCCCTGGTGGACCAGTGGATGACGGCCCTGGCCGAGACTTCTCCGGAACTGTGGTACATGTTGCGTATTCGCCTGGCCACTCCGGACTGGTGGGCGGAACAACACCCGGAGGAGCTGGTGCGTTATGCCGACAGCGAGGCCCTGACCACACCACCCCAACGCGGCTTCCCCTACACCCGGCAGGCCTCCATGGCTTCGGAACGCTGGCGCGCCGATGTCTCAGCGGTCCTCCGCCGCCTGATCGCCCATGTGGAGGGCGGGCCTCACGCTGACCGGGTACTGGGCTATATGCTCAATAGCGGCGGCACCGAGGAGTGGGTCTACTGGGGCGGGCAACAGGGCCAGATCCCCGACTACAGCGCCCCGGCCACGCGGGCCTTCCGCCACTGGCTGCGCGAGAAGTACGGGGAAGCGAAGGCCTTGAGCGAGGCCTGGGGCGGCAGCCTGCCTCACCTGCTCTCCTCGCCCAGCGAGACCCCGGACTGGAAGACACTGGACTTTGACAGCGTAGAGGTCCCGGCAGTGGAGGCCAGAAGGCGGGCGCAACCTTACGTGCTCCGCGACCCCCGAATTGACCAGCCCGCGATTGACTATGACCTGTTCCTCTCCGACATGTGCGCGGAAACGCTGCTCGGCTTCTGCAGCGTGGTCAAGGAGGCAACGCAGCGGCGGAAGCTGACCGGGGCCTTCTACGGTTACCTGCTCTGGCAGACGGGGCTCATCAACCCCGCGCTGAACAACGCGCACTTGGCCCTGCGTAAACTCCTGGACTCGCCGGAGATTGACTTCCTCACCGGCATTACCTCCTATGACAACCGCCAACTGGGCGGGCCGGGGAGTTTCATGCTGCCCGTGGAAGCCGTGCAGGCGGCGGGGAAGCTGCATTACAGCGAGGTGGATCTCCGTACTCATCTGACCTCTGTGCCACACTCCCGCCAGTACGAGGCACCGCCGGAGGGCTTGCAGAATACCTGGGCGCTCGAAGACGCCGCCCAGTCGGTGGCGGTGTACCGCCGGGAGTTTGCGCACCAACTTGTTCACGGCTCTGCCTGGTGGAACTTCGACATGGCGGGCGGCTGGTATTCCTGCCCGGAGCTTCTGGAGGAGTTCAAGCTGCAGAGCCGGGTTGCCGACCAGGCCCGGGACTGGGATATGTCCTCGGTGGCGGAGGTGACAGGAGTGGTGAGCGGGATCAGCCCGGCCTATCATCGGCATGCCCGCGAGCAGGACGTGGTGGGGCTGGAGTGGGCCAACCTGCGTTGCGACCGCAGCACCGAGAACCTGTACCGTGCCGGTTTCCCGGTGGACTGGTGGATGACGGAGGATCTGGGGCGCGAGGCCTTGCGGCGTTATAAGGTGCTGTACTTCCACAACGCCGAGTACCTGACCCCACAGGAGCGGGAGTGGGTTGAGAGTCTGAAAGGCGAGGGGCGGACGCTGATCTTCCTCAGCCTGGCCGGGGCAGTCAGCCCCCACGGCCTTTCCGCGGAGAGCGCGAGCAGCCTCACCGGGATGCACATGCGCCTGTGCCACGACCGGCAACCCCTGTGGGTAGACCTGACCGACTATGACGACAAACTGACGCTGGACCTGGGCGCCCCCCTAGCGGTGGGCACGGGTGCGCTGGTCAGCCCGCGGCTGGAGGTGGACGACCCGGAAGCGCGAATCCTGGGACAGTGGCGCACGACAGGTCAGCCAGGGGCGGCGGAGAAGCAGTTCGCCGACTGGCGCTCGATCTACTTCGCTGCTCCACCCAACCACGCGGCGCTTTTCCGGGCCATCGCCCGCACTGCCGGCTGCCATATCTGGACCGAGAAGGATCGGGTGGTCTTCGCCAACCGCAGCCTCCTGGCGGTGCACCTGACCGCCTCCTCGGAGCTCACCCCGCTGGGCCTCCCCGAGCCGATGACGCTCACCGACCTGATCACGGGGGAGGTCGTAGCCCGGCAGGTCACGCGCTTCACGCCGCCGGACACCTGGTGGGACACTACCCTGCTCTACCATTTACAGAGGGGGGCCGAGGTCTGAGGCCGCAGAGCGCTCCCGGTCACCTCAAGTCTAGCCCGCCGGGAGGGCCTGGCGCAGCGTCTCGAGAGTGCGGCCGGCGGGGGGCGCGGTCAGAATGTCGAAGACCTCTGACCAGAGCAGCGGCCGGTCAGTAGCCGGCATCGAGCCCGGAGCCGGCGCGACGGCTCCCAGGCCAATCATCAGCCGGGTCACCAGCGCAGGCGCGACCTGCTCCCACTGTGTTCGGGGTGTCGTTTTGGCCTCGGTCACCAGCTCCAGCACCCAGGACTCGGCCTCTCGCGTCTCTGGGGAATTCTGCGGCAGATACTGGGCGACGAAGTCCCGTATGCGCAACACCCGCAGGCGCCCGTACATGCGCGGCGGCAGACGGCGGAGCGAGTCGAAGAACTCACGACCACGCACCATCTCCGCCGCCACGTCCTGCAACTCGCGCAGCATGGCCGCGGGCCCTTGCGCGGTGGCGAGAGAGGGCCAGTCGGTCAGGTTAGCCTGCGCGAGCGTGAGATACTGGGGAGTCTGGGCCAGGAGCGCGGTCATCTCCCGGCGGGCCGTCAGGCGCTCCTCGCGCAGAGGCTCGATCAGCGCGCTCCACTGATCAAAGATCTCCGGAGGCAGGGTGCCTTCGGCAACCAAGGTGCTGATCAGCGGGTCTAACTGCGCCCCGGCCTGGCGTTTTCGGGAGCTCTCAAACTCCTGCCAGGCCTGACGGCGCTCTCCAGCCCGGGCCACCAGAGGTTGAAGGGCGCTGATCTGCCCCGGCGTCAGCTCCAGGGCCGCCACCAGACTGAGCGTGCGCCAGCGCACGACCGCCTGCTCCATCTCGCGCGAGCTCGCCTGTACGCCGGTGTCTAACACGGGTAGCGAGGCGGTTTGGCCCAGCAGCCTCTGGACTTGTGCCAGCGCGGCCTCACTGCTGAACAGCAGGCGCAGGTCCTCACTGGCGAACGGTACGGCGGGGGTGCCCAGGGTGGCCGGCAGGTTCAACTCCTGAGCGATGGCCACCCCCAGTTGGGGACGCTGGGCCTCGTAGGCCGCGGCGTTGAGGTCGCGGAGGGTGTCGTACATGACCACCAGTTGCGCCGCGGCGGCCCCGGGATCGCCGACCGGCACGTAGGGCGCCAGGAGAAGAACCAGCCGCTCAGCCTGCCAGTACTTGACCGCCTCGTAAGTCTGGGGTTCCAGGGCCCGGAGCAGATCGGCAACCTGAGCCAGGTAGTCGCCGGGGTTGGTCACCGAGCCCAGGAGACCTTCCGCCGCCTCCCGCTGAGCCGCTTGCTCCGGCGCTTCGATCAAGCTGGCCTGCGTGGGCGAGAGACTCGCCATCCACTGCGTGATGGCGCTGCCATAGGTTATCTGCAGGGTGGTTCCGGCCTGGTAGGCGGCTTCCAGCGCCCCCTGGGCCTCCCCGGCGGCAGGCGGTGCCGGCTGATTGCCCTCCCAGGCGGTGAGCGTCTCGCGGACAGCGGCTCCGTGCTGATTCCAAAGCCCGGCCATCTGCGCATGGTAGCTCCGGCGCTGCTGCTGGGTGGCCTGCATGAGGTTCGCCAGGAGTTGAAGCTGCTGGCCGCTGAGGCCCAGCCCGCGGACCATCATCAGCGCGCTGGCTTCCTCGAATGCCCGCTCTGCGGGCGCCAGAGGCGGAACTGCGGCTGGGGCTTCTGCCGGAGCCGGAGCTGGAGTTGCCGCCGGGACTGTCGGCGCTTCGGCCTCCCCCTCGGCCTGGCCCCGCGCAGGCGCCACCGTGCCCGTCGCTAGCAGGCACGCCATCGCCACGCCACCCAGCCAGATCCCCAGATGTGTGCGCATGACAAGACTCCTCCTTGTGCCGCCAAAACACAGCCGCCCTTACGGACGCCGCTGCGCGCGCCGGAGTTCTGGACTCCTCATCCCTTGGCTCAGCCCATCTCCCAGGGCGCGTCCGACACCGTTCCCTGAAGCCGTTCTATCGCACGTCCCTTTGCTCCATGGTGCCGTCCTGGTAGACATAGATCAGGGTGCGCACACGGGTGATGGACCGGCGCAGGCGGTGAGTCTCAAAGGGATCCTGTTCGTAGTCTGTATCGGTGCGGCCAGGGATCACAGCGACCACGGGGTTGCCCTCGGGAGCGACGCTGGCAGGGGCGGCCGTAGTGGTCGCAGCCGTGGGCAGTATGGCGCCCTGAGGCTCAGCCGCTCGCGCCCATTGACTCCAACCCAGTACTCCACCCGCCAGAGCCAAGGCTACGAGCGCCATAACTAGCCAATGCATGTTTCGCATATGAGTCCTCCTAACATGGTAACGAGTGAGGAAGAGGAAACGCCCTTCACGTTGGGACTATCCGCTTTTCACTTCGCTGCCTTAGACGCTTTCCCTGCAAGGGAATCTCCCCCCCGGTAGCGAACCCCCCGCCATGCGGTATGTGAAGATCTTCGTGCTGGCCTTCGTCCTGGGCCTGTCGGGGGCGCTGATGCCCGGGCCGCTCTTGGCCTTTACCGTGGGGCAGGTGCCGCTGCAAGGCTGGCGGGCGGTGCCGCTGCTGATGGCCGGGCACGCGGCACTGGAGCTGATAGTGGTCGGCCTACTCATCGCCGGGTTGGCACAGGCTCTCCGACGCCGTTGGCCGCGAGGGATTATCAGTCTGGTGGGGGGAAGCATGATGCTGCTCATGGGCCTGGACATGATCCGCAGCGCCGGGGGCATGGCCCTGCACGGCACGGAGGGCGCCGCAGTGCTGCGCACCTGGGAACTGGTGGTGGCCGGCGCGGCGATCTCCCTCGCTAACCCCACCTTCCCCCTCTGGTGGGCCACGGTGGGGGCGGGGAGCATGGTACAGATGGCCCCCCGCAGCGCCGGCGAATACCTCGCCTTCTACCTCGGCCATGAGCTGTCGGACTTCGGCTGGTACGGCTTAGTGGGCCTTATCCTGGTACTGGGGAGAAACCTCCTGAGTAATCGGGTCTATGGGGGGTTGGTGCTGGTCTGCGGAGTGGCCGTGATCCTCCTGGCAGCGTGGTTCCTCTGGACAGGCCTCGGCGTCCTGCGCGGCAAGTATCTGGAGTCAGAAGCAGTCGCCAAGGCACTCCAGCAAGGAGAGTGATTGCGATGGACCTAACTTATGGACGACTCAAGCTCAGTTTTGATCCGGCCACGGGGTCGGTGCTCCGGATGACGGACGCGGTCAGCGGTCTCGTGCACCTCGAGGCGCTGAGCGGCAAACCCGATGAGCGGCGGCTGCTGCGCGTGAATGTGCCCAGCGAGGCCTGGTCTTCGCGGTATGCTGATAGCCAGGACCAGTCCGAGGTGGAGATGACGCGCACCGCGGACGGACTGGTAATGCGCTATCCGAACTTGCTTGCCGCTACCGGCGAGGCGCTGGGGATTTCCGCCGAGGTGCAGGTTACCCCCTCACCAGCGGCGGAGGAGGCGTTGTTCACCGTCCACCTGGAAAACGGTGGCCGGGAAGAGATCAACGAGGTGCGTTTTCCGTGGGTCACGGGATGGACAGGCTACGGCGGCCAGGGCCAGGATCGCCTCGCCCTCGGCGCTGTCCATTTCCTGGATCCCCACTCCTATCCCAAGCCAACCGGCGCGACCTATGCCCGCGCCGCCCAGCGCGAGACCTTCAGCTACCCCACCAGCATGTATGCGCCCTGGGTGGATCTTTCCGGCCCCGGAGGCGGCCTGTCGTACTCCAATTACATGCCGGAGTCGGAGAATGGGGGCTTCTCCCTCGAAAACCTGGTTGATTACGGCGCCGGGTTACGGCTGGGCTTTAGCTGGGTTCACCATGTTGTTCTCCGCCCCGGTGAAAGTTGGACCTCGCCGCCGGTCGGCCTCGCCGTTCATACGGGGGATTGGCATGAAACGGCCGACCGCTACCGCGCATGGTTCGAGAGGCTTTACCCGCCAGACCGCAGCCGGCTGTCGCTACGCTCGAGGATGGGCTTCCAGAACGTCTTTTTCCGTGGATTCGACGGGACACCGATCCGTCCACTGGAGGACGTGCCGCGGGTGGCAGCGATTGGGCGGAAGTACGGTGTAGACCACCTTTGCGTCTGGGACGCTTTGACCCTCGGGAACTACATGCACCGCAGCGGCCCACGTGATCTGACTGACTACACCCCCGAGGAACATGCGGTCTTGAGTCAGGGACTGCGACAAGCGATGGCGGAAGGCAGTTCTACCAGTGCGCTGATCAACTTCCGTCATCCGAACGTCGCCGCACGGCTCCATGATCCGACGCTCCAAAGCGAGATCAAGCGCTACTACGATGGCACGGCCCAAACAGAGAACTGGCGCGGATCGCACTGCCACGCCGGACTGTGGACCCCACACCTGGGGCCACAGAGCTATCTCTTTAGCCCTTTCAGCACGGCGCACCAAGAGCGGGTCTTACGCCTCACCCGCGACTATCTTGATCTGGGCTACGCCTCCATGTTCTATGACCAGCCTTTCGAGACGCAACCGGACTATGGCTTCCTGGAGCAGGGACATCGCCCCGAGCATACACACCGGGATGCGGTGCGGCTCATCGCTCGCGTGCGCGAATTGCTCCTGGCCCGCGACCCGCACGCGATCATCATCGGTGAGGAGGGCGACCTGCACTCTACACGCTGGGTGGATATGTGGATGAGTTGGCGCGTGTCGAATCTTTCAGCCGCGCCGGCCGCAGCCATGACGCACTATGCGATGCCACACACCATGCTTTCCTGGGTCATTGACCAGGAACCGGAGCGAGCGGCCCTGGCTTTCGCCATGGGCATGTACATGTGTCTCATGATCCATGGTGGCGAGGGCACGCTGGAGGATGAGCCCGAGTTGGCCCAGCTCCTGGGCCAGCTGGCTCGACTCCGGCAGGCCACCGCGAAGCGCACCGTGGAGGCCCGCTTTGTGGACCACCGCGGTCTTATCGTGGATGGCGACGAGAGCCTCGTGGCCTATAGCTACGACAGCGCCGCTGGGCCCGCCGTGATCGTGGCGGCCGTCGGTGCAGCGGCCAGAGGCAAGGCCACGCTTGACCCTTCTGCCTTCTCCGCCCCCGGTGGCGAGGGCAAGCTGGTGTCACTCGCCGGAGAGGTAATTCCCGCCTCCGGTAACACGCAGGAATTCCGCCTCCAACCCAATGAGGTGGCCGTCTGGATGGTCTGAAGAAAGGTAGGATAGCATGAGAGCTAACACCGACTGGTTCGTACAGGCCAAGTGGGGTGTGTTCTTTCACTACCTGGCCGAGATTCACACACCCGCCGAGATTCTAGAGACCGAAGAAGGCGTGGCTCACTGGAACCGCCTGATTGACGACTTTGACGTGGCGGGTCTGGCGGAACAGCTCGCGGAGTTGAGAGCGGGCTACTTCTTCATCACGCTGGGGCAGAACTCCGGGTATTTCCTCTCTCCGAACGCCACCTATGACGAGATCGTGGGCCGGAGGCCCAGCCGGCTGTCGCAGCGCGACCTGGTGGCCGATCTCTCGGAGGCACTGGGGAAGGTGGGGGTGCCGCTGATGGTCTACCTGCCCTCGGCGGCGCCGTGCCGGGACCCGCTGGCGGTGCGGGAGCTGCGCTGCACCCCCCCCTGGGACGCGGCCTTGATCGGCTTTCCGCCGGAGTCCATTTTCCCCGAGGACGGAGCGCGCACCGATGAGCGCATGACGGAGTTCCAGCAGAACTGGGAGGCGATCGTCCGCGAGTGGAGCGTGCGCTGGGGCAAAGGAGTGCGGGGCTGGTGGATTGATGGCTGCTATCAGGCCGACAGAATGTATCGAGAACCGGACCCGCCGAACTTCCAATCTTTCGCCGCGGCGATGAAGGCCGGCAACCCGGACAGCCTGGTGGCCTTCAACCCGGGAGTACGCGTGCCGGTCATTTCGCACACCGAGTTCGAAGACTACACCGCGGGAGAGATTGATGCAGCGCTGCCCGTCGAGACCCAACCCACGTGGGAGACGGGGCACCTGGGCCGCTATGAGGCTGCGGCGCAGTACCATATTCTGAGCTATTTGGGCAGCACCTGGGGAGTGGGTCAGCCACGGTTCCCTGACGAGTTGATGGTCGCCTACACACGCTATATCAACCAGTGGGAAGGCGTGGTCACCTGGGATGTGCCTACCCAGCCGGGCGGGCTGATCCCGGAGCCCTTCTTCCGGCAATTGCGAGGCCTGTCCACCTAACCGACAGCATGGGTCTTTCGTGCCTGTCAAGGAGAGTCCCCAACCCTTCGTTGCTGCCCCGAAACAGCCTCCCCCCTGCCCTGGGCGGTCAGTCCCCCTTGGCGGGGAAACACCTCCTGGGCCGGCAGGCGAGGGGCGCAAACACGGCGAATCTTTCGCTGACTTCCGAACCAAGCCGGCGGAGGACTGAAGTTCGTTAGGCAGGCATCGGTTGCCCCAACATCACGTAGGCTATCGGAGATATTGCGCATGAAAAAGAAACAGTCTTTACGTCTCGGTATCATCGGCCTGGGAGGGATCGGACACGGCATGATCCCTATCGCCCAGGAGGAGGAGCTGGTCGAAGTGGTAGCCGGGGCTGACCCCGTACCACAGGCCCGGCAACGAGCCACCGCCCTCCTCGGAGAGGAGGGCGTCTTTGCCGACTATCACAGGATGCTGGAGAAAGCGGACCTGGACGCGGTATTCATCGCCACTCCCAACGCCTATCATGCCCCGGCCGCGATCGCGGCCCTGGAGGCCGGGCTGGACGTCTGCTGTGAGAAGCCCATGGCCGACTCGCTCGCCGCAGCGAAGAGAATTGCGGAGACGGCGAAGAAGACCAAGCGCCTGTTCATGGTAGCGCAGAATCAGCGCTTTCGTAACGATACCCAGTGGCTGAAGACGCGCATCGAAGAGGGTCTGCTGGGCAAGATTTATGCGCTGCATACGCGCTGGATACGCCGTCGCTCCCTGGTCTCCGGCAAGGGATGGTTCCGCACCAAAAAGCTCTCCGGCGGCGGGCCACTGATTGACCTGGGAGTTCACGTCATGGACCTCGCCCTATGGCTGGCGGGCTTCCCCGCGCCGCAGCGAGTGGCAGCACAAGTGGGACAGAATTTCTGCCCCGGCGACGTGGAGGACTGGGCCTTCGGAATGGTACGCCTCGCGGGTGGAGCGACCATGACCTGCGAGGTGCAGGAGCAGGGACATATCGAAAAAGAGCTGATACAGGTTGAGATTCGGGGGCTACAGGCTGGAGTGTTCATCGACGGCGCTACTGGCATCAACATCTTCAGTTCTCAAGACAGCGCTCACTTAGACCTGCGAACTGACCTGGACCCGGACTGGATGGGTAGCCGCCGGCGGGAGCTGCACCACTTTGCGGAATGCTCTCTGGCAGGCAAGCCCACCCTTGTCCCCCCGGAGCAGTCAGTGCAAGTCATGGCGATCATTGACGGCATCTACCGCTCGGCCCAGGCCGGCAAGGAGATTGCCATCCGATAGTAGGGAGTGCGGGGCAAAGCATCGAGGACGGGCGAGACGCCCGTCCTACCGGGATGAAGAAAGGGAGACAACAGCATGAACTACGAGATTCGCGGAACGGTACTGCAAACGGTGGACCTTAAGCTGGAGGACGGAGAGCAGGTGTTTACCCAGTCCGGGGGCATGGCCTGGATGAGTCCCAACATGAGCATGAGCAGCGGAATGAAGGGCGGCCTGCTCGCTGGCCTGGGCCGTGCCATGGCCGGCGGCACTCTCTTTTTGGTCGATTATCAGGCTACGGGCGGACCGGGACAGATCACCTTCGCCAGCGAGTTCCCCGGCAATATCCTCCCCCTGAAGCTGGAGGAAGGCCAGAGCATGATCTGCCAGAAGGACGCCTTCCTGGTGGCACAGGCCGGGGTGGCTCTGGATACCTTCTTCCGGCGCAAGCTGGGTGCCGGGCTGTTCGGCGGCGAGGGGTTCTTCCTGCAGAAGATCACCGGCCCGGGCATGGCTTTCGTGCAACTGGCGGGGGAGATCACAGAATATCCGCTGGAAGCCGGGCAGAGCCTGCGAGTGGACCCCGGCCACGTGGCCATGTTTGAGCCTTCGGTGAGCTTCGACGTCACCATGGTCAAGGGGATCAAGAACATCGTCTTCGGCGGCGAGGGGCTGTTCCTGGCCGACCTGCAAGGCCCCGGCCGGGTGTGGCTGCAGAGCATGCCGCTCAGCAACCTGGCCAAGCGCTTGATACCCTATCTGCCCAAGAAGAGCAGCTAGAGCGGCAGCCCCGGCCGCGCGGTGGAGGAACTAATTCGGCTCCGGAGGAGGTTCCAGCCATGACTCGGCGTGAACGCGTGTGCCAGGCCCTGCGCCACCGTGAGGCCGATCGTCTGCCCCTGGACCTCGGCGGGATGGACTCCACCGGCATCACCGGGATGGCCTACAATCGCCTCAAGGCGTACCTGGGCCTGGAGGGCGGCGAGACCCGGATCTATGACCCCTACCAGCAGGCGGCGGAGGTCGAGCCGGAGGTCCTGGAGCTGATCGGCGCCGACGTGCGTCCGATCTTTGCCGGGCCGCGCGAGTGGCAAGCCGGGCGTCTGCCCGACGGCAGTCCATGCCTGCTGCCTCGTCTCTGGAATCCGGTCACGCTGGCGGACGGGTCAGAAGTGGTCCGCGACCGCCAGGACGTCATACGGGCACACCGCCCCGCAAGCGGCTTCTACTTCGAGCCGGTCAATCCCCCCTTGGCGGACGTGTCTTCCGTGGCCGAGCTCGAAGCCCACCTCGGTCTCCTGGCCGGCTTCGATGCACCGGCCTACTGGGACGAGAGCTACGAGGAGATGGGGCAGCGGGCCCGGCGGCTCTTCGAGGAAACGGACTATGCCCTGATGGGCAACTTTGCCGTACACCTCTTCGCCGCCGGGCAGCTCCTACGCGGCTATGAGCAGTTCCTCATGGACTTGATGGTCGGCAAGCCACTGGCACATTGCCTCCTGCAGCACCTGACCCAGACCTTCCTCGAGCGCTTTGACCGCTTCCACCAGGCGGTCGGCGATTGCGTCCAGATCATCAATGTCAACGATGACCTGGGCATGGAAACCTCGCTGCTGCTCTCGCCTGCCACCTACCGGGAGATGATCAAGCCCTACCATGCGCGCTTGTACCAGCATATCAAGAAGACCTCCGGCGCCTATCTCTTCCTGCACACCGACGGCTCGGTCTACGAGGTGATACCGGACCTGATCGAGGTGGGGGTGGACATCCTCAACCCGGTGCAGTTTACCTGCAAGCACATGGAACTGTCGCGGCTGAAGCGCGAGTTCGGGCGCGACCTGGTCTTCTGGGGCGGCGGGGCCGACACCCAGAGGGTACTACCCTTCGGCACGCCCGAGCAGGTGCAGGCCCACGTCCGCGAGTGCCTGTCTGTTCTGGCGCCGGGCGGCGGGTTCGTCTTCAACCAGGTGCACAATCTCCAGCCCGATGTGCCTCCGGAGAACATCATGGCCATGTATGCGGCCGTGCATGAGTGGCAGTACTGAGCAGGGACGGAAGGGATTCCTGGCCTCTTTCGCGAAAGTGTTCCCGCCTCAGTGGCGCGATGCGAGTCCGCCGCGGCTTTTTTCAGGCAGGGAGGGAATAGCCATGATCTGGGACCCCTATTACGAGTGCATGGAGCTCGAGCAACGGCGCGAGCTGCAGCTCCGCCGTTTGCGCGAGATGGTGGCACGCCTGGCGGTCAACGTCCCCTGGTATCAGGCCCGCTTTGCACAGATTGATTTCCACCCCGAGGACCTCAAGAGCCTGGAGGACCTGGCCAGCCTGCCCTTTGTCTCCAAGGTGGAGTTGCGCGACAATTACCCCCTGGAGCTCCTCGCCTGCCCGGCCTCCGAGGTGGTGCGCATCCACTCCTCCAGCGGAACCACGGGCCGCCCCATCATCGCCGGCTATACCGCTGAGGACATTAACACCTGGGCGGAGACCATCGCCCGCACCATCTGCTGCGGCGGCGGCACCCGCCATGACATCCTTCAGGTCGCATACGGCTACGGACTGTTCACCGGGGGCCTGGGATTGCACTACGGTGGCGAGCGCCTGGGCTGCATGGTCATACCCATGTCCGCGGGTAACACTGCCCGCCAACTGATGATGATGCGTGACCTGGGCACCACCATCCTCGCCTGCACCCCCAGCTACGCCCTGACGTTGGCCGACGCGCTGGAGGAAGAGGGCGTCTCCGTAGAAGAGCTCAAGCTCCGCAGCGGCCTGTTCGGCGCGGAGCCCTGGAGCGAGGGCTCCCGCCAGGCGGTGGAGAGCATGTTGCGCCTCTCTGCGCACGACATCTATGGTCTCACCGAGATCATCGGCCCCGGCGTCGCCGGGGAGTGCGAGGCCAAGAACGGCTTGCACGTCTTCGACGACCACTTCTATCCCGAAATCATTGACCCCGACACCGGTCAGGTCTTGCCGGAGGGCCAGCGCGGCGAGCTGGTGTTTACCTCGCTCACCAAGCGGGCCTTCCCTCTCTTGCGCTTCCGGACGCGGGACATCTCCGCCCTGCACTATGAGCCCTGCTCTTGTGGGCGGACGCACGCCCGTATGGACCGCATTACCGGTCGCACCGATGACATGCTCATCATCCGCGGGGTCAACGTCTTCCCTTCGCAGATCGAGGAGGTCCTCACGGCCGTGGAAGGCGTCATGCCCCATTACCAGTTGGTCGTGACCCGCGAGGGCCGCATGGATCAGCTCGAGGTGCGGGTAGAGGTGTCGGCGGACATTTTCTCCGACACGGTTCGCGGGCTGGAGCAGGTACAGGCCCAGATCGAGGAGGAGCTGCACAAGGTCCTGGGGCTGCACGCCAAGGTATCACTGGTGGAGCCCAAGAGCATTGAGCGCAGCATCGGCAAGGCCAAACGGATAATTGATCAGAGGGAGGCGGGTTAGATGGCTGTGCAAAACAAACTGACCAAACAGGTTTCCGTATTTCTGGAGAACAAGTCCGGGCGACTGCTGGATGTCTGCCAGACAATCGGGCAGGCGCGGATCAACATCCGGGCGCTGTGCATCGCCGACACCTCGGACTTCGGCATCCTGCGCCTGATCGTGGACGAACCGGACCGGGCACTGGCGACCCTGCAACAACAGGGCTTCTCCGTCGGCGAGACCTCCGTGCTGGCCGTCCAGGTGCCGGACCAGCCCGGGGGACTTAGCGGAGTGCTGGAGAACCTGCGCCAGCACGAGATCAATGTGGAGTACATGTATGCCTTCGTGACCCCGGTGGAGGGGCGGGCCGTAGTGGTCTTCCGGGTCGGCGACGACCAACTCGAGCCGGTCGTGGAGGCGCTTGACGCCGCCGGAGTGGTGGTCATGCCGGCGCAGGACGTCTACAAGATCTAAAGTAGGGCCCGGAAGGGCCGGAACCCGGCTCGACCTGTTCCGGATCACGGGCGACACACAGGTGGCAACGGGTCTCGGACCCAGCTACAGCTTCTGCCACACATCGGAGGGAAGGCGATGTCCAAGACCTTAGGCGCCGGAGTCATCGGCATGGGCTGGGCGGCCGGCGAGCATTTCAAGGCCTACCAGAACAATCCTCACACCGAAGTACGGGGGGTGGTGAGCCGCACCCGCGAGGGGGCGGAGCGCAAGCTCGAGGAGCTGGCCGCGTCAGGCATTAGCGTCTCCGGCGTGCGCGTCTATGACAGCTACCTCGACCTGATCACCGCCTCGGATATTGACGTCATCTCCCTCACCTCACTTCCCGGCTGCCATGTCGAGCAGGCGGTGGCGATTGCCCATGCCGGCAAGCACCTGTGCCTGGAGAAGCCGGTCGCGCTGAACATCGGTGACCTGCGTTATGTGCAGACCGAACTCGCCGGCAGTGGCATCAAGGTGGCGGTGTGCCTGGAGTGTCACTATAATCCCCAGGTGCGGGTCATCAAGTCGGTGCTCGACCAGGGGCTAATCGGCGAGGTGTATTACCTGGAAGGTGACTACTACCACGGCATCGGGCCGTGGTACAAGCAGTGGGAGTGGAATGTGACCTGCGAACAGGGGGGCAGCAGTCTGCTCTCGGCGGGCCTGCACGCGCTGGACCTGGTGATGTGGTTTGCCGGTTCAGAGGTCACCGAGGTGGCCTCCTTCGGCTGCACCGGGCCGAACAACGTGCTCGAATACCGCTATGACCCCAACTCCGTGACCATACTCAAGTTCGCCAACGGCGCGGTGGGCAAGTGCGCCTCCAGCCTGGAGTACCGGGGGCCCTACTATTTCCCCTTCGAGATCCACGGCGAGGCCGGCGCCATCCGTGACAACCGTGTGTTCTCGCTGAAGATTGACGGGCAGCAGGACTTCGCGCCCATCCCCACCATCATGCTGGACAGCGGCGACGTCACCCACCACCCCTACCAGGATGAGATTGACGAGCTGGTGGACTGTATCCTGGAGGACCGCGAGCACCCACTCAACCTGGACTACGCCGCGCGGGTGCACGAAGTGATCTTCGCCGCCGACCTGGCCGCAGCGGAAAGCCGAGTCGTGAAGATGGAGGAGATTACCCAGTAGGGGAGCTTCTGGTAGGGGCGGCAATCGCGGGCATGCCCGCGATTGCCGCCCCTACATTTCGAGGAATTACGGAACCACGACCCCCTTCAGGAAGTCCGGGGGCTTGTTCTCGACCGTCTCAAAGGCCTCCTGGATGTTGTCCAGGGGGAAGCGGTGGGTGATAATCTTCTCCGAACGGAAGACCCGCCGGTTGAGCAGCAGAATCGCCCGCCGCAGATCGTCCTTGGTGTCCGCCGACCAGCCGGGATGCGTGGCGCGAATCGTGTGCCCGGCTGCGATCATCGGCCGCCAGTCAAAGGCCGGTCCCGTCTCCTCATGCGCGCTCATCAGCGACAGCCGCCCGCGCAGCCGCCGCAGGTAGCTCATGGCCTGGGGGATTACGGCGGGCACACCTGTGCCCTCAATCACGAAGTCCGCCATGTGTCCACCTGTGATCTCGGCGATACGTGCGCCTGCGTCCTCCTTCTGGGGATTGAAGGCGTAGTGAGCGCCGAAGGCCTTCGCCAGCTCCAGCTTCCAGTCCGCGACATCCACAGCGATAATCCCCGCCAGGGTGTTTCCCGCCAGCGCCTGAATGGCCCACAACCCCATCGGCCCGCAGCCGACGACCGCCGCGTAGTCTCCGATCTGCGGCTCGCTGCCATTGACTACGTTACAGATGCACGCCAGGGGCTCGCCCAGGGCCTCCTCCAGCGGCACTTCATCAGCAATCTTGAAGCAGGTGGCCTGGTCGTAGAGCGCGTACTCCGCATGTCCGGGACCGCCGTAACCGGTGACGCGGTCCCCTATCTCAAAGCCCGTGACGCCCTCGCCGAGTGCGGCCACGACCCCTGCGGCCTCATGGCCGATAGACTGTGGGCATGTGCCGAGCAGACCGTGCCAATGGTTCATCTCCCAGTTGCACAGGCCACACACGGCCACCTTGACCAGCACCTGGCCGGGACCGGGTTCGACCTCTACCTCGTGAATCTCGAATCTACGCGGCTCTACCAGGATAGCGCGCCTGGATTTCATGGATAGGACCTCCTGACAAAATGAACCGGTGCTTCACCTCTCACCAGAGCACGGAGCTGAGTGATACAAACACGCTCACTGTCTCTGAGCTATACGACACGAAAAGCACATCGGCACCTCGAGTACGATTAACGATACGGGGCGGAACCCAACTAGCTCCGCCCCGTCTTCGATCTGCTGGCGCCTCTAGTCTACTGTCCAGGTCACGGTCGCTTTCTGGCCACCGGCCAGGTCGGTGATCTCTGCGGTGTAGGTCCCCGGCAGGGCATTGAGCTCCACCGGCACCTCCAGACTCCACTTCCCCTCTACCGTCGCCGCATACCGCGAGTAGTCGCAGGCCTCCCCCTCGGGCCCAGTGATGGTCACCCGGAGGGGAATCACCCCCGGCACGGGCTTGCCGCTCTGGCCAAGCAGCTCCGCGCTCAGGCGCTGTCTGGTACCCTTCGCCGGACGCGCCGCACCCGCGGTCACGTTCAACTTGCCGATCCTCTCCGGCAGGAGCACCAGCACCTGCCCGCCCGCTGGCGGCAGGTCCAGGGTCGCTGTCAGTCGCCCTTCCTTCTCCGCTAGCGGGAGCTGTGCCGTTTGTGGCAGGGCGTAGGCCACCCGGCCCAGCGCCGGGTCCAGACGCACCTCCACGGTCTGCGCCACCCCATCCTCCAGAACGCGTCCGAAGTGCCCGTAGTGCCGGCCCGGCACCCGCAGATCATTGACCGCCACGACGTAGTTCGCCTCGCCGGCTCGCAGCGTGTTGAAGTAGACGTGCCGTGAGGTGGTGCTCGCCTCCGGCGCCAGCACGGCCAGGATGGCTGCCGTGGCCTGAGCCGTGGGGCCACTGCTGGCCAGAAACTCGCTGCTGGCCTGCTCCATGGCTTCCATGAAGGCCGGGCTGTCCGGCTTGACTCCCTGGGTCAGAAGCTCCTGCTCCCGCTTGGCCAAGGCTGCTGCATCCTCCTCGACGCCCGTCCACTTGAACTGCTGGACTCCCGGCAGGTCCACCTTCCAGTAGTCGTCGGCGAGCACCTTGCCCCCGCGGGCCAGGAAGGCCTTGAGCTGCTGCGCCGCCGGCTCGGTGATGACCGGGTTCTCCGGGCAGACCACGACCTTGTAGGTCTCCAACAGCCGCGGGTTGTCCTCGAAGTCCTGGTCGTAGATCACGTCAAAGGGCAGGCCCAGGTTGCCGACGAGGCTATTCAGCGGCCCGCCGCCCGGCCAGCGGATGTTGTTGAACATCTGCCCGGCAAAGGACCGGTACACCGCGAGCTGCCGGGGCCGGTTCTCCCAGCGCGGCAGCAAGGCTCCCAGCGGGGCCAGGTCCTCGTGGTGCAGACGCGTGATCTCTTCTTTCAGTTCCGGAATCCACAAGAACACGCTGGAGCTCTCACTGGTGGCCGTGATCTTCTCCTTGGCCTGGTCCCAGCTGGGCTTGGCCCCCAGCAGCTCGTCAAGATCTTCCTGCGTCTGCATGCCCTTGGGATGATAGGCGTCCGACTTATTAACCAGGGCGCTCCACAGGTTCCAGTAGGTCATGGCCACAATGGGGCGCGACATGCAGTGCCAGACCGTCTCCCGCCACATGTGCGGTGTGGGCATACCACCATAGGGCGCCGCCATCCCCGGCTTGAACAGGAACTGGGGCATGCCGGTGTAGCGCTGGCGGGTGCCCCGCGTGGCCGCGGCCAGCGCCTCCCCGGTCCAAATCCCTGATAGCGGGGAGGGATAGTAATACCACTCTTCCAGGATGTCCTGGTCCTTGAAGACCCGTACCGCCGGGCGGCGCAGCGCCGGCTCCCAGATGCACTGCACCCACGGCGCTTGGGCGCGCACCTTCCGCGCAATCATGTCGTTGAGGAAGACCTCATTGCCCGCCTCCCCGCTCTGCCACCAGCGGGAGTAGGCATAGAAGGGGTCCTTGAGCGGGACGATCCCGTTCTCCGGGGGTGGATAGTTGCCCACCCCGTGGATCAGCCGCCCGTAGGGGTGCGCGACGTGGTCGTTCTTGGTAATCTTGGGCCCCTGCCAGCGAGTGAGATCCAGCCCAAAGCGCTCCTTGACCTGGGCAATGGTCGCGGGTCGGAAGTCAGGCGCCCAGATCCATTGATGCTCGCTGTTCTCGATCAGGTAGCGCAGATCGGGCAACCGCTCCGCCCGCGCGGTGAAGACCTCGGCCTTCGCCTCCGCGTCCGCCCTGGGCCCGGGACTGGCCTGGTCTGCCTGCTGGAGGTTGCCGCCGGCGTCCAGGAAGCGATCGGCATCGTCCGTGGCCTCCCCTACCATATGGAGGCGGTACTGGACATACATTCCGTTGCGGACACACTCCTCCACCTCGTGGAAGGCCGGACCCGTGGGCCCCCCGGCCAGGCCGCCGGCGGTCACGCCCGCGTCGTAGAAGTGCCGGTCAATTCCGCCCCAGTTGATGACCTGCACATTCTCCAGAGGCATGCGCGCGGGCACTACCTCCACGTCACGACTGATCTCCCGGCGCTGGTCGCCGGACTGCACAGCGACCTTCATAGTGTAATTTCCCGGCCGGATGAGATACGGCTGCCAGGGGATGGCGACCTCCGCCGCCCGGCCAGCAGGCACCTCGGGCAGGGAGACCGTCTCGTCAAACACGCCGTCCAGACCGTAGGTAATCCGTGCGCCGGAGAGGGCTTCAGCATGGCGGTTGGCGACCCGCAGGTGCCACTCGCGCTCCCAGGGATCGCGGGCAAAGACCCCCACTGGCTCCTGGTCGGCGACCGTGAGACGGTAGTCCAGACCCTCGCTGAGCGGCCGGTCGCGATTGACGAGCTGGGTGATCTGCTCCGCGGTCAGCGCCCGGTCCCAGGCGGCGAACTCATCCAGCACCGCATCGGCGCGAAACGAGGGCCACCCCGAGACGCCGCCGACGTCCAGACCGCCCAGCTTCTCCCGCTCCGGCGCGTTAGGCACGGTGATGACCGGCTGACCGTCCAGATACACGATGAGCGTGGGCCCTTCCCAGGTCACAGCAAAATGGTGCCAGGTGTCAGTGGCCAGTGGCTCGGGCAAGGTGACAGCGCCCCCACGAGGCTGCTTCTCCCCCGGCAACGCGGATCCCAGTTGCACGGAGAGCGTCTTCTGGTTCTTCAGATCCAGGCGCAGCTCCGGATACCAGCCATTGCCGTAGCCGACGGCCAGGAGTGAGCGCGTGCCCATATTGCCTTGCAGGTTGGCCCACAGGGCCAAGGTCGCGGCCGCGGCGTTGGGGGGAGGCAGGGCGACAATCTCCCCCGCCCGGCCAGTCTTAGCGGGCATCCAGGTGGAGACTCCCCCACGCCCTCCGTACCCCGCGCCGATCTCCAGCATCAGCGCTTGGACCAGGAGCTTGCCCGGCTGGCCAATCGTGACCTTGAAGGTCAGGGGCGGGCTGGCCTCGCCCACCGTGTGCCCGGGCACGGGCTTCTCCGCCAGCGGGAAGGGAACCCAGGCGCGCTGCCAGTCGCCGGTCAGCGTGACTTGCGCGCTGCCAGCGGGTTTATCCAGTCCCTCCTTCAACGCCTCGAGGGTCAGGACTGTCTCCGGCTCACCCTTGACGTATAGAGAGAAGGTCGCCCGGTTAGTGAGCGGCACGTTCACCGGTTGGGTGGTGAAGCCCGCCCCCACCTCCGCCGCGTCCACCAGCATGGCCGGACGGCCCTGGGTCCCCTGGGCCGGGGTCAGGCCCACATCGCCGAGACCTTTGAAGTTCTCAGGGCTGGCCTGCGCATCTGCGATCCCCGGGGGGAACTGATTGACGCCTGCCCACTGCCCGGAGTACTCGATCAGCACCCCTTCGCCGAACTTGGCGGGCAGATATCTCGGCGCCTGCGCAGGCACTGGTGTCAGGTCAGGCAGATAAGCCGGCGACCATCGGCTGAAACCGGCCTCCACCTCGTGGCCTTGGGCATCGAAGGAAAATAGATGCCGGTCGAAGGACAAGTAGGCCTGCAACCCGCGCCCCAGCTCGCCCAGCGGAGCGGTAACCGCCCCGGCCTTCTGCGGCGCGGGCAGAGGCTGCATCTTCACTGCCACCTCAGCCGCCCCCACCATCTGCGCCAAGAAAGCCACTAACGTCAAGACCCCAATGCCCGTCCGAGAAGCTCCAGTGCGCATGATAGACACACCTCCCGTGTGATTTCCGTGGTATGTCAGTATTCCTCGCTCCGGCTCAATCCAGCTCCATCATCCGAAGGACTTCTTCACCCTCCGACTGGTGAGGCACGTAGACGTTCAGTAGCATCTGTTTGCTCTGCACCCCAAACTCCTTCTTCAGGGTAGACAGTTCATCCTTCCCGACCCCTATCAGCAGGAGTTTCTTCCCCGCGTCGAGCACCTGGTGGAACAGGGGCCACCAGCGGGGATGAGCGCATGGTTCGATATTTGCCCCCGGGGTCCATTGGATCATGTCCAACTGGGGAATGGAGAGCAACGTTTCCAGATGCGGGATGGCCCCCGGTCCGTCCCAGTGGTACATGCAATACGAGACCCGCTCCGTCATCTCTTCCAGTACGGGGATCATGAAATCCCGGAACATCCCCGGCGAGATCATGGCTGACACATCACACTGGAATTTGGCCATGCGTCCCGGCGCCCAGGCCCAGAAGACACTGCCCCCCACCTCATCGCGGATCAGGTCGTAGAGGATATCATAGTAGTGGAAGTACCGGTCAGTGATCTGTCGCAGGCAGGCCTGGACCCATTCCGGTCTTTCCACCAAATCGCACAGCAGCTGCTCCGTGCCGCGCATCGCCGCCAGCGTATCCAGACCCTCGATCAGGTCGGGGAACTGTATGAGCACCTTGCCCCGTGCCTGCTCAAGGGTCTGCTCAATCGCCTCCAGGGTGAAGCGCCAGTAGAAGTTCTCCGGATCGTGGCAAAACTCCGGCGGAAGTGGTTCGTTGAGGAACGGCTCACACCAGACAGTGCCGGGGGATTCAACGCCCTGGCAGCCCAGGTATAAGGCCAGACAGTTTGGCGCCAGATCACCAGGATTGACACAGGGGGCCACCTCTCCGAAGCAGGCGGTCGCGGAGGCGTTCCGCAGTCGGACGTAGACATGGTACGCCAGGTCGCCAGTGGAGTAATCGGTGACCCAGCTCTCCGGCTTGGGCAGCGGGGATAGGATCTCCCAAGGCGGGTCCTGCGGAGCATAGACCTGCATAGCCGCACGGCCCAGGTCGCCGCCCCTCCACCAGTGGTTGGCCCGAGCCCGGGCCTCCTCCCAGTCAGGATGGTAGAGCAGATTGCTCAAGACTTCCGCTCCTCAAGCCTAGGTGTGAATATCTGAGTTGTTCGCTTCGCTTCCGGCCAGGTCCTCCCCGCGCAGCGAAGCGCCTGGCACACTCGGATCAGCGGACAGTGCTAGCGGATCTGCGCCTCAGAGCTGGTTCTCGGGGAGCACGGCCTCCAACGCGGCGATCAGAGGCGGCAGGTCCTCGGTGACGGTCCGCCAGATGACTGTGGGTTCGACGTCGAAGTAGGCATGAATCAGGCGGTTGCGCATGCCGGTCATCTGTTCCCGGGGCAGGTCGGGCCTCTGGGCACGGGTAGGCTGAGTGACCTGGCTGGCGGCCCCCCCAATGATCTCCAGACAGTGAACACATGTATGCCACAAGGGTCGGTCGGTGAGCAGATCTCCGACCTCGCGCCCCTCCGCCGAGTCTACGGCCTCTCGGGCCGAATCCAGCATGTGTTGAAGTCGGACGCGGTCCTTCTCAGGCAGCATACTGCACCTCGGCGGCGGCCACAACTTCGTCCCGGAAGTAGCGGCTCAAGTCTCCGGCGGTTCTCAGGTCAGCCTTCCGGCCCAGTATGTCACTGAGCTCCGACTCCATGGTCACGAGGCGGAACAGCCCCGGCACCTGCTCGGGGGCGAACTCGACCAGCACGTCCACATCACTGTCGGGCCCGAAGTCCTCACGCAGCACGGAGCCGAAGAACGCCAGCCGTCTGATGTGATGTTTGCGGCAGAACTCGGCGATCTTGTCACGGTCTACCTCGATCTGCAGGGGCATCCTCAACACCTCCGGCCGATGGTCAGTCTCGCTTCAACACGGCCATGAAGGCCTCCTGGGGGACCTCCACCCGGCCAATCTGCTTCATCCGCTTCTTGCCTTCCTTCTGCTTTTCCAGGAGCTTGCGTTTGCGGGTGACATCCCCGCCATAGCATTTCTCCAGCACGTCCTTGCGCAGTGGCGCGATCTTCTCCGAGGCCACGATCCGCCTCCCGATCCCCGCCTGCAGGCGCACTTCAAAAAGCTGCTTGGGAATCTCTCGCCGCAGCTTCTGCAGCACCACCCGGCCCCGACGCTCCGCCAGCGACCGGTGGCTGATGAAGGATAAGGCATCCACCACTTCCAGGTTGATGAACACGTCCACCTTCACCAGGTCCGCCTCCTGGTAGCCTGCGGGCTCGTAATCCAGCACCGCATAACCCCGGCTCACGGACTTGAGGTCATCGAAGAAGTCCACAATCACCTCGGCCAGGGGCAAACGGTAGTACAACCGGGCCCGCTCGCCGTCCAGGTACTCGGTCTCTATGAATTGTCCCCGCCGCTGCTCGGCCAGCTCCATGCACGGCCCCACGAAGCGATGGGGCACGGTGATCTCTGCAGCGATGATCGGCTCCTCAATCCTCTCCACCACCTGCGCCTCCGGGAACTTCGCAGGGTTCTCGACCACCAGCACTTGCCCGTCAGTCAGCGTCAGGCGATAGCGCACCGAGGGCGCAGTGGTGACCAGGTCCAGGTCGT
>LSQX01095591.1_pt1 | contig 45533 bp, 46 predicted proteins | sample 654561 | NCBI WGS metagenome assembly LSQX01 (sample SAMN04489861, study PRJNA283612) | anaerobic digester metagenome | isolation source: 4 biogas reactors fed with cattle manure at either 37C or 55C with and... | place: Denmark: Kongens Lyngby | collected 2014 | reverse complement strand
CAGTTGGTAATAGCTATAATAATACATGACTTATCACTGTTAGGTCATAAGAGACTAAAAGCTCTCTTTATTTATGTTTTTCCAGCCAACGAATAGGAGCAAACTGAAACATAACAGAAGTAGATAATGGATAAATGTGATTTACCTATAGGGTGTACATCCTTGAAAGAACAACTCTATTCCTGTATAATGTACCTACAGAATTATTCGAATACAAACATGATTATAACTCTTACATCTTGTTTGTATTGGTTAGGATACTATCAATAGCAATGAGCCGGTTGGATTTCTCGAAAATCAGTTTTTTTGTCAATCCAATGGACAATGCTCTATAGATTTTCTATGACGAATTAGGGGGTAATTATATGGCAGGGCATTCGAAATGGGCCAATATTAAGAATAAGAAAGGGAAAACGGATGCTGAAAGAGGCAAGATCTTTACCAAGATAGGCAGACAGATAGCAGTTGCGGTTAAAGAAGGGGGAAGCGACCCTGAGACCAATGCCAGATTAAGGGACGCAATTGCATCCGCTAGAGCAGCGAATATGCCAAACGATAATATCAACAGAAGCATTAAAAGAGCTTCGGGAGAACTGGGAAATGTAATCTATGAAGAGGTTACATACGAGGGTTATGGACCCAACGGGGTAGCAATTATCGTACAGGCATTGACAGATAATCGAAATAGGACCGCCGGTGAGATGAGATATATCTTTGACCGGGGTGGTGGCAGCCTGGGGGCTACAGGTTGTGTAGCCTGGATGTTTGATAGAAAGGGGCTTATAGTTATAGAGGATACAGAAGAGATGGATGAAGACGATTTGATGATGGCTGCCCTTGAAGCCGGAGCAGAGGACGTTGAGCTTGAAGATGGAGTTTTTGAAATCTTAACGGATCCCTCCGATTTTACCGTGGTCAGAGAGAGTTTGGAAGAAAGTGGTTATGCCATAGCGTCTTCCGAAGTGATTATGATCCCGCAGAATTATGTAGAGCTGGTAGGAGATGAATACGACCAGGCTCTGGCAGTATTCGAAAAATTGGAAGATCATGACGATGTACAGAGTGTTTACCACAATCTACAATTACATGACTAAGATAGCGAAGCGTAGAAACAATAGGTGCATCGTTCTGTCTTTGTCGGCCTGTGTCATTGAATGCAATCCGGTATCAGGGATGTAGCTAGAGACAGGTATAATATAGTACAAAATGGAAACACTATAACAAAAATTAGTCCGGAGTGGTTATAGTGTTTTATAAAGGCAGAAAAAAGGGTTATGTGATTTTAATATTTGTTTTAGCAACCTTGATGGTTGGAGGCTATTTTCTAGGAACATTGATTGGAAATCAGGTTCTGGGTTATAATGTTGGAAAGCAGGATGAAGAGCCTGGATACCAAGTTATTCGTACAGTGAACCGGGATAACTTAGATAAGCCTGACTATCAAGTGCCGACAATAGAGGTCATTACTAGGGATACAAAGTTGGTGTTTGAAAAGGTTTATATAGGTTGTGGTCACAAACGGGTAGAAGAGAGAAGAGCGAGAGAAAATGAGATAGGCCTGAGCATACAAAGTATCGCACTAAGGTTTCCTGAATGGAGTATAGCCGATTATACGACTGAAAGGATTGTTTTTACAAAAGAAGTAAATGACTTCTGTCCGGGACACTTTCTATTAAAGGATAGGGATGGGGTAGTGGTCATATATATGCCCTCCGAAGAAGGGGATGAATATAAGGGCGTTGAAGAAACTCAGATATCTACTGATTCTCTCCCCCCGGATCTACAAAGTGAAATCCGGAAAGGCTTAATTTTGGATACCTTGGAGGATGTCGAACACTTTATGGAAAATCTGGAAAGTTGATTTTTCTTTACTATCTTACCCCCTTAGCCACTTTAGTAAGGGGGTTTTCTATTGCCATTTATGAGGGAAAAGGGTAGAATACTATCAACGACATAATAGGGGTGAAGGTAAGGTGACTGAACTTAGAGGGAAAATTACAGATGCAAAAACTATCGTAGTAAAGGTTGGTACATCTACCATTACCCATGCAAACGGGAGCATGGATTACCATCATATGGAAAAAATGGCGAGAGTATTAGCTGATCTACGCTGTGACGGAAGAAATATCGTATTGGTCACATCGGGTGCCATTGGGGTTGGACGTTTTCGCATGGGCATGTCTGAAAAACCAAATTCACTACCACAAAAGCAAGCCTTGGCAGCTATTGGCCAGGTTAGCTTAATGCATATTTATTCGAAATTCTTTAGTGAATACGATCAGATTACGGCTCAAGTACTAATAACCCGGGATGTTGTGGACGATACCCTTAAAAAGAAAAATACTTACAACACATTTTGTACACTCTTGGATTACGGGGCTATACCAATCGTCAATGAAAATGATACTGTGGCCACTGAAGAGATAGAACCCTATTTCGGGGATAATGATACCCTATCGGCTGTTGTTGCTGAACTGATAGATGCTGATCTATTGATCCTGTTGTCAGATATTGAGGGTTTGTACGACAAGAACCCAAAGTATCACCAGGATGCTCATCTAATCCCCGTGGTTTATGATGTATATAACCAAGAGATTGATGGGATAGGGGATACCGATAATGATCTTGGCACAGGTGGAATGAAGACAAAGATAGAGGCAGCAAAGATTTGTTATAGGGCAGGCATCCCGATGGTAATAACCAATGGAGATGACCCAGACCATATATATGAGATATTGGAAGGCAGGGATGTAGGTACCCTCTTCGTTCCCTGCATGGATCATGTCCATGTTTAATTGACAGTCCAGAAAGAAAAGGGGCGAATAACAAATGGAATTACTAAAAAAGGCTGGTTTAGCCAAGGAAGCCAGTAAAAAATTGGGAATACTTTCATCAGTTCAAAAGGATAAAGCCTTGGAAATGATGGCCAAAGCCCTGGAGGATAATATACCCAACTTAATAGCTGAGAACAAACTGGATGTTAACACGGCCATAAAAAACGGCCGCCATAAGGCCTTGATAGACCGTTTAGTCTTAAATGAAGAAAGAATTAAAGGGATGGCTGAGGGATTAAGGGTTATTAAGGATCTATCTGATCCGGTTGGCGAGGTTATTACACAATGGAAAAGGCCCAACGGTATGATGATAGGGCAACAAAGAGTCCCTCTGGGAGTAGTCGCCATAATATATGAATCCAGACCCAATGTTACTGCAGATGCTATTGGTTTATGTATAAAGACGGGCAATGCAGTTGTCTTAAGGGGGAGTTCCGAGGCCATAAATTCAAATAGGGCCATTGTAAGGGTAATGACCAGGGCAGCATATGAGGCAGGAATCCCAGAAGGCGCTATTGGGCTCATTGAGGACACTCGCAGGGAAAGCGTAGGAGAATTGGTGAGATTAAACGGATTAATAGACGTGGTTGTCCCCAGGGGTGGCGCGGGACTTATTAAAGCTGTAACCGAAGGTGCTACTGTTCCCGTAATTCAAACTGGAGTAGGGAATTGTCATGTCTATATAGATGGTGAATGTGATCTTGATATGGCCATTGAGATTACAGTTAACGCTAAAGTCCAAAGGCCGGGAGTGTGTAACGCTGCAGAGACCCTGTTAATCCATGAAGACGTGGCGGGAGTTGTTTTGCCTGGACTCGTTAAGAAGCTTATGGAAAATGGTGTTGAGATACGTGGATGTCAACGGTCTATGGATATTGTACCTGCAATTTCACCTGCCAGCATAGAGGATTGGGATACTGAATACCTGGACTATATTCTAGCTGTCAAAGTGGTGGACAGCGTTGATGATGCCATAGACCATATAAACAAACATGGGAGTGGTCACTCTGAGGCTATTATTACCTCCAATTATTTTAATTCAGAAAAATTCCTGCAACATGTTGATGCTGCTGCGGTATATGTTAACGTTTCCACCAGATTTACCGATGGTTTTGAATTCGGGTTTGGTGCGGAATTAGGGATTAGCACACAAAAGCTACATGCTCGGGGTCCGATGGGCCTCAAGGAACTTACAACAACCAAATATATAATAAGAGGAAATGGTCAGGTAAGAGGGTGATTATGTACCCTTACTGTTAGACTTACACCCGGATAATAGTTATGTGGAAATGAAAAAAGAAATTGGGATGTGGAAAATAAATGGTGATTCTAGGGATCGACCCTGGCATGGCAATCGTGGGCTATGGAGTTATAGAAAATTGCAATCATAAATTGAAGGCTATAGATTATGGGGTAATCACTACCCCTTCCACTATGGAGACACCTAAGAGATTGGTGTCCATATACGACGGGATTCATGATCTTATAAACCGCTATCAGCCAGCTGAAGTAGCAGTAGAAGAATTGTTTTTCAATAAAAACGTAAAGACAGCCTTAACGGTGGGTCATGCCAGAGGAGTGGCGGTACTGGCAGCGGCAAAGACTGGATTGGATCTCTATGAATATACGCCCCTCCAGGTTAAGCAATCCGTAGTTGGCTATGGAAGGGCGGAAAAATCGCAAGTACAGCAGATGGTAAAGCTATTATTAAAACTCAAGGATATTCCGAAACCAGACGATGCGGCAGATGCCCTTGCCGTAGCCATATGTCACAGCCATTTCGCCAATATGGGCAGGAAGTTTGGTGGCAGGGCATTCTTCTGAGATGCTTTAACCAGAGCTATTAATGATAGATGAGTATTATTAGGTCCTGGTTTGGTAAGATCTATCTGGAAATGGACTGGTTATTACATGAGATACCTATGAAAGGAGCTCCGAATGTTTGCTTATATAAAGGGAACTCTAGAAGAAGTACACCCCCAGAAGGTAGTTTTAGAGGTTGATGGTATCGGGTATGAGATAATGGTTCCCGAATCCATCTTACCTAAGCTCCCTGAAACAGGAAGCCAAATAAAACTGTATACATATTTCAACGTTCGGGAGGATATACAGGAACTATACGGTTTTTATAACAGAGAAGAAAAGTCTATCTTTGAACAGCTTATTACGGTATCGGGAATTGGACCTAAAGTATCCATGGCTATTCTATCGGTTCTGACTCCGGCACAGCTGGCTTTGGCTATTGTCACTGATGATGTAAAAACTTTATGTACTGCACCCGGCGTTGGGAAGAAGACAGCCCAGAGAATGGTGTTGGAGCTTAAGGAAAAAATTAATCATGAGGAATTGATTGGACAGGGAGACCCAGATTCCGGTGATTCTACCATGGGCAGACAAAATGAAGTGGTTGAGGCCCTTGTAGCCCTGGGCTATCAGCCCCAGGAGGCCAGACAAGCATTCAATGCCATCGAAAACAAAGAACAGGATGTCTCCACAATGATCCGATTATCCCTAAAGATGTTGGATAGGCGTTAAGCAGGATCAATATCTGTTAGGATGGAAGTACGAGGGGGAGATGAGTCATCTATGAATGAAGAAGACCGTATAATTACGCCTACCATGGTGGAAACGGATAGGGAGATTGAACAAAGCTTAAGGCCGAGAACCATGGACGAATATGTCGGCCAGGAGAAGCTAAAGGAAAAACTGGAAATTTTCATTGAGGCTGCGAAACAACGGTTCGAAGCTTTAGACCACGTTTTGCTATATGGACCTCCGGGCTTGGGAAAGACAACCTTGGCTGGCATAATTGCCAACGAGTTGGGAACCGGTATAAGAATTACCTCAGGACCTACTATTGAAAAACCTGGGGATTTAGCCGCCATCTTAACGAATTTAGACGAGATGGACGTTCTATTCATTGACGAGATCCATCGCCTAAACAGGACAGTAGAGGAGATTCTATATCCGGCAATGGAGGATTATGCCTTGGATATTATTATAGGTAAGGGGCCCAGTGCCAGATCCATAAGGCTTGATTTGCCTAAGTTTACTCTTATAGGCGCTACGACCCGGGCGGGCATGCTAACCTCACCTTTAAGGGACAGGTTTGGAATTATAAACCGGATGGAACTATATAATCATGATGAACTAAAACTCATTGTAACCAGGTCTGCAGGTATACTGGGTATAGCCATTGAAGAAGATGGGGCCGTAGAAATAGCCAAGCGTTCCAGGGGGACTCCAAGGGTGGCCAATCGCCTGTTAAAACGTGTCAGAGACTATGCACAGATCAAGGCCGATGGTATAATCACCTACGAAGTAGCATGTGAGGCATTGGATCTGTTTGAGGTGGACTCTATTGGCTTGGACGAAGTAGACCGTAAGATCCTGCTTACCATAATAGAGAAGTTTGCCGGGGGACCTGTGGGTTTGGATACATTGGCTGCCTCTACAGGGGAAGAAACCATTACCATAGAGGATGTCTATGAACCCTATTTGCTGCAACTAGGCTTTATAGCCCGAACCCCAAGGGGTAGGATCATTACCCCCTTAGGATATAAGCATATGGGTATACCCTATGAGGAGCAGACGACGCTACTGTAACACATTATTACTGCAATATTATTACTGGTTTAAAGGAGTAGGAACTTGAAAGTATCGGACTTTAATTATTATCTTCCAGAGGAATTGATCGCCCAGCATCCCATATCCATAAGGGATCATTCCAGGCTGTTGGTTTATCATAGGCGGGATAAGAAGATAGAGGATCGGCTGTTTACTCATATTAAGGAGTATCTAAAACCTGGGGACTGTTTGGTAATAAATGACACACGAGTTATACCAGCCAGATTGTATGGTGTGCGCGAGGAGACAGGTAGCAGGCTTGAGATTTTATTGTTGGAAAGGAAGGACAATGATCGATGGCAGGCCTTGGTCAAACCTGGTAGAAAGGCTAAAATTGGTTCGAATCTATCCTTTGGGGACGGTCTATTGAGGGCTAGGGTCATAGATATTCTGGAGGAAGGATCCCGAATTCTAGAATTTCAATATCAGGGAATATTTGAAGAGTTGTTGGATGAAATAGGGGTTATGCCCTTGCCACCCTATATTCATGAAAGGCTTGATGACAGGGAAAGATATCAAACAGTTTATAACAGAATTACCGGATCGTCTGCGGCACCCACTGCAGGTTTGCATTTCACCAATGAACTCTTGGATGAAATCGAGAGAAACGGGGTAAAAATTGCAAAAATAACGCTGCATGTTGGACTAGGGACCTTTAGGCCGGTCAAAGTAGATGATATTAGTCAGCACACAATGCACTTTGAAACCTATTCCGTGTCTGAAGAGTCAGCCAATCTTATCAACCAATGCCGTGGTAAGGGGGGTAAGATCATAGCTGTGGGCACTACCTCTGCCAGGACTTTAGAAACCGTTGCTGATGATAAGGGCATAATACATCATGGGGCAGGCAAGACAGACATTTTCATTTATCCAGGGCATAATTTTAAGGGTATTGATGGCCTTATCACCAACTTTCATCTGCCAAAGTCTACACTTATAATGTTGGTAGCGGCTTTAATTGGCAAAGATGAAGTCCTGGATGTATATAAAAAGGCAGTAGAGGCCAGGTATAGGTTTTTTAGCTTTGGTGATGCTATGCTGATCTTATAGAGCATAAGATATTCGATCTATTAGCATAATAATAGGATTTGGCATTAGGAATTCAAAAAGGAATTATAAGAACATTTATCGGAGGTGGCTTGTATTATTAAATTTGAATTGATAAAGACCTGTCCCAGAACGGGGGCACGCCTGGGAAAACTATATACTCCCCATGGGACAATAGACACCCCGGTGTTCATGCCCGTTGGTACCCAGGCAACTGTAAAGGCAGTAACCCCTAAAATTTTAGACGAATTAGAAGCTGAAATTATACTATCTAACACCTACCATCTATACTTAAGGCCTGGACATAATCTTATAGATGAAGCAGGTGGGCTACACAAGTTCATGAGTTGGAACAAGCCGATCTTAACGGACAGCGGTGGCTTTCAAGTCTTCAGCCTGGCTGATTTAAGGAGAATAAGCGATAGCGGTGTTGAATTTCAATCTCATCTTGACGGCTCCTATCATTTCTTCAGCCCAGAAAAGGTCATGGAGATAGAAAACAAGCTAGGTGCGGACATCATAATGGCTTTTGATATCTGCTCGCCCTATCCCTGTGACTATGAGGAAGCCAAGAAGGACCTGGAGAGGACAATCAAATGGGCTAAAAGGTGCAAGGAAGCCCATCAAAGAAAGGACCAGGCACTTTTCGGTATTATTCAGGGAGGGATGTATGAAGATTTACGAACCAGAAGCGTCGAAGAGATGCTGACTATAGATTTCCCAGGCTATGGCATAGGTGGTCTGAGCGTAGGTGAACCCAAAGAACTTATGTATGAGGTATTAGACATATTAAACCCTGTTATGCCGAAGGACAAACCAAGATATTTAATGGGAGTAGGATCGCCGGATTGCCTAGTGGAGGGGGTTCTAAGGGGCGTAGATATGTTTGACTGTGTCCTACCCACCCGAATAGCTCGGAATGGAACTGCCATGACCAGTCAAGGCAGGCTGGTTGTAAGAAATGCTGCCTACCAAAGTGATTTTTCACCCCTGGATCCAGAATGTGATTGCTATACATGTAAGAACTTTACCAGGGCATACATCCGCCATCTTGTGAAGGCAGGGGAGATACTTTCATCCATTTTGATTACCATACATAATATAAGGTTCTTAATCAACCTTATGAAGAATATGCGTCAGGCCATATTGGAGGACAGACTCCCCGAATTCAGGAATAACTTCTTTGATGGGTATGACAGGACTTAATAAAAATGAATAGGGTAGTATTAAAGATTGGCGTAGGGGGGCTACTTAACGCTCTGGTGATTAGCCTTCATATTTAATTTAAGCTTTACTACATTCAGGATAATATTGTATAATCTATAAATGGACTAGTTACATATCTATGGATATGATGATTAGCGATAATTAAAGATTTTAGAGGAAGGAAGGGATAAGGATGTTACTAACTGCCGGGGCTGGCCAATTAGAAGTTAATCCTTTAATGAGCTTTTTGCCTATTATTTTGCTGGTAGTCGTTTTCTATTTTATGATAATACGCCCGCAAAGGAAAAAGGAAAAGGAAAATAGGGAGATGTTAGCTTCATTGGCCGTTGGCGACAATGTCACCACCATCGGAGGTATCTGTGGTAAAATCACTTCATTGAGAGAGGATATAGTGATCTTAGAGGTAGGTACCGACAAGGTCAAATTGGTATTTGAACGTTGGGCCATTAGAAGTGTGGATAAAATTACTGCTGATTAGAAGAAAGCTCGTTCTATAAAAGGAACGGGCTTTTCCAATTCATCCTGACTGTCTTTTATGATCCTTGTAATGGGAATATATAGAGTGGGGTCAGCATAACTTAAATAAAGAGGGGTATTAAATATCATATCAGAAATACCAACCGCTCACTACAATTATTTAAGGGGATGGATTGCATGAAAAATATGCGTAAGACTCCTAATAAACAAGGGTTCGATCACATAGGAAATGATATTATTGCAATACTTAAGAGCTCGATTATTGCTATTATTATGACCTTAGTCTGTTTTGCAATCTTTGCTATAATAATTAAGGTGGCTGATTTACAAGAAACCATAATTGCACCTGTGGTCCAGGTAATTCGCACATTGAGCATTGCATTTGGTGGTATGCTGGCTGCCAAATCCAGTAAAAAATTGGGATGGCTTAAGGGCGGTATAACAGGGGTTGTCTATGTTCTGTTAGCCTTTATGATAAGTTCAATGTTCGGAGGTTCAATTTTTATGGGGTCGGTTATATTTTCAGATATACTATTAGGAATAATTGCCGGTGCAGTAGGTGGAATTATTGGAGTTAATGTCTAGAGTTCATTAAATTTAGTAAATGCCGCTGTACACAAGATATGCAACTTATTGATGAAGCCTTCAGCCATAGGGTAAGGCCTCCTGTTAACAACACCTGTTAATTATCTGTTCTGTATAATTCAATTTTATCCCATAAGTAAAGAGGCGTAATATTACCTCTTTATTTTTCTTTTGGGAAGTTATAGAAAATCATAGGTTGGTAATACCATAATATACCATTGGAATGAAGGCGCTATTGACGGGAGTCCACTAAAGTAATATAATTGTTTGAGTAGGTATCATTATAGATAATGGGAAGCTTTTATATAGAGAAGATAAGGAACACAAAAATATTCCTTACTTTTAGATAATTGGCAAGGGCTTAAATATCTAAGTATAAACAGATAAATTCTTGCTCCCGGAAAAGTCCCATAATAATTAAATTTGATACGTCAAGGATGATAGTAGGGGGATATTATATGATGAAAAAGCGTGCTTTACATTTGGTTATTATTTTTTCATTAATTTTAGGTGTTCTTCTAGTTTCTTATGTAGCACTAAACGGTTTATCCCTATGGGGACCTTATGAGATTCCTCCAATAGGTCAGCAGATACGACAGGGACTGGACCTAAAGGGCGGTCTATATGTAGTATATGAGGCAGAAATAGAACCAAATGATCCAGATAAGGATGGTAAGATTTCGGGCGCCATAAGGGTTATACGAAATAGGTTGGACAAAGAGGGTCAACACGAAGCCACCATTGCCAGGCAAGGAGATAACAGGATCCAAGTAGAGATCCCTGGAATCAAAAATCCCAGGGAACTTGCTGAAATTTTAGCCAAGCCGGCTGTGTTGGAATTTGAGGGTCCTGAAGGCGATATTATTATAACCGGTAAGGATATAAAATCGGCAAATCCCGCCTATGGAGAAGGTCATACCCCCGTGGTAGATTTTGAGCTGCATTCAGAGGGGGCAAAGAAATTTGCCGATGCCACAACCAAATATCAAGGCCAGATAATTAGAATTCTTTTGGATAAGAACCCTATATCGGAGCCTGTAGTAAAGTCTGCCATTGTAGGCGGCAGGGGTATTATTGATGGCATGCAGGATATCGAAGAGGCAAAGCGTTTGGCTAACCTTATCGAAAGTGGTGCCTTGCCTGTAAACTTAGAGCAGGCAGAGATCCGTACCATTGGTGCTACTCTGGGTGTTAATGCTCTTAATAAAGCCATACAGGCCGGGATTATTGGCGTTGTAGCAGTCCTCATGTTTATGCTTGTTTTTTACAGGCTTCCGGGTTTAGTGGCAGATTTTGCCCTAATAGTGTATATACTGATTATGATGATAGTGATGGTTTCCGCCAAGGTAACCCTTACCCTACCAGGCATAGCAGGTATTATATTGTCCGTGGGCATGGCTGTGGATGCCAATGTTATTATATTTGAGAGGATCAAGGAGGAAATCCGTTCTGGCAAAACATTGAATTCCTCATTGGATTCAGGTTTCTCCAAGGCCTTCAGAGCTATATTGGATTCTAATATAACTACACTAATAGCTGCTTTTGTTCTGCTTTATTTTGGGACAGGCCCCATACAGGGATTCGCCAAGACGCTTATAATTGGTATTATAGCCAGCATGATCACGGCTATTTCTTTTACCCGTTTCACTTTAAAATTGCTGATGGGACTGAACATAAAGAATAAATGGCTATATGGCGCATAAGGGAGGAAGAATTATGAAATTTCGTACCGTAAAATATATTAAGCTTTGGATAGCAATCCCTCTTGTGATAATACTGATTGGTTTCGGGCTAATAGCCGCTAGGGGACTAAACCTAGGGGTGGATTTCATAGGTGGAAGTGTTATCCATGTCAGCATGGATAACAATTATAATGTTAATGATGTTAGAGGTATTCTAAATGATTTGGGAGTTAGCGCTGATATAGTAAGCGCTGGTCAAAATAATCAGGATATTATTATTAGGTTGAGGTATATGGAGGACCAGCAGGGGATTCACGAAGAGATCATAGGAAGCCTACAAGAGAGATATGAGCTAGATGAGGAAAAGTTTAGTATAGACTTTGTGGGTCCTACTATTGGAAAGGAATTAGTTCGTGATGCGGTTAAATCCATTCTGATAGCTAGTGGCTTAATCCTTATCTATATATGGATTAGATTTAAATTAAAGTCCGGTGTTGCCGCTATTATTGCTCTAATACATGATATATTGGTTATGATTGCAGTTACATCTATTGCGGGAATACAGATAAATAGTTCATTTATTGCGGCTATTCTCACTATCCTGGGGTATTCCATAAACGATACCATCGTTGTTTTTGACAGGGTTAGGGAGAATTCCAAACGGCTGGGAAGAAAGATGGATATGCCAGAGATTGTAGATCTGAGCATCAATCAGAGTGTTATCAGGACCCTCAACACCTCCCTGACCACGATATTTTCTGTTGCCGCGCTCTATGTATTAGGAGTTGAATCAATTAAGGATTTTACACTCCCCATTCTGGCAGGCCTGATTGCCGGTTCCTATTCATCACTATTTATAGCAGGGCCCATCTGGGCAGTTTGGGATAAAAGATCCGGTAACCAAAGTACGGCAGCTGCAAAATAGCTTGGATAAAAGCTTCCTGTTGGAAGCTTTTAGTTTTATTATGGGTTTAAGGTGGAATGTATGGCTATACTGGAACTTATACAACCAAATATAGAAGATTTCCATGAAACAATAGATTATCTTCATAGTGCCTTGGGCATATCCAGGGTAACCTCCAGGATACTAGTCAATCGGGGGATTTTTCACGAAAACCATGCAAAAGCATTTTTAAATCCCAATCTGGATCAACTTTTTGATCCTTATAGGCTATACGACATGGATAAGGCAGTCTATAGAATAAAGGAAGCGATAAGTAAAAGAGAAAATATAACCGTTTATGGAGATTATGATGTAGATGGAATCACCAGCTCTACTATCCTATATGACTTCCTCACGAACCTGGGCTGTAAAGTGGATGTTTATATCCCGAATCGACATCAGGAGGGATATGGATTGAATCTGGAGGCCATAGAGGTCATCCATAGCAGGGGTGCAACGTTAGTTATTACTGTTGATTGCGGCATTACTTCAGTTGATGAAGTAAAGTCTGCCAGGAATAAGGGTATGGACGTTATTGTTACAGACCATCATGAATGTGGGCCTATACTCCCTGATGCTATTGCAATATTAAATCCAGCAAGGGATCCAATTCTCCATGGGCAACATCCACTGGCGGGTGTAGGGGTAGTTGGAAAACTGGTTCAGGCCATAGGTGGACAATCATTTCTAAAGAAATACTTGGATCTTATAGCCCTGGGTACGGTTGCTGACGTGGTACCATTGGTAGGAGACAACAGAGTATTTGTAGCTAAGGGACTTGACAAAATAAACCAGGATCCATGTGTAGGAATTGAAGCCCTGATGGAGGTTTCTGGACTTAAGTCTACTGATATAAATACGGGAAGGATTTCCTTTGGTCTGGCTCCCAGGTTAAATGCTGCCGGTAGGATAGATGATCCCTTGGAAGGATTCAGACTCCTTAGCGCAAAGAGGTTATCGGACGCAATTCCAATAGCAAGGCTTTTAGAGGATCAAAACAGGCAAAGACAAGCTATAGAGACACAGACCATACGGGATGCACGAGAGATGATCAAGACCCAGGTTGACTTAAGTCGTGATAAAATAATAGTACTTAGCAAGGAAGGTTGGAACCCCGGAGTCATAGGAATAGCAGCGTCCAAAATTATAGAAGAATACAACAGGCCCTGTTTGCTTATCTCTATTCAGGATGGTATAGGGGTCGGGTCAGCCAGGGGAATTGAAGGATTCAGCATATACGATGCGATTCACTCCTGCTCAAGTCTCCTTATTAAATTTGGCGGTCACCGTCAAGCAGCAGGCCTTTCTTTGGAGGCTGAGAAAATTCCTGATTTACGTAAGGAGCTTTTAAATTATTGCGACAGAACAATCCAAGAATATATGCTGATACCGCGATTCAAATATGATGTAAGAATAAGTCCTGAAGATATTAGTTATGGTCTGATAGATGAGTTGGAGGCTTTAAAACCCTTTGGCGTTGGAAACCCTTCACCCACATTTTACCTGTCTGATGCTGACATGGTGGACTATACTCAAGTGGGCGATCATGGAAAACATCTTAAGGTCAGCATTGGGCTGGGGAAAAGGCTTTGGGATGGTATCGCTTTTGGTATGGGTGAGCGCTCTGAATCCCTGTCAACTTCCAACAAGGTGTCCATTGTTACTGGATTGGAAAAGAATGAGTGGAGAGGCATAACCAAGCTACAGTTAAACATTAGACATATGGGGATGGTGCTCAAAGACAGGGATGATTGGGCGAATTTTCTATCCTTTTTCCACCTGAAATTTTTTGATGCATTTTTTCATGATTTTATGTATAATAGTCATTGTGATAATGCTATTTTTTCCCTCCAACCTGATATTTCGAATCAGAAGACTCTGGATGAGGTTTTTATGGAACTAGACCGAAGTAGGATGGGAAACTTGGTCCTGATTAATACCCTATCAAACAGCCAGGATATTACTGAACGTATTTTACGTAGCCCACTTATGGAAAAGATGGAATACAGCTATGGACAATCCTACAGCTGGGATGGTATTGGGATAAATAGGGTGGTCTTTGCTCCAATATATAGTAGGTTGAATGTCCTTGGTTATAGAAATATCTATTTTTTTGCGGATGAAACTACCTGCTGTTTCACTAATCCCAATGTAAGCGGAGGGATACACACTATTGTATGTGAAGGGGGAAGGGCAGGTACAACCTCCCACTTAAGCAAGGAGTATCTGATTGCATATAGTGATTTTGCTTCCCTTTACAGATGGATACGCTCTCTATCGCCTGGACGCAATATCTGGCAGAATTGGATTACTCTGGTGGAGGATTATAGAAAAATTATACCGCATATAAATGGGTTTAAAATAAGATTCATGTTGAAGGTTTTTGAGGAGTTGAATTTTATACGGGTGGATTCAGATAATAAATATGTCAGGATCCATGGCTATAAGAATCCAAGCCCCAAAAAACTGAATGAAAGCCGTCTGTTTAATTACTATAACCAATGGATAAGTAGTGTGGGTTTATTTCCTGAGGGAGATGACCATAACATATAATGAATGGCAATTTAAGGAGGAAGTTTCATGAATCTAAAGGATAAAATTAGGATTATACAAGATTTCCCTAAAGATGGGATTAGTTTTAAGGATATTACTACTTTATTGCAAGATAAAGAGGCTTATAAGTATACTGTTGACAGTTTGGTGGATATCTGCAAGGGATGGAAACCGGAACTTGTGGTGGGGCCGGAAGCCAGAGGCTTTGTTATTGGTGCTCCGTTGGCCTATGCTTTGGGAATTGGATTCGTACCGGTTCGGAAACCTGGAAAACTACCTGGCAATACAGAGCTATATGAATATGATTTGGAATATGGCACTGACACCCTGGAAATCCACAGTGATGCAATAAAAAAGGGTCAAAGGATAGTAATAGCTGATGATTTGCTGGCTACTGGGGGAACATCCCTGGCAACGGCAAAGCTAGTGGAAAAACTAGGCGGCATAGTTGTAGGAATGACCTTTGTTATTGAGCTTTCCTATCTTAAGGGAAGGGAGAAACTAACAGAATATAATGTACACACCTTAGTTCAATATGACGAGGATTAATACCTGTTATTAAATTGGTGGTTTTGGAATTTATTCAGCAACTTACCGACCACCTTAAGGAAAGAGGTTTAGAATATCATCAATATACTTGATTGTAAGGTAGTATATTATTGAAACTTCTGTAAATTCAAAAAAAGGGCGTATGGGAGATGGTAGAATTTAAGGAAAAACTAAATCTATTAGAGGCTAAGGCTGAGGAATTGTTTGGACATGAGGGTGCTGGAAGGGTTATGGATGCCTATGCCTTTGCTTCTGATGCCCATAAATCCCAACAGAGGTCTTCAGGAGAACCCTATATAATCCACCCATTGGAGGTGGCACAAATATTATTGGATATGGGTCTGGATGTGGATACTGTTGCTGCGGGTTTACTCCATGACGTAGTAGAGGATACTGGTGTTTCAGTTGATGAGCTGTCGATATTGTTTGGGGCAGAAGTAGCTGATATGGTAGATGGAGTCACTAAACTGGGTAAGATTGCTTACAAAACAAAAGTTGAACAACAGGCCGAGAATCTACGAAAGATGTTTTTGGCTATGGCTAAAGACATAAGAGTTATTATCATTAAGCTGGCCGATCGGCTTCATAATTTAAGGACATTAGAATATGTCGATGAAGAAAAGCAAAGGGAAAAGGCATATGAGACACTGGAAATCTATGCTCCTTTAGCCCACAGACTGGGTATTTTTAAAATAAAGTGGGAGCTTGAAGATACCTCCCTTAGATATATCGATCCAAATGGCTATTATGATTTAGTCGAGAAGATAGCTGTAAAACGGAATGAACGGGAGGACTATATTCGAGAAATCATTGAAACCTTGAAGGTGAAACTGGAAGAAATAGGTATAGAACCGGAAATTGAGGGGCGACCCAAGCATTTTTATAGCATATACAAGAAAATGTATATGCAACATAAGGATTTCGATCAGATTTATGATCTGTTGGCTATAAGGATTATAGTGGATACGGTTAAGGATTGTTATGGTGTTTTGGGTGTAACACATACCCTGTGGAAGCCAATTCCCGGAAGATTTAAGGATTACATTGCGGTTCCCAAACCTAATATGTACCAATCATTGCATACCACGGTAATAGACCCCAGAGGAGAACTTTTTGAAATTCAGATAAGAACATGGGAGATGCACCGTACAGCCGAGTATGGGATAGCCGCTCATTGGAAGTACAAGGAAGGCAGGAAAGGGTCTACCCAACTGGACCAAAAACTGGCATGGCTTAGGCATTTACTTGAATGGCAAAGGGATTTAAAGGATCCCAGAGAATTTATGGAGACATTGAAGATAGACCTATTCACCGATGAGGTGTTTGTATTTACACCAAAGGGTGATGTAATTGACCTGCGTAGGGGTGCGACTCCATTGGATTTTGCTTATGCTATCCATAGCGACGTTGGAAATAAGTGTACCGGTGCCAAGGTCAACGGTAGAATCGTATCACTAGATTACAACCTGGAGACTGGAGATATCGTAGAGATTCTTACATCCTCTTCAAGTAACGGACCCAGCAGAGATTGGTTGAACATAGTGAAAACCAGCCAGGCGAAAAATAAGATAAGACAATTCTTCAAGAGAGAGGGCAGAGAAGAGAATATAGCCAAAGGCAAGGAAATGTTGGAAAGAGAGGCCAAAAGACAGGGTTATTCACTTTCACAACTATTGAACAAGGATTGGTCAGAATCCATATGGAAGAAATACGGTTTCCACTCTGAAGACGATATGTATTCGGCCTTGGGGTACGGAGGGATAACTACCAATCAAATCCTATTTCGGTTGATAGACGAGTATAAGAAGGCAAATAAGTCTGAAACCGAGGATTTGATTGAAAAGGAGAAAGACAAACCGCAAAAAGAGTATATTAGTAGTGATAAGGGTATCAAGGTAAAGGGCATCGATAATATAATGGTCCGATTTTCAAAATGCTGTAATCCGGTACCAGGAGATGATATCATTGGATATGTCACCAGGGGCAGGGGTGTATCAGTCCATAGAAAGGATTGTATAAATCTAAAGGATCCTTCTATCGAAAAGTACCGACTTATCGAGACCAGTTGGATAGATGAATACAAGGCATCCTTCAGTTCGGAGATACAAATTCTTGCCAGAGATAGACAGATGCTCCTGGCGGATATTACCAAAGCTATTACGGATATGAAAATAACCGTTACCGCCATTAGCGCCCGTACTTCTAAAGATAAACAGGCAATAATTAATATAATGTTGGAAATTAATGATGTAGAACAATTGAAGAGGATAATTAAGCAATTTAAAAGGATCGATGAGGTCGTAGATGTATTCAGAGTAAAAGCATAAATAGTATCGGGTTAATAGGAGTGGTTTTATGAGGGCTGTTGTACAGCGTGTAAGTGCAGCCAGGGTTAGGGTCGGGGAAAATATAACCGGCCAAATAGATGAAGGCTTATTAGTCTATTTAGGCGTTGAAGTAGATGATGGAGATACTGATTTGGACTATATACTCGATAAGGTCACCAATCTACGAATTTTTGAAGACCAGGATGGCAAAATGAACTTATCAGTAAGGGATGTTGGAGGAGCCATCCTCGCCGTATCTCAATTTACTTTGTATGGGGATTGTAGAAAGGGTAGGAGGCCTAGCTTTACTTATGCGGCAGGTCCGGAAAAGGGCGAGGATTTCTATAATCAATTTATCCATAGGACCAGGGAGATGGGTATTCGCATTGAAACTGGTATTTTTAGGGCCCATATGCATGTAGAGTCCGTAAACGATGGGCCTGTCACCATTTTACTGGATAGCAGGAGGGATTTTTGACATCAGGGAGGAGAACCATCCATGAAGGTTATAGCTATGTCGGTGGGTTTATTGGGAGCTAATTCTTATATTATTTACCATGATGTTACCGGTGAGGCTGTTGTTATAGATCCCGGCGGAGACGGTCAAACGATTTTTAATAAGATAAGATCCAATCAATTAAAAGCCAAATATATACTGCTGACCCATGGACATTTTGATCATATAGATGCAGTAGGCTGGTTAAAGGAGAAAATAGGAGCCAAAGTCGCAATTCATAGGAAGGATGCATCCTTTTTGGAGGATAGCTATAAAAATCTTTCCTTTTCTATGGGAATTGAATCCATACAGCCCAAAGTCGACATTATACTTGAACATGGGAACAGTATTGATATTGGGGACCTTGTCTTGAGGATTATTCATACCCCGGGTCATTCCCCTGGCAGCATATCAATAATATGTAAGGACCTTGTTTTCACGGGAGACACCCTCTTTAAAGGTTCCATAGGGAGGACGGATCTACCCGGTGGCAATTTGAGGCAAATCCTTACCTCAATAAAGGAAAAGCTATTAACCCTTGAAGATGATACCATAGTCTATCCCGGGCATGGGCCCAAAACCACTATAGGGGTTGAGAAGTTGACCAATCAGTTTTTGAGAGGATTGATTTGACTTGACCATATATGTCATAACCTCGATTCAGGAATACTCCAACGAATTAGCAGAATTGATCAGGGCCTTTTATCCTGGCAGGACCGTAAAAACGTATGTTACTAGTTTGGGGGATTTGTCTCCCCAGGACCTGATCTTTCGTTTCGTGTTTCAGACTTTGAGAGATGAGGTTATAATCAAGATAGAATTTTCTAAATACAAGGATAAGGATGAGGTTTTAACTGAAATCTATGAATTGGGGTCGAATATCTCACAAATCGAAGAGCGAAGAACCATCAAGAATTATATGAAACTTATGCTCTATGATATATTAGTGGATATTACAGGCCGTTGTTTGGACTGGGGTGCCTTGACTGGCGTTAGACCCACCAAGATAGTACACGGATATATGGAAGAAGGCTTGGATAAACAGGAAGTTTCAAAGCGTTTATACCATGATTATAGAGTTAATAAAAAAAAGGGTGAACTATTATACGGTATAGCTGAGGTTCAGTGTCCTTTCTTTAAGGAAAATCATCCAAAAAGAGTTTCCATATATATAAACATTCCCATTTGCCCTACTAAATGTCTGTTCTGTTCCTTTCCGTCAGCTACCGTGGATCGGTGTGCACATTTAGTGGACAGTTATATCACTGCCCTGGAAAGGGAGATGGAGGTTATGTCTGCATTTGCCAGGGATAAGGGGATAGAAGTAGAAACTGTATATATAGGTGGAGGTACCCCCACTTCTTTGGATATAGATCAACTTGATAGAGTTTTAGAATCGATTAGGAAACATTGGGGATGGAAACCATGGAAGGAGTATACAGTAGAGGGTGGAAGACCCGATACCATGACCGAAGATAAGTTGAAATTATTAAAGGGCCATGATATTACTCGCATTAGCGTAAATCCCCAAACCATGAACGATAAGACTTTGAAGCTAATTGGCAGAAATCATAGCTCAGATGAGATAGTCGAGTGCTTCTACAAAGCCAGGGATATAGGATTCGATTGTATAAATATGGACATAATAATAGGTCTGCCAGGTGAGGGGCTGGAGGATGGGCATCATACTATGGAAAGCGTTAAAAGGCTTGCCCCTGATAACTTAACTGTACACACTCTGGCGATAAAAAGGGCGTCAAGGCTCAAGGACAGTTTATTTGAGTATGAACTAATGGATGAAAAGCTTGCGACGGGTATGATGGATATCTTCTATGAGGGTGCTGCTTCCATGGGGATGAGACCATATTATCTTTACCGTCAAAAATATATGTTGGGGAATATGGAGAATGTGGGGTTTGCCATTCCCGGAAAGGAATCTATCTATAATATGCAAATTATGGAAGATCGACAAACGATCTGGGCATTTGGGGCAGCGGCTATTACTAAAGTTGTTTATCCTGTTATGGGTCGGATAGAACGGGCCGCTAACGTGAAAAACATTGAAGATTATATTAATCGCGTAGATGAAATGGTGGAAAGAAAATTAAGATTATGTTCTTATTCCTAAAGAGGAGGTAAAGTATGAATATAAAGGCACCAAGAGGAACAAAGGATGTATTACCGGAAGAATCCTATAAATGGCACTATTTAGAAGAAATTATACGAGAAATAACCCAATTGTTTGGCTACAGGGAGATTAGGACTCCGGTATTTGAACATACTGAATTATTTGTACGTGGAGTAGGGGATACAACTGATATAGTTCAAAAAGAAATGTACACCTTTTTAGATAAAGGTGAGAGAAGTATAACCTTAAAGCCGGAAGGTACAGCCGGCGTGGTTCGTTCATATATAGAGAATGGTCTCTTTGGCATGGCGCAACCGATTAAAATGTATTACCTAACCCCGGTTTTCAGATACGAAAACCCTCAGGCAGGTAGACTTAGGGAGCATCACCAGTTCGGTGTTGAAGTATTTGGTGCCAAGGAACCCAGTGTGGATGCTGAGATAATTTTGATGGCCACTAAACTGTTTGAAAGATTGGACTTAAAGGGGTTGGAGCTCAATATAAACAGTATAGGCTGCACCAAGTGTCGTCCCAGTTACCATGATGCTCTTAAGGATTACTTAAAAGGCCATCTTGGGGATCTATGCGATACCTGTATTACGCGCTATGAGCGAAATCCTCTCCGGATTTTAGATTGTAAAAACGAAAAATGTGGTGCTGTAGTAGAAGGCGCACCAATAATTTTAGATTACCTATGTGAGGAATGCAGTACTCATTTCAATGGTCTTCAGAGTTATCTTAAGGCAGCATCCGTAGATTATAAAATTAACCCATTGATAGTAAGAGGATTGGATTATTATAGCAAAACAGTATTCGAGATTATCTCAAGAGGTATAGGGGCCCAGGGTACCGTATGCGGTGGTGGTAGGTATGACGGCTTGGTTAAAGAATGTGGCGGTCCAGATACTCCTGGAGCGGGTTTTGGCTTGGGGCTGGAAAGATTGTTATTGGCTTTGGAGGCCCAAGGGATAGATATACCTAGAACTCCAGGGAGGGATGTATTTTTTGTAACTATAGGAAACAATGCCAGGGATAAGGCTTTCCAACTTTTGAATGTCATGAGGACGGGAGGATTATCGGCCGATATGGATCATGTTGGGAGAGGTGTTAAAGCCCAGTTTAAGTATGCAGACAAGGCTGATGTTTCCTGGGTATGCATATTGGGAGATGATGAGATCAGCAGGAATGAGGTCAAGGTACGTAGTATGGCTGATGGTAAGGAGGAGACCGTATCCCAAACTAATTTGTTGGAGTATTTCAAGAGTAAGAAGGAAAGGTGAATAAAAATGGGAGAATCTATAAAAGGGCTTAAGAGAACCCACATGTGCGGGGAACTGACATCCCAAAATCTAGGCCAGGAAGTGGTGCTGATGGGGTGGGTACAAAGACGAAGGGATTTAGGGGGACTGATTTTTGTTACCCTTAGAGATAGAACCGGGATAATTCAGTTGGTATTTGACCAGGAGGAATCCGAGTCCCTATTCCATAAGGCATCTGGTTTACGCAGTGAATATGTAATAGCATCCAGAGGTGATGTTGTAAGCAGGGCTCCTGAAGCTATAAATCCTAAGATGGCTACGGGGAGCATTGAAATAAAAGTAAAAGAGCTTAAAATCTTGTCCAGGTCTGAGACACCACCCTTCTATATCGAGGATAATATCAATGTTGGTGAGGCTCTAAGGTACAAATATAGGTACTTGGACCTAAGAAGACCTGAGATGCAAAAAAACCTTATGATTAGGCATAGGATTGCAAACTCTGTAAGAAACTTTCTCAACGATAGGAGATTTTTAGAAATCGAAACCCCAATGTTGACCAAAAGTACACCTGAGGGTGCCAGAGATTATCTAGTGCCCAGCAGGGTCCATACAGGTAAATTCTACGCCTTGCCCCAATCACCTCAGCTCTTTAAGCAGCTGTTAATGCTATCGGGATATGACAGGTATTATCAAATAGCAAGGTGCTTCAGGGACGAAGATTTACGGGCGGATAGGCAGCCTGAATTTACCCAGATCGATATCGAAATGTCCTTTGTGGAAATAGAAGATATTTTGGCAATCAACGAGGAAATGATAGCTGAGGTATTTAGACAGGTGTTAGATATCGAGATATCCCTACCCCTCAAACGGATTACCTATAAGGATGCCATGGAGAGATATGGTCTGGATAAGCCCGATACAAGGTTTGGCCTTGAGCTGGTGGATATCAGTTCTTTAGTGGTTGATTCTGGTTTTAAAGTATTCTCCAATACCGTCAGGGATGGGGGTAGCGTCAGGGGTATAAATGTAAGAGGTTGTGGAAGTAAATTTTCCCGTAGGGAAATAGACTCTTTGGGTGAATATGTAAAGACTTACAGGGCAAAGGGTTTGGCATGGATAAATTACAGTGAAGACGGGATAAGATCACCTATAGCCAAATTTTTAGAACAAGAGGAAATAGATGCTATAATAAAGCATATGGACGCGAATGTCGGGGACCTGTTATTGTTCATTGCAGACAAAGATGAAGTAGTGTTTCAGGCTCTGGGGAACCTAAGGTTGGAACTGGGAAGAAAGCTGGAACTAATACCCATCGATCAATACGATCTCCTATGGGTTACAGAGTTTCCACTGTTTGAATACGACGAAGAAGAAGACCGCTTTGTTGCAAAACATCATCCCTTCACTTCACCTATGGATGAGGATATGGATCTTTTGGATTCAGATCCTGAGAAGGTTAGAGCGAAGGCCTATGACATGGTGCTGAACGGTAATGAAATAGGTGGTGGCAGCATCAGGATTCACAATACCGAGATCCAGGAAAGGATGTTCAAGGCATTAGGTTTTACCCTGGATGAAGCCTGGGATCAATTCGGATTTTTGATGGAGGCTTTCAAATATGGAACTCCGCCGCATGGGGGGATTGCTTATGGACTAGACAGAATTGCTGCCCTTCTGGCTGGAAGAGCTACCATAAGGGACGTAATTGCATTTCCCAAGGTACAAAACGCATCGGATCTAATGACCAATGCTCCTTCGGAGGTTGATGCAAAGCAACTGAAGGAGTTGCATATAGCAATAGAAAAAAGTGGTGAGGATAAGGACGTTTAACATATTTATAATTGGTTAACTATATGCGTATAGAATGCTCCACGACTACAACTGAAAAATTGGGAGATTGGGATGATGTCAATGATAGAAATGGGGCAAATTGTTAACGTAGAAGACAGCATAGCAACCGTCAAGATACGAAGGGGTGCCAGCTGCGGATCCTGTACTGCTTGTGGTATGGCGAAGGATCAAAGTGAAATATCCTTTCGCATCGTCAATGATCTTAATGCCCAGACTGGGGATTGGGTAGAGCTGGAGTTAGAATCCAAATCTCTGATAAAGGCCACCCTCATAGTGTATCTTTTGCCTTTGGTTGCCCTGATACTGGGAGTTGTAGGAGGTTATGCTCTTGCCGGCCGGTTATCCGGCAATCCAGATCTGTACGGTGCTATAGGCGGGATACTTTTTACGGTTCTTTCCTTTTTAGGCATAAGAGCTTTGGATCCTATAATAAGAAGGAATGGGGACTACTCCCCCAAGATGATATCAATTATTAATTTACATTCGAAAGGGGAAATTACGGATGTCAAGTGATAAAATAGTAAATCTAAATTCTGATAATTTTGAGGAGGAAGTGATAAAGTCCGATGTACCTGTCCTGGTTGATTTTTGGGCAGCCTGGTGCGGACCTTGCAGGATGATTGCTCCAATTATAGATCAACTGGCTGTCGAATTTGATGGCAAGGTTAAGATAGCCAAGGTCAACGTAGATGAGGAAAGGGAGCTGGCATCAAGGTATAGGGTGATGAGTATACCAACATTGATTTTGTTCAAGGATGGAGACATAGCAGACCAAACTATGGGAGCGCGGCCGAAATCGGACTTGGTTAAGATGATACAGGCTGCACTATAGGAAGAAAGCTGGATCAATACCAGCTTTTTTTATACCTTTATATTTATGAAAACCTTGTAATTTTTATTAGTTATAACTATAATATGATTTATTGAAACCGAACAATTTCAAAAAATATAGCAAAAACGTTTGGAGGAAGTAACAAAATGATTAATTTGAAGGAAGTTTATAGAATCGATCCTGAAATTGCTAAAGCCATGGAGCAGGAGTTGTTCAGACAGCAAAATCACATAGAGCTTATCGCCTCTGAAAATTTCGTAAGCACAGCTGTGATGAACGCTATGGGATCACATCTGACCAATAAGTACGCAGAAGGTTATCCTAATAGGAGATATTACGGTGGCTGCGAATATGTGGATATAGTTGAAGAGTTGGCCATTAGCCGAGCAAAGGAGCTTTTTGGAGCAGAATACGCCAACGTACAACCCCATTCGGGTGCACAGGCCAATATGGCCGTATACTTTGCTTTTTTAGAGCCAGGGGATACTATCCTGGGCATGAATCTGGCCCATGGCGGTCATTTGACCCACGGAAGCCCGGTAAACATTTCGGGTAAGTATTTCAATGTTGTACCCTATGGTGTGGATTCTGAAACGGGATATATTGATTATGATGAGCTTAGGGATCTGGCTAAAGAGCATAAACCCAAATTGATCGTAGCTGGAGCCAGCGCCTACTCAAGAATAATTGACTTTGAGATTTTTCAAAGCATCGCCCATGAAGTAGGCGCATACCTGATGGTGGATATGGCCCATATCGCAGGCCTGGTAGCAGCAGGTTTGCATCCTAATCCGGTACCCTACGCAGATTTTGTTACGACCACTACCCATAAAACCCTGAGGGGACCTCGAGGCGGCTTAATCCTATGCAAGGAGAAGCATGGCAGAGCTATCGACAAAGCAATTTTCCCCGGCACCCAGGGCGGACCGTTGATGCATGTGATTGCTGCCAAGGCCGTCTGCTTTCTGGAAGCGCTGAAACCGGAATTTAAGCAATATCAAAGGCAAATTGTTGATAATGCAAAGGCCTTGGCCGAAGCTTTAAAGAATGAGGGTTTCCAACTGGTATCAGATGGTACGGACAATCACCTTATGACCATAGACCTCAGAAATAAGGGCATAACTGGTAAAGACGCTGAAAAGATTCTAGACAGTGTAAGGATTACTACCAACAAGAATACTATTCCTAACGATCCCCAGAGCCCATTCGTTACAAGCGGTGTTAGAATAGGAACACCTGCCGTAACCACTAGAGGTATGGGAACTGGGGAAATGAAGACAATTGCAAAAGCCATTGCCCTTGCCCTTGGGGATCTGGAAGCTAATCGAGACGAGATCATAAAAATGGTAGAAAATCTATGCATTAGCTTTCCCTTGTATTCAAATGAGGTATATTAATTATTGAAATAATTAAATTTCTACTCCTGTAGCTGGGGAATGTAATTCTGGATTTGTGAGATTTACTTCCCTGGCTAAGGTTTATTCCAACAGTATTAAGGAGGATAACAATGATGAACAATATGCCCCTGGCAGCTCGTATGAGACCCGGAACTCTGGATGAGTTTATTGGCCAGAAGCATATCATAGGGAAAAACAGATTATTGTACAGGGCAATAAAGGCAGACAGGTTAACTTCTGCTGTTTTTTATGGACCGCCGGGAACTGGGAAAACAACCTTAGCGAAGATTATAGCTGGAGAAACTCAATATGAGTTCAGGCAGTTAAATGCTGTTTCGGCTGGCGTGAAGGATATTCGTGAATTGGCCGTAGAAGCTCAAAATTATCTATTGAACCCAAAAGGACGGATTATTCTATTTTTTGATGAGATCCATAGGCTGAATAAAGGTCAACAGGACGCCCTGCTCCCTTATGTGGAAAACGGTACATTCATACTCATTGGAGCAACAACGGAGAACCCCTACTTTGAAGTAAATAAGGCCCTGCTGTCCAGATCTACCATTTTTAAGTTTAATCCACTGACAGATCAAGACCTAAGGGAGCTTATACAGAATTGTCTCCAAGACAAGGAAAAGGGTTTAGGTAATTATAATATTGTAATATCCCGGGAGGCAGAAGATCATATTCTTCGCATGAGTGAAGGTGACGCGAGATCGGTATTGAACGCTTTGGAACTGGCGGCTTTGACCACACCCCCTAATCATGAAGGAGTTATAATCATTTCTCTGGAGGTGGCTCAGGAATGCGTGCAGCAGAAGGCTATAAGGTATGATAAAGATGGAGATAATCATTATGATGTGGTGAGTGCCTTCATTAAGAGTATGAGAAACTACATGGAGCCTGATGCAGTATTACATTGGTTAGCCCGTATGATAGAAAGCGGAGAAAAACCTGAATTTATTGCAAGGAGAATAATTATAGCTGCAGCTGAGGATGTGGGGATGGCCAATCCCGCTGCCCTACAAGTTGCAGTGGCGGCAGCACAAGCCGTGGAAAGGGTCGGATGGCCCGAAAGCAGGATCATTCTGGCTCAGGCTGCCCTAATGGTAGCATGCTCACCAAAATCCAATTCGGTGTGTGTGGGTATAGATAAAGCCTTGGAGGATGTCCGTGTTAAAAAAAATGGTGAAGTCCCTACGAATCTAAGAGATACTCATTATCCTGGCTCTAAGGAATTAGGGCATGGGAAAGGATACAAATACTCCCATGATTATCCATATGGCAGAGCCATACAACAATATTTACCCGATGAACTTAAAAATGCAAGATATTATTTTCCCAAAAATTCAGGAACTGAAGCCAGGATAAAGGAACGCTTGGATCAAATCATCAAAGATGAACAGAGAATGTGATCGTTTTAATGTTGACAAAAATAGTGGGGTATGGTAGTATTTTTTTGTATTAAAGTATAGTAAATTGGTAGGGATTCGGAGGTGTTATTATTGAAGCTTTCCACACGGGGCAGATACGGCCTTAGGGCAATGTTTGATCTTGCAATGAATGAATCCCAAGGACCTATTCCGCTCAATGAAATAGCTGACAGGCAGAATATCTCGGAATCGTATCTGGAACAGTTATTTGCTATCCTAAGGAGGGAAGGGCTGGTTAACAGTGTCCGAGGAGCTCACGGGGGTTATTTATTGGGAGCCTCCCCTAATGATATCTATATAGGGCAGATACTCAGAACCTTGGAGGGCGATATTGCACCGGCTGATTGCGTTAGCAATGAAGATGTAGCCGGCTGTATGGATGCTGATGCTTGTGTCACTAGAATTATTTGGGAGAAGATAAGAGATAGTATTAATCAAGTTATAGATTCCATAACTCTGGAGGATATGGTAAACCAGCAAAGAATGATTAATAGTAGAAAAGATGCGAATTCATCTAAGGACGATTGGGTTATACGATGTAAAAATTAAATCAGGTGACATTTTAAAGGAGTGAGTACAGGCGTTTTCCCAAACCATGGGTGGTTGGGTGTTCTAATGCCTAGATATATTATGAAAAAAAATATTTACCTAGATCACGCTGCAACTACTTATACAAAAAAAGAAGTTCTGGATGTAATGTTGCCTTATTTTACTCTGGATTTTGGTAACCCTTCCAGTATCCATATCTATGGTAGACAAGCCCATAGAGCTGTTGATGAGGCAAGGATGAGTATTGCAAAGGCATTGAATGCCAAGTTTGATGAGATATTCTTTACAGGTGGAGGGACCGAGTCGGACAACTGGGCAATAAAAGGCATCGCTATTGCCAATAAAAACAAAGGCAGGCACATAATTACTTCATCCATAGAACACCATGCTGTTTTATATACATGCAATTACCTTGAAAAAATGGGTTATGAAATAACATATCTGCCAGTAGACAGATATGGTATGGTCGATCCATTAGATGTAGAAAAGTCAATAAGATCGGATACAATTCTTGTATCTATTATGTTTGCAAACAATGAGATCGGTACTATTCAACCCATAAAGGAAATTGGAGCTATAACCAGGAGTAAGGGCGTATATTTCCATACTGATGCTGTTCAGGCAATAGGCAATGTAGATATAGATGTGGAGGATATGAATATAGATTTGCTATCCTTGTCAGGTCATAAGATTTATGGACCTAAAGGGATAGGAGCATTATATATAAGAAAAGGTACCAAGATAACCCCTCTTCTGCATGGGGGTGCTCAAGAGCGAAATCGAAGGGCCGGCACAGAGAATATACCAGGTATTGTGGGTCTTGGAAAGGCTATAGAACTAGCTCTCGCCAACATGGAAGAAAACAATGGACGCTTGATAGAGTTAAGGGACAGACTGATTAATGGCATAATGGAAAGAATAGACCACGTCCTATTGAATGGGCATCCCAATCAAAGGCTGCCTGGCAATGTAAATTTAAGTTTTGAATATATAGAGGGTGAATCTTTGCTTCTCAGTCTTGACATGAAGGGTATTGCAGCTTCTAGCGGATCTGCGTGTACATCGGGATCTTTAGATCCATCCCATGTACTTTTGGCTATTGGTCTATCCCATGAAATTGCCCATGGATCTTTAAGGATTACATTAGGAGAGGATAACACAGAGGAGGATGTGGATTATGTACTGGAGGCACTGCCAACTATAGTACAGAGGCTTAGAGAAATGTCACCCTTGTTTGTGCAAGAAAAAGGAGGATGCCAATATGTATAGTGATAAGGTAATGGATCATTTTACAAACCCACGGAATGTTGGAGAATTGGATAGTCCCGATGGCGTAGGGGAAGTAGGCAATGCAAGATGTGGGGATATAATGAGGATATACTTGAAAGTAGAAAACGATGTTATCGTTGATGTCAAATTTAAGACTTTTGGCTGTGGTGCAGCTATTGCCAGCAGTAGTATGGCCACGGAGTTAATCAAGGGTAAGACTATAGATGAAGCCTTACTTATAACCAACAAAGCGGTTACCCAGGCATTGGACGGATTACCACCGGTAAAGCTGCATTGCTCTGTTTTGGCGGAAGAGGCTATTCAAAAAGCTATAAGTGATTATAAGGAGAAGCAGAAAAGCAAAGTGGGTGCATAAAAACCATCCTAAGGATGATTTGTTTATGTTCATTTAACAGCAATACTGTATAATGAGATTAGTAACTTAATTATCGAGAATTTGTGAAAACGGCTGAATAATATAGGCAAAACTACCTATATATTCAGCTTTTTTTGTCTTAAACCAAGCAAAAAAATTATTCCTAATTTGTTTGGATACAATAAAATAATGTTTTTTTGTTTTTGGGAGAAACTATGGATAAACTGGATTTTTAGTAAGAATGTTGGGGTGATTGTATAAAGGGTTTAAGTAAAAATGGGTATAAGGACATTATAGGTAAGACGGTGATGATGGCTGACGGACAGGAATTGGGAACTATAAGTGATGTCATTTTCAACCCTGAAAATGGAGAGATAATGGGTTATGAGATCTCTAAAGGGATTATCGATGATTTATTGACTGGACGTAACATATTATCAGGACACTTTTCTCCATATTCGGGCAAGGATGTAATAGTAGTCCCCATAAGTGAGGAAATTCAGGTAAAGCCCAATAATGGAGGAATTAAAAATAAATTATCAGATCTTTAGTAACATCAATAAAACCAAGTAAGGAGTGAGCTCTAATGTCAAATAGGTATATAAGCGGGTTTATTGCAGGAGGACTGATAGGAGCAGCTACTGCAATTATCATTTCTTCCAGAACAGAAAATGATATGAAAAAGAAAATGATAGCCGGTGGGAAAAGTATGGCTGATGTCGCAACGAGAATAATGCCGAGGATGAAAACAAGATAATGGATAATTAAGGGAGACCGGACATATAGCTCTGGTCTCTTATCTTCTCATACCTGGCATTAATTTACTGAGATTGGCTTATTGGGAAAAGCTATAAGTATATAAGGCCTGAGCTTATAATCAAAATAAAGAGGTTCATAATTAGGAAGGGAATGTTGGTGCAATTTGGGAATGTGGGCACGTAGACGGATAATAGTCCTAACTATCTTCTTTCTGGTAATAGCCCTGCTGTTATGGGGGATTATAATTCAGTTGCCAAAGATAGCAGAAATCTCTAAATACATCTTTTTTTCAGCAGTAGTTGCCTATATTTTAACACCTCTTAACCGATGGCTTGAACTATATATGTCCCCTGCCAAGGCTGTGATTCTTTTGTATTTGTTATTAGTCTTTGTATCAGTTTTACTTATGGTATTATTCATTCCTATATTGATTAAGCAAGCGGTAGCCCTAATTCATAAGCTACCACTTATTATCATGGAAATACAAACCTATATAATGAAACTGCAAAATTACATAAACAGGCTAGGTGTGCCCTATAGCATTCAGCTTACCATTAACGAATATCGACTCAATTGTGAAAGATGGCTCTTATCCTTTATCAAGGGAAAGATGAAAGATCCAGTAGAAGGGGTGACTAAGATTACTGCCATATTTACCATACCTGTACTAAGTTTTTATTTTATAAAGGATAGGGAGTATTTTAAAAGGCTTGGTTTAAGCTTAATACCAAGCAAGGTACGAAACCCTATCCATAAGATGGCAGTGGAGATAAGTAAGATTCTAAACCAATTTATTCGAGGACAGCTCTTAGTGGCTGCCATAGTAGGGATTCTTGCAACAATAGGCTATATGATAATCGGATTACCCTATGCTGCAGTAATGGGTTTGTTAGCCGGTATATTTGAAATTATACCCTATTTGGGTCCAGTTTTGGGAGCAATACCGGCTGGTATGATTGCCGTTTTGCATTCACCATCAAAGTTGTTAGCATCAATAATGGTTATGATTATTGTCCAACAACTTGAAAGCAATATCTTTACGCCTAAAATTATGGGAGACCATGTAGGAATGCATCCGGTATATATAATTTTAGCTCTATGGATAGCAGGGGCGTCCTTCGGTATAGTAGGGATGTTTTTTGCTGTACCTGCTGTGCTCATACTAAAGGTATTAATTAAGAACCTATATCTTGGTATTGTATCGGGGAATTATTGATAGAGTGGTAATTTGCTTAGGTGTGATTAATGAATTTAAATAGCTATTCAAGCTAAATATTGACAAATTTCATTGTCTTCTATATAATGGGCATAAATGATTGATAGAAGCTATGAAAGGGAGTAGTAAACCAGATCCAGTCCTTAAGCGAGAAGGGGAAGGTGTGAGCCCTTCGGATATGGTTGGTTGAAGCCGTCCTGGAGCCCTGCAGCTGAATCTTTAGGCTGCGGCGGTGATAAACCGTTATAAATACTGAGTGATCGAATATACATTCGATAACAAGGGTGGTACCGCGTACAACTACGTCCCTTCTGTTAGAAGGGGCTTTTTTATTATATTGTCAGGAGGATTAAAGATGGAAAAAATGGGATTAAACCAGTTGCGTCATGCTTTCTTAAAGTTTTTTGAAGAAAAGGATCATCTGATCATGCCTAGTGCTTCGTTGGTTCCCAAATCAGATAAGAGTCTACTGTTGATTAATTCGGGTATGGCCCCACTAAAAGCCTACTTTACCGGACAGGAAACACCTCCTAGTCCAAGAGTGACCACATGTCAAAAATGTATTAGAACCCCAGATATAGATATAGTAGGAAAAACTGCCAGGCATGGTACGTTTTTCGAAATGCTTGGTAATTTCTCTTTTGGCGACTATTTTAAAAGAGAGGCAATTGTCTGGGCATGGGAATTTGTAACTGAAGTACTAAAGCTTCCACTGGAGAGACTCTGGGTTACCATATATCTGGAAGACGATGAAGCATATGAGATATGGACTGATGTAGTAGGTCTAGACCCCCAACGGATTGTTCGTATGGGTAAGGAAGATAACTTTTGGGAGATTGGTGTCGGTCCATGTGGTCCATGTTCGGAAATATTCTTCGATAGGGGTAAGGAGCACGGATGTGGCAGCGATAATTGTGCAATAGGATGCGATTGCGATAGGTTTGTTGAATTTTGGAATCTGGTATTTACACAATTTGATAGAGATGAGGAAGGTAATTATCATCCCTTGGAACATCCCAGCATTGATACGGGAATGGGATTGGAGAGAATCGCTGCTATTATGCAGGGTGTAAATTCTCTATTCGAAGTGGATACCATAAAAAATATTATGAAGGAAGCCAGCCGGATATCTGGAATTAGGTATGGTGATAATGCCAACACGGATATATCCCTAAGAGTTATAACAGACCATATAAGAGGAACCGTTTTTATGATCTCCGATGGAATTATCCCGTCCAATGAAGGAAGGGGATATGTCCTTAGGAGAATTCTGAGGAGAGCTGCCAGACATGGAAAACTGATTGGCATCAAGAACATGTTTTTATCGGATCTGGCAAAGATAGTTATTCGGGAGTCGGGAGACGCTTATCCAGAGTTAAGGGAAAAACAGCAGTATATTCTGAAGGTTATTCAAGTAGAGGAGGAAAGATTTAACGAGACCATAGACCAGGGTTTAATCATATTAAAGGGCTATATTGATAATATCAAAAAGGCTAAATCAAAAGTCCTGGATGGCAAAAGTGCCTTTAGGCTATATGATACCTATGGCTTTCCCTTGGATTTAACCAGGGAAATTTTGGAGGAAGAAGGCTTTGATGTTGATGAAGCTGGATTCAATGCAGAAATGAAGGATCAGCGAGAGCGGGCCAGATCAGCAAGGGAAGAGACGAACTATATGGGTGAAGAAGATCCGATCTATGGGCTTTTGAAACCGGATGAAAAGACTGACTTCGTTGGTTACCATACTCTTAATATCCGAAGTAGGGTGATCGGTTTAATTAAAGATAATCAACGTGTTGACTCTGCTAATCAAGGTGACCATGTACTGGTGATTTTGGATAAAACTCCCTTTTACGCAGAAAGTGGCGGACAGATAGGTGATAGGGGACTGCTGCAAACCGACGAAGTCACGGTGGAGATCGAAGATGTTAATAAGTTACACGGAGATCATATAGTCCATAAGGGGAAAGTGCTTTATGGAACAATTAGGACAAATCAAGAATTAGAAGCAAAGGTTCTAACAGAGGAAAGGTTATCAACAGCCCGTAACCACTCTGCTACCCACCTATTGCACAAAGCTCTTAAGGAAGTTTTGGGAGACCATGTGGAACAGGCTGGGTCTCTGGTTGCACCCACGAGATTAAGGTTTGATTTTTCTCATTTTGCTCCATTAACTGACGAGGAGATTGATAGGGTAGAGGGAATAGTAAACAAGAAAATAATGGAAGCTTTGTCTATTGATATTATCGAGACCACATATGATGATGCCAGGAGTTTAGGAGCTGTAGCACTATTCGGTGAAAAATATGGAGACATCGTAAGGGTAGTAAAGATGGGGGATTATAGCATCGAACTCTGTGGTGGGACTCATCTTTCCAATACTGGGCAGGCAGGCTTATTCAAGATCATAAGCGAAACTGGAATAGCTGCCGGCGTAAGAAGGATCGAAGCGGTTACTGGATCCGGAGCTATACAATGGGTAAAACAGCAAAACGAGCTAATAAATCAGGTGTCAGAAGTTCTAAAAACCAATCCTACAGGAGTTATGCAAAAGGCCAAGGGTATAATGGAGCAGGTTAAGGAATATGAACATGAGATACAAATTCTAAAAAGACAACTAATGCAGGGAACTGTAGACATGTTAATGTCCGATAGGAAGTCTATAAATGGTATTCAGTTTATAACTGGCAATGTTGAACGACAGGATATGAATACTCTGAGGGATACTGCAGATATTCTAAGAAATAAGCTGAAGTCCGGAGTCGTTGTGTTGGCATCCGAATATCAGGGCAAGGTCAATATGATAGCTGCTGCAACTAAGGATATGATTGGTAAGGGGATTCATTCAGGAAACCTCATAAGAGAGGTAGCTAAAGTCACAGGTGGGGGCGGCGGCGGACGACCTGATATGGCTCAGGCAGGAGGCAAGGATCCATTAAAGATATCACAAGCACTGGATAAGGTAGAAGTTATACTTGCACATCAGTTGGATAATCAATAACCGGATAGATCTCTATTGAGCTTTACATGCAATGCCGCAATATTACTAACTGGGGGCATGTTCAATGCCCCCGTAAATTGTTTTAATAGTACTCGTAATCAATACTTGTTATATATGATGACTATAGATATACTAGAAGTCAGAACATAGTAAAGCATTTTAAGTAATGGGTGTAGTCTATCTTGTATTACATAGGAGGTGGGTATGTTTTATGGATAGGGATATACAAAAGACCATGAAGTTTAGCCTTGATAAGGATAACGGTAAGACCCCTAAAGAAATATTGTTGAGGGTTTATAGTGCCTTAAGGGAAAAGGGATATGATCCTGTAAACCAGATAGTTGGATATTTAATATCCGGTGACCCCACTTATATTACCAGCCACCAAAATGCCAGAGCATTAATTCGTAGGCTGGAAAGAGATGAATTACTTGAAGAGCTTATCTTACATTACATTGAATCAAACAAGTAACATGCATAATTATGAAAGAGAGATATTGTCAGCAAATGATCTATAGCGAATTAGGTAAAACTGGGATAAAGGTTTCCAAGCTTTGTTTTGGTTCCCTGACCCTGGGGCCTTTGCAAAAGAATTTATCCGTAGAGGAAGGTGCAGCGGTAATCAGGAGAGCTGCTGAAATGGGGGTTAACTTTATAGATACGGCTGATCTATATGGTACCTACCCATACATTAGAGAAATACTAAAGGATTTCCCCGATATGGTGGTTTCTAGCAAATCCTATGCCTATGATATTAAGACAGCAGAGGAAACATTAAACAGGGCTTTAGCTGGCATAAGCAGGGACTATATTGATTGTTTCCTGTTACATGAGCAGGAGGGCCCATTGACTCTGAAGGGACATTGGGAAGCAATCGAATATCTGTCCCGGTGTAAGAACAAAGGATTAGTAAGAGCGATAGGAATTTCTACACACCACGTAGCTGGTGTTAGGGCAGCCGCAGAAATTCCAGAAATTGATATTATCCATCCTATAATAAATTATAGGGGTGTGGGCATAGTAGATGGAGATTTAGAGGACATGGAACAGGCTATATCGTTGGCCTGGTCCAAGGGGAAGGGTATATATGCTATGAAAGCTTTGGGAGGTGGACACCTTATACCAGATCTTCAGAAAGCCTTTGACTATATTTTAAACTTCCCTTACCTCCATTCCGTAGCCGTTGGTATGCAAAGGACGGAAGAAGTCGAAATTAATGTGGATATCTTTAATGGTATAATTCCAAATAAGGATAAATTGGATTCAGTAAGATATTACGAAAGAAAACTTTTCATTCAAGACTGGTGTACCGGTTGCGGCAGATGTATAAGAAGATGTCAGCAAGGAGCCCTTATCATAGGTGAAGATGGTAAATCACAAGTAGATGGTAATAAATGTATCCTTTGCGGCTATTGTGGTTCAGTCTGCAAGGAGCTGGCTATTAAGGTTATTTAGTGGTACACCTATTTCAGGTATAGCAGGATGAAATAGAAGGAAGATTATATAGGAGGCAATCATACTTTGAGGATTTTGGCTATGGATGTTGGTGACAGGCGAATAGGGATGGCTATTAGTGATAGTTTAGGTTTGATGGCTCATGGCATCGAAACACTGGTTAGAAAGGGCGAAAAGCATGACATGGAACGTATTGGGCAAATAATAGATATATATAAGCCGGATAAAATGGTTTTAGGTCTGCCTATCAATATGAATGGCACCATAGGTCCTCAAAGTGAGAAGGTTAAAAAGTTCGGAGACTTGATAAAAGAACATGGTTTTACCGGGGATATTATCTATTGGGATGAAAGGCTCACCTCAATGCAAGCTAATCGTATTATGATAGATGCTGATGTTAGCAGGAAGAAAAGAAAAGAGAACGTAGACATGATGGCAGCTATTTTTATCCTACAGGGTTATCTGGATTTTACAAACAACAAAAAAAGGGGGGGAATTAGAGATGGACAATAAAAATCTAGTTGAACTGATAGACGATGACAGCAACAAGTTTATCTTTGAATATATTATGACAATAGATTTTGGAGAAAAGGAATATGTGGTATTGACACCCATGACCTCCCAAGTAGAAGTTGTTCAGAATAATTATGAAGACCAGGTTGTTATTCTTAGAGTAGAGCATGATACAAATCAGGAAAACATTTATGTTAGTATAGATGATGAAGATGAACTAAATGAAGTCTTTGAAGCCTTCTGTGAAATAGTGACACAGAGTGATGAAGAGGATCCCTAAAAAGGATCCTTTTTTTATGAAAAAAGTACTATGGAAAGTTATTCCGTCATAGTGTATAATTCGACTTAATATGATAAAATAGTATAAACTATCCATAAACCATAAATTCCAAAATATTTGTCAACCAAAAGGGATAGGTTTTGTGATGGAATGTTTTGGGTATCTTTTATCTATATCTGAATACCATGTATGGGGGTGAAGACTTGGCTAAAGGATGGTTTTTTTCTAATATAACTCCTTTAGAGCGAGCCCTGGATGTGACTTGGAAAAGACATGAAGTAATTTCCCACAATATATCAAATGCGGACACACCAGGTTACAAGAAAAAAAAGGTGGTTTTTGAGGAAGAATTATTATCTGCTCTTGCCGGCTATGGAATGAAGGGCAGACAAACCAGGGAAAAACATCTTAGAATAGGGGATGGCCCCATAAATGAAATTGAGGCAAAAATAACCGAAGTAGATTCCACTAAAATGCGAGTAGACGATAACAATGTAGATATAGAAACCGAAATGTCAAACCTGGCTACTAATACCATTATGCATCATGCTTTGGTTCAAAAATTAAATGGGGAGTTTTCGAGAATTAGGACCATAATCAACGAGGGGAGGCGTTAAAGGTGATAAAATCAATGCAAATTAGTGCTTCTGGTATGGCGGTTCAGCGGCTCAGAATGGATATTATAGCACAGAATATAGCTAACATAAATACAACACGGACAGCCAACGGGGGCCCTTACCGTCGCAGACTGGTAACAGTACAGGAAAACATAGACTCAAAGCCTTTTTCCCAATTTCTCTCTGAAAGAAGCAATGCTTTTACTGGTCAGGGAATAAAAGCCACGGGGATAGTTGAAGATCCTACCCCGTTAAAGACGATTTATGATCCTGGGCATCCGGATGCTGATGAGCAGGGCTATGTTCAAATGCCTAATGTAGATAACCTGAAAGAGATGGTGGATATGATATCTGCTACACGCTCCTTTGAAGCCAATGTTACTGCCTTTAATGCGGCAAAGAGCATGGCAATTAAAGGGTTAGAGATAGGTAAGAGATAAAAGGAGGCTTTTAGGTGAGAATTGATAATTTGTATTCGAATGCTATTAACCTAACAGGACCTACCAGGACCAAGTCCACAGCCAATACAGGTAATTTTAAAGACATATTTGAAAACGTTGTTCAAGAAGTCAAAGATACTAGGGAAAAGGATATTCTTAATAATACACAAATGGCTGCGGGGCAAATAGACAACATAGAGAAGATAATGATCGACATGGAAAAGGCTGATATCGCCCTCCAGTTTACTTTACAAGTTAGAAACAAAGTATTGGATGCCTATCAGGAAATAATGAGGATGCAGATATAGCATAAACTGGTGTAGGGATATTGGATAGACTACTTAAGTGAGTAATTATGAAAACAGTAGTCCGAAAGATGAGGTATGATCTTATATTAATTATTGTTTTACTGCTGTATCTTTTACTTACTACTTGAAAGGTCATTTCCATTAGATGCTCCCCCGTCCCGGAACAAGTCTGAGGTTGGGACATGACCTACACAGAATCTGGATATGTGATGAGCCGGCTTTTGATCTAATGCTCTTTTTATAATAAACAATAGATTGGCAGTTGGTGGATAACTTGGTATTTGAGGGGAAGCGGGGATGGGATGTTAAGTGCACTGGAACCTATTAAACAACAACTGAATAGCTTTTGGGACAATCTGGATAGAAATAAAAGAAGGAATTTTATTTTCATAATTGTTTTGGTTGTGATAACCATAGTTTTTACCACGGTTTTATTGACCAAAAAGGACTATGTGGTATTGTATTCTGGATTGAATGACAAGGAAGCAGCCGAGATTTATACTAAGTTAAAAGAATCAAATGCCCAGCCTAAAATGGAAGGCACAACGACTATACTTGTCCCAAAGGATAAGGAAGCGGAATTACGGATGCAAATGACCTTGGAAGGCTATCCAAAATCTGGTTTTAACTATGATTTGTATCTTCAGGGTAGTAATTTTGGTCAAACCAATGATGAGATCCAAAAAAGATGGATTATACAGCTTCAGGAACGGTTGGGTCAATCCATACGCTTTTTAGAAGGAGTGGATGATGCAGTAGTGACTATTGCTATGCCCAAGTCTGACTCCTTTGTTTTAAAAGAGGATGAAATACCCGTGTCGGCATCTGTGATAATTCTACCGAGACAAGGGTATGAAATAAACAGCCAACAAGCAAAGAGCATTGAGCAACTAATGTCTACCAGTGTTCCCGGGCTGAATAAGGAGAATATCACTATAATAGATAATAAGATGAATATTCTTAATCTTGAGGGGGAATCAGGAACCCAAATGGTTGCCAACCAGTTTATCATGCAGCAACAGTTGGAGGATAGAATAAAGGCAGAAATCATGAGTTTGTTGGAACCTGTGTTTGGATATGGTAAGGTAAAGATTGCCGTAAATGCTAAGTTAAACTTTGACAAAAGAACAACAGAATCAATAACGTTTGAACCCGTTATGGACGATTCGGGCATAATTATTAGCCAGGAATTATTAAAAGAGAAAATGAGCAACGCCCCTGTTGGTGGAGTACCAGGAGAGACCAATAATACGACCCAATATCCTGAAGCCGGCATGGGAACAGATTCTACATCGCAAAAGGATCACAGAAAAATTAACTACGAGGTCAATGAAATAAAAGAGATGATAGAGGAAGAGCAGGGCAAGCTTGAGAACTTGTCCATCGCGGTTGTTATTGATAATGATCAACTTGACCAACAAACTATAAACGGTGTGAGAGAATTAGTATCAACAGCCATGGGTACGGATTTGGATAGAGTAGCAGTCCAAAACTGGGGATTTAACACAGATATCCAGCAGGATCTACTGGACGCTATAAAGGACAGATCAATGGAAAGGCCATGGATAAACTTAAATTGGATTGCAATAATTGTGTCTTCTTTGATCTTAATCACTGCTATAGCTTTGATTATACGAAAGAGCAAACAACCAATCCCTATTGAAGCTACAGGAGAGTATTTCCCGCAAGAATTAGTAGTCACAGAGGAAGAAAATATACCTGAAATCGCTGTTAGTGAAGAGAATACGATTAAAACACAATTGAATAAGTTTGCGGAAGAACAGCCCGAAGAGATTGCTCAACTATTGAGAAATTGGTTAAGCGAGGATTAACCTGAAAAAGGGGGAGAGTATAGGATATGGCAAGAAATAGAGGGACCTTAACCGGTAGAGAGAAGGCAGCGATTTTACTTATATCCCTGGGGACCGAAAGAGCATCTCAAATATACAAACACCTTAAGGAAGAGGAAATTGAGCAACTGACCTTGGAAATCGCAAACTTACGAAAAGTTGACAGCGACGTAAAAGACGCTATACTTGAGGAATTCTATGAGATATGTTTAGCAAAGAATTACATAGCTGAAGGCGGAATAGGATATGCCAAAGAAGTTCTCGAGAAGGCTTTAGGAGGGCAAAAAGCTTTGGAATTGATCAACAAATTGACTTCCTCCCTCCAAGTCAGACCTTTTGATTTCGCAAGAAAGGCAGATCCTACACAACTGTTGAACTTTATCCAGAATGAACATCCACAAACTATTGCGTTAATTATGGCTTATTTAAGCCCCCAACAAGCAGCGATAATACTATCCGCACTCCCCATGGAAAAACAGGCCGAGGTAGCATCGAGGATTGCCATGATGGATAGTACATCTCCAGAGATTATTAAGGAGATAGAAAGAATTTTAGAAAAAAAGCTATCCTCTATGGTAACTTCTGATTTTACAACAGCTGGAGGCATAGAGGCTATTGTGGATATATTATTATCCGTAGATAGGGGAACGGAAAAACATATAATGGAATCACTCGAGATGAGAGACAGTGAGTTGGCAGAAGAAATCAAAAGAAGAATGTTTGTTTTCGAGGATATTGTAACGCTGGATAACCGTTCAGTCCAACGGTTCCTGAGAGAAGTAGACAACAATGATCTTGCTCTGGCCTTGAAAACTGCAAGTGAGGAAGTTAATAGGGTTATATTTTCAAATATATCTAAACGTCTTCAAGATATGCTAAAAGAAGATATGGAGTTTATGGGCCCTGTCAGACTTCGGGACGTCGAGGATGCCCAGCAAAAGATTGTAAATATCATCAGAAGGTTGGAGGATGCCGGTGAAATCGTAGTTTCACGGGGTGGAGGGGACGAGATAATTGTCTAGGATAGTTAAGAATGATAGGATTGTAATCAATGGTGCAAAAAAAATTCTATCAAATGGCACTGGTCCGAATAGTATTGGAGAGCATGTTTCAGCCCTAAACGATGATCAGGGTATGAAGATTAATTATTATGAAATTATTGAACACGCCAAGGAACAGGCTAATGAAATAATCGAAAAAGCACGAGAGAAGGCCAATATAATAGAAATAGATGCTCAAAGAGCAGCAGTTAAGACCATGGAGACTGCAAAGGAAGAGGGGCGTGCCAACGGGTATTCAGAGGGATACGATAATGGTTACGCGCAGGGTTTAAAGGAAGGCAATGACCTTGGTAGGGCCCAATACGAGGATGCAATAAACGAAGTTCAAGAATTAAAGAAGAAATACCAGGAAGATTATGATAACCTCTATAAGATTAGCGAAAGATATATGCTTGAGCTGGCAATTGAGATTGCACGAAAAGTCATTGGCGATGCCTTGGGTAGTGATGACAGGGTGTATACTGAGTTAGCCTATAAAGCTCTAAAGCAAGTACGGGGACAGGAAAAGGTAGCGATTAGAGTGAGTAGCCATGATTATCCAAGAGCACTTGAGAACAAGGGTGCTTTGCTTTCAAAACTAAATGAAATAGAAGATATTGAGATCATTGAAGACGGCTATTTGGAGAATGGTAGCTGCGTTGTTGATACTGGGACAGGCACAATAGACGCCAGCGTAAATGTTCAGATGGAGATTATAGAATCTTCCCTTCTTAAACAAGAGGGGAAGCTTATATAAATGGAGGGATATAGTTGGAGCCCATCATCTTTGATACATATAGAGAAATGCTAGGAACCATAAAAAGCATATCACATACGGGTAAAGTTACCCAGGTTATTGGGCTCACTATAGAATCAAATGGACCTACAATGGAGCTAGGACAGATATGTTTGCTGCATAACTATAAAAGGACTTGCTCAATAAGGGCCGAAGTTGTTGGTTTTAGGGAGGATAGGGTGCTATTAATGCCCTTGGGTGAGCCTAAAGGGATAGGCCCCGGTAGCTTGGTTGAATCGATACAAAGTGCTCTGGAGATATCTGTTAGCGATGACTTAAAGGGGAGGATCTTGGATGGACTGGGCAATCCCATGGATGGCAAAGGACCTGTTTCCAATCATATATTGATACCTATCGACAATGTTCCACCAAATCCCCTGGAACGGAAAAGGATATCAAAGCCGCTAGTACTAGGTATAAAAGCAATAGATGGGCTGTTAACCTGTGGAAGCGGTCAAAGGTTGGGTATATTTGCCGGTAGCGGAGTTGGGAAAAGCACCTTGCTTGGTATGATTGCGAGAAATACGGAAGCCGATGTTAATGTTATAGCCCTGGTAGGCGAACGTGGTAGGGAGGTCCAAGAGTTTATCCAGAAAGATTTGGGAGAAGAAGGGCTAAAACGGTCAGTTTTGATAGTCGCAACATCTGATCAACCTCCTTTGGTAAGGGTTAAGGCAGCTTTGGTAGCAACAACAATTGCAGAATACTTTAGGGATAAAGGATTAGATACACTATTGATGATGGACTCCATTACGAGATTTGCCATGGCCCAGCGGGAAATCGGTCTTGCTATTGGGGAGCCCCCAGTGGCAAGAGGATATACGCCTTCGGTTTTTGCGCAATTACCTAAACTGTTGGAACGATCCGGTAATTCGTCGAAAGGCTCAATTACCGGTTTATACACGGTGTTGGTAGATGGTGACGATTTCAATGAACCCATAAGCGATGCAGTAAGGGGTATATTGGATGGACATATAATCCTATCAAGGGATCTGGCTAATAGCAACCATTATCCGGCCATCGAGGTATTAGGTAGTGTTAGCAGAGTTATGCCGGACATAGTCCTCGATGACCATTTACACAAGGCCGGTAGAATAAAAAACCTGCTTGCTGCTTATAGGGAATCTCAGGATCTAATAAATATAGGTGCCTATAACCATGGGAGCAATCCTACAATTGATGAGGCTATAGAAAAGGTGCACCTGATCAACGAATTTTTACAGCAATCTGTAGGCGAAAGATTTGATATGGACACCACAATGGAATGGATGTCGAGGATAGTATAATGAGTTTAAAAGGTTTTAAATTTAGCCTAGAGGCACCTCTTAAGGTCAAAGAGTTGCACAAGTCACAGTTAGAAGTAAAACTAGCTAAGGCAAAAAAGAAAATGGACACCTATAAAAGAGCTTTGGTTCTTTTGACTATGGAAAGTGATGAGCTTCACTTTAAGTTGGCTGATTCACTTTCCGCTGGTATCAAAGCAGTGAATTTAATAGAACTTAACAAATACTTAAATATTTTATCCGACAGGATAGCTGATGCGCAAATTCAATATCGTGAGGCTAGCGATAAGTTTGCAGCATTACGAAATTCTTTGATAGATGTTATAAACGAAATCGATATACTAGAGGAACTAAAGGAAAAGCAGGAAAAAGAGTATCTTAAAGAAATACAAAAAAAGGAAGAGAAAGATCTGGAGGAAAGAATAAACTTCCATACCTTTATGCGAGGTGGAAAAATGTATGGCTAAGAGGGTCAGAAAGATCCCAGTTGCATTAGTAATCATCTTAATATTGCTTATATCCGTTACTTTAGCGATTGTCTTTAATATTGGGGGTATTAGGGATCTGGTCTTTTCTATAATTGGTAAGGACATAGCTGAAGATATTATTGGTATCCCCTCGGACCAGGATCCTTACCAGGCTGAAAGGGAGTTTATTAATACCGAAAAGACTAAATTGATGGCTTTGAGAACTGATCTGGAAAACTACAGAGCTCAACTACAGGACAAAGAAAATGAACTACAGGAGAAAGAAGCCCAGTTGCTAGAAAAGGAAAGGGAAATCGAAAGGTTAAGTGAGAAACTTTCTGTACAATACGATGATCTAATAGAGCTTACTAAGATTTATGAGCAAATGGATGGAGAAGAGGCTGCTGCGATTCTATCCCAAATTGATGACACCCAACAGGTAATCCTAATAATTAGGAGCTTAAAAAAAGAGAAATCAGCCGAGATATTGGGCTTGATGGACGCAAAGTTGGCCGCTGATATACTAAGCAAAATGTACTAATACAGTATAGCAACCAGAGGATTTCAAAAATAATCCCATAAGCTTTATCTAATCGTTGTTGCTGATAGTGTCATTTATGGGTTTATTTCAATAAAATTAATGAAAGGAGGTGTGTTGACTTGTATCCAGTATTTTTCTCTTCACAAATTACCCGTGATGATATAACAATTCATAAGGGAAGCCACAAGGAACAGCCTTCTTATAACGAAAGATTTAGGGATATAATGGTATCCAGGGACTCATCTCTTAAACCTGAATCCGGAGATGCTATCAATGAAGAATCTACAAGAATTGCAGAACCCGATGACAAGGACGAAAATACCGTACCGACCAGTTATCTGTCATATGGGACGAGGACTGATACCCTATATACTTCATCAATTATCCCGATGGTAGTTGATCTGATCCCTACTGATGAGAGGACAATGGACGAGGGTAACAGCCTAGTTTTACAATACACTGATGGTAATGTTATGGGGTTGGGAGTTACAGAAGGTGAAGCTGACGACATATTAGTTTTGGATAAGGAAGTGGCGGGTAGGAATCACTATTCGGAGCTTATTGGCAATAATGCTGCCCAAGCCTTTTTACAGGACAGTGAGTTCAGCGAGCATATAAACAAGAAAACCGACATCAGCATGGGGTATTTTGACAATAAGGAAATTTCAAAATACAATTCATCAGATAGTGGTACCGAAATAGCTGGAGTGGTGATAAGCGAGACTGACGAAGAGAATAGAGTCCATGGGCCACAGGTCCATATAATGGATAACCGCATTTTGGATAATGCAGTTCAAGGACGGGACCGAGCATTGAGGCAAGTTATTTTATCATCAGAACATAAAGACCCCGGCAATTTATTTATGGAATCAGAGAAAGACAATAAAGCCACAAGTGCAGAACAGATTGGCCATCCTGAAAAAGGAGAAAGAACTTATGACAGTTCGCTGACCTTAGAGAAAGGATTCTTTGATAATGACGCCGAATCGGATTATGACAACGGAAACAATTCAGATGGTCTAGGCAATGTGATTCTGGATGGTGGTCTTGATCTTTCAAAGGCACTGGAGAATTCCGATTCAGTTGGGAAAATTGAAGTTGTAGAGCAATTGGCAAGAAGGATGGTAGTGACCCTGAATAAACGGTCATCAGAGCTGGCAATAGAAGTAAAACCCAACCATTTGGGTAAACTTCTTCTCAAGGTTGCCATTGAAGATGGCAATTTAACGGGAAAGATTTATACCAACAACCAGCAAGTAAGTGACTTCTTGCAGCGAAACTTGAATGACCTGTGGGCTACCCTCAAGGATCAGGGTTTTGTGTTCACTTCACTGGACGTTAATGTAGGTAGCCAACCCGATTTTGAGCAATTCCATCAAACGAGGACGATAAGACAAAGTACCAGAAAGGCCATTACTTCTTCTGATATTTCCAGGATAATGGCTAATGGACTTTCAGAACTGAATCAAATCGATTGTTTGGCCTAGGAGGTGAAATTATGAGAGTACAAGCTGATGGTTATTTTGATG
>LSQX01063619.1_pt1 | contig 45590 bp, 30 predicted proteins | sample 654561 | NCBI WGS metagenome assembly LSQX01 (sample SAMN04489861, study PRJNA283612) | anaerobic digester metagenome | isolation source: 4 biogas reactors fed with cattle manure at either 37C or 55C with and... | place: Denmark: Kongens Lyngby | collected 2014 | reverse complement strand
GGACATAATCAATATCTTCTTGCAATAAATTTAACAAGCTTTCTCGGGGATTTTTAGCGCGATTTTGCTGCCAAGTTTGCTAATGTTGAGCCCATGAATAGTCTTGAAAATCTTCTTTACTTTGGAGTTCCCAAACTTTGCCTTGCTTCTGCCAAGAGTATTTTAGGCCCCAACACAAATCATTATTCAAATTCCAAAATCTTTGCAACTCTTTCTGCTTGTAACTCGCCAAAAAGTAAGCTGCCAAAGTGCTTTGCGGGCTAACATTGATCATAAAGTCGTCGCGAGCTTCTAATAAATGCAAATGCAATTGCAAATGTGATATGTTTTCTGAGTCTTGTATGGCGTAAATGTCTAGGTCACTCAAGCTGCGCAGCTCTAAAAGCAGTGCGTGGAGGGGCGCCAACGAGCGATCGCTTTCCATGCGCTCCACCCAACGCTCGTCTAAAAACTCGCCCTGGTTGACGATGATTTGCTTAGCATTGGCGGGCAGAGTTTTTAAAGTGGATTCTAAAATCCACTGGCGCCATGGGCGAACCTGCAGCGCTAAAGTGGCGGGGCTTAGACGCACCCAAAGTGATGCGGGAATGTATAAACTTAACCCATCGAGGGGGTTGCTATTGTCAAAAATCAATTTGCCCCGAACTTTTTGCCCTAAAATCACAAAATGTTCTATGCCTTGCTGAAAAGCTTTACTTGCTGCAGGGCTATGAGCAGGAGCCAAATCCTTTTTCCACACTTCGCCTAATTTAAAGCTTCCCTTATGGGTGGGTAGATTTTTAGCCACATTTTCAGCTAAATGCTTCCAATCTTGGGCTTTTTGCACCAAACTCGCTTCGCCGTGCTTTTCAATATGTTTTCTCAAAGACCTTATGGAATGCACTTGGGGAGCTTGTTGTCTATACCATTCCACCAACTGATCTTCGTCGGGAGCAATTCCCCAAGTGCGTTGGCGGGTTTCTTGGGCTTGCAAATAATGCCATAATTTATGGTTTTGCTGGGAAAATTTAAACTTTTGCAAGCTATTTCTCTCTACAATGGCTTCACGCCAAAAAATATCTGCGCAATCATCTATATCTATGCGCGCATAGTCCACTTTTTTGCCTCGACTAATCACTAAATTGCGAAACTGCACTTCTTCTAGCACTTCCACAAAACCCCTGCGTGGATTCCATTCAGGATTATACCAGCGACGTTGGCAAAACTTTTCTGCCACTTGCAAAATCCACTGGGGCTTTATCTCGGCGGCACGCACCAAAAATACCCGAGAAGTTTCACGCACTTCGGCGGCCATAAGCCATTCTGGCTTTTTACGCGCCAAACTAGAACCAGGGAATATGTGAGTTTCTCGCCCACCCACCAGCTGATAGGCATTTTTTTCGGGTTGGTACTGGGCAATCCCCCCCAAAAATCCGGATAACAATGCTGTGTGCAAAATATCGTGGTGAAAACTGTCTAAAGGGCATTGTAACTGTTGGAATTTAACCCGTAAAATACGCCCAAATTGCTCATATAAATCCATCCATTCCCGCATGCGCATAAAATGCAACCAGTTTTTATTGCACAAACGGCGTAAGTTGGCACTTCCCCCTTTCCAATTTTCATGCACAAAGTTCCATAATTGCAGTAATGCCAAAAAGTCACTGTTGTTTTTTTGCCAACGATTATGTATTTGTCGAGCTTTGTCTTTTTCAGGGTTTTCTTGGGGAAATATTCGCGGATCTTGGATGCACAAAGCCGATGTTATTATCAAAGCGCTGTGCAATACCCCTTGTCTTTTAGCCTTTAAAAGCACCGCACTTAAAGCTACATCCATGGGCAGACGCGCCATTTCTAAGCCTATTTGTCGCACTTGAGAGTTAATATCTGGGCTATGAAGAGCACCTAATTCATGAAGTTGGCGACACGCCCCCCTAAAAGCACCTCGAGCCGGGGCTTGGATAAAAGGAAAGTCGTTAAGGTTTAAACGAAGAGATTTCAGTTGCAAAATCACATTGGCTAAATTGCTGCGGCGAATTTCAGGGTCCGTATAAGCTGGGCGATTTTTTAAGTCATCTTCGCTGTAAAGTCGTATGCAGCGGCCAGGTTTTACCCTCCCCGCACGGCCCATGCGTTGCTGTGCGCTAGCCTGGGAAATTTTCTCCACCAATAAGCCCTGAATGCGAGTTTGGGCATTGTAACGAGAAATGCGAGCCAATCCCGTATCTACTACATAAGCTATGCCGGGAATTGTCAGCGAAGTTTCTGCAATATTCGTGGCCAAGACAATTTTCACGGCTCCAGTATTTCTAAAAACTCTTTTTTGCTCTTGGGGGCTAAGTCTGCCAAATAATGGTAAGATTTCATAACGGCGTGGATCAATATTTTCGCTTAAAAGTGCATTTAATTCATGAATATCTCTTTCTGAAGGCAAAAAACACAGCAAATTGTCTGGCTTTTCGGTTAACAAAGCCATTATAGCAGCTTCAGCTTCGTTTAATAGGCCACTATCTCCCTTGGCTTCTAAATCATGTTCTGCAGGGGTCCAATGTTCCACTGTTACGGGATAAGTACGCCCTTCCGCTTCAAGAGTAGCTGAATTAGGGAAAAATTTGGCAAATAAGTTAGCATCTAAGGTAGCAGACGATATTATCACCCGAAATTCGGGTCTTTTGTGCACAATACCATGCAAAATCCCCAACAAAATATCGATATTGAGCGATCTTTCATGGGCTTCATCTATCATTATGGCAGAATAATTACGCAAATATCTATCTCGACGAAATTCTTGTAACAATATCCCATCAGTCATGATTTTTAACGGTGCATCGGCAGCGCCTTCTTCCCAAAAGCGAATGCGGGAGCTTACCAAATCCTTATTTTCTAGTTCCTCTCTTAGGCGATCGGCAATGGAAAGCGCAGCAATACGGCGAGGCTGGGTAACCCCAATTTGTCCATGTTTGGCTAAGCCCGCTTCTAGCAAAAACTTAGGCAGTTGAGTGCTTTTTCCGCTACCAGTATCGGCGCGCACTATAATAACTTGATGTTTTTCTAATAAACTCAGAAAATCTGCGCGTTTGCGCACCACTGGTAAATCGGGATAATTAGGTTTTATCACGGCTGATATTTAAAAACCATAGGTCCATTATTAGTAGCATTGGCGCCTCTAGCATCAATACCCATCAATCCTAGATATAAAGATCCAGATGAACCTATAGCTAAACTAGGACTGCTACCATATATGTAATAACCATTCTCAGACCAAAAAGGCTCAGCAAAATAAGGTAATTTACTTTCTCCTTGTAAAACCCATTCACTATTTTCATAACGCCAAACGCTAATATACGGCGCAAAAAAGTTATCGTCATAACTTATGATAGGACGATTATCTTTATCAATCACGATATTAGTTTTACGGCCCACAGTGTGTAAACTCACATCACCATTGGCATAACCACTGGTGGAAACCGTTGTCCAACGATTACTAGCATAATACGCCACTTTCGGACTTTGACTTTCCCTATTATTATATGAGACATGAATACGCCCATTAGGAGCATAAGCCACAGCTACTGCATCAGCCGCTTCACTCACTGTTGTAGCTGATGCTAAACTATTGTTGGATAAGCGAGCAACACGTAACTTAGCTCTATTATTTGTAGTGCCATAAACCACCGCCAAACTATCGGCGTTTTTAGAAAAAGCTAAATCCACTTTTTGCACCGAACTCTCCACTTCTACAGAGCCAGAACTCCCCCAACGCCAAGCACTCCCATTCCAGCGACTTAATAACGCTCTATTATTTCCCCCCACCCATGCCAAAGCTATCTCTCCTTTATTAGCAGCCAAAGCGATGCTTTTAGCATTACTTCCATTTACTGAGGGCACACCACCTAATTGCGACCAATTTCCTGTACCTCCAGCAGATTTTTTAACTTCAATTTGACCTGTAGATGCGCGATAAGCCACCACAATATCTTTATTAACGCTATCTCGTGCCATTCTAATGCTATCTGCGGAATTAACAAAGCTACCCCCGCCAATATTTTGCCAACTACTTCCATTCCACTTTTTCACCCAGCCTTTTCCATCCGTGGCCCTAAAAGCCATAATAGGCGACTCATTATCTACGGCCAACGCCACTGCTCTTTCTCCTTTTTGTATCACGGTATCACCTTTAGGATTTACATTGTGCCAAGCGCGATAAAAGTTTACCGTAACTTCATCCGCATCAAAGTGACGAATAAAAAAGTCTTGGGCTGTTTGGGGATCATGCTCACCGCCTGGCAAAATAGAATCTTGGAAATTTAAACGCACAGTAACATTTCCCGCTTGAGTAGGGCGTAGCAACGCCTCATTAAATCCTGCATATTCATGACTAATGGTCCCATCATCCAAACCCAAGAGCCATACATCGTGGTAATTGCTGAAATTCCACCAATATTGCTTGTTATTAACATCGCCATAAGGTCGCCCAATGGCAGTGGCAGAAGCATTTATCTGCTCACCCCAATAACGATAGTATTCTGGAATTTCTGTATCTCCACTCCACACGACTACGGAATCTGTTACTTGTAAATTTGCGGTAGGTGGCTCAACTACTATAACCTTAGTGGTATCTAATGAAGATAAATTGTCTTCGTCAAAAACTTGAACAATACAATAATAAGTAGCCGCATATTTAGAAGGAGCTGTACTAATATACCAACTAGTCTGCACTGACTCCCAATTACCCTCAGTTCCAGCTACACCAGGCAAACCGCAACTCCAATCATAGTGACTTATGGCTCCCATGGTTTCATTGGCCTCACAATCCACGGTAAACTGTTCATTAACCCGCACAGAAATTTCTTTGCGTTTCACCGACACTTGGGGTGCTTCTTGGCTAACCCGGATAAAAGTAGTGTCCCGAGCGTATAAACTATCATCATCCATTACCCTAATCACGCACATATAATTTGGATCGCCCTCACTGGGAGCTTTTACGGTAACTTTTGGGCTAGGATAATTTATCCATGGACTTTGGACACTTCCAATAGTCCCTGCATGACCGCAACTCCACTCATAACTAACAATGTATCCCAAACTGTCAAAAGCAATGGCATCTAAATTAATATTGCTGTTGATTTTAACCACTAAAGAGTCATCCACTACCTTAACCCGGGGAGGGTCTAAAAGGACTTTAAATTTAGTGGTATCTCTAGCTGTTTGTCCATCATCATCTGTTACTCTAATCACGCATAGCCAACTATCCGCAGGGGTAGTGGGAGCAAACATTAAAGTATCAGGCTTAGAAACTCGCTGCCAAGTGCTGACTCCGCCAACTCCAGGCACTCCGCAACTCCATTCTATACGCTCTATGGTACCCAATGTATCTATGGCTGTAGCATTAAGCTTTAAAGAGTCACGAATGGTGACAGTGGCGGATTTGCGTAAAACTTTAACATAAGGAATATCCTGCTTTACCAAAACTTTAGTAGTATCTTGACTACTTTCGCCATCATCGTCAGTGGCACGCACTATGCAATTAATCAAGCCATGCTGCGGCGGAGCTATGATAGTTATTGCTGGAGTACTAGATTCAACCCATCCCTTTCCTCCGCAATCCCATTCAATTTTTTCAATTATTCCATTATCAGTTATTGTAGCGTTTAAATGTATATCGCCATTGATTTTTACCGTATCATTTTTGTTGCCGACTCGCACAAAAGGCGGCGAAGAGGCAACATCAATGCTCACTGAATCGTAAGCTACTTCGCCTGCTGGATTATTGTCACTAACCCTCACTTTTATCTGATAAACTCCCACCGCAGGTGATGAAAACACTGGCTGCCCAGCAACATCGGGATAAACGGTAGCAAAGTTGCCACTTCCATCTAAATCCCAAGCCACTTCAGTTATCTCATGACCTTCACTTGCCGTGGCCATAGCTTTTAAAACCACAGGAGAACGCAAATTGACAATGGTATCAGCTCCTGGACTAATAATTAGCGCAGAAATCTTATCGCGATTCCTAACCCAATAAGTTACCGTATCTTTATGCAAATAACCATTTTCTAACTCCAAGACTGCTATAGCCTGACGAGGCTTAGCAAATGTCTCTGTGATTGTGGTATCAAAAGCATAGGTATAAACTTTGCCATCAATATTAGCCACACTATCTTTGCGATGATAGTTTTCTTCATTACCTAATAAATACCAATAGACATATTTTGGCGCAGGAATTGGATCTGTAACATTTAAAGCAAAGTTTAAAGGGTCATTTTCTAACACTAGTACGCCCCCGCCGCCATTTACCATCATATTTACCTTGGTGGCTTTTACCATAAAATTGATTTTTAAGCTATCTGAAATATTACCCACATTATCTTTGACCACCATCTTAAAGTTATTGGGACCATCAGACAAATTTTGCATCGGGGCAATCCAATATTGAGCAGAAACTCCAGTTAGTTCCAAAGCTATACCATTTATCCAAGCCCACACAGAATCAGGGTTCACAAAAGACCCAGAATCCACAAAAAACCCTTTCCATTCAAGGTCTCTACTGGTAACTAAGGTATCATATATTGAATTAACGCGTATAATAGGCTTACTTTTATCTCTTAACCATAAAGTGTCTATTTCTTTATCATCACCCACATCTACGCACACATTCTGCACACTGGCAGGGCTATAGTATAAATCCACAGTATCAATGGCTTCAATATGGTAACATCCAGGTTCAACCTCATCAAAAATCCAATGGCTCGGATTATTTATATCAATAGCAGTGCGGGTAATTTGACGGCCGCCATCCTCTGCATTAATTAAAGAAATGCGAATACCGCTGTGATTATCTCGCCCTTCCATAAGTGCTTGTCCGCGGATTTGGGCAAATTTAACATTGGGATCCCCTAAATAAAACTTTTGCACCGGTGAAACCACCGTATCGTAACCATCATAGGCTATGACTTGCCAATATAAGTGCCCTTTTAAGCTTTCATCTAATAATTTTCCATCAGAATCTATCAACTCCCATGATCTTTCCATCATATTGGTCAAAATCGTGTGAGTGCTGGTTAAAACAGGGACCTTTCCCACTCGCAATGTATAACGCAAATCTTCAGGATTATCCTCATCTTTGGCGCTCCAGTAAAATGCAAAACGACTGAAAATATTGGCGAGAACCCCCTCTGTGGGATAGCTTTGCGTTAGGTCTGGAGGAAAATTAAAATGCACCCACACAGAATCTTTGCTTACATTACCATCATCGTCACGAGCGCCAAAATAGACTTTTTGATTGCCTTGGTCATCCACATACTTTTCCACTTTGGGGATGCTAAATTCAGCAAACTCTCCATTATATACCTGCCCTTCGTCCCAATTTTTCCCCAAACTGTAGTTTGCCCAAACTGAGTCTATATAACCCAAAGAATCTTGAGCCACAAATTGCACTGCAGCGGGACCTTTGTGATTTGCCCAAACTGTATCTGCATTAAAAGTCAATGTAGGGCTGGTATTTATGATGTTAATCCACTGCCCCACACCAGCGCTATCCCGCCCTCCTAAATCATCCCTAGCCTTGAAAATCGTTTGATAATGTCCTTCTTTTGTAAAAACCACCGGAAGCAAGTCGTTATTTTCTCTTTTATCTATGGTCTCTCGTCCGGTTATCTCCCAAAAATAATTACGTACTCGTTCGGGTTTGCCATCTTTTAAACGCCCCACCACCCATAAAGTATCGTTAATAGTTGCGCTAACAGTGTCTTCAATAATAAATTTCTTCTTAGCCAAATCGCTTTTAGGAATTTGATCTATGGAATCCAAAAGAACTCTCACATCTTTGGGTTTTTCTTTAAGAACCAATACCTGCATAACTCCATTTTTGAGTAAGGGATTCTCTACAATGCCTGATTCCCGTGCGCAATCAACAAAAAATATAGCAGCGCATAACAAAGCCATTAATTTTACTTTTTTTGTCATCACTCACCTCATTAAAAATGCAGAACGATCCCTGTTAGCACTAGTGCTAAACCCACTGTACCTATGCCTGCAGCTATTTTGGCTTTCAAATCGCCAGAATCGTTTAAATTGCTGTTTTCTTTAATAAATCTATCTGTTTCTGTGGAATGAAAAGCCGCATCCTCGTACATATATTTGTAATCCGCAGCTTTAGCCCAATCAGAATTAGCCAAATAGTATAATACACCACTGCTCAAAACGGGAATTATTGCAGAATACCACATCCCGCGCCCCACCCACCTTTTTTTGCGACTTTTCGCAAAATTTAATTGCTCATCTAACTTAATCAAATCTTCTTTGATTATTCTCAAATCTACTCCTATTAAATTAGGCATAAAAGCTTCTATATCAACCACTACCGTGGTGTCGTAATAACCCTCCTTAAAAAAAGTTATGTGTCTATGGGGTCCAGGTCTAATATTTGTAATAACTGTGTCGCTAATATATTTTGGCATAGTATTTAAACTAGGTCTATTATCAATATAAACTTCAACATCAGTAGGGACAGTCTGCACACTAAACTGAGTATGGGGTTTTAGCAACTTAATTTCCACCTCAGTCGTATCACCGTTCACAAGCTCTACTTCCAAACTTCCCCACCAATCTACACCTTTTAAATATTTGCGCACCATTATTTGAGATTTTTTTGCTGCTAAATCTTCAAGTATCAACGGTGTTACCCCATCAGTTAAAACACCATCTACATAAACCCGCGCCCCCTCAGGATTTGATTTCACAAGCAAATACGCAAAGCCTTTTTCAGGTTCCTCTACATCTGCTATTTGCTCCACCGAATCTTTAGTTATTTCCCACTCAAAATCACTTAAATCTAAATCAACTTGTAAAACACTATCACTAGTCTTTAGTTCAATACGCCTTAAATCCAGTTTGTAAATTTTTTTTAACAAATTGAGGTTGTCTAGATTGTAATATTCCACTGTGTCATTTTGCATGCGTACAAAAAACACATCGAACCATTCACCTTCATAATCAGTTATTACACCAGGTACTGCTTCTGCAAACACCCACAAACTCAAAAAGAGTGAAATTAAGATTGTTTCACGTAAAATTCTCTGCAGCACAATATCACCTTATTTATAATCTATGTTTTTTGCAAAGAATTTAAAGATTAACTAGCAAACTTGTTTAATTTTTCTTGTATAGAAGGTATATCTTCAAAGCGTTCATGATGAAAAGCGCTTATTAATTTACACCATAATTCAACAGCTTCGCGCTGGGAATCATCTCCTTTTGCCAACAAGTTCAAAGCTTTTTCAAAACCTTCTATATCTTCCAATCTACTATACGCCTCCATAAACTTCTTAAAATTATTCATGGACATTTTAAAAGTAGCAGTGTCGTTTTTTGCATACATAAGTTTAGGAACTACTTCACTATTCAAGAGCTGCAACAACTCTCCCTCAAAAGATTCTAAACTTCCTTCTAAGTTAAGAACTTCTGGCGAAGTACTCTCTATTGCCAAAGATTTTTTTGCTATTTGATTCAACAAATCTTCTATATCCGATTGCAAATAAGAAGACATTTGTTCTCTATACCAAGCTTGATACAGTATAGGAAATGAAGTTACCGCAAGATGAGCTTGGGCTAAACCACGAAAATCGCCCACCCAAAAAATATCAGCAGTTTGTTCTAAAATTTGTTCTTCAGAATCAAACTGCACTATGCGAGCGGGCACAGGAATTATATCCATGTGCGAAAGAGATTCTATTTTCTCTCGCAGTTCGTCAGGATTTAACCCCTCTGGTAGTTCAGAACCCATTTCTCGCAAATGCTCCGCAAAACTTTCTAAGCCTTCACTGGCACCTGCGCCAAATTCTTTTTTTAAAAAATCTTTTAAACTGCTCTGCCCTATAAAGTCTCCAGAAACTACTAAAAGATTGTTGTGAACGGCCTCATCCCACGGGAAATCTGACTTTTCGATGGATTCTCCGGGTAAAATTCTAGCATAAGCAATCATTATGCCAGAAAGTCGATTAGGAAAACCTTTTTTTTGTACAATGTGAGTCACGATACAATTATACTACTTTTCTAGTATGAAGGTACGAAATATATTCCAAATAATTATTCTTTTGTTAATCTCTGCATCTTTTGGAGAGGTTTGCTTCTCAAGTCCTAGTCTTTTAGGAGCAGATGGCACCCATCGCACTCATAGCGCAAATACCCTAGGCAAAAGCCGACTGGTATTCGGAGTCTCAGGACGAGGCTCCTACGATAAAGATCGACTGGTTGGTGGCGGCGTTGCAAGAATGCAAATAGGCTACGATAAGGAAAACATGGTGCCCTTAGATAAAGCTTTAGACACCACCTCCGTAGATGAATTAGTTGATTTAACAGCGCGAATATACGCCACTATTGGTATTTCAGACTACTTTGATTTAGGTGTTTCTATGCCTATACACATTGATTGGCTAACTGGCATGTCCATAAAAGATAGCCCAGTATTAAGCAAAGCTTCAGCCACAGGGCCCGGTGACTTAGAAATCATAGGAAAATTGCAATACCCACCTTATGAGCATACTGGTCCCTACGAAATGGCCTTTATGGGCATTTTAACTATTCCTACAGGTAGCGCTGAAAAAGGTTTTGTACCCAAAGAAATATATTACATACCTAAATCTAACTCAGCCAATACCCGCTTTTACTCTGCACAAATGCCCACCATGGCTTTTTTATGGTTAAATTCATTGGATTTTTCCAAAATTAACCCCCATACGCAGATACAATGGCACTTAAATCTTGGTTTACACACCACATCTAGTCCGATTTTAGATAATTCTTTTTTACTAAACTCCTCGGTAGTTTGGAAACCATCTGGAAATATTTTAGCTCTTTTCCTAGAATTTTCTGGAGCCACCAGAACATCAAACTTTGCTAAAGGATTTAAATTAGGAGATGATCCTTTATTTTTAAGCCCTGGATTCATTGTTAACGCTGAGAACGGAGTAACTCTTTCCTTGGCATTGGACTGGGGTATTGCCCGTGGTAAAAATTACGAAACCCTACGCTTAGACCCCAACCCTGGCCCCAAATCTGGCGATCCTTTATGCCCAAATTGCACAGGCGATGGTGAGTACTACTCATATAAAGTAAAACCCGCTGCAGACTTAGGCATCAGCGCCACTTTGTCTTGGTCTGGTTTTTTGATCAAACCCAAACCCCCTGTGGAACCCGAACCTAGAATAATTCGCGACACCATTGTCCAAATTGACACCGTTGTTCGTGTAGATACTTTAGTTAAAGTTGTTACCGACACCCTAACCCATGTTGACACGCTAGTTCAAGTTCAAAAAGATACCTTAGTACAAGTAGATACTTTGGTTCAAATACATACTGACACCTTAGTTCACATACACACCGATACCTTAGTGCAAAAAGACACTCTACTTATTGAAAAAGAAGCTAAAGTAGTGATGCACGGTGTAACTTTTGCCACTGGATCTGCAGACCTCACCCCTGAAAGTTTTGAAAAATTAGATGAAGTGGCACGCACCATGCGCAATTCACCCGATGTTATCCTAGAGATTAGTGGGCATACTGACAGTCGTGGTTCTGTGGCTATTAATAATAGGCTATCTACCCAAAGGGCTGAAAGCGTGGTTCGCTACTTGATTGCTCAAGGTGTTCCTGGTAAACAGCTGCGCTCCATAGGATACGGAAGTACCAAACCTATCGCGTCCAATAAGACCGCAGAAGGTCGAGAAAGAAACCGACGCATAGAAATGATGCGACTGCAGTAAAACTTATACTTTAAAAGATTTTCAAACCGACTCTTAGGAGTCGGTTTTTTATTTAAACGCTAAAATTCCGTGTTCATACCTTTTTTTCCTTGGTTTGTCGTGAATATCACCTTATAGAATGCTCATTTTAGATTTATTCTTATATTTGTTTTTATTGAATTCAACCTCTTTTAAAAGGAGATAAAAATGAAAAATAAAATCATGGCATTAGCCGCAGCTCTTATGGTTTTTGGTGTTGCTAACACATTTGCCCTTGGAATTGGTGTTCAAGGTGGTCTAGGTGTCGGTAGCAAAACTACAGGTGGTCCTGGCTTAACTCTTAAACTAGACCAATTACCATGGGTTTTTGCAGGTAACGCAAGCTTTGGCGATGGTCTTGGCATAGGCGTTACAGCAGACATGTGGCTTGCTAACCCAAATCTAGTAGCATTTTTAAATGGGTACTTCGGTTGGGGTGTAGCTGGAACAGTTTATCTTTCCGATAGTAAAGTTAGTATTGGTGCTGGTGGTCGCCTTTTGGCTGGACTTAATGCAAAGTTCTTTAACGACTTTTTAGAAGCCTATCTCCAAATTGCTTGGCAACCTGGGGCAACTTTTAACCTCGCAGAAGGTGAAGATTTAATAGGTGCCAACATTTTCTACATCCCTGCTAACATAGGTGTACGCCTTTGGTTCTAATTTAAACCAGCATATTTTATTAAAAGCCGATCCAATTTTGGGTCGGTTTTTTGTTTTTAAATATATTTATTCTTTAAATAAACCCCACAATTTTGCCTATGACTTCTCTATTTACTCCCCCTCCTGGTTCCCGCATCGCTGTAGGCCTTAGCGGAGGTGTAGATTCCTCTCTAGCTATTCGTTTACTAAAGGAACAAGGCTACGATGTTTTAGGCTTAACCATGTCTATTCAAAACGAAGACATAGACGTTATCGCCAGCGGAGCTAAAGGGGCTTGTTTTGGGCCAGGAGAAGAAGAAAACAACGAAATTTCTGCCCAACTTTGCCAAGATTTAGGCGTTCCTTTTCATATTATTGATCTAAAAGAAGAATATAAAGCCACTGTTTTGGAATATTTCCGCTCAGAATACTTAAGCGGACGCACCCCAAACCCTTGTGTGGTATGCAACCATCGCTTAAAATTTGGGTTTTTAATGAGCAAAGCACGAGAACAAGGTATAGAGTTTGACTATTTTGCCACGGGCCATTATTGTCAAATTGTTGAAAATCAAGGAAAAAAACGTTTAAGTAGAGCCGCTTTTCGCCCCAAAGATCAAACATATTTTTTGTGGGGCTTGCCCGCCGAACAGCTTAAGGAGCTTTACTTCCCCTTGGGTGGCATGACTAAAGATGATGTTCGTGAATTAGCACAAAAATATGGTTTACAAAGCGCTGATCGCCCTGATAGCCAAGATTTTGTGGATGGCGGCAGTTACGCGCCGCTTTTTAAAGACTCGGAAATCAAGACTGGAGACATTGTAAGCACCTCCGGCGATGTTTTAGGCCAGCACAAAGGTATTATTCACTACACCATAGGGCAACGCAAGGGTTTAGGCATATCTTCACCAAAACCGCTCTTTGTGCTTCGTTTAGACGCAAAAAAGAACCAAGTGGTGGTTACCGACAACGAAAAGCTGTTTTCCCAAAACATTATTACCGAAAACCTGTATTTGCATGATGAGTCTTTGTTTTCGGAAGGCATGGAAGTGGAAGCCTGTCCGCGCTTGCTACGCAAAGGCCACCCTGCAAAGCTTTACCGCACCCCAGAGGGCGGCGCTAGGGTTGAGTTTTTAGAGGCCCAACGCGCCGTGGCGCCGGGGCAAAGCTTGGTTTTGTATCTGGACGATATGGTGTTTGGCGGCGGAATAATTTCCGAAGCTTTTTAAAGCGTTATTAAGCCCATTTAAGCATTATTAAGCACAGTTAAGCATATTTATGCCCACTCAAGCATTTTTAAGCACCCACTTAATATGCTCGCTTAGTTGTGGGTATGCTTGGTATGTTATGCCCAACTTGGTACGCAATTTATCCACCGAAAAGAGCATGGGTTCCGCCCCCCATCCTAGATCCATAAGCTTAATTTTGCTGCGAGAGCCTGTCAATTCCACCATTTCTTGGGCAATGCGTTGCCATGAAACCCATTCTGCCGAAAGACCAAGAAAAACTTCTTCGTTTAAATTGCCTTCCACCAAGGCGAGATAGACCTGGGCCAAATCCCCTGCCCAAGCAAATTGGGTTCCGTCGTGCTTGGTTAATTCGATGTCTTCGCCGGCCAATGCAGCGCGGGCGATTTTTTGGAAACGCTGGTCGGGTTGGCTACGGCCTTGGGGCGCAACAGGATTGCCAAAAGTATAGCCGGGACGCACGATGTTGCGTCGCATGGACGTGGTCCTATAGCCAAGCATAAAGCTTTCTGTAGCCGCTTTGGTCGCACCGTACAAATCTAAGGGAATATTGCGTACGGTTTCGTCCATGATAGCCCGCATTTGACCCATAGCGGCGGTGGACGATGTAGTTATAAACTGCTCAACGCCTTCTTCGACGGCAATCTCCATTAAGGTCAAGCTGGCCAAAGTGTCATTTTGCGCCATGGTGGTAGGCGTTTCGCCCCATCCCAGTGCAATATGCACACAAGCATGGCAACCTTGCAAATGCGGGCGCAAAGCGCGAACATCTGCCAAATCTCCTTTCACCATAGTTATTTTTACCGATCCTTCCCACTGGGGAATACGATTTTCATCTCTATATACCCCCACCACTTCGTGCCCATTTTGCAAAAGCGCATTTACCACATAAGAACCAATGAATCCTGTGGCACCTGTTACAAATACCCGCATAAAACCTCTTTTTAAAAGCTATTCAACAACTTAAATATACTTAGCTATAAAAATATATTCCACTATTTAAAAGAAAAGCCGTCCCCAAACACGGAGACGGCTTTTACAATCTTATTTGTAAAAATTAGCGACCTTTGCTAAAACGCCTGGTCCACCAAGTCACCATGGGTGAGGCCACCGCATTAGAAGACCAAGTTCCTAGGATTACACCCACGCTCATAGCTATACCAAAACTTTGGATGCTGGAGCCACCACGCCACGCCAATACGGCAGTAACAAAGAAGGTGGTTAAAGATGTAATTATCGTACGAGATAAAGAGCTATTGATAGAGCGATTTACTACACTTTCGAAGGATTCTCTACCCATATTTTCTGAATTTTCTCGCACGCGGTCAAAAATCACAATGGTATCATTCAGCGAATAACCCACAATGGTCAAAATAGCGGCAATCATGGCTGTGTCAATGGAAATTCCCAGTAATGAGAATATACCCAAAGCGATAACCACATCGTGCATCAAAGCAATTACGGCGCTGACACCAAAACCTAGACCGTTTTTACCAAAACGCACCCAGATATACATGATAATTATAAGCATAGCGATAAACACCGCTAAAATAGCATCATTACGCAACTCTTTACCTATGGATGGACCTACAATATCTTCGTTGACAATTTTTGCCGCAATATTGTGCTTCTGTAGAGCTTCTTCGAGCTGGCTACGGGCATCGGTGCTAGTAGAACCATCACTTTGCAAGGAAATCATATACTGATTGGCTTGAGTTCCGTATAAATTACGCACACTGGCTGTGGGCAAAGATTCTTTACTCAACACATTTTGCAACTCTTCCACATGATTGCCTTCGTCTTCGTATTGCACCGTAAGCACATGGCCACCAGTAAAGTCAATGCTGTATTGGAATCCTTTGACAGCAATCAAAGCAATGGCTGCAACCAATAAGACCCCAGAAATGGTCATAAAGACCTTGCGCTTGGGGATTATGGGCAAATTAGCGTTAATTAATGCATCAAGACCTTTACCCACATTGATTTTAGTGGCATTGTTGCGGGCTAAAATCCCTTCAAATATGGAGCGCGTTGCCACCAAAGCGGTGAACATTGAAGAGGCTATACCCACCATCAAAGTCAATCCAAAACCTTTAACTGGACCAGCCCCGATTTTGTACAAGATAAATGCGGTTAAGAAAGTGGTAACATTAGAGTCAAAAATACTAGAGAAAGCTTTTTCATAACCCGCGGCTAAACCTGCTCGGGCCGTACGACCTGCCCGCAACTCCTCGCGAATACGCTCATATATAATCACATTGGCATCAACCGCCATTCCCACGGTCAAAACTATACCCGCAATACCTGGTAAAGTAAGGGTGGCATTAAACATGGACATCACCGCGCCCACAATCACCATATTAAACAATACAGCGGCACTGGCAATTAAACCTGCGGTGCGATAATATATAATCATAAAGAGCAAGACTAAGCTAACGCCCACCACCGCTGCGAAAACACCATTGCGAATATTGTCTTCTCCCAGAGAAGCACCCACGGAACGCAGTTCTATAACTTCCATGGGGGCAGGCAAAGCACCAGCTCGTAGCACCACCGCCAACTGCTTGGCTTCATTCATATCGCCAATGCCAGTAATTTGCGCATTTCCATCGGCAATGCGATCGCGAATCACCGGGGCACTCACCACTTGATCATCTAAAACAATAGCCATCTGTCTGCCCACATTATTTCCGGTTACAGAGGCAAACTTTTTGGGACCTATACCTTTAAATTTCATATTTACCGCTAACTGTCCAGCGGAAAATCCATCAGAAATACGGTGAGGTTGAGCATCGGAAATTTCTTTTCCGTCCATTTCGGCACGACGGCGGAGTAAATAAAGCTTTTTAACCTTGTCGCCATTGCTAAGCTCTTCAAAACCGCGACCCCATGCAAATTGCACATCGTGAGGAATCAAAGCGGCAATGGATGGTTCAACCAATGTGCGTCTTATACGCTCCACATCGGATTCACGCACGGCCACATCACCGCCATAAGACATGAGCATAGAAGAGAAAGGTCTTTGCTTAAAAGTGGCTAGATCTTCGGTAAAACGATCGGTAACTATTTCAGTGTCAGTTGCCACGCTATCAGCGACCAATGCGGCCACCTGGCTAGAATCCCCAGAGGAGTCTGCCACAGCAATTTGGTTGGAATCGGTAGCAGAATCTGCCACTTGTGCTTGGGTAGAATCTTGGGCAACGGAATCCGCAATAGCCACTTGGGCACTATCTGCAGTGCTTTGGGTGTCCGCTAAAATATCATCTCCAAAGAACCTGCTGGCATCATCTTTTTCTTCCTCTTCGCCAGCTACGCTATCTTCTACGGTAATACCCGCTGTTCTGCGTTGCAAAGACTCGTCAATGGTGTTTAAAATTTGCACAAAGCGCTCTTGGGGAGCCACTAATTTAAATTCGAGAAGAGCGGTTTCCCCTATTAAACCAGTCACTTGATCCACATCTACGCCAGCTAATTCAGCAATAATGCGGTTTTCACCAGATTTAGTGATTATGGGCTCAGAAAGTCCAAATTGGTCCACCCTGTTACGGATGATTTCCAGCGAACGACTTTGGGCATCTTCTGCCTCGTCAGGTTTGAGATTGGATTTGTCAATCTCCACCACAATATTGGTACCACCAGCCAAATCTAAACCAAAGTTTACCGCTTTAGAAACCACTTTAGGGTTATGCTTCATAAACTCTTTTTTATCTTCGCCTGTAAGTTTGTGCACTTGAATAGAAGGCCACAAACTCCAAAGGGACAAACCCAATACGATTAAAATAAATATTCCGCGGGTACCTATACCTTTTTTCATGCTTTACCTATTGATTGTAAACAGCTCCAAAAAATGAAACCTTGAGCAAATATCTAAAAATGTTTCACAAAACTAGTTAATTCATTTTTATTTGACTATATAACACAGCTTTTGTTCGTTGATTTTAAACACTTTCTATGTTCATCGCAAAACTTTCGCCATCGGCATCGCTATTTATCGCTTTTTCCGAAGTGGTTTTTACTAGCTCCAAGCTATCCGCTTGCACTTCGCCCTTGATATAACCTTGGTTTTCTTCTAAAGCGAGCTTTAACTCATCACTTTCCGTAGATATTTCCACAGAAATGCGTTGTATTATGTCAAAATCCAGCTCTTTGCGCCTATTTTGCACGCGATTTACCAATTCCCGCGCCATACAAGCTCTTCTGAGTTCTGGACTGATATTCAAATCCATGGCTAGGGTAAAATAGGCATCTGCTTCCACCGCTACACCTTCAGGGGCTTGGCGCTGCACCATTATCTCGTTTATACCAATGGAGCCAAATTCAAAGTCTAGCATTTCACCATTTTGTATGGCTTGAATAGCTGAAGTATCTAAAGTGGCGAGTTTTGCTTGGATGGTTTTCATATTTCTGGCATATTCCATGCCTTTATCTTTAACAGCCACAAAATTCGGTCTGGCACTCAAACTCACCAACGAAGTTTCATCGTCTAAAAATTCTAAATTGCGCACATTAAGTTCTTCTAAAATCAAATAGCGCATGGATTTTACCACTTCTTCATCGGTGCTTTCGTAAGCCACCACGGTGATTTTTTCCAAAGGCTGACGATTTTTAATTTCCCGAGTTGCCCTAATAGCCCGTCCCATTTCCACCAAATTACGCACTTTATCCATATTTATCACAAGCTCTTCATCGGCAAAAGCGGTATTATACACGGGGAAATCGCAGTGATGTACGGAAACGGGAGCATCAGCCACCACTTCGCGCACTAAAATCTGATAGACTTCTTCGGACAAGAAGGGTAAAAAGGGCGCTAAAACCTTGCTAAATTCCACCAAAACGGTGTAAAGCGTGGCGTAAGCGGCATTTTTATCCCCATCATTTTCGGATTTCCAAAAACGACGACGGCTGCGGCGCACATACCAGTTGGTAAGCCCATCCACAAATGCCACTAAATCGGGAACCACATTGTAGAGTTCGTAAGACTCCATTTCTCGCTCCACTTGGGCGATCAAATGTTGCAATTTTGCCATTACCCAGCGATCCAGCTCGTTGTCACTACTCCAAGTATCGCCTGGCTGCCAACTGAGCTGACCTTTGCCACGATCCGCATTGTGATTGGATATCAAGAAACCCACAGCATTCCACAGAGGCAACATCACGCTTTTCACAATTTGACGCACACCTTCTTCACTAAAGCGCAAATCTTCGGCTTTGAGGGCGGCGCTATCTATCATAAATAAGCGCACAGCATCGGCGCCGGTGCGGTCGATTAATTCGTTGGGATCGGGATAGTTGCGCTTGCTTTTACTCATTTTGGTGCCATCTTCGGCCAAAATAATGCCATTGACAATGACATTTTTAAAAGCGGGCTTTTGGAATAGAGCTGCGGCTAGCACGGTTAGGGTATAAAACCATCCCCGAGTTTGATCTAGGCCTTCGGCAATAAAGTCCGCTGGAAATCCACGCTCCACCAGCTCCTTGTTCTCAAAAGGATAGTGGTTTTGCGCATAGGGCATCGCCCCGGATTCAAACCAACAGTCAAACACTTCGCTGGTGCGAGTATAAAGCTTGCCATTGGGGTCAAAAGTCTTTTTATCGCTGGTGCGAATTTCTACTTCATCTACAAAATGCTTGTGCAAATCCGTGAGTTCTACCCCGGAAAGAGCTTTTAATTCTGCGATGGAGCCCACGGCGATCATATCGCCATCTTCGCTAAGCCATACTGGCAACGGCGTACCCCAAAAACGGTTGCGGCTAATATTCCAATCTCGCGCGTTGTCTAACCATTTGCCAAAGCGACCGTTTTTGATATGATCGGGAACCCAGTTGATTTGCTGGTTAGAATCGATCATCCATTGCTTTACGGTTTTTGTTTCCCCTTGGGGGTTGCTAACTTCCACATCTAGGCTCAAAAACCAAGTTTTGAGCGCGCGGTAAAGCAATGGTACGCCGGTGCGGTAGCAATGGGGATAGCTATGCACCAAGGTATCTTGTTTAAAAACGCGATTTTCTTCTTTGAGGTGATTGATAATACCCCGATCAGCATCTTTGGCACCTTCGCCTTCCCACAAAGGCACGGCGGCGGTAAAACGCCCCTCGGCATCCAGTGGATCAAACAATCCCAAGCCAATTTCAGCTCCGAGTTCAAAGTCTTCTTCACCAAAACTGGGCGCAATATGCACCGCTCCAGTACCATCGGTGGTGCTCACAAAGTCTGCGGCGTAAATTTCATAACGCTTTTGCAATTCTGCGGGGCTAGCTTGGGCATCGCTAAAACGAAAGAGCGGCTCGTATTTAAAACTAGCTAGCTCAGCCCCGGTGCAAGTATCTATCACGGCGAAGTTATCTTCACCTTTTTTACTTTTAAAATACGCTTCTATACGCGCTGTAGCCACCCAAAAACGCTCTTTGGCATGGGTTTCTATCAAACTATACTCAATATCTTCACCCACCGCAATAGCCATATTGCTGGGCAAAGTCCAGGGAGTGGTGGTCCATACCAACAGCGCACTGTTAGCAAATTTGGTGGGTAAATCGCTGCCATCAGCTTGGGAAACTAAAGGAAAGCTCAAGGTAATGGAAGGATCTTGACGATCTTCGTAGCCCTGGTTGGTTTCAAAGTTGGAAAGCGGCGTAGCCAAAGCGGGGCTATAAGGTTGAATGCGATAGCCTTGATAAATCAAGCCTTTATCAAAGCATTGTTTGAAAACCCACCACACCGATTCCATGAAATCTAAGTCCATGGTTTTGTAATCATTGTCAAAATCCACCCATCGTCCCATGCGCCGCACGGTTTTGCGCCATTCTTCGGTGTAAGTGAGCACTTCCCCCCGACAAGCTTCGTTAAATTTATCTTCGCCAAAAGCTTTGATTTCCGCCACACCGGATAGTTTAAGGTTGTCTTGAACAATGCTTTCGATGGGCAAACCGTGGCAATCCCAGCCAAAACGGCGGGGAACACGCTTGCCTTTCATAGCCCAGTAGCGGGGTACAATATCTTTAATGGTGCCAGCTAACAAATGCCCATAGTGGGGTAAACCCGTGGCAAAAGGAGGCCCGTCGTAAAAGGTAAAAACCTCATCGGCGGAGCGCTGATCTATGGATTTTTGAAAACTATCATCTGCATCCCACAAATCTAAAGTGCGGGTCTCTATATCTGGAAAACTTTCTTCTTTTTTTATTTCGCGAAACTTAGTCATGGGGCAAATTTAATTTTTTTTATGCAGTTGGTCTGTTTTAGCATACACTTTAACTGTTTCTGTTTATTTTTATGAAAAATTAGTATAACTTTATATTAGACGGACTGTTCCAATTTGAATTTAGCGTTGTAAATATGAATAAAATTTTAACCACTTTCATTTTAAGCCTAACTCTGGTTAGCTATGCCAATATTGCTCCACAGCGAGTGGGTCCCGTAAGCCAATATGGCGAACTTTTAGCAGGTAAAAACTCTGCAGGCAAAGGGCAAATTTATGGCTCTTGTGAGGGAATAACCACCAACAAAGAAGTTCAAATTAAAGGCATGAGCCTGTTTTGGAGCATTGTCCCTGATGTTGGCAGTAATTTTTGGAATGCCAGTACAATAAATAAATTGGTCAGCGAAATGAATGTGCAACTAGTGCGAGCTCCCATGGGGGTAGATGAAGATTGGAGCCATGGAAACTACTTTACCAATACATCCCAGTATCAAGCTTTTATGGATGCGGTGGTGGAAGCGGCCATTAAAAACGATATCTATGTAATTATCGACTATCATTCCCACAAAGCTCACGAAAATGTGGAAAACGCCAAAACTTTTTTCCGCACCATGGCGCAAAAATGGGGTTCTTACGATCATGTGATTTTCGAGATATACAATGAGCCTTTGCAGATTCCTTGGAATACTATCAAAACTTATGCCGATCAAGTCAGCGCAGAAATTCGCAAATATTCAGACAATTTAATTATTGTGGGCACACCTGCTTGGGACCAAAAACCCGGTGACGCAGTGGGTAATCCGGTTAATGCCACCAATATTTCCTACGCCTTTCACTACTACGCCGGTTCTCACTCAATCAATAATGAGGGAGCCTCTGCGGTAGCTGCCATGAATGCTGGACTTTCAGTTTTTGTCAGCGAATGGGGCACGGTGAATGCCAACGGCGATGGTGGGGTTTCGGGCTCAAATGATGGTTGGCAAGCTTGGATGAATAATCATAAGCTATCTTGGGCCAACTGGTCTGTCTCTAACAAGTCTGAAGGCGCCTCTATTTTTCAAAGCCATGTTAACCCTTCGGGCACATGGTCTTATACGGAGTCTGGAAACTATGTGAAAAATTTGCTTAATAGTAATCCCTCTAATTACACTGCATGTGCTGATGGAAACCAACCCATAAATTCTTCTAGCTCAACAAAACCGCTACTTAGCAGTTCTAGCACAGACAATAATGGCTCAGGGGATTTTAGCCCTGGCTCAGAATTAATTGACGACTTTTCTGATAACACACTTGTTAATTACTGGGGTGGACAATGGGAAGTTTATAACGACGCCGCTGACAATGGCAACTCTACTATCAGCAGCAATATAGAGGCTGAAGCTTTACATGTAAATTTCACTATTCGCAATAACGCTGAACACCCCTATGCAGGAATAAGCACAAATTTAAATTCCTCTGGAACTGTTCAAGACTTAACGGTTTGTGGTGCCATCTCGTACCGACACAAAGGACCAGAACACACCTTTAAAACAAATCAAGTCACCATCACTGACCATGATAATTATGGTGTTAAAGTATCTGAAACTAGGGACTGGAAAACTTCTATTATTAATTTAAACCCCCATACTCTAAGCCAAGAAGGTTGGGGAGATCAAGTTGACTTTGACAAAACTCAAATTAACCGTTTGGTATGGCAATTCGCTGAAAACCACAACATCGCTCAAAGCTTTTATATTGATGATGTACGCTGCGTGGATGCTGTTTCCATAAGTTCTAGTAGTTCAGCAGAACAACAACCACCCACTCAATCCAGTAGCTCATCATGGCAACAACCGCCCACTCAATCCAGTAGTTCCGCATGGAGACAACCACCCATGAGTTTCGTATGGCCTAACAGCTCCAATAGTTTTGAGAACCCAAATTTTGTAAATCATATTTCTGCACCCAGGCTTATGGTAAAAGTAGAAGGCAAAACCATATTGCTAAATAGCGCTACAGTGGGATCTACTTACACTTTATTTAATATTCACGGCAAACCATTGCAACAAAGTGAAGTTCTTTCTGCAACAACTCTAATACCTGTGGCACAACCTGGATATTACATTTTACGACTAGGCTCACAGAGCACAAAAATCATTGTAAAGTAAAACTCAAATAAAAAAGCACCCGCAGGTGCTTTTATTATGAAATATCTTTGCTATCAGTTGTTTACGGCGATTTTACTCTGGTGTTTTACACCATCGTTATTCTTAAACTCAACTAGGTAAATACCTTGGGATAAGTTTAACTTCAAAGAGCTAGTTTGAGCGCTTTTTTCAAAGACCTTTAACTCATTGCCTTTGATATCAAATATTTTAACGGCTAATTGCTCGCCACTCCATTTTCCATTAAAACGCAACTCGCCTCCAGTAAACTGCAAACTGTTTTTATCGTTTTTGAGTGGAACTAAAGAAACAGATCCTTCTTCACAATTACCTTTATTAATACCAGCTGCCGCAAAACCCAATAAGTCGATATTCGGTCCTCCATCTGCGTCTAAAGAAGTTAATACTATGAAATTGCCACCTTCCTGCAATTCCACTTCCATTTCTTCCACTTCCCATTGGGTCCATGAACCCACAGGAGTATTGAAATCACCTACAGAATTACCATTTACGCTCACAGACATACGGCGAGGACCATTGCCTCCATTGGCGGCGCGCAAATACATAGGGGTTTTCGTCGCTATGGAAACATTCACAGAATATCGCACTTTTGTTCCTGTCTCATTGTGCAAATTAAAATATCCCGTACCCAAAAACCCACCATTAATATCTTCAAAAACCCCATCTCCTTCGCAGAAATCTTCACCTTGTACCACACTAGCGCAAGCGGAAAGCCCTGTGCTACCCCCAACACATCTTCCGCACTGATCCATTTCGGCTGTACCGCCAGGCACACCCGCACAATCGCTAGGTTCTATCACTGGTAAGCCTCCACCAGCCCCCACCAAAGCGATATCAGGAGTGGGAGCATTTTCCACCCCCGCACCTAGATAAAAACCCAAATGAGGGGGTTGATTATAAGCGGTGTTTTGCCAAGATATACTGGCGCGATAATGGGGATCGTGCATTAGAGTATAAAGACGATGCTGGGTAGGTTCTTTGGTGGTATATAAAATTAAAGCGTCATTAGTGCTAGCGGTTAAGATCATTTCTTCACGCCAATCGCCTAAAATATCGGCCACCAACACAGGATTTGCCTTAGTCCAATTGTTAGCTACTCCTGAAAACTGTCCATAACGATGATCAGTGGTGAGTATGCGGTCAATTCTGCCGTTATTGTACTTTTCTATTTTCATAGAACTAGGAGGGCTACCTGTGGCATCGAGCAGTTCATCTTGTAAATCTCCATCCCAATATATACGAAAGTTCACCGAGGGTTTAGATCCTAAAGCCTTACCCGTAGCACTAAAAATAGTGCTTTCTGCTGATGACCACACTTCTAAACCAGGAGTGGATGGATCAACATCTGCAGCCATTCCCCGCCCATTATCCGTACCTGTAAAAGCTCCCCATAAAATTTCCCCAGTCTTAGCATCATGCATTTCATAACCATAAGCGGCACCTTTATCTTCTAATACTTGCCAAACTTCTAAACCAGGGCGACTGGGATCTATATCGGTTACATGCAAAGCATCGCCATGACCTAAACCTGTTCTATACATAAATTTACCATCACTATCTATGGCACAAGAACCTTGAATAATCACATCGCGACCATTGCCATACACATCGGCCACACTTAATTGGTGATTTCCTTGACCAAAACACTCTTTACCTGCTTGATTAGCATCGTAAAACCATTTTTGAGTCAATTTCGTTCCATCCCAATCCCAAGCCGCAATGGCCATGCGAGTATAATACCCCCGTTGCATCACTGCACTGGGTTTTTTACCATCTAACCAAGCAGCAGTGGCCAAAAACCTATCCACCCTATTACCGTAATTATCCCCCCAATCACTTACTCTGCCACGACCAGGATTATAATTCACTGTGGCTAGTTCTTTACCATCTGTACCCCTAAAAACAGTTAGATATTCGGGACCATCGAGCACATATCCGCCTGAATTACGATAGTCTTTACTGTGATCTGCATTGGCTGCAGGGCCAGTAGATAAATAATTACCCAAGCCATCTTTGGTTCCTGGAGCAGTTTTTACAATGATTTCCGCTTTGCCATCTAAATCAAAATCCGCCACTACAAATTGCGTATAATGAGCTCCAGCGCGAATATTTCTCCCTAAATCAATGCGAAATAATTGCGTACCATCCAACTTTATACCATCTAAATACACATTGCCTGTATGTCCTGAATGAGCGTTATCCTTGGAATTAGAAGGATCCCATTTAAGTACAATATCCCACTGTCCATCGCCATCTAAATCTCCCACACTACCATCGTTGGGAGAATAAGTATAATCAACTCCGTCTGGGGTTGTACCTCCAGCAGGCCTATCCAAAGGAATGCGCTTGGTTAAGCCTGTATCAAAAGGTTTAACTGGTTTGGACTCCTCTACTTCTTGACCATTAACCACGGTTTTCACCACATAAGATGCCGTAATACTTCCGCCCTTATCTTCGTAATTGGTAGCTCCTGTAATGGGAGAGCTGTTTAACTTCGTACCATCGCGATACAAATTAAATCCTAAATTGCGAGGTTCCGTTCCCAGCAAACGCCAACTCACAAAGACATTGCTGCCCCCGGTATGCACCGCCACCACTCCCCTATCCAAATTCTCTAAATAGCGAGTGGCAAAAGCAGGAACCACTAATGCTCCCATAAGCACAGCACTAATAATGGCTTTTTTAAATAATGTTTTCATAACAATCTCCTATAATCCTATAACTCTCTACTTATAAAGATTATTCCATTGTGCACTATACTCAACAGCTAAAGCAACTAAGTGTTGATTTTCAAATCAACGGCGGAGATTATTTTTTGCATTTCGGCGGTGCAAACACGGGATTTTAGCCATTGCGGCTCTGACCAAGCAGGTAAATGCAAAAACAACTGCCAAGCGTGCAGCATTTGCGTTTTGCTCCCCAATATGGCAATATCTTTATCATCTAGGGGAGCTTGAATTCTTTGCAAATAATATTTTCCCCCATGGCTGTATATGGGATCGCCAAGAATCGGGGTATTTAAGTGGGCTAAATGAGCGCGAATTTGATGTTTACGCCCCGTAATTAACTCCGCTTCTACCACGCCCACTCGCCGTTTAGCTCCCCCTGCGGGGCGAAAATCTTGAGCGCCATGCCAGCGAAACAGAGTAGTGCAAGGCTTACCCTGGGGATCCACCTGCATTTGCACGCGAATTTCCCCATCTTTACGTTCCGCCAAAGGCGCATCTATGCGCAACTCGCGCTCCGCATATTGGCTCCAAAAATCTTCTTGACTGGCATTTGCCAATTCTATCACCGCCAAATAAACTCGTCGCAGCATAAATTGGGGCAAATGCTTTTGAAAACGCTTGGCGCTATCCCGAGAACGGGCAAAAAGCATTATTCCGCTGGTATCTCTATCCAATCTATGCAAAGGCACCAACTCTGGTTCTTGCAAAGCCCGCCGCAAAATCGCAGTGAAAGTATTCCAAAAAATGCTACTTGTCTTGTGCACAGGCACATCCGCAGACTTTCCCACCACCACAAAATCATTATCTCTATAAATCAGTTCAAAATCTGTGCAAACTTCCGGTTCTGAGTAATTTTTTGCGATATAAACCAAAACATCGCCTTTTTGCACCACGCTTTGCGCATTTGCCACACTCTCATTGAGCAAAACACAGCCATCTTCTATTAATTCCCCCCAACGTTCGGAGCTGTGATAGCTAAAATTTTGACTAAGTAATTGCAACAAAGGCCAACCATGGTGGTTAGCCTTAATTTCTCTGCTAAAACGCAGTTCGCTAGGAAGAGTATGCACCTATTTTTTAAAGATTTTTTCTAACTCTGCAGTCAAATCTTTCAAAGCTTGATCACTGCTTTCTATATAGCGGATATATTCTCCATTGGCTTTTACCAGCACTATTAAAGGCACATAACCCGAACCGTATAAATCGCTGAATTTGCGAGCATTGTCGGCAAAAACTGGTTGTTTATTGTCCAAATTATCTAAAAACATGCGAATGCTGTTGCGCTTCATTTGCCCCACGGAAACCGCCATTCCTTGTAAGCCTTTAGCTTCGTATTTCTGAACTATTTTTTGGTATTTAGGGAAAGAAGCCTGACAATGGCCACACATGGGGCTGAAATAGTAAATCAACAGATTGCGCTGACTAAAATGACTGAGTAAAATCCCAGGATCGCTAATACCTTCGAGGGGAATGCTATAATCAAACTTTTTAGGATTACCCTTATCATCCTTTTCTACGCTAGGAATATTAGGCAACATTTGCGCAAAACTCGCCATTACAAAAAACGATAAAATAACAGATACTGACTTAAAAGTTCTCATTAATAAACTCCTTATCTATCACAAAAATATAAAATATCAAAATTTGGACTAGTTAATATGAGATAAAAAATCAAAATTAGGGATAAAGCCTGTGAGGTAAGCGAGGAAAGGCAATGGTTTCCCGAACATGGGCTAATTTACAAATCCAAGCCACGGTGCGCTCTAAACCCAAACCAAAGCCAGAGTGGGGAACGCTACCAAAGCGGCGCAAATCTAAATACCATTTGTAATCCTCGGGGTTAAGACCATCTTCTTTAAGTGCAGCCAGCAACACCTCATAATCTTCTTCGCGCTGACTGCCTCCCACAATTTCTCCGTAACCCTCGGGTGCTAAAATATCCATATTGCACACGGTTTTGGGGTTTTTGGGGGTCTTTTTCATATAAAAAGGCTTTATTTCGGTGGGATAATGGGTAACCACCACGGGACGCTGAAATTTTCCGGAAATAATGGTTTCATCGCCACCTCCAAAATCATCGCCCCACTGAAAATCAACGCCTTCGGCGCGCAAAATTTCCACCGCTTCATCGTAAGTAACTTGGGGAAATTCTCCGGCAATCACTTCTTCTAAAGGTGCTAAATCTCTTTTTAGCACCGCCAATTCCTGGGCGCACAAATCTAAAACTCGGCGCACAATCTGCTGAATTAATCCCTGAGCGAGCTCTATATTTCCAGCTAAATCCATAAAAGCAACTTCGGGTTCCACCATCCAAAACTCGGTGAGATGGCGGCGCGTATTGGAGTTTTCGGCTCTAAAAGTTGGCCCAAAACAATAAGCTTTGCCCACGGCCATGCAGGCAGCTTCGGCGTAGAGTTGCCCACTTTGGCTTAAATGAGCTTCTTCTCCAAAATATTCCGTGCTAAAAAGCGTAGTGGAGCCTTCACACTCATTGGCGGTAAAAATAGGGCTATCCACTAAAGTAAAGTCTAAATCGTCAAAATAATCCCTAATTGCTCGGATAATAACATGGCGAATACGCATAATAGCCTGTTGGCGCGGACTGCGCAGCCATAAATGGCGCAAATCCATCAAAAATTCCACCCCATGCTCTTTGGGAGTGATGGGATAATCTTTGGTGGGGCTTACTAACTCCACATTTTGCGCTAAAACCTCCACACCGCTGGGCGCTCTTTTGTTAGCCACCACCTTTCCGCTCACTTTGATGGAGCTTTCTTGGGTTAAACGACTCACCACCTCAAAAACTTCTGGACTCACATCGTCTGCGGGCACTACTACCTGCACAAAGCCCGTACCGTCGCGGAAATTAATGAACTTAATCTTTCCACTACCGCGCACATTCCACGCCCAGCCCTGCAAGCTAACTTCCGCACCAATTTTCTCTTTTAAATTACGAATTAATATCATTTAAAACCTACCATTGCTAAACTGTTTTTGCACCTGTTGGTACAAATCCGCCGAACTTATGGCCCAGCGTTCCATTAAAATCTGTTCAAAATCGTTGTTTTTGCTTATTTCGGCCAAGATATAACGAATTTCTTGCCAGTTGCCAAGGGCATAGTCATCTAATAACACCCTAGTCATAGCCAAAGAAGTCTGATATAGACGCAAAGCTTCGCGCACATCTTTTTGCCTGACAAAACTGCGCTGTAAATCTTCGTAAGAGGCTAATTTCTCCTCTAAAACCGTCAAATTAAGCTCGGTTCCATCAATAATCTGCGCTATGCCTTCGTCTAACCAAATAGGCAAATTTCCGGTACATAAAGTATGATTAAAAGCGTGGCTAACTTCGTGCAGCAAGATTCTTTCAATTCCTGCGCCATGTTGCACCAAAGCTTCGTAAGGAATGCGCACTTTACCGTCAAAAAGCGCCCCCGTCCAGTCGGGTAAAGTCCCTTGCAATAGTTGCTCTTTGCCATAAAGCACCGCATAAATTTTGCGTTCGGGGTAAAAATCCCATATCAACGAAAGCTGGTCAAAACTGCGTTCCAATCTTAGCAAAAGCGAATCCACCTCTGCAATCATGGCGGTTTGCCCCTCCACTTGTATGCTAAAATGCGGGGATTCCCAGTGGGCCATATTTTGCGCTTCGTACTGCAATTGCCGAGCTTTTTTGATCCAAGAAGTCAATTTTAAAGATGGATTTAGACTCTGGGCTTGGTCAAAAGCGTGCAAAGCGCTATCCCCTTGATTTTCTAGCACCCAGCATTGCCCCAAAGCCACCCAAAATGCAGGATGGACTTGTTTTTGCAGTAGTTTTTGCAAAAGCGGCACCGCTTCTAGGCATTTATTTTCATTTAATAGCAAATTTATGCGTTTAAGTTGAATTTCTAAGCTATCGGTTTGTGGATGTTGCGAATTTTTTGATAAATCTGCAATTAAAAGCTCTTCTACCAAAGGAACAGTGGGCGCCACAGGCATTTGCCTAGGACGATACTGATCTAAATACCTCCAAGCCAGCCCTAAAAGGACAAAAATCGCAATTAACACAATGATTTTAGAATTTTGCACATAAAGAATGTAGATTTTCTTTATGAAAATAGCAGTTTTTGGTGGTGCCGGATACATTGGCTCCCATACAGTTTTGCAACTTTTAGAACGCGGTCACGATGTGGCAGTTTACGATAATCTTTCTAGCGGGCATCGCAGCAATTTGCTTCCCACCGCCGAATTTGTGGAAGGCGATATTTTAGACACCCAGGCTTTACAAGCTTTTATGGAAGATTTCCAACCCCAGGGAGTGGTGCACTTAGCTGCTTTTAAAGCCGCAGGGGAATCCATGCTGCATCCCGAAAAATACAGCACCAATAACATCACAGGTTCCCTCAACTTGCTCAACGCTTGTACCGCTGTGGGGGTAAAATACTTCGTTTTTTCGTCATCTGCGGCCACTTATGGGGCTCCTCAATACTTGCCCATGGACGAAAAGCACCCCACTAATCCCGAAAACTACTACGGCTACACCAAACTGGCCATCGAAGATTATTTGCGCTGGTACGATCAGCTTAAAGGTTTAAAATATGCCGCTTTGCGCTATTTTAACGCTGCGGGCTACGATGCCCAAGGTCGCATTACTGGTTTAGAAAAAAATCCGGCAAACTTATTGCCCGTGGTTATGGAATGCGTGGCGGGCATGCGCAAAAGCATGCAAGTTTTTGGTGATGACTACGCTACCCCCGATGGCACAGGCGTGCGCGATTATATCCATGTGAGCGATTTAGCCATCGGCCATGGCATGGCTTTTGACTATTTAGAGCAAAAACAAGAAAGTTTAGTGGTGAATTTAGGCGTAAATAGCGGTGCTAGTGTGCTAGAAGTGATTAAAATGGCCGAAGAAATCACCGGTCGCCAAGTAAACTACGAGATTGTAGAAAGGCGCGCTGGGGACCCCGCTGAAGTGGTGGCAGACCCCAAATTAGCCCTAGAAACCTTGGGCTGGCAAGCGGAACATAGCAACTTGCGCAACTTGATACTCACCACCTGGGAAGCGTATTTGGCCAATGGAGTGGTGCGCTGAGTATTCCAGCAGATATTTTAGAACTTTGTACTCAAATTTCAGGGATTACCTACGAAAATTTGAGTAAAATTTTGCGCTATGCCCAACACGCTAGCAGTGAAAAATCTGTGCGCCTAGACGATGCTTTTCAAAATGATTTAGACCAATGGATGGGCGGGGGAACTTGTTTTTCTATAACTTGGCATTTATATCAAGAACTGCGCGCTTTAGACTATGAACCCAAGCTCTTAATGGGGCATCAAAAGGGCAAACGCAATATTCACTGCGCATTAAGCCTAGATTTCGAAGGGAAAACTCTCTTTTTCGATCCGGGATATTTAATTTTTGATCCCCTAACTGTGCCGCCGGCTTCCCACGAAGTTACTGAACAAAACTTTGCTTTAATCCCCAACTGGGTTAAGCTGCGCCGCCAACAGGAATTGCTAGAACTGTGGACTGGATCCCCTGGACAAACTTTAAGATTTCGCTTTTACTTCGATTTGGCAGGTGTCAGGGAAAAAGAGTTTTTTGTGTATTGGAAAGCCTCTTTTTACTTTGAAATGATGCAATATCCCGTGCTAAATCGCCTGGATAGAGAAAAAGGAGTGCAATATTACTTTCAAAAAGACAAGTTAATCACTCGCTCAGCCCAAGGTTCCCAGGTAGAAAAAATCTCTAAAGCAGAACAAAAACACCGTTTAGCGAAAATATTTCACTTAGACCCTCAACTTATCGCCGATGCTTTTGCTACTTTAAAGCTATGAGTAAAAAATGTTCTTATTGCGAGGCTCAAGTGGAGCAAGTCAAATACAACAAAATAAATATGCGTATTTGCCCCCACTGTTATGCCACTTTTATTTCGGCCAAGAGCTTTATGGCAGTTAGGCGCGATATAGATGAACTATCTCGCCAGCGTTTAATGGAGTTTTTAAGAGCAAATAGCGCCGTGGTTAACTTTGAAAAAGATATTAATTGTATAGATCATGGGAAAAAGCTTGTGGATGGAAAACTCCCAGACTATGTAATTCCGGCGAAAATTCCCACTTGCTGTGATATACAGCATTTACCCCCGCAACTTTGGGGTGATTTACTAGAAAGAGGGCTAAAAAATCCTCTTTTAAACATAAAATCTTCCAAATATGATAGTGGCTCTGCATTGAATCGCCTGCGCCGCTTTGTGCAAAACATTCTTGATAAAGATTACACCGAAGAAGACCCCTTTGACGGGTTATTTTATTCCATAAAAATCGAACCCATACTTAAAAAAAGTTCCTCTAAACCCTAAAGTTGGGGCTTTCCCATGAGAAGTTTTATAAAAAAGAGTGTATTTGCAGCTATATTGCTTAGTCTTTCTAGTTGCTTATTTACCTCACAGCATTTTAATACTGGTAAAATCTTATTACCAGGAGAAAAAGTCAATTCTTATGGTTTAACCCGTGGGCCTCTCTACTTTTGCGATGGGGATTTAGAAAAAGACTCAAAAGGGCATTCCCATTGCGTTGAATATGAAAGTGATTGGGGAGTTGAGCATATTTCCGAAAGCTCTGTACCATCTTTTTCCATTGGGTGGCGTTTAGGTGTGCGCGAAAGTTGGGGTCCGCTTACTGGAGTGGATTTTGGCTATCACATTGAATTTCCTGGCACTTTAGACTTCGATGTGCGCTGGGGTTTACCAAACTTTAAAATCCCTAATTTTTACCACAATGTATCCACTGGTTGGGGAATCGGTGCTTGGGCTGACAATAATTGGTTTGTGGAATACGCTGCCGGTTATGAATTACTTGGCCGTTATATTCTTTATGCAAACTTTAGAGAAACTTGGCTTTCCACCCAATTTGCTGATTTAACCTTAAATGCTAAACCTGAGGAAGATATTTTTAAACACGCTCGCAGTTTTATGCATCAACTTAGCGTAGGAACCAGGGTTAATTTCGCTGCCACTAGCTCTTTGCTGCCCACCTACCTGCATGTAAATGCCCATTATGGATTTCCTCAAATTATGCTATTTGGCATCAGACCACCCAAAGGCTCATCTATAGATAAGGTTTATTCTCGAATTAATGTGGGGCTAGAATGGAAAAGATAAGCTTTATTCTTTCGTTTTTATTACTTGCTTCTGTGAGTTTTTCCCAAGATTTAACCGAGGCTGAGAACACCGAAATTTCTGTGCTTTGGGTATTGCTTCACGGTGAAGATGGTCAAAGCTTAGCCCACCAAAAAATCATTTTAGATGGCGATACCGCTATCACCGACGAAGATGGCTTTTTAGAAAGCACTCATCCTGCGCAAACAGGGCATATTCAAGTGCAAATCGTCCATGATTCTTTGGAATTAGTGCAAAACACCTTTCATTTAGACCCCCAACAATCATTTGTGCAATTCACCCTCGAAGTGCAAAAAAAGCGCAGCGCTGTGGCTGAAACTGAAAGCAAAGCGGACATGGTGGTCATAGCTCGCCGTGAACCTCTCCACGACCGCAAAGAAATCTCCAAAATCGAAGTTAGCCGTGCAGAAATGCGCGAAGTAGTGGGGGTGCAAAATGATCCCATCCAAGTTTTGCGAACTTTCCCCGGGGTAACTTCCACCAACGATGCCAATAATAGACCCTATGTGCGCGGTGGCGATTGGCATGAAACGCGGATTTTTTGGAATAGAGTTCCCATACTGCAACCATTTCATGTTGGCGGTTCCTATTCTCTTTTTAATATGGAATCCATAGATAATATGGTTTTTTACAGCGGTGGCTTTCCTGTGGAAGGCAGTAATTCCCTTTCGGGGGCAATATTTTTAACCAGCAGACCGCCGCCCTTAGACACCGCTTCTGCATGGGTTTCCATGAGCATGCTCAAAGGACACGCATGGGTAGGAGCCCCTATTATCAAAGAAAAACTTGGTATTTCTGTGGCTTACCAAAGCTTTTGGTACGATTTTCTCATCAAAAGATTCCTGGATTTAACCACACTATTTACCTCTTCTAAGAAATACAAAAACACCGTAAAAGAATTTAAAGAATATGTGGATTTACCCAACTTTAAAGACTTTGAAGCCAGTATTAACTATCAGATTACCCCCTCCTTGCGTGTGGATTACACCTATTTAAGGGCATTAGATATATATCGTGTGGTAGTTCCCCAAGAATATTCTGAAATTATTGACGGTGGTGGCTCAGCCCCTTCTCAACCCTCAAATTCCGAAAATATTTTAACCACTTTAATACGCATGGATACAGTAGCTTTGGTGGAAATTCCCAATAATATTCACGGTTTAAACGCCCACTGGAACATTAATTCAAAATGGGATATCAAGGGAACTTTAGCCTACCAAGATCAATTTTGGAAGTTGCAATTTGGCAACATGGATTTGGGAGAAAGGCCCATTTACGACTTTGACCGCTATAACTGGCATGGCAATATAAATAGCTTGTACAGGCTCAATAGTCGTCACTTTCTAAGCTTGGGAATAATGGGAGAGTACGATCATATTGACTATTCTGTGAAAATTCCCCGCTTGGCCTACGAAGCTCTTTTGCAAAGTAACTTAGATATGATGGAAAACATCACTTTTGTTGCTCCCGAAGGCATAGTTATCACGGAAGATGGAGCGGTGCGCTCTTTAGAAACGCTTTTTTCCAATATTTACATGGATTATGTGGGCTCCGTGGATAGAACTCAATGGGGAATGTACGCCTCAGACAACTGGACTTTAGACGAAAATAATAGAGTAACTTTAGGGGCGCGCTTGGACTTTGAAAACGCCGCCAACTCCTTGTCTTTTTCCCCTCGCATTAGCTGGTTACATCGCCTTTCTCCCCGCCAAGAATTGTCTCTGAGCACAGGGATTTATGCCCAGGATAATTTTGAGTTTTACTATCGCCATTTAAACCCCAAACTCAAACCAGAAAAAGCTGGACACTTTAATGCCGAATGGAGCTTAGATATCACCCCTGATTACCGCATAGAAATCAGCAGTTATGCCAAAAAATACTGGGATTTAGCCGCAGGGCACTTGGTTAGCACCGGAAAAATCGATGAATATGATGCCAGAGATGGTTTGCACAATATGTATGACATTGACCGAGATGTTCTATGGAATATGCCTGAGTCCGAATACCATAAAACGGTTAGCCCTGCGCAATGGGATAGTGTATTGTTAATGTATGGCGAAAAAACTTTAGCTTATGACAATGCAGCGGTGGGTTGGGCTTTGGGCACCGAATTTAAACTCAATTATGACCCTACACCTATATGGCGAGGGTGGGCCAGCGCGGAAATCAGTATGAGTAAAAGACAAGATGATCGCGATGGAGTGTGGTACAATTTCCGGCGTCACCGACCTTGGGCTATAAAACTGCATAACTATTTTGATATGCCCAGCGACTGGGAGTTTTCTGTGCGCCTAGAACATTCTGCAGGGCTAGTTTATACTGGATATACCGACTTTAACTTTAATAGTTTTGGATTTGAAGTGGATAATAGCGACACGCTCTTTGTAATAGAGAAGAAAAACAATCGCCGCTATGCTTATTACAATAGGCTAGACTTTGGCCTAAAACGCAACTTTAAATTTTTTGGATTGCCAGCTGTATCTTTTATGGAAGTATGGAATGCCTTTAACACCCCCAACTTTATTTTACGCGATTCCGAAACTGGTGCTCTTAAAAATGCAGATTTAAGCTATCCTATTCCTGTGTTTTTTAGCGGTTTTGAGTTGCGTTGGTAAACTTACAGAGGATTTATGATAGAATATTTTAAACTCGGTGGCATTTTTATGTGGCCCATATTGTTCAGTTCGATATGGGCGGTGGCTTTGCTTATAGAAAGAGCCCTTACTTATACCAAAACCCGTAAAATTCTGCGCAAACAAGCCCAAAGTTTTTTTGAAATTGCAGAAAAACAAAGTTTAGATGCTGCTTTACGAGAATTAGATGAATATCATGGTCTTTTGCCCGATATTTTACGCGCCGCTTGGGATCCTCAACATCCCAATGTATCCATAGCGGAGCGCAATGTAGAAGAGGTTTTACACCAATATAAACCTGCACTCGAAAAATCCCTAGCTACTTTGGCTACTTTGGCTGCCATTCAGCCATTATTGGGATTATTGGGAACTATTTCTGGTATGATTGCCACTTTTTCGGTGATTAGTTCTGCGGGAACTGGGGATCCTCGAGCCTTAGCCGATGGAATTTCCGAAGCTATGATCACCACCCAAGCTGGACTAAGCGTGGCTTTACCCATTTTGCTAGGACATAACTTTTTGCGCAATCGCTATCGCAATATCTTAGCCAGTTTGCAACAATACTGTGCACGCGCCTTAAAAGACAGGGAAAGACATGGCGCTGAATGATTTTTTTAATGAAGAAGAAGTTGAAGCTAGAGTAGATTTATCGCCACTAATAGATATGGTTTTTTTGCTTTTGCTGTACTTTATGGTGGCCACTACCATGGATCGCACCGAGGCTATTAAAGTGGAAAAAGCCGAAGCTCAAACTGCCACTTCTTTAGATGAAGAAAAGTTTAGAATCGTGCTAGACTCCACCGGCAAAGCTTGGTTGGGAACGGATTTAGTGCCAGTGGAAGATGCTCTGCATGAGTCCATACAATGGCACAGTCAAAACCCCGAAGGCGTGATATTAATTATTCCCGATAAACGCTCGCCCATGGAGCCTTTTATACAAATTATGGATGGACTTAAAGCCCAAGGCGTGCGCAATATGGCCATTGGCACCCAGCCGGGACAAAGGTAAAATTCACAAGCACTATGGAAAATCGCTACATATATTGGGGCATCGCAGCGAGCTTTTTGCTCCACGGTGCTTTACTATTTGTGCGTTGGGAGCCACCCCCACCCCCAGATGAGCCTTTGGAAGAGATTTTGGTAGATTTATTGGTAGAAGAAGCTATTCCCGAAGTGGAAGCTCCTGTGGAACCACCACCTCCACCTCCGCCCCCACCGCCTCCTCCCCCCATGCCCGAGGTGATTCCCGAACCCGAAGAAATTCCCCCCGATGCTCCCACCGAAACTGTGGCGGAAGTGGATAGCATTCCCCCAGCGGAGCCTGAACCCCCAGCATCTCCGGTGGTTTCTGCCCAAGGCCAAGCCGATGCCAAACCCACCCGTGCCACCCGCTTTGGCAGTGGTGATTCCCAACCTGGAACCTACGGCGTGGGCCAGCTAGACAACAGTGATTTTAAACCTTTTGGCAACTTGAAACCCACCTATCCCGCCGTGGCCCGCAAATTAGGCGTTCAAGGGCGCGCCACGGTTCGCGTGCTCGTCAACCCCAAAGGCCGTGTGGATAGCGTGCAAATCGTGGAATGGAAAGGCCACCCCGCCTTTGGTGACAACGCCGCTCAAAGCGCTCGCCAATGGCGCTTCGCCCCACCTCGTTACAAAGGCCAACCGGCTCGCGCCTGGTATTCCCGCACCATCGACTTCCGTCTATCGGATTAGTTTTTAAGATAATATTTTAGCGTCTTATCAATAACTCAAACAACTTTTCATTGATGTAATAATTGCCGGTTCCCAACTTTTCTTTTTTTAAAATATTGTCTTTGGCCAATTTATTTAGATAATTTGCTGCGGTCACCCTCGTCACCCCTAAATCATTTACAACAAACTCAATTTTGGTATAAGGATGCTTAAATAAATTATTCAATAAGTCTTGGCTATAAAACTTGTAATTGGCTCTAATTTTGTGCTTAAATTCCAACATTAATGCTTTAATTTTTAAAACTAAAGCAATGGTTTCACGAGCAGTTTCTTCTACACCTTTAACCATAAAAAGAATCCAATCTTCCCATGAAGCCTCAACCCGAACTTTTTGTAGGTGCTGATAGTAATCATTTTTATGCTTGATGATATAACTACTTAAATACAAAATTGGCAAGTTTAACAGTTTTTGATTTATCAAATAGAGTACATTAATAATCCTTCCCGTTCTCCCATTTCCATCGTAAAAAGGATGAATACTTTCAAATTGGTAATGAATAATTGCCATTTTAATTAATGGATCTATATCACAGATTTTTGGGTCATTTATATACTCTTCCAAATTAGCCATTAGCCGTAAAATTTCATTATGTATATACTTTTGAATTTTCTATACATAGCTTGCATAATGCATATATAAATTGACATTAGCTTTACTTTATGGGGATTTTCACATTATAAAGCAGTTTTCCTGCATTATATACGCTCAAAAACCTAAGACCATGGTAGTTTTCATTGACTTTTATGGATTTCCTTTGCTTATTATGCGATGCCTCAATTGTTCCAGATGATATTAACTTCCCTTGTACATCGCAAATAGAATATTTAAACATACCTGCAGGTAATTGTAACTTGATTTCCGAGCTGTGGCGGTCATAAACAGCCGCAAAGCTCCTAGTTATTTTCGATTTTTCAAGATTAGTAGGGACTTGCTGGGTTTTGCGCAGTTCTAACCAGTCGATATTAAACAAATAATCGTCGCTGCCTACAAATTCCAGCTTTAATAATTGCGATCCTGCTTCGAGAAACACAATGGTAGAATCGAGATACCAATCGTGCCAGCCCGCAGTTTGAGAATTATCCACCTTTAAGCTACCAATCTGCTCATTAGCACCATTTTTTAACACAATGCTATTGTCGCCATCTACATTACTCGCCACCTTAAACACAACTTGATAATGCGAAGCTTCGGCAACTTCAATTTGATAATGCGCCCAATCCCCCGAATTTATCCATCCCATATTTATATTACCATCGGCATCCGCTTCGGTTTGTACGCCTTCCATGGCGAAATAAGCTTCCGCTTCAATTTTGCCTGGCACTGCGTGAGGTTTAGGGGGTTCCACCACATCAAAAGGATAATCATTAATAATATAATGATCAAAATCCACATATCCCCCCGTATTTTTAGTGGCATAATTAAATAACGCAAAGCGATAACCCATAAAATGCTCTAACTTATATGTCATGCGCAAAGTATTGCCAATGCTTTGCCAACTATTGCCGTCTAAACTGTAATAAAAATTAGCCTCGTCCTTTTGATTCACAAAATCCATGCGAATGCGCAAATGCACCTCATTTTGCTCTAAAGGTACGCTGGCAATCTCTGTGGGTTCAGAATTTTTGGCGTGAACCATAACTATGCTTTTAGTATTCCCAGTCATTTTTACCGCCACATAACCGTATTCAAACTGCAAAGCTCCTAAACCAGCCACATCACCGTCCTTCATATTTGACACATCTATGGCAATACTCCCCACGGACTCAGGACCAATAGAACGCTGGGTTAAAGTGTTTTGAGTTGCTAAAAAATTTTGATCCAAGCGTTGGTTTATCAAGCGCAAATAACCTGGCCGTGCAGTTAAAGACCAACCATCAGCCACGGGATTGTGATTCCATTGCCACTCTAACTTTAAACCATTATTTTTGTGATTAATAACATTAAAATCGTCTGATGCTATTATTCCTTTTAAATCCGTACCATTTAGCGGAATATCCAAATTAGTAGGTACTTTCCCGTCAATGCCAAAAACTGGCCAATCATTTTCCCAAGTTATGGGAACCAAATAAGGGATTCTACCCACGGCTCCATTATCTTTAAACAAATAAGCGTACCATTTACCCTCAGGAGTGCTAATTAATCCCCCTTGGGCCACTCCTTGATCACTCAAAGCCACTCTACCTTCGTAAGGACCGGTTAAATTGCGGGAGCGGTGAATGGTTACAGTGCGTCCATTGTTTTGGGGCCAACAGATATTCATCACATAGTAATATCCGTTGATTTTAAAAACCTGAGTGCCTTCGGCGGTTAAGATAAAATTAGAACCAGCCACACTAGAAGCTTTGTTAATTATCACTTGATTAAGCCCCCCTGGTTTGTAATCGGTGGCTTCGGCATTTAGCTCTTTAATTTCGATATTATCATGTCCAAAAATCAAATAATTACGACCATCATCGTCCATAAGCAAATCAGCATCATGGGCTAAAGGGCTTAAAACATGGGCACTATAAGGACCATTTTCAATATCTTTGGTTATGTAAATGTGAGATCTACCCGTGGTGTAAGAAAATGTGAGTATGTAAAATGTGCCATCTTTGTACTTGATAGAACTAGCCCAAGACCCTTTACCATAGGCATCTTGGCCGTTATTTAAATTTATATTAGCAGATTCAGCCAAACGGTCATAAGCGTAATTTACTAGCTCCCAATTTACCAGATTTTTCGACTTCATTATCGGTACACCAGGGCTCAAATGCATGGTGGTACTTGTCATATAATAAGTATCGCCCACCCGTACCATGGAGGCATCGGGAACATCGGACCATATTATAGGATTTTTGGCATTTTGACCGAAACAACTTAGTGCTGCCATAAGCACTATTATAATGAAATACTTGACTTTCTTAAGCATTTTAAACTCCTAATGCACCATGAAATTCCGTTGGATTTCTTTCATACCTGCATTAACTTTAAACCATGACCCATAACTTTCTTCTTATAATTTATGCTGAAATATTGACTTTTTGTCATGAAATCATGGGATTTTGTGGACATATTGTCCATATTGCTACAATTCACAGCTAATTCTGGGACTTTACGCCTGCTCGCACACACTAGGTTTTGGCTTAACTTATTGTAAATTTAATTTATGACATATTTAATCATTCTCGCCATAGCAGTAGGCGCAATTTATCAATACTCTAAAATAAATTCCAAAAACTCACGAAATGACGCTAGTTCGAGTGTTAACTCGCAAAGATACCCCATTGGAGAATTTAATTCACAAAAATTTGCGCTTACTAAGACCGAAATGCGCTTTTTTAGCCAACTTGACTTTATCAAACCAGAAAATCGTCATATTTTGATGAAAGTGCGCCTTTGCGATGTGGTTAAACCAGCCGCTAAGGGCAAACAAGGCTACGCCGACTGGGGGCGCATCAAGTCCAAACACTTGGATTTTGTCATTATTGACCCCACCACCAGTAAAATTATCAGCTGCATTGAGCTGGATGACTATTCCCATAATAGTAAAGCTGCCAAAAAGCGCGACAAAACCAAAGATATTGCTCTAAAAAGCGCCCAAGTCAAGCTGTATCGCTTCCAAGTGCGCAATCAATACGACCCCGAACAACTTAAAGAAGTGTGGGGTGAGGAAGAGACTGGGACAATAAAAGAAGGGTCACAATGAACATTATTGCAACATCTTAACTTAAAGCCCGAGGTTCTTTTTCCGTCTTTTAACCACAACCCCTTGTATTCTTAAAAGTATTTACTACTATATGTAGTAAGCTGGTGATTGCGAGAGCAATCTTAAAAGGGAATCCCGTGTGAATCGGGGGCTGTCCCGCAGCGGTAATAAGGAACGAAGGCCTCCCCCGGTTTAGGGAAAAGGCACTGGGCATTTTGCCCGGGAAGCCGAGGCCAGTAGGATTTCGCAAGAAAGCGCCTTTAAGTCCGAAGACCTGCCAGTGGTTAACCTCGACGGAAGGAGATCCTTATGGATTTTATAGAATCTATTCGCAATCGCGCTGGCGACATAGTCACTTTTGACCCAACCAGAATTTTCTCTGCTATTCGCAAAGCTTTGGTGGCCACGGATCAAGATCCGCAAATGGCTGAAAAGCTAGGCCGCCAAGCCATCACTTTGTGCGCCACCCGCCAGCCTAATTTCAAAGAAAATGTGCTCACCATCGAAGATTTCCAAGATGGCATCGAAGAAGTTTTAATGCGCAATGGTTTGTTGCGCACCGCCAAAGCATTCATTTTGTATCGCGAGCAGCGCAAACAATCCCGCGAAACCAACGCTTTGGTGGGGGCCACCATCTCCATGTTTAGCAACTATCTCAACGATAGCGACTGGATCACCAAAGAAAACGCCAACCAACAACGCTCGGTGAACGGCCTCAACAACTATGTGCGCGAAAGCTTCACCAAGCATTATTGGCTCCACGAAGTTTATCCCGAATCTGTACGCAGCGCTCACGAAAGTGGCGACTCCCATTTACACGACTTGGGCTTTTTGGGCCCCTATTGCGCCGGTTGGGACTTACGCCAACTGCTCACCCGCGGTTTTGGAGGCGTGCCGGGCAAGGTGGAATCCAAACCCGCCAAACATTTGCGTAGCTTTTTAGGGCAAATCGTCAACTCCACTTTCACCACCCAAGGGGAATGTGCCGGCGCCCAAGCCTGGAGCAGTTTTGACACCTATTGCGCGCCTTTTGTGCGCCACGACAAGCTCACTTACGCCCAAGTGCGCCAATGTATGCAAGAATTTATTTTCAACTTGAATGTACCCACTCGGGTCGGCTTTTCTTGCCCCTTTTCGAACTTGACTTTTGACCTCACCGTGCCCTCCACTCTGCTCGACCAAGCGGTGATTATCGGTGGCGAAATACAAGATACCACTTATGGCGATTATCAAGCCGAAATGGACTTGCTCAATCAAGCTTTTTGCGATGCTATGATGGAAGGCGACGCCAAAGGTCGCGTATTTACCTTCCCCATTCCCACCATTAATGTAACCCAAAACTTCGAATGGGAACATCCCAGTGCCCAGGCTTTTCTCAAAACTGCCGCCAAATACGGCATTCCCTACTTCGCCAACTATGTCAATAGCGATCTTTCTCCCGAAGATGCCGTTTCCATGTGCTGCCGCTTGCGTTTGGACACCACCGAATTGCGCAAACGCGGGGGAGGGTTGTTTGGCAGCAATCCCCTCACCGGTTCTGTGGGCGTTTTCACCATCAACTTGGCGCGCATCGGGCACCTGGCCTCCAGCGAAGCCGACTTTTTTTTGCGCCTGCTCGAACAAATGGAAATCGGGCGTAATTCCTTAGAAATCAAGCGCAAAGTCATCGAAAAGCACACGCGCAACGGGCTTTACCCTTACTGTGCCTCGTATTTGAGCGAAGTTTATGAACGCACCGGCAATTATTGGCACAACCACTTTAGCACCATCGGCATTGTGGGCATGCACGAAGCTTTGCAAAACTTCACGGGCGAAGGTATCGAAAACGAAGCTAACCGCTTGTTTGCCGTGCGGATTATGCACTTTATGCGTGACACTTTGCGCACTTTCCAACAAGAAACCGGCCATGTCTATAACCTCGAAGCCACTCCCGCCGAGGGAGCATCCCACCGTTTAGCTCGTTTGGATCGCAAAAAATACCCGCAAATGTTCATTTCTGGGGGCGGAAACCCCTATTACACCAACTCCACCCAATTACCCGTGGATTTTAGCTCCGATATTTTCGCCTTGCTCGACCATCAAGAAGAACTGCAAAGCCTCTACACGGGCGGCACAGTGCAACATTTGTATTTAGGTGAAGAAATAGAAGATCCTTCTGCAGTGCAAAACCTGTTGCAGGGGCTATTTTCCCAGTACAAAATCCCCTATTTGAGCTTTACCCCTACCTTTTCGGTATGCGATACCCACGGATATCTCAAAGGTAAGCAGGAAAGTTGCCCCACTTGTGGTCAAATCACTGAAGTTTGGAGTCGCGTAACGGGCTATTTGCGCCCGGTTTCGAACTACAACGAAGGCAAACAACAAGAATTTGCTGAAAGGGTGATGTTCACACCCCCTAAATTGGCAGTAGCGTCCTTATGATGTTGCCAGTTTTAGGGGGCTTTCAGAATTTGAGCTTGGTGGACTATCCCGGCCAAGCTTGTGCAGTGCTTTTTTTGCAAGGTTGCAATTTGCGCTGCACATTTTGTCATAACCCTCAACTAATTCCCTTGAGGGGCTGCACTGCAGTTCCCTCTTGGGATATTATTTGGCGTCAACTTTTGCAACGACAAGCCGTGGTAAAAGCGGTTTGCATCACAGGAGGGGAGCCTTGTGTGCATGCCACTTTGCCAAATCTTTTGCAAAGCCTGAAAAACGCTGGTTTTAAGGTAAAACTCGACACTAACGGCACCAATCCCGCCCTTTTAGAGCAAATTTTAGCGGATAATTTGGTGGATTATGTGGCCATGGATGTAAAAGGCCCTTTAGATGACGATTTAAGTGCTATTTTAGGCAAAAATGGCACGGAAAACGCCATGAAAAAATCTCTGAAATTATTGGCTACTAGCAGAATCCCCCACGAATTTCGCACCACTTGGTACGGCGAGCTTTCCGCCTCCAACTTGTTGCGCATCCAAGCGCAAATCCCCACCACTTCGCCCTGGTATGTGCAGCGATGCAACGCAGTAGGCGACTTTCCCGCCAACCTCCAACCCCGCCCCGATTACCTGGGCCACCCCCAACTCCATTGGCGCGGATTTTAGGATTAAGTTATGCGATATCTAAAAACCAGACAATTAACCACCCTCCATGATCTTTCATCATTTAATTTTGCACTTAACCGGACTAAAGCTCCCAGCCCATTGACAAACGAACAGTCATGTTGGTATATAATTACAACCACAATGAGGATTTTATGAACGACAACTTGTCAATTCCCCAAATTATGAAACTTTTTGCTGAACTCAACATTCAAGACTTTCACTATGAATGCGACGATTTCAAGCTCTCTCTTAACAAAGCTAGCTCCCCTGCGCCATTTACCCCTGACAATAACGCCACCGAACCCATTGCTGCCCCCGTAGTAGCAGGAGCCCCCATTATTGAAGCAACCACAGTGCCAGAAACAACTGCCGCACCTAAGGAAGCCGATACCGCACATGTAGTTAGCAGTCCCTTAGTTGGCACTTTTTACAACAGTCCCGCACCCAACAAGCCACCCTTTGTAGAGGTGGGTTCTAAGGTTAAAAAAGGCGACACCATCGCCATTGTCGAAGCCATGAAAGTTATGAACACCATCGAAGCTGACTGTAGCGGAACCGTGGTGGCTATTATTCCCGCCAATGGCACTTTGGTGGAGTTTGGCTACCCCTTGGTAAAAATTAACAAGGCTAACTAATGAGTATCCAACGCGTTTTAATAGCAAATCGTGGTGAAATCGCCGTTCGCATCATCCGCGCTTGCCACGAAATGGGCGTGGAAGCTGTGATCGTATATTCCACTGCCGATGCCGATTCTCTGGGAGTCAAGTTAGCAGACCAAGCGGTGTGCATTGGCCCACCCAGCCCAGTGGAAAGCTACCTCAAAGCCAATATGATCCTTTCTGCGGCGGTGGCCACCAAGTGCGATGCTGTGCATCCCGGTTTTGGGTTTTTATCAGAAAATGCGGAATTTGCCGCCATGTGCGAGGCTATTGGCATCAAGTTTATTGGTCCCAATTCCCAGATTATTTCCCAATTAGGGCAAAAAGCGGTGGCCAAACAGATTATGAAAAGCTATGGCGTGCCGGTTATCCCTGGCCCCGAAGGCACTTTTATCGACCCCGAAGTCGCTTTGGTCGAAGCCCGTAAAATTGGCTTTCCCGTGATCATCAAAGCCGCTTCTGGAGGTGGGGGGCGCGGCATTCGTGTCATCGAAGACCCTGCCACTTTTGTAAATTCCTTTTTAGAAGCATCTACTGAAGCGCAAAACGCCTTTAACGATCCGCAAATGTATGTGGAAAAGTTTTTCGCCCACCCCAAACACATTGAGTTTCAAATGTTGGCCGACCAGCACGGTAACTGCGTGTGCTTAGGCGAGCGCGACTGTTCTGCCCAACGCCGCAAGCAAAAAGTGGTGGAAGAAACCCCCTCTCCCGCATTAAGCAATGCTTTGCGACGCTCCATAAGCGCCAAATTGTGCTCTGCTTTGACTCAAATCGGCTATTGGAACGCCGGCACGGTGGAATTTCTGTACGAAAAAGGCGAACTGTTCTTTATGGAAATGAACACTCGCATTCAAGTGGAGCATCCCGTAACCGAAATGG
>LSQX01196666.1_pt2 | contig 45604 bp, 46 predicted proteins | sample 654561 | NCBI WGS metagenome assembly LSQX01 (sample SAMN04489861, study PRJNA283612) | anaerobic digester metagenome | isolation source: 4 biogas reactors fed with cattle manure at either 37C or 55C with and... | place: Denmark: Kongens Lyngby | collected 2014 | reverse complement strand
GGCAAAAACTTACCTAGGTCTTCGTTCCATACTGCGCCTGTGGTCTGTGCCGCGTTTACATCATCGTCTAAAGCAATACCTCTCTCCACATAAGTACCACCGAAATATTTTTGTTCAATTTTTTCTCCATTGGGTGCAATAATTTCGACTGTAAATTGGATAGGATCAGTCAATATCTGCTGCCCCGTCTGCAGCTGATTCTTCAATTTATTGCTGTCCTCCTGGCTAGCCTTGGAAATAACAATTTTCAAGCTAAGCTTATCTGAAGCCACTCCCAGACTATTAGCTGCTTCCTCCATTTGTAAACAGTTTAAGGGCAGGGTATAACTTCCAATTTGGCTGTCTATCCCCAATAGCATCTGCTTTTCTGCTGCTTTGTTGACAATATCAGCAGAAATATCTGTTTGCACTTCATCGATATCCTTTTCACTATCTTCAGCCTTAATGGTTAACCTGTTCCCTGACTCTCCATCTTCAATATCATTTAAGGTTCCTGGCTGTAAGGTGCATTTAATCCCAGTACGACCGTTTTCCTGGAATAATTCACTTTTTAGGTTTTCTTCGTCAACGGTTTTGTCAATAGGAGCAGAACCACCTGAGCCACCGCCTCCAGATGGTGCCCCGGAAACAGTGAAGTTTAAGCTCATAATATTACTATTGGATTTACCCCTGCCTATGGCTATTGCTTTTATTGTGGTTGGTCCAGTTATTTCAACCGGCTCCTCTACCCCCTGATCCGGACCACAGCCGTGCAAGTTGAATATATCGCTGTCCATATTGGGATTGCTGGCATCGATAGTATAATAAATTTTGGGTATTGGACTGCTGTGTTTAAGATATATAAGAGAACCACTAGGTACTTCCCCTCCTTGAGTAGCAACTTTGGTAGCAGAGCCCGGGGTGACTATTAATGCAGTGGGATTGCCCCATTTACTCGGGGTATTAGTTTTTACCTCAATAGTTTCCAAACGCTTGACAAACCATAATAAGGTTTGTTCGGTTTTAGCCCGCTGTCCGTAAACCATTACTGGTATGTCCTCATCGGTCATTTCATTATAGCTGGATGATCCTTCCGCTCGTTGCAGGGCTATAATTGGCTCCACCGTGGTTTTGGAAGGGAATATATATCGAGGTTGACTGAATAATTCATCTATAGTGAATTCAGCCTCATATCCGTCAGTACCAGTAAAGGTAATCAACTCAGCCTGGCTCCAGTTTATTCCCGCATTACTTAGTAAAGTCCTGAGCAGAACACCTTCAACTGCCATAGGCAAGTCGTGGGGCCGATCACTGGTTACAGACAATACGGTTCTGGTCAGATTCATATCCTGCAGTTCCTCCAAGGAATAAGAAACAGTCCTAGAAACGCCGTCACCAGTGATGGTAAGTATATCCTCACTGCCGGGATCGTCACCGCCACCGCCGCCACCGCTGTTGGAAGAGGATTTTACAGTAAAACTACTGGTTTGGGGTGCAGGCATTCCATAGGCAGTAATGTAGATGGTATATTCCCCGGCTAATGCTTCTTCGGGTAAAGTAAATCCACAGCTAAAGTTATGGTTATTTACTGCCGGTTGTGCCACATACACTCGCCCATTGCTGCTATTACGCACAGTAAGTGCAAGATAATCTACGTTTTCAGCGGTACCTGTTATTTCTACTTTATCTCCAACTTCAAATTCAGCCCCTGCTGCTGGACTGGCTATATGTAACTCAACATTGAGATCACTTACTAAAATTTTGCATTGTTTAATCTCATTAAGTCCTAAACCACTGAGGGAAATGGTATATTCACCCTCAGCTGCATTTGCATTCAAAGTAAAGCTGGTGGTAAAAATCCCGTTGATTACTTGGGGCTGGGCTGCAAATACCAGACTATCCTGTTCACTTCTTACCGTTATCGATACTTCAGAAAGCCCCTGAGCGGTGCCGCTTATTTCAACCACACCTCCCAAGCCAAATACCTGACGAGGGGTGGGGGTAGTAAAGTCGGCTTGGATACCAGTGGCACCAAGCACCGGGAAACTAATTCCTAACATGGTTAACGACATGGCCAGAACCATAAAGATGCTCAGCCATTTCTTCTTATTTTTATGTAACTTCATTTATATTCTCCTTTCTTCACCATGGAGCAGATCGATCACAACTATTGGATATTAAAGTTCAAAGTATGGTCGCCGCTCCCTAATGGGTGATTATTTTTGAAGTTATCCCAGACGAAAACATCAACATATGCTGTTCCGTTTATATCCTCGGGCAGGCTAAATTCGGCTCTTAATTTTCCACCGTTTACATCTACTACCGTTTGGGCAGCGGTGCATGCTATTACCTGGCCGCCGCCCATCATGCCAGCATCAGTTCCACAGCGCACCTGGATTATCAATAAAGCATTTTTGGCTGCATTTACTGCATTTACGGTATCCACTTCAATACAATATCCTCCCCCAGGAGCCACCGAAGTTATTGATGAACCATTATAATCCAGCAGCTGCACATCACTGATGGTAATCTCATCATCCACATTAACCAGTTCAATGGCATTCACATACTTTAAGCAATTGAGATTGCTATTTCCAGATAGGTTGCGCAGGATTCGAATGCTTGCAGTCTCATCTCCCCATACATCCGATACTTCAGCACCGTTAACATCATAAGTCAGCATACACTGCTGATCTCTTGCATCCTGTACTGTTCCCCCAGCAACTTTATCTCCGTTGACAGCAATGAAATTAACTTCCCAGTTGCTGGCGGCGCCAAGATCATCGAGCAGGGTGCTAAGCAGCACTCCGGTAGCGTTAACAGACACCGACTGTCCATTATCCATGCATTGATAAGTCCCCTGGGCCGGGGCCATCCCTTTCAAAGTTTCCACAGTATATTCAGTATCAATACCAGCGCCTTGCACTGTGCAGGCTAATGACCCCAGGTCATAGTTGAAAGTAATGACATCACTGTCTAGTTTTCCCAGGCCGACAGCCCGGGCCTTAATTGTGACCGGTCCATCGATAGGTATAGGTTTATTAAACCAAGGCCGAAAAGTTGGGTAACTGATATTGTATATATTGCTATGTACAGTGGGTTCGCTCCCATCCAGGGTGTAATATATCTTGGTATGCCATAGGGAACCGTCCCCGTACTGCAGTTCTACTTCAGTACCCGGGATTACTGAACCGGAGTCAGGATAAGCAACAGGAGTATCCCACTGGGTCGGTTCTTCACAAGTTACTTCAATCGTACCCCCAGTAAGAATCGGCGAAAACTGCTCCCCGTTGCAGGCAGTCGGTTCCAACGGATCCCACTGACCATAAATTAGTTTCCCATTTTTCATATCAGCAATCATAGTAGGAACTTCTACTGCTCCTTCCCATCCCCGGCCTTCCGGGGGCCAAACCGAACAGTCACTGCCATCTTCTCCCTGGGGAAAATAATATCGCGGCTCGTCCAATAGGTCTCTTCGGGTATGGTAGCTGTACGACATATCAGCCCCTTTGATCTTGATCATGGTGGCTTCATCTTTGATCCCCCCGGCCAGATCAAGAAGGGTTTGCAACGTAACTCCGGTGGTATCCTTAAAAATCTGTAGAGACGGATAGAAATTATATCCCGAATAATCATGGTTTTCATGCGGCAGGGCTTCATATTGTGCCGCGGTAAGCTGTACCGTTTTTTCTACTCCGTCACCTTTTATGGTTAATATTATCTCATCTTCGGCTAACACTGCTGGTGCTGCGATGGCCAGAAAGCTGAAAATTATACTCAAGGCCACTAAACCAGCCAGCAGTTTGTTAAAACTGAAATTACTGAATTTTATCATTACTGTCCACCTTCCTAATAAAATTTCAAGTTCTACCTGGAGTTAAGCGTGTTCATGATGAGTGTACCCGCTTCACCCCGGGTTGCATATTTCTGCGGCAGAATAGTGTTATCAGAATATCCCTGCATGAGCCCTTCCCGGGTCATGGTTGCGATTGCTTCCCGGGCCCAAACGGATATATCAGCACTGTCCTTAAAGTTAACCTCTCCCACAGCTCCTTCTAAGCCAGCTGCTCTGACTATCATCACCGCCATCTGTTCTCGGGTAACAGGATCATTCGGTCCAAAAGTACCAGCATTATATCCATTGGCCACTCCACTGGCTACCGCTGCGGCAATGTGATTCCGGGCCCAGTGTTTTACTGTATCCTGGAAAGTAATATTACCCTGTTGATTTAGGCTAAAAGCCTTCACCACTACGGCAGCAAATTCAGCTCTGCTGATAGTATTATCGGGCTTGAAACTGCCGTCGGGATAACCATTTATTGCTCCCAGAGCCACCAGTTGGTTGATGCTGCTGATAGCCCAGTGACCGTTGGTATCATTAAATTTCTGCGACCCGGTAGAGGTTGTGGTACCCGGTTCACTGGTTCCGGTAACCGCTTCGGGGTTGGGGCTTACTCCCCCTCCACCACCGCTGCCGGTGGTCGGACTTGATCCCCCGGGTACATTTCCGCCGCCAGGTTGAACTGATGAGCTGTCCTTGCTCACTTCGAAAGTAAATTCCAGAGGGGTACTTAAACCTTCTGCTCCGATTTTTATGATGTAGGTTCCTTCCAACGCATCATTGTTCAATTGAAATCCAGTCTTAAAAGTCCCGTTTAACACCGACGGCTGTGCTACAAAGGCTATATTGCCAGCGGGGTTAAACACTACCAAAGATATCTGCTGCACCTGTTCTGCTTTCCCGCTGATTTCCACATCTGCACCCGGACTCAAGGCCTGCCCAGAAACTGGTGAATCAAGGATTATCAATATTTCATTGTCTTCAGCCGAACAAATGCCGATCATAAAAAACAGACAAATAGCTGGGATTAACAATATATATCCCCATGTTTTCCTCATTTCTTATCCATCCTTTCCCCATTATTTACAAAGATCCAATTCTCCTATGCTATTTCCTACCCCCTCCTATTCGCTTTTCTGACCAAGCTCCTATTATTGATGATCGGCGGTACTTGTGACTTTCCGTCTATGCTCTTTCGAATAGCAAAAAACTTCTGCCCAAAAAGGTAAGCAGAAGTTTATATAAACTGTCCTGATCCTCCTTTCCAAACGTGGGAGGCGATGAAATTTCTCTCATCACCCTCGGGTTTTCACCCTGGCTGTTAAACCATAGATTGATCCTTAGGGGCAACAGCTCGGAGTAATATTCTTTTTTAGCATTCAAACAATACTAGTGAATAATGATTTAGTAATGGTAGGCATGGTAAATTAATCACTGCTCTATGGGTGCAGTACAGCGGTTAATATTGATTTTCCCGGTATGATTTTCATTTACCCTACTTCCCAACCACAAACAAAAAAAAATCTGCCCTAAAAAGGTAGGCAGAAGTTCACATACTATCCTGATCCTCCTTTCCAAACGTGGGAGGCGATGAAATTTCTCTCATCACCCTCGGGTTTTTGCCCTGGTTGCTAAACCATAGTTTCGTCCTTAGGTTTAACAACTCGGAGTTATATGTAACTCTATATTCAATATTATTTGAAAAAATCCGATTATTTTGCCACTGTTATTATCTGGTTACTCCAATCTACGTATTCTACAGCGATTTCCATAATTCCTCCAAATTTCTGTATTTTTCCTTTCTTTTTCTGCACATCTGGGCTAAGCACCCTAGCGAAGTCCGGCATATACTAATCTCAGGCTAGATTTCATTATCCTTTTCCCTTAACCTTCTCTGGTAATATACAAAAACCGGCAAGGGTACGATAATCCAGCCTAAGCTTTTTATCAGGGTATTCTGGGCTCTGCTCTTTTGGCGATTTAATTCGGCTGCCACCATGGCCTCATAGCGGCTTTTTAACTCGGGCTCGGACAGTTGTTCAAAATTCTCCTGGTTAGGATCCTTTTGCAGCCCTATCTGCCTGTACTCCTCGTAGGACTGATAATAGGGGGTGGGGTATACTATGTCGGCGACCGCCATGAAGGCGGCCACGCTCCCGCCAATAGTCATCATCAGAGTGGCAAAGAGCACCAGGTAAATGTAAACGTTTTTAATCACTTGATTTCCTCCTTCCGCTTGGCTGGTTTTAACTGCCGCCGCAATCACTCCTACTAAAAGCCCGGCCACGACCAGCAGGATCACTGCTGCAACCATTGATGCCATAAATTCACCTCATCTGTAATAATAAAATTCCGGTAATTCTCTGCTTTGCTATTAATTCTATATACGCTATCAATTATCCTTGCTTGCACTCAACCACAAAAAAACAGCTGTCTTTTAAGTTCCTTGGCACCTTGACAAGGAAGGCTGGGGAGCATAAGTTACTAATATACCTTTGATTACCCTGCGAAAAGTTACATTTCCTAGGTTTTCGTAGGGTAATCACCTTTTGGTATAAAGTTATTACAGAAATCCTGGTATGTAACCGGCTCCACCCCCACCGGCTTCTTTAATGGCTGGACCTCTGATGGGAACGCGACCATAATGGAGGATATTAATTCCATTATACAAGGCCAGCCTTTGGAGGTATATGCAGCCGTAGCAGAACCCTTGCAGCCGGGAGATGGTTTTTATGATGCCTATGTCCAATTTAACCAGAGCCAGGTTATAGCCCAGACTGCTACCCATGTAGCTATCATATCATTGCTCCTTATGGCTTGCGCTTTTATATATCTTATTTATTTTACCTATCGCCGGGATCCGGAAGAAATCATGGCCCAGCGGCCGCTTAGAATGTATACTGATGTGTATACTCTGCTGTTCTTTTACTATCAAAAACATCTCGGCTTTTCCCTTGAATATCTCTTCCGAGCAACTTACCGATCGTTTTGTCCGGGGGGATGAAGCCCGCAGTACTGAAGGTTCAGGCCTGGGCCTTTCCATTGCCCAGAGTCTCACTGAACTGCAGGGAGGCCAATTCCAGCTGGAGATCGACGGAGATTTATTTAAAGTCAGGATAGCACTGCCCCTTTGGCCGGAAGAAGAATAAGCATGATCTATAACTAATATCATTCAGCTCGCAGATGAAGATCTTGCGAGCTATTTTTATCTACAGACTCTTTGGTCTTTTCGTAATTTATGAGAGTGTTATTACCAATACTTACCACGGGCATTCTGAAGTGCATTAATCGTGAAATGCCAGGCTTCCTTTTGCTTATAGTGATATTATCTGTTCTTACCGTAGCTGTAAATTCATATATATTAACGAAGTATAGTGCATAAAGATTATGACAGGCCGTACACTTCAGCTGGAAAAACAGGCTCAGGTTTTCACGGCATCGGGTCGATACTGAATACTTAATCAACAAGGGCATGGATCTTTGTTTCCTGCCATTAAAGCATGTTTTATAGCAGTGCCGATGTAACACTAGCTGATCAAATATAATAGATTGTTAGAAAGATTAATATTAGATTCCTATTTTACTGAGCGTTGGTAGCTTGAGGAAAAGTTATTAAGAAAGGAGTTAATATCAGTGGCCTATTGGTTGTATTGCCAGTCCTGCAAGGAGTGGAGTAAATCCGCTACTCCCATGTCAAAAGATAAGATCTGTCCTTATTGCAGCAAAGCATTTACCGCCCAACCCTATATTAATCCAGCCCTGGATCAGGAAGCCGCAGAGAAATCCAAAGAATTGAAAGAAGAAATCCAAGTCCTGGATGTAGCTGCCATACCAGCAAAGCCGGCAATATCAGAAGAAAAAGAGCTCCCGAAGACATCCCCCACCCCCGAAATCATGGAAGCAAAGGAAGAGCCAACTAATGAATCAGTAACAGATGAGGAGACCAGTGATACAGAAGACAGCAGCGAAGTAAATAATGAAGAAGACAGCAATGAAATACCAGATGAAACAACCGAGGAAGCAGGCGAAGAGGAAGAGCCTGCTGAAGAAGAAAGGCCAGAAGAATGGGACGAGATCGAACCATCAGAAACAAGCGACAATCCCGATACCCCGGAAGCTGCAAAAAAGCCCAAAATGACCAGAACCCACGAAACATATCTGGAAAAGAAGCGACGCAGTAAAAATACTTAATGATATGGGGATTAAATAGCAGTGGGAATATGGTCGACTAGACTATGACGGCGTTAGAAGGTGCCCTCCTAACGCCTTATTTCTTTCTGTCTTGGTCTCAGCTTATCTGACCAAGCAACTTGATGCCAGCCTCATCCTCTTCTCGAATATTTAATCACCAGGCCTACCGCACTATTCAAATCGGTCCGAAATTGCTCGATTCATACAATGCGTTGTAGCATAAATCATGGCGTAATAAAAGGGAATATGCTTGTCTCTGATTTTAGCCAAGAACTTGCTTATATCAATGTTAATCCACATATTGTGGTGAGGGTAGTCCATCCTCCGGAAAAAATTATAATGGGGGCTACGTTCCCAGGTGCTTAAATCAATTATCTTCAATTTGCTTAGTCCTTTCTTTGAGATATTATATTTTTCTTGACATTGATTCTAACAATGGCTGGGCCATTTTTATACGCCTTTTGTGCTCGTACATCTTTTTATCAGCATAAGCTATCAAGGAATCCAAATCGCTGGCTTCGCATTCATCCATAAATGCCAGCCCCATAGCAACACTAATCTGAAGATCATCACCATTAAAAAGGCTATCCCCAGGAATACAAAAGTAATTAAATCATGATTCCCATGCCGCGCTTTCCTTCCCAATCAGGGTGTGATTCATTAAGTGGAAATAACCCCACCATCAATAATAACATGCTCTCCCACCATATAGTTGGAAAGATCGGAAGCCATGAAAACGGCCAATGGGGCGATTTCCTCCGGCTGGGCAAATCTTCTTATGGGTATCTGTTTTATTATGGTCTGCCGGTTCTTCTCTTCCATGAAATCCTCTAAAAGATCAGTGGCTACAAACCCTGGGCCAATAGCATTAACATTTATGTTGTACCTGATCCACTCCAATGCTACCGACTTGGTGAAAAGTACCACCGCCGCTTTACTGGCATGATATACTGCATTATAGGGACTTGCCATTTCTCCGCCGGTTGATCCTATATTGATTATTTTGCCATATTTTTGTTCAAGCATATATTTGCCTACTGCTTGAGTGCAGAAAAACATTCCCTTTAGATTGGTATCCATTACCCTGTCCCAGTTCTCTTCACTATACTCCAATAGTGGGGCTGGTTTGCTTAAGCCCGCACTGTTGACTAGAATGTGTATTCCACCCAAAACCTCCACCGTCTTCTCTACCATAGCCACGACCTGTTCTTTATGGGTGATATCCACACTGAAGGCTAAAGATCTGCATCCTTGAGCCAGTATCTGGTCCCTGGTCTCTTCCACCTGGGATAAGGTACGGGCGGCTACGGCAACATCGGCTCCGGCTTCAGCAAGAGCCAAGGCTATGGAACGTCCAATCCCCCTTCCACCACCGACCACTATGGCAACTTTACCGGACAGATCAATACTATAAGACATAAGTTGACCCCCTTCGTTGGTCAAAAAGCAGCAAGTCTAAACCAACTGCTATAACTTTAAGCAAATGTTCTTTTGCCTTTAGACAACACCTCATCAAGGTCTCTTATCAACGCCGACGTTTTTGTAAGTCTTAGTCAGTATCTTGGGTTCAGCTTCAAGGTTATCATACCCATATTATACCAAAACAATTTTCACAAAGCATCATTCCTATGATGTCAAAGCTGTTATTGCGGCATTCTTCACCCACCTAAGCTACTGCTTAAACGAGGGTTTTTCTGCCGTTCTAAGATAAATTCCCAAATAGTACAGAGCAGGAAATGGCTTAGCCATTTCCTGCTCTTAAAATCGCGACTATTTTGCGAGTTATCCTTGTCATAAACCCTGCCTAATCTCCAAATTATGTGGTATATTTAAAAATCTTATAAATCATCCAGAAGGCGGATACAATAAACACTATCCAGATCAGCCAAATGAAGTTAAGGAAGAACTTAGGAAAGTATGCTCCCAGTATAATACCAAAGCTAATCATCAGAAACTTGAAAAACCCATAATCTGCTACAGTGTACTTGCGGGCGGCACTCATTACTCTCCGGTAAAAGTCCAGCATAGCAAAACCTCCTTCACTCTCTATCAATAAATAAGGGCGGTTAGAATTCAGACTGCCTATACTTTTATTTTAAACCAATAGTCGATAATATCCCAGCACAACTCCACAAGTCATGTTCGGTTTTCCTTATTTATCTAAATAAAAGTATGATGTATGTAAGAAAATTTCCTGTCAATCGTACTCTTAGTTAAGGATTATACATAATAACTTTTGTCATTAGAAACTTGCAGTCGCAGAAAATACTCTATTCTTCTGCTTCATTGCCATCATGATACAAAGTAACATGGTGAGTATCTGAATTCTACTTAATTCCTCAGTTAAAACGAATTAAGTTGAGTTCTAAAATGAGTGAGAAATAATGATAAAAAGGTCAACCTTGATAGTAACAACCCTAATTCTGGCTGTAATGATAGCAACTACCGCTTTAGAAATACCATTGCTTCCCGCAGCTATATCAAATAGCATAGAAAGATTCTGCACTGCAAACTTTTCCCATTCCGAAACAGTGTACATCCATAAGCGGATCGAAAACCCTGATACCGCTTGGCAATTACAAATGGCTACGCTTAACTGGAAAGAGCAGCACCGAAAGAATCTACAAATAGAGAGCAGAGAATTTTTATTTCACAATGGAGATATCTATTGGCATGATAAAATTACTCTTGAAGATAGATCCAAAAACTTCAACTATATAATCAACTATGCAGGGATGGAAGGAACCCTTACTTACTATAATGATAAGACGGACAAATGGATAGAGGAACAAGAACTGACTGAAGGTAAACTTCCGGTTACGGATTTATTTTTAACCATAGGTGATAAGTATATCCTATTAAACCAGCCTTTCATCTACCAAGATCTGGGTCGGGGGGTGGTAAAGTCAATGAAGGACTTAGGCCAGGAAATCACTGTAAGAAAAACAGCGGAAGGTTTTCAACTGCTGATGGTTTTTCCTAACAAGTCTGGCTTCTGGGGCGAAATCTGGGCCGTGGAATCGGACAGCCCCTTGCTGGATTTAAACTATGGAGATATGAGACAAATATGGGCAGGATGCAATTATGTAAAAGACAACCGATGGCTCATGGATGGTGCATACTTTAGAACTCCTGAAAGCTATACCCCCTACGAAAAAAATAGTTACTGGAAAAATCCGGCGGCATATCTGGTAGGAAGTTTTATTTTAACAGGTGAAAGCAGAGCTGCCGATATTTTAGGATATGCTCAACTTTATATACAAGGTCAAAATATGGAAAGGACAGGTTATTTAAAAACCCTGCCCAGGAGTAATTGGCTTTATAATGATTATGGAATAGATGCAGGGTTTTTCGATACCAGATTTAATTCAGATTTAGGAATTCTTTTTATCGAGGCCTATAAAAAATTTAATGAAGAAAAATTTTTAGACTATGCCTTGCAATACGGAGATTTCTTTACGGAATTTGCCGATAGGTTTCATCATACCGTTGTAGATTCCCAAGGAGAAGAAGGATGGTTGGTGCAGGACTATTATCATGAAGAAGAAAACTATCGCTTACCGCATAGCTCTTTAAACCATCAGTTACAGGAAATCCTTTTTCTCAACAAGTTGGGAGAATTAACCAGGAAATCTGTCTTTACGAATTTGGGTGAGAAAATTTTGAAAGGAATAGAGATTACCTGTGATTCGTGGATTAAAGAAGACAACGACTTGCATTATTGTTATTATGCAGATGGGCGATTCGGAGGATCAGATTATCCATATCTGACTTATAACGATCTTTTTAATCTGCAGGGATTATTAAATGACACTAGTCCATACCTGCAAAAACTAATGAATGCTAAGAAAAAATATATGGATTCTAATGGGATAACAAGATATAAGAAGTAATTCCCTTGCCCGCCAGGAAGAAAAGGTATATATATAAATAAGCAATCGGCAACTGATTAATGATTAAAATAACCCGAAATATTTGAAAAAGTAGGAGTTGATATATTGAATAAGATATGTATTTTGGATGCCAAAACCCTGGGGGAAGATGCGGATTTAAGCCTTTTCAATAAATCCGGCTCGGTGAGCATTTATAACGCGACCCTTCCGGATCAGGTAGTAGATAGAATCAAGGATCAGAATATAATTATCACCAACAAGGTGGTTTTAGATGAGTCCAATTTGCATCAGGCTCCGGGAGTAAAACTTATTTGTGTAGCCGCTACCGGCACCAATAATATCGACCTGGAATACTGCCGAGGGCGAAATATTACTGTAACCAATGTTGTTGCTTATTCTACCAGTAGCGTGGTACAGCATACTTTTGCCCTGCTCTTTTACCTTCTGGAATCATTACCCCACTATGACCAGTATGTTAAATCAAAACAATACTCGGGCAGTGGCAATTTCACTTGTCTGGATATACCCTTCCGTGAAATTAAAGGGAAGACCTGGGGAATCATCGGACTGGGCACTATAGGCAAAAAGACGGCGGATATAGCCCGGGCCTTTGGCTGCCGGGTGCTCTACTACTCCACTTCCGGCCGCCATAATGATGAACAGTATACCAGAGTGGAGCTGTCCGAGCTGCTGGAGAGTTCAGACATAGTATCTATACATGCGCCATTAAACCCTCAGACTCATAATCTGATCCAATATAATCAGCTTCAGACTATGAGAAGAAGTGCCCTTCTGCTCAATCTGGGTCGAGGGGGCATAATAAACGAAGCGGATCTGGCCAGAGCTTTGGATGAGGGCTTGATTGCCGGGGCAGGATTGGATGTGTTTGAGCAGGAGCCCATAAAGGATACAAACCCCTTGTTAAAGGTACGTAACCAGAACCGATTGGTATTAACCCCCCATATAGCCTGGGCCAGCACAGAAGCCAGGCAAACCCTGCTCCAGGAAATAGCCCATAACATAGAGGCTTTTTTGAAGGGCAGCAGAAGGAATGTAGTCATTTAGTATCTTGGACCAAAGTTTTAGTTGAACCAGGCATAGACTAGGAAACCAATGTCTCTAACCATCATTCAAGTTCCTTTACTGTTTGGCGTCCGCGGTCGTCTTCTTTTTTTAATCCCAATATAGTAGCATAAACAGCCACCAGCAAAAGAACGCCGGCCATGATTATGGGTAGCGAGGAGAGTTCCCGCAAAATATAGAGAGTAAAGCAGGATAAGACCACCCCTCCCAAGAGCAGGTGCTGCAAAAAAATATCCCAATTCATTACCCATTTACCTGTGTGTTTCCTCTGTTCAGCCAAATGCAGGCTTAGCGAAGAGATACAAGCCAGGATCAGCAACAGGCCCCAGAGTGATAGATTGAGCAGGGGAGTCCAGAAAAATAGAACCGCAAATGTTATGCCCCCCAGTACCCGCCAAATATTCATAGCATCATTCACTCCTAAATATTCTCAATTATATCTTATACCATTCTCATAAGTTTTGCTGTTTTTAAGAATGGACGGATAACAATCCCTCTTCTCTTGACACCGCATACCTCTTTTGATATATTTGTACTATTACATATAGTACAAATGAGGATGATAGCTTGCACTTAAACATCGATACACGTTCCAGCATCCCTGTATATCAGCAGATTGTTGATGGCATTAAAAGCGCTGCCGCTAAGAGGATTTATAATCCTGGAGACAGAATCCCCACTGTGCGTGAAATGGCTTCCCAGCTAACCATAAACCCCAACACCATAGCCAAAGCCTATCAGAAACTGGAGCAGGAAGGGGTTATCGTAACTATGCGCTCTCGTGGCACCTTTATCGCGGAACGCCAGAATCACCCAGATAAACAGAGGGCTAAGAAGCTGCTAAAACCTTCCTTGGAGCATATAAGGACAGAAGCCTTCCATCTGGGTATGGAAGGGGAAGAGTTAAAGCAACTGGTTTTGGAAACCTTGGAGGAGTGGGAAAAAGAGTGGAGGGATATAGAGAAATGAATTCATCGGTTATAGATATGTATAAATTGACTAAATCCTATGAGGGACTTATGGCCCTTAAGGAAATATCTATGTCAATACCCCAGGGCAGTATTTTCGGGCTGATTGGACCCAATGGAGCCGGTAAATCCACCCTCCTGCAAATTCTGGCGGGGATACTCTTGCCGGATTCCGGATATGCCAATATACTAGGTAAAAACATTCGCGATTTGGGGCCCCAGATCAGGCAGGAGCTGGGCTATGTGCCGGATGTTCCCCATTTATATCCTTCCTTTACCGTTAATGAGATGTTCACCCTGGGGCGCAAGCTATATAAAAATTGGGATGAAAGTAAGTGCCGGAGTTTATGTGATTACTTTGAAATACCAGCCGGTAAAAGAGTCCGCAATTTATCTCGAGGCCTCAAGGTAAGGGTTGCCCTGGTTCTGGCCTTATCCATCCGTCCGCGAGTATTGATACTGGATGAACCTACAGCCGGTTTGGACCCGGTAGCACGCCGGGCTTTTCTTAAGACCATAATCGATGAGGCCGCCGGGCAAGGTACCAGCATACTTTATTCCTCCCATAATCTAAATGACCTGGAACAGACAGCTGACCATATCGGGGTAATCAAGCAGGGAGAACTGCTTTTCACTTCTGCTCTGGATGAATTAAAGGACTCGGTGCATAAAACCCAGGTGTTTTTCAGCCCTGACCATGGGTCAGCTCGAGCCTTAAAAGCCCTGCCCGGGGTTATCCAAGTAGTTCAGCAGGGTAAAGCCTATATCATCACTGCCAGCGGCGACAGGCAGGCCTTCCGGGAGGCTTTGTGGGCTTTGGACCCGGCTCTTCTTGAACCAATAAATCTGAGCCTGGAGGATGTTTTCATCACCTATATGAAGCAGGAGGGATACAGCTATGACTATACCATATAAAGATTGTAGCCTGCGGATTAACCCGGGCTTGCTATGGAAGGAATGGCAGCAGAACCGCCTATATTTTTTAGCCGCCTTTCTCATCATGAGTTACGATACTATTCTCAAACCCCTGGGATATGGAATTAAAGCTATCTTAGGGTCGGCTACCGAGGCTTATGCCATGGCCGGTGCACTAAGCCCGGTCAGCAACGTCCTTTCGGCTGGTGCATATCATAACAGCATGGAACAGCTGGGAAGCTTGCTATGCATATTACTGGGAGTTACTATTTTGACCCAGGAAAGATCAGGCAGCCTCAACTTTCTGCTCAGCACCCCGGTAAGCAGAAAAGATATAATCTTGGCCAAATCCTGTACTGGGGGCCTGGCTATAATATTAATTATGATGGTAAATGCTCTTTTTTTGATTATGGCTGGGCTGATCTGGCCGGTTGATTATTATGCGGTATTAGTTATGAAATGGGCCCTGCTCACTACCGCGGTTTTTATTGCCCTTTTCAACCTGGGCCTTATGGTAGCTTCTTTTACCGGACATTGGCTCTCAGCTATAGGTCTATCAGTGCTCCTGGCTAATTTGCCTTCTATGCTTGGTATAATGCTAATAAATTTCACTACCATAGAGCTATTTAATCTATCCCCGATTTTCATCCATAGAGTCAATATGATAGCCCATTATCTGACTATACCCGCATATATAGGAAGGGATACCGAGTACATGGGGAATGCCCCCATAGCCACCAAGCTCCACCCCGATTACCCGCTGGAAACCCTAATATTGGTCCTTTTGATAGCTCTGCTGCTGTTATTGGCCATAAAAATATTTAAAAACAATCCCCTGGAGAACAACGGACAGATGCTGATGTCCAACCGAGCTGCCCATATAGCGGTAATTATTCTAGCACTCTTGTTGGGTTGGGGTAGTGCTTTGAGCAGTGCCGGAAGTATAGCCGGTTTTCTAGGCACTATGGTACTTGCCTCCATAATCGCCTATCTGGCCATAGTACTGCTGCAGTCTCTGGTATATTATCTCCGGGGGGGAAGATAGGACCTAACAGCTAAAGTTGTTGGGATTCTCATTAAAGTTATGGCAAGCCGCCCTCCCTTGCATTGTATAACTATTCATCATATAATGAAAACCATAACTTCTTGCAGGAATTCTGGAAGAAGTTGTCGCTGTGTGGTCGAAGACGTGATTACTTAATTATCATCATGAAAGCAAACCCGCATACATTTGGTGAAATTGAATCGCAGTATGTAATTTATAAAAAGATCTTACTAATGGGATTAAGAGGGCTTTGACATGCAGGGCAGTACAGACAGTCAGAAAAATTGGAGGTTAGAAAATGAGTGTATTTGAAAAAGCCAAAGAACTCGCTCTAGAAATTAAGGAATCCCAGGAGTATAGGGAAGTGCGGCGGACAGGACAAGATATCCAGAACAATGATGAGGCCCGACAGATAGTAGAGGATATACAAACTGCTCAGTCTCAAATTGAATCTGCTCAAAATTCGGGCAGACCGCCTTCTGAGGAGCAAATAGAGGAATTTAATAATATAAGCGTAAAAATGCAAGGCAACAGTCTTATTCAGGCTTATTTAAAAGCCCAGGACGATTACAGTCAGCTTATGCAGCAAATAAATCAGAGCATTAGTGATGAGGTCAATGATTAATTTGATCAATTAATAGTAAATTCAGCCGCTAAATAGTATTTATCATAATCTCCCGTGGCACGAAAGTCCAGTATATCTTTTATAATACGGTAATCCCCCGGGGCCAGCTAGCGTAGAGCCATTACCAATCTACGCCTAATTCAGCATTCTCGCCAGGTGGCAGAGGATAGCCCATATCCACCTTTAAACAAGTGATATTACTTATAGGGACAGCAGAGCATAATACTCCGCTGTCCCTCTCTCCAGCTAGGCATAGTTTCTTATCAATTCCCCCAGCTCCGTCAGCATCTGTTTTCTAGCTTCATCACTTACGGTAGTAACGCCAAAGAAATTATGGTGTTTATATTCTTCGAAGCCGGTAAAAGGGAAAACTCCAGCTACCGATCTTTCAAGATTGGTCAACATCCCGCTCATTTCAGCTGCCTTCTGGTCGGCTCCGGAAGTGGTAATAAGCAAGCCCTTTTTGCCCTTAAGCAGTCCCTCAGGACCCTGCCGTGTATATCGGTAGGCAAAACCCAGGGAAAACACCCGGTCTATATATCCCTTCATTATAGCCGGTACCGAATGCCACCAAACCGGTCCCTGCATAATTATAAGATCGGCCCAGCTCACATCAGCCTGCTCCTGCTGGATGTCCTTTGGCAACTGGCCGTTGTGATAACCCTCAAAATCCTGCTCACTCAACACTGGATTGAAATTCATGGCATATAGATCCTTGATCTTCATTGGTCCACCCTTTTTTTTAATCTCCTCCTGTATTACTTGGGCCAGGGCGGCATTAAAGCTGAGTGGATTGGGGTGGGCGTATAAGAATAAAGTATTCATTAAAAGCACCTCCTGTTTCTTCCTTTTTGCCTAATTATAACCATGATTGCAAAGATATATCAAGCCGGAAGGCAGATTGGTTTTTCCCACCTGCTGTCCGGGGCACTCCTTGCAGTAGCAGCATTCTTTACTAATAGTATTCCCCCTGACATACTTATTGATTTATAGTACACTTTTATAAAAAGGAGGAGCAGTAAATGGGTAATAAAATAAAGGCCTTCTACCCTCCCGCCTTGGAATTGGTTCCGGTAATTTTTTTGTTATTTGCCTTTAGCTATAGCGCTGAGTATTATTCGCTCCTCCCCCAGCAAATTCCAACCCACTTCGGTTTCTTGGGCACACCGGATGCCTGGAGCGAAAAAGGCTTCTGGACCGTATATGTTTTGCCCCTGCTGGGAGCAATAATATGGCTGTCAATGATGTTGATAAACTTATTTTTGATTATCCAGCCCGACGATCCGGGCCGCTATATTAATCTTCCTCAAAAGCAAAAAGATAAGCTGGGCCGGGAGCAATTGGAAGCTATAAGGACTACTACCGCCCGGGGCATGATGCTTTTGAATCTTACTCTGGCTGCCATGATAGCAGCTCTCCAGTATGGCTCCATCAATGTTGCTCTGGGCCGGCAGGAAAGCCTGGGTCTGACTACCGCAGTATTTGCCGTAGCAATATTGATAGAGGCCATCGGCCTGACCGTCAAAACCATCTCTATGACCTTTAACTGAGGAGTACGAGGTGCTTGATGGGCTAAGGCTCTGGCTGCACATCATTCAGCCGCTATATGACAGCTCCTCAGATGTATAAGAAATACAGACCCTTGCTAATCTAATAGAGAATCATATTTGTTGCCTGCCGGGCAACGACCAGAATAGGAGGAAAGCCAAATGTCGGAAATTTACTTGGCCGGGGGTTGTTTTTGGGGTTTAGAAAAGTATATAGCCGCTATTCCCGGAGTTCAATCTACTCAGGTAGGCTATGCCAACGGACGGACGGAAAATCCCAGCTATGAAGAGGTTTGCTACAGTCATACAGGACATGCGGAAACAGTTAAGATTGAATATGACCCAGGGCTTCTGGCCTTGGAATTCCTCTTGGACTTATATTATGAGGTTATTGACCCGCTGGCGGTAAACCGGCAGGGTCTGGACATCGGGGCCCAATATCGCACCGGTATCTACTATGTTGATATAAATGACCGTCCCCTTATCCAAGCTTCTCTGTCCCATCTGCAGAAAAGATATGATAAGGCTATAGCCATAGAATTTAAAGAGTTGGAGAATTTCTACCCGGCCGAAGAGTACCATCAGAAGTATTTGGATAAAAACCCGAGGGGTTACTGCCACATAGGAAAGAAAAATTTTGAACGAGCCGCCCGGGCTCGCATCAATCCAGCCCTTTACCCTCCCCCAGACCCGAAACAACTGGAGAAAGATCTGAGCCGGATCCAATATGAGGTCACCCAGAACAGCGCCACCGAGCCTCCCTTCCATAATGAATTCTGGGATACTTTCCGTGCGGGTATCTATGTGGATATAACTAGCGGTGAACCCCTATTTTCTTCCAAGGACAAATTTGCCTCCAGCTGCGGTTGGCCAAGCTTTTCCCAACCCATCGACCCTAATGTTTTGCGGGAAAAGATCGATGCCTCCCTAGGCATGCGCCGTACCGAGGTAAAAAGTCGGTCCGGCGATGCCCACCTGGGCCATGTATTCAATGATGGCCCCAGGGAATCGGGCGGGCTGCGCTACTGCATTAACAGCGCCTCCCTGCGTTTCATCCCCCGGGAAGAAATGGAAGAAGCCGGATATGGCTACCTGCTGGACTTGGTTGATTAGGGAATAAATAGCTTAGGGTTTACATAACAGGCACGGTTCATAACCTGCTTCCCTGGCTTGTTCCAGGGTTATTTCTACACATTTATCATCCAGAAAGCTGCATCCGCGCTCATGATACTTGTTGCTGCTTTCATTAACCATAACCGGTTTCTGCAGGTCTTCTTCTTTAATTACTTCCCCATCCCCTACTGCTTGGCTCGGGTCCTCAGTGACCTTTATTTCCGGCCAGGTATAACTGCCTGGTTCCACTTTAAAAGTTATATTCTTCCCATCTGACACTGCCACTATGGTTCCCTGTTCATCGGTTCGATACACCGGGATATTATTGTCATGAAGCTTAAGCATGGTTTCCATATGCGGGTGTAAATACGGATTGTCTTGGCCCACACTGATTACAGCATAATCAGGATTTACCGCTTCCAGAAACGTCTCACAGCTGGAAGAACAGCTGCCATGCCTCCCCACTTTAAGTACATTGGCGGCTAGATCAAACTCCAGGTCCAGCATCTCCTGTTCGGAAATTTGACCTGCATCACTACAAAATAGAAAAGAGCTTTCTCCATATTCCAGTTTAATCACCACGGAATAATCAGCTAGATGATCATAACTGCTCCTGCTGGGAGTCAATAGGCTAAACGAGGCATCACCCATAGGATAAGACTTTCCTGGCTCTGCAAATATTGGTTTAATGTGCTTGGCCAGCAATCTCATCTGCAAGTCCTTATATGTTTGATTCAGCCCTTCTATCCGAGGCAAGATCATCCAGCTCAAATCATAGTTGTCGATTATATCACTCATACCTCCTATATGATCTATCAAGGGATTAGTTCCTACCAGATATTCAAGCTTTTTTATTCCTTGCTCATCCAGATATTTTTTTAATTTTATACTGCTATTTTTGCTACCGGTGTCTATGAGCATAGCCTGCTCGCCATTTTTTATCAGTATACTGTCTCCCTGACCCACATCGATAAAATGAACTTCCAACTCTCCTCCCTCTGCGGGTTTGGAAGTTGTGGCAACAGGTGTAAAGCAACCTCCCATAAACAGCGTTACCATCATAATTAGGGCCAGCAAAGACCGTTTCTGTCTGGCTGGGCTATCGAGCAAATACTTAGTGAGTAATAATCCAATTAAAAGCATTAAAACCATAGCAGAGCTTGAAAGCATTTTTTATCCCCTCCCTGTAAGCTATTAATTAGACACAATGAACATTAATTCCTTTTATGAGCGTCATATGAAATCATAATCTCATCCTGGTAATTTCATGTAAATAAATTTGTTCTATAAAAGCCAGCGCCCCCAGTGACTTAATGATTTATGCCCGGGCCCAAGCCCGATGAAATTGACGGCATTTACTATTCTGCAAGAAAACCGGTGTTGATAGGAGCCTTGTTCTGCAAACAATGTGCCCTGTAATGACTTGACAATGGCTTGACTTTATCCTGGCCCAGGAAGAAAATTTAAAAGGGAAAGACGTTATGAAAGAAGACCTCCGGATACATTTGAAGAACAAGAGGATTGCTGATGCAGATTATGATTTCTGGCATACCGGTTGAGGTATGTAAAAAGGATATAAAGAACATGCACCTATATGTTAAGCCACCCAATGGCAAGGTGTCCGTTTCGGCTCCCCTGAATATGAGTGATGAGGCAATTGAGCGCTTTGTACGCAGCAAATCCAGTTGGATTAAGAAACATGTAAACAAATTCGAAGGCCAGCCTCATAAATCCCAGCGGGAATATGTTTCCGGCGAAACCCTTTATGTTTGGGGAAAGCAGTATTTTCTCCAAGTTCAATACGGTACCGGAAAAAACATGCTAGTCCTGTCAGGGGACAAGGCAATCCTTACTGTACGTAAAGGCAGCACCGCAAAGCAAAGGGACAATTTCGTCAAAGAATGGTATCGTGAGCTTTTGAAAAGAGAAGTGGCGCGACTGCTGCCAAAATGGGAAGAGTTAACCAGACTTAACTGCGATAGTTGGCAGACCAAATACATGAAGACCCGTTGGGGTACCTGCAACACGGTCACAAGAAAAATATGGCTTAATTTGCAATTAGCCCAAAAGAATCCTGAATGCCTGGAATATGTTATCCTACACGAACTTCTACACCTTATTGAGAAGAACCATAATGCCCGTTTTCTTTCTCTTATGGATACATATATGCCCTATTGGAGGCAAATAAAGAGGCAGTTAAACGGGCAAGACTACTAACTGATGGATGCTATAATCTTAAAGATTGTCCGGTACTTCTTAAATGAAAACCAGGAAACCATGTTCCACCTGAAAAAATGGAAGTGGATTGACAGAAAGCCCAAAACTATTGTATAATACCGGATGTCGGCAACGACAGCACTACTTTGTGTCGGAGTGGTGGAACCGGCAGACACGTACGTTTGAGGGGCGTATCCGTAACTGGGTGCGGGTTCAAGTCCCGCCTCCGACACCATATAGCCTAAAATAGGGGTTTGCGAGCTCTACTGAAAAGTAAAATACGCAAGCCCTTTTTTGTGTATGCGTATCTGGCTTGCGTATGGTATAAAAATATGCGTATCGGATCTTCAATATTCAAAATAAGGCACCTTATCTTGAAGTGTAAGCCAGTTAATTAACTGGCTTACAGGGTGTCGAAGAGGTCGGCACCCTATATACTTTCCTAATAATAGCAAAATAAAACCGATAGCTTAACAGCATAAAGCTGGGCTACCGGTCCTATTTAGGCCAAAATTATTTGAATATCCGGCCGAATATGGACCGGTTTAGGTTTTTCAGGTTTTCCATTACCATAAACATTTGGGCACTAAAACTGCTTACACTTATTTCCGGTTGACACCTTGATGGTCCTACTATTAAAGGCCTAAAACCAGCGATAGAGGCCGCCTTCTGGTTGAGTTCCTGGAACTTCATAGGCATGGGAATGCCGGTCTTGCAGTAGCGGGCAAAATGGTAACAATTGTTCCAAATCAAATGATAGCCTGCCATTCCAACATAGGTTAAGGCAGTATTTACTACTTCATCTGGATCTTTGCACTCATCATATACTACCGTTCTTTGGGTTCCTCCCTTTAAAAAAACGTCCATGTTCGTTCTTCTAATATAGGAGTCAAACTTTTTAAATGGTTCCCCGGTAAAATGTATACAGGTGCCATCTCCCATGTCGATAGCATGATGAAAATAAAAGTAACGAAATACCTTTATATGATCTCCCCTCAAATTAACTACTCCCCCGCTTTTGATAATGCTTGTACTAATCAGACTAATCCATTTTATCACAAAATCATGATTAGAACAGTTCTTAATGTAATTTTCTAAAATAATTCACTATTATTGGGTTTGGATTTCCACTTGGCCCTTATGATTAAATGAAGCTAGCCACCACATAAGCTTTTTGTGCGGCGGCTAGCGACTATACCTAATCTTAGACTAAACTCGGAGCAGTCCCAATTATTAAAAATGTTTTAAATGGCGGCATGTGTTGGTTAAAGCCACTAACACTGGCTCGGACCAGCAGCCATGATCATGGCATTAATGCCTACATTGGTGAGAGATAAACCCCTGATTTTATGACTATCCACATCGACTATCTCTACCACATACAGACAACAGTCGGGACATGGATTACATTCGCACCAGGTAAAACCGAAAGCTTCCTTGATTAGCATATCAACCTCTGCTGGAGGCAGTATGGATGGTCCGTTAGCATCAAGAGCCACCGGCGGTCCCACGTTATCAATCGGCAACCGGCACCTCTCCACTTCTTTCTCATAAATCCAGGTGTTCAGCGGAATCTTGTGACCGCCACAAGCCTTACTTAACTGAAATGCAAGCCGGATCAGATAATCCCCATCCCTGCTTTTAACCTGATAGTTAATCATACTGGAAAAATCAATTTTGATGGTAGGGCAGCGCAAGTCACTGGTATTGAGGGATACTGTGCCTGCCACCAGAGAAGCTTGATTTTTACTCCCTCCGCCTCTGTTATCGGTAGGAATCGTAATACCGCTGCCATTTCCACAAATCATAACTACTTTGCTACCCTGAGGACGAAAATCTGGATGCACTCTTTCCTCTTCAGGCAGTCTATAATTTGACATTCTAATACCTCCTTCATATTTATTAAATTGATGATTCTGTTGATCCATCTGTTTTGTGTTAATTACCTTTTCTAGAATAATTTATTCAATAAGCCATAATTTGTTACCTAAACTCAATCAAAAACTATATTCTGAAAGGGTTAACATTAGTTCCTTAATTGTAATATTTTATATTAAATGTAATAAAAGGGGATGATGCCGTGGCCTCGATTACCTTTATGCCCTGTCAAGACAGCTATGTTTCAGAATGGTATCCGGTACAAAACTTCTCCTCCAATCCGGCTCTTTTTGTCAGCCGCTATCAGCAAGAGGGCGATATTTACAGATCCTTGCTCCAATTTGATTTAAGCAGTATTACAGGTAACTGCACCATCGAAAAGGCAGAACTGTTGCTAAGCATGTATCGAAACGAAATTCAATCAGGCTTCATTGAACTTGGTGTCCACCGGATATTAAATAAATGGACGGAAAATGCCAGCAACTGGAACTCCCAACCACCTTTCAGTCCCATCCAGGATGCTGCGCTAATTGTTCGTCCCAATACCCAACTAGGCATCCATACCATTGATATAAGTGATTTGGTTAGGGGATGGCATAAGGGGGCAATAGCTAATAATGGTCTGTTGCTGATGGGCAAGGAAGACAAGAATGATTTGCTGGCTTTTAGAAGCAGCAAGTACCTTCTGAGCAGTGATTGGCCTAGATTGAAGCTTAAGTTCATTGAAGGTATTCTGGATAAAGCAGATACGGAAAGCATAACTATTCCCTCTTTACCTGCGGTTCCCATTGTGGAATCTAGTCCCATTGCACTAGGCCCTAGGAAAACAGTGACCTTTATGATTCATAATATTTCCCCATCAGATGGAGTAAAAGTGCGTATTCAACTAAGCTTTACCAAACACCCGGATGCAGTTTTTTTTGACTCAGGAAGCTGGCATTACCTTAAGCCGCAAGGATACCCAGGGGAAGCCATAGCCCTGTCCACCTGTGAGGCAGCTGAATATGCCCGGGTATTATGCTGGGGGGCCGGCGGCGAAAAGCTATTGATATATCCCCGGAGCAAATAGGCAGGATAATGGATATGGCTGGGGGAGGGAGATCTTTACATCTGAGCTGAAGGTCACTAATGGAAGCCTATTGCTAAAAATCCTTTACTTTCTGCAGTTCTTTGCGCAAATCTGGCTGCTGCTCAAACAACTGCAGTAAATTTTTTATAGATTGCACTGTTTCACAGTTTAAGTAGTGCTCAATTTTCTCTGTTTGTTCGAGAAGCATATCAGCTTTGACTCCAATCAGTTTCAAAAATTCTTCAATTACAGTGTGCCTTTCCAATAGATATGCTCCCATCTCACAGCCTTTGGCAGTAAGCACCACCAAACCATATTTCTCATAAGTAACCCAGTCCATTTCGGCCAATTTTTTTATCATACTGGTAACCGAGGGCGGCTGCACATTAAGGGCAGCCGCCAAATCACTGATACGAGTATAAGGCTTATCGAGAGTAAAACGATAAGTCATTTCTAAATAGTCTTCCATGCTGGGAGTTAGTTGACTGCTATCCTTCTCCAGGAGTTCGTAACCCCGCGCGGTATAAAATTGGGTCTTTTCATCTTTCATCTTCTTCACCCCCGGAACCATCTTGCTGAACTTTACTGTTGGCATAGGCGTTTCATTGTATTATATTTCATCTTTTAGCATATATGATTCTTCTTTCAAGCCTGCTGCTGTGTTTTCTCGGAGACTGGAAAACAAAGCATAGAGCCCCATTACCAGGAAAATCCACCCTGCCAGCTTGTTGATCTTATCCGGCCCCAGGTATTGAGCCAGGGTTAGACCAATGGTCACCTCTATTATTACACATAAGACTAATGCTAGGGCACTGGCCAGAAATATCAGCCATTTTTTACCTGGATTACTGCTGGTAATCAGCAGGACTGCCAGTTGGGTTTTATCCCCTAATTCACAGAGTATAATAATGGTATAAGTGCTAAGCCAGGTTAACAATTTAATGCTCAAAGTTATCATTCCTTAACTTATTTTTATATTGCCAATTACCCCAAATATCAACAAAAGGCCTAGTACGGTAAATATTACAGCAGACATCAAAGCTATGGTATGGGGCTTAAAAAAACGGGCGATAACTTGAGCCCCAATTATTACTTCAATAAAAGAGGCACAAATTAAAGCAGTAGCTGACCCTAATCCTACCCATAAAACATAGCCCGGTTTGGCCCCGGCCAGTAAGAGAGTAGTAATTTGGGTTTTATCCCCCATTTCAGAGAGGAAGACTATGCCTAAGGTAGATAAAAACAATCGCCAATAGCGTTTCTTAGTCCATGCGGGTAGAATATTTATCACTCCTATTCTTAATCAAGGCTTACTTTTTTAGTCCAGACTTACTTATTATTATTCTCTACCCTTCGATTAGGTTACTAATTGGAGATAAGCGACAAAACACTGGTAATAAATCCGCCCTTTTTAGCCCCTTGGACTTGACAATCTTACTGGATTAGATTATGATTTTAGTGCCTTGTTCTTAACGCTTACTCCTTTTCGGGTAACGAAGTCCAAGAGTACTACCTGAAGGGAGTTGACTATTTCATGGAAGATAAGTATTTAGTATGTAAAGATTGCGGGAGTGAATTCCTGTTCTCAGCATCCGAACAAGCATTTTATGCAGAAAAAGGCTTCGAAAATGAACCTGGTCGGTGTCCGACGTGTAGACGCGCTCGCAAGCAACAGCGTAACAGTTTTGGTAACTCACGCGGCAGAGAAGATCGTCAGATGTTTAGTACCGTTTGCGCAGCTTGCGGTCAAGAGACTACAGTACCATTTGAGCCTACTGGAGACAGACCAGTATATTGCAGAGATTGTTTCCAAGCAAGAAGGGCTAACAGCTACAGATAAATAGCTCTAAGAGGGTTTAGTGGGTAAAACCACTAAACCCTTTCTGTTTTTCTGTCCCCTCTGCCAGACCAAGCATTTCAGCTTAAGATGAAAAATAATTGGAGGCTCTACTCATTCTCCCCTAGGGGGATAGAAATATCAGCCTCCATCGCTTTTTATATCCAGCTAGGGTCACAACTATAGCTACCCGACCTTTAACTACATGGCCTGAGACTTACCCCTGGCCAGTCGCTCCCGTCGAACCTTATCCAAAGTCATTTTACGCAGCCTCAGAGCACTGGGAGTGACCTCCAACAGTTCATCTTCGGCGATGAATTCCAGACATTTTTCCAGACTCATGATCATAGGAGGCACTAGGCGTAGCGCTTCGTCGGCTCCAGAAGAGCGGGTGTTGGTCAAATGCTTTTTCTTGCAGACATTAATGGTAATGTCCTCTTTGCGACTGTTTTCTCCCACAACCATACCCTCATAGACCTCAGTTCCCGGAGCAATAAATAAGGTCCCTCTATCCTGAGCATTATACAGACCATAAGTTATTGCCATACCGCTTTCGGAAGCCACCAGAGACCCCCGGGTACGTCCAGGTATCTGGCCTCTATAGGGCTCATAACCCAAAAACACATGGTGCATTATACCATTACCACGAGTGTCGGTAAGGAAATCTGAACGCAGTCCAATCAGGCCTCGGGCGGGAATACTGAATTCCAGCTTAACACTGCCGGTATTGGAATTGATCATATTAAGCAGTTCACCTTTGCGATTGCTTACCTTCTCTATGACAGTGCCCAGATACAGCTCTGGTACTTCAATAAACAGCTCCTCTATGGGCTCTTTAACTGTTCCATCTTCCTGCTTAAGAATAACCTCGGGTCGAGTGACTGCAAATTCATAACCCTGACGGCGCATGGTTTCGATAAGAATGGAAAGATGTAACTCTCCCCGGCCAGAAACCTTGAAAGTATCCGGACTTAATTCTTCTACTCTTAATGACACATTGGACAGCAATTCCCTCATTAGGCGATCCCGCAAATGGCGACTGGTAAGATATTTCCCTTCCAATCCGGCCATGGGACTATCATTAACCACGAAATTCATGGCAATGGTCGGTTCATCAATTTTAGCAAAATCCACCGGGCTGACATCCAAAGGGGAACAAATAGTATCTCCGATATTTATGTTTTCCACTCCGGCTACAGCTATGATTTCACCGGCGGAGGCAGTTTCCACCTCAGCACGCTGCAGCCCTTCAAAAGTATATAGAGCAGCTATCTTAATCCGCTGCTGATCCTTCCCGGCATTGCAAATCACATATTCCTGACCTTTCTTAATGCTGCCCCGGGATATCTTGCCCACTCCAATGCGTCCCACATAGGAATCATAAATAATGGAGGCAATACCCACTTGCAGCTCTCCAGCAGGAGAACCGGAGGGAGCCGGAATATATTCCAATATAGCATCCAGTAAGGGCTGCATATTATTAGATGTTTCATCCAGCTTTCTTTTCGCATATCCGTCTCGAGCCGAGGCCAGTATAATTGGGAAATCAAGCTGTTCTTCGTCAGCTTCCAGGTCGATAAACAGGTCCAATAACTCATCCTTGGCTCTTTCTATATTGACTCCAGGCCGATCAATCTTGTTAATGACCACCAGAGGTTTCAGACCTGCCTGCAAGGCTTTTTTCAGAACAAAGCGAGTCTGAGGCATGGGGCCTTCATAGGCATCCACCAGCAGTAATACCCCATCCACCATTTTTACAATTCTCTCTACTTCTCCGCCAAAGTCGGCATGCCCCGGGGTATCTACAATGTTAATTTTCGTATCCTGATAAACAATACTGGTATTCTTGGATAAGATAGTAATTCCGCGTTCCCGTTCCAGGTCATTACTATCCATCACTCGCTCCGGAACCGTCTGATTGGCCCGAAAATATCCGGATTGTTTAAGTAGTTGATCTACCAAAGTGGTTTTGCCATGATCAACATGGGCTATAATTGCTAGGTTGCGCAATGATTTTGGTGACATATGTTTCCTCTCCGTTTTTAATAAATACTCCAGTGCTTCAGATTAATTTTTTTTAGGGCAACGTAGCAATTATATCAGGGACACCCGCTATTTACAATAGCGCTAGCATTGTGAGCTGCCTCACTAATAAGAATCAAGGCCGGAATATAAGGCGGGCTAATGTATGGCTGCACACATTCCCTCCGGGAAAGAAAAGTCCCCCTTAAAGAATACGTCCATTGAACGGGTTGTCCTAGTTAACCCAGCTATTAGCTATTTTTGACGGTCTGAGGCTGGAGTATAAACTCCAGCCTCAGGGAAGGATCACCGTTTACCTGCTGCATCTATCGAATCTTCGATCGAATCTTCGATCCACTCTTCTGTCAAACCTTGGGTCGGATCTTCTGTCAGACCTTCTGTCAGACCTTCTGTCACACCGTCTATCAATCCTTCTGTCACACCGTCTATCAATCCTTCTGTCTCTGACTAACCTTCTTCTTCTTTCATAAGGGGGCACCCTAATCAGATCAGGGGAAAGAGTTACCGCTTCTGCGACAGGGGTTATGGTAATTACCGGTTTTTCAGCTTCATCCCTTACCCTCCTGTCATCTGCTACCCTTAATTGAGGCCAGTAATCGGAATCTTCATATTCACGGCTGTAGAAACCCAGCAAACTGTTAAACGGCTCGTCACATTTTATAAGCAGTCCATGATGATGGTCAAAATGATCATGAAGGTTGATTTCTACCCAGCCAAAATACCCGGGATGAACAACCGCTGATCCCACAGGTGGAGCCTCTATTCGGGGCCGATTGTTCCAGGTTACATTTGATTCACTCCAACTATCTAAGACCTTGTATACCAATAAGGTAATGGGACAGGGTGCTTCATTGCGATATATCTTGAGACGAATCTGAGAGTGAATTCTGCGCCCTGAATGACAGGTGAAATCATCATTAAATTTCAGCAAGGAATGATATTCATCTCCTGGTCCCTGATATCTATTAGTGTATAAATAGGGTGCAGCGCCAAAGTTGCTATTGGCATAATACTGGGATATATAGGCATCTTCAATTGGATGAAGCAGTCTTCGATACATCATCTTTCATCTCCTTTCTATAGGTTTACTACATTTTATTACCTTTGCAAGTAAAATGTTCCTTACCTTTCCATCATCCTACAATAAGGTCTTCCCTCCCTGCTGGCGGGATAGAAAAAGTCGTTCCCTGACTTTAAACCCCAAACACCCCCCTGATATCAATCAGAGAGGTGCCATCAAAGAATTTTCTTTTTCAGTTATAGATGATTAGAATAATTCCCTGGCAGTATTATTGGCCATGATGGACAATAAAATCAGCTACTTTTTCCATTTCTTGAAAGGTAAAAGAGGGTACCTGCAGCGGAAGTACTGAATCAGATATCAGGGCTTCATATACTCCCGGGGGAAATCCCGGGTCTTTTTGCCCTTCAGCTCTATACACTAATATTTTGGGACTTACGTCCTGCTTGAATCCTTCCACTAATACAATATCTACATCGTCCATCTCCTGTAGTATTTCCTGCAATGGAGGCATGCTAGTCAAGCGCTGGTGGGTAGTCATGGAATCCGGGCCTATTAGAACTACTCGGGTGGCCCCAGCCTGAAAATGCTGGTAGGAGTCTTTGCCTGGAGTGTCTATCTGGTAACCATGGGAAGCATGCTTTATTGCCGCTGCTTGGAGGCCACGCTGGCTAAAGATCTTGATCAAGTTGGATATTACCGTGGTCTTGCCTGAATTACTAAATCCAACGAACCCCATTATCTTACTCATTGCTTTGTCATCTCCTTATAAAATCTCCAGACTCATCATTCCTGCTTTAAAACTGGTGAGGCCAGTAGATGGTGTTGCTACAATAGGAAATTTAGCCACAGCTATTTTTGCATCCAACCCTGCGTAAGACAACTTTTCGCAGGGTAAACAATTCTTTATTAATTAAATCACATTGGCCAGGGTATAGCCAGTCCTAGGATTCAGGCTATTGTTCTTTTGCTTGCCTCCCGCGGCTGGCCCACTTTGCTCTAAGTTGTCCAGAAGGTGGTAATCCTGGATATTTTGCTTTATTATTATATTCAGAGAACATTGCTTTCCTGCCAGGTATTACGGGAAAAGTAGAATTATATCAGTAAGAGCAGGTGTTAAACTTGGGTCAACAATTACCACGCTTCACTTTTTGTCCTAAATGCGGTGGAGTATTAAAAGGCTTTTGGGATTCAAATATCCCTCGATCGGCTTGTGTGGACTGCGGCTATGTGTTTTACGAAAATCCGGTGGTAGGGGTGGCTGGAATTGTGTTGAATGGGGAACAACAAATACTCCTGGGCCGTCGTTGCCGAGGCCAATACTCGGGATACTGGTGCATTCCCTGCGGCTATGTAGAATATCACGAGGAGGTCCACGAGGCCCTCCAAAGAGAGTTTAAAGAAGAGACTAACCTGGATATTGAGGTCTTAAATCCTTTTACAGCTCAGTCCAATTTCCATGACCCGGACAGACATAGTGTAGGAATATGGTTTTGGGCGAGGATTATCGACGGCAGCTTATCGCCCGGTGATGATCTGGATGAACTGGACTACTTTGACCTAGATGATTTACCAGACCTGGCCTTCCCTACTGACCGCAAGGTTTTAGAAATGCTGCACAAATATGTGGCAACTGAGATTATAAGGTGGAAAGCTTCCCCTTGAGCATATTTCTGCTGCTTGCTCAGCCTATAATAGTGGAATAGAATTAATACCATAATTCCCCTGCGAATAATTATATTTCTCGGGTTTGGATGGATAGTAGGAAGGGAGTAGGTTAAAATGCAAATAACTGAACATGTTCATACACTGAAAATTCCTTTTAAGGTGCAAATTAATGCAGCCCAGGCCCTGGACAGATTCGCCTATGTTTATCTTATTTATGGACAGCGTGTATACTTGGTAGATACTGGAGTATCCGGATCAGAACAGGCTATCTTTGATTACTTAAAAAAAACCGGCTGGAAGCCAAAAGATATTGATAAAATAATTCTCACTCATTCCCACCCTGATCACATTGGTGCGGCTCTAGCCATCAAAGAGGCCAGTTCCTGTTCTGTGTTAGCACATAGGGATGAAATCGACTGGATTGAAGATCTTGACAAGCAGTACCGGGAGCGCACTCTTTTTGGGTTTCACTCCTTGGTGGGTGGAGCGGTTAAGGTAGATCAGCTATTACAAAATGGAGATATAATAAATCTGGAACCGGATTTGGAACTTGAGGTAATACATACTCCCGGCCATTCCAGGGGTTCAATTTCCTTATTCCTGCGTCCGGATGGAGCACTTTTTTCTGGGGATGTAGTGCCTCTGACCTCAGATGTACCCATATACGACGACTTTAAAGACTCTTTGGAATCCATAAAGCTATTAAGAAACCTTTCTGGAGTAGAAGTATTGCTATCAGCCTGGGATGAGCCTAGACATGCTGATTCAGCCTATAAGGCTATGGAAGCTGGCCTGGCCTATCTAGAACACATCCATCAGGTGGTAGCGGATAATGCTGATTCCTATTCCGAAGGCTCTGAACCTCGTTGGTGTCGAAATATACTTGAAGAAGTGGGTATCCCTCCAGCGGCTGCCAACCCCCTGGTAGGCAGGTCTTTTAAATCCCATCTGAAGCTCTTGAGCAACAGCCTTAATCAGAAGAAACACAATTAATTTCCCAGGGGAATTAATTAATTATTTTGTAATATCCTCTACCTGCTCCTTCATATTCTTATACAGGAGCAGAAGGGGGATGCTAGACTAATTGATAATAAACCTTTATAAATACAGAACTGCCCTGGCCTTGGCCTGCTTAATTATGATGGCCTTATTGCTGCTTTATTTTCTCCTTCCGAAGAATTAAGTATAGAAACCCATCCTCCCCTTACTATAATAAAATTTTTCAGCTTAATACGGTAAAACTAAATTCGGTCTGGAAAATAGAATCCAGTACTTTATCGGCATTACTCAATGCTGAATGTATAGAGGGTGATGAAGGGGAGTTAAAGGTTTGGGAAGAGGATCTGGAAGCAGAATCCCTTTAGGGTATCCGGCTGGAATCCTACCTTTGATTCCCTGCGAAAACCCTAGCAAAACTGGTTTGAATGGTCAGCTTCTCAACCCGCCCTCTATTTATTTATGCCCTTTCTTTTAACAGCAAGTGTTCCAGCAGCATCACCATTATTACACCCATGACAAAGCCATTTCCAATCAGGGGCCGCAGGATGCTAGGCAAGGTACCTACCACTTCACCGGGCATAAAGGCAATCAGGGTAGCCAATATCAAAGGGAAGCCAATCACTATACCGCTGCTGAAGTTTAACAGGGCTTCCTTTTCTTTAAGCATAACAAGGCTGGCGGCTATTTGAATGCTCATTAAATATATAAGAATACAGCCGATGATAACCTGGGGTATGTGCCCCATATAATTCATAAGCCAAGGCGAAAAGGATATTAATATCAAACCCATACCAGCCGGTAACAGCGGGTAACGAGATGCACAAAGGGTAGCCGCAATAACTCCGGGGCTCATGGAGAAATTCACCGGTCCGATTACTCCCATCCAACCTGACAACATATTCCCCAAGCCAGTTAGACCCATTCCTCTTCGAGTCCTTTTCTCTATACGATCCGCTTGCAGAAAACTGGAAAGAGATTGGATGGAACCCAAATCGTTAATGGAAAGAGCCAGGAAACACAGTAAGAAGGATAGAAGAACCCCGGGATCCACCACCAGATTAAAGGAGAAGTCATTCCAAAAGGGAGCTAAATAAGGAGTATTTACTGCATTTAAGCCCTGCTGGGAAGACGGGAAAATTAGATAATAAAAGATGCTGCCCAGCAATATAGCCCATAGTACCAGGGTAGCCTTCCAAACTCCTTTAATATGATGCTCGGCAGCAAATAAGAGGCTGACCGCCAGTAGGGTAAACAGGATATTGTAAATAAGGGGAACCGAACTATCCCGAGCTATGACCAGGTTCATTATGGTGGGAGCCATAGTAAAAGCTATCAGAAGCAAGATTACCACTACCACCCGGGGGGTAAAAAGTCCCTGTACCAGGCTGAAAAGTCCGGAATAAGCAAGCACCGCCAGAACCAGTCCCCCCAGAAAGATAGCAGAATAAATGCTATCCAGGCTACTGCCCTGACTGGCCAGAATACCTATTAAAAGTACGGTAGAGGGACCGATTACCAAAGGCATTCCATGTCCCCACAATATCTGGGCTATAAGCAGAACCCCAGTTATAAAACACAATTTCTGCAGATACACTATTTGCTCATGCACATTGCCGAATTGAACTCCTGCCACCACCTGTCCTATAATGACCAGGGCAGGAATAGTCAGAGCCAACCATTGCAGACCATAGGCCAACATCTCCAGGGAAGGAGGGCGGTCATCCAAGCCGTATTTTAATTTCATAAAAATAACCTCCAAACAAGACTAAACCATGCTTGGTCATCTTGTTAATAATTCTGTACTGCCTTTATACAAAATAGAAGCCAAAACCCACAATAGCATAAGCTCCCAGCAACAGAGAGCCTTCCAGCCAGTTGGCTTCTCCATCCAAACTAATGAACTGGGCAATCAATACCGCCAAGCCCACCGCTACTATCTCAAAATAATTAAATTCAATATTCATGGGAGTGCCCAGCAAAAAGCTGACAAAGATAAGTATGGGCGTAATCAGCATTGCGATCTGGGTACTGGAACCCACCGCTATTTCAAAAGCCAGGTCTATCTTGTTTTTAAAGGCCATTAAGACTGCTGCAAAGTGCTCCGCTGCATTGCCTATTATGGGTATGACAATAATACCAATAAAGAATTCCGACCAGCCCAGGGTCTCAGTCACTGATTCTATGCCCCCTACCAATAATTCACTCTCCACTGCTATCAATACCGTGCTCAATCCCAATAGTATAATAGCCTTGCGCTGACTCCATCTGCCATGAGTCTCGGATATCTCACAAACCACATCTCTTCTGCGCATACTGAAGAAGAGGCCTAGAAAGTAACTGACAAAAAGAATTATTGCCACCAATAAACTGAATTCCTGCAGGGCGTATCCGCTGTGGTTATGGAAAAATACCGCCGGTATTATTAAAGCAATCACCGAAAGAAACATCAGGCTGGTTTGATTATTAATATGCATACGATCGAATGACTGTACTCCGTTTTTAATGCCTCCCACCAGAATAGAGAGTCCCAGCACCAGCAGGATATTGCCCAGAATACTTCCAGCAATGGAGGCCTTTACCACCGAAAACAGTCCAGCTTTAAGGGCAAACAGGGTTATTAGCAGTTCGGTAGCATTACCAAAGGTAGCATTCAGTAAGCCTCCCATCTTCTCTCCCAGATAACAGGATAGGTTGTCAGTAGCTTCACCCATAATACCTGCCAGTGGTACTATGGACAAACAGGCCGCAAAAAACATGGCGGTTTCATTTCCCACATAACTAAAATACAAGCTAAATAGAATGGCTGGTAAAAGGTAGTATAAAAAGTTGCCCATGGTCTCCTCCCGAAAAAACTTACTGCTCTATTATACTCGCTATTTTAGGAGGAAAACAAGGTAAGGAAGGGAATCGGGACCTTTTTGGGAATGGTGCTTGGTCTTTGTGCAGGGACTATAAAGTGGTAAAATATAATAAAGCTGGTATTTGCCCATCAAGCGCTTGTGCTAATACAAGGAGGTAAGGCATATGGTAAACGAAAAAAGGGAAAAGCAGATCATCCAAATAGCCATCCGGTTTGACAACGACTTGGAATCCAGAAACCTAGAAAGACTCTCTTCCTATTTTGCAGATGACTGTCAGATTGAACTTTTGGGAACCACCTTGATCGGTAAAGCCGGAGTAGAAAAATGGTTTCACTGGCTGTTCGATAATATGCAGAACCTAAGATTAGTAATCATTAATGTAATTGTTAAGGAAAACATACTCTTTGAAGAATATGCTATTAGCGCAGTAACCTCTGACGGATTGAAGATTCAGTCCCGTCAGGCAGAGGTATTTGAATTTGATCCCTGCAACAAAATTAAGTCTTTAAAGTTATATTTTGATCGGATCGATCTAGCTTGTACTTTATTGCAACCCTCTTTGGAGCAGGAGTAGAAACTAGGACCGTTTACAGCAAGTCATAGATGTGCGTTCCGGTTGCTCTGAGCAGATCAGTTTTTTTTACTTAAACGCCTCTTGGCCTTTCGGCGGCACCTTAAATCTTACATAGAAAGTGCTGCCGTTTTGGCCGGAATCGACTTCTATGACTGCATTATGCCGATCAGCAATACTGTAACAAACCGGCAAACCCAGACCAGTGCCGTCTTTTTTGGTAGTTAAAAATGGTTTGCCTATATCCCTTAGAATAGCAGGGTGGATGCCGTTGCCCTGATCCGCCACGGCCAGGACAACTTCCTCATCTTCCATATAGGTCTTTATGGTTAGCCCTTTATTAGCCGGCATGGCATCCAGAGCATTACGAGCCAGATTCAATAACAGCTGTCTTATTTCACCTTCGTCCAGCAATAAGGCTGGAATCTCCTGCAAATTAACTTTAACCACCTTATCTTGTACCAGAGCCTCTGCGTTTATTAAGGGCAGAATGCTCTTGACTATGCTGTTCAAATCGTCATTTTTCAACTCAATGACCTTATTCTTAGCCAAAGAAAGGAACTCGGTTATTATAGAATTGGCTCTATCCAATTCTTCAATCATGAGTTCAAAATGCTCTTTATCTTGCCCATACAATTCGTTCTGGGCCAATATCTGCAGAAAGCCACGAACCGAAGTCATAGGATTTCTTATCTCATGGCCTATGCAAGCAGCGATCTTTCCTACCATATTCAAGCGGTCCAAACGGGCTAATTGCAATTCCAGATTTTTTATTTCCGTCACATCACTGATCATCACCAGGGATCCGGAATAACTGCCATCAGTATTAATAGGGGTCATGGATACCAGGGCCCATAAACTACTGTCATCCCCTCGGCAAAACTGCAAATCATGCTCTACCCTTATACCCTTACGATTTCTCTCTATCATTAACAGAGCCACCTGCCTGTATTCCTGAGTCACAAAATTGAATAGAGAGCATCCCACCATGCTTTCCACATTATAACCCATCAAACTGGCCATCTTCTCATTGGCAAAAGTAATTATGCTATTATGGTCATTTAACCAGATACCTTCGTTGGCGTTTTCAACTACCCGTCGGTATTTTTTTTCACTAGCCTTGAGCTCATCTCTAGCCTTCCTGCGATCAGTGACATCTCGAATAGACTCTATGGCCCCGGTTATATTGCCTTGTATATCATATAAGGGAGTAGCAATAGACCACAAATAAGCCTGGGGATTGTCTTTGGTTCGACACAGACTTTCTCCAATTACAATCTGACCTTTGATTTCAATATATGAATAATTAGCTTCCCAATCCTGCTCATAGTTTAATACATGATCCACCAGAATAGGACGGCGATATCCATAAAAGGGTATGGAATACTCATAATCCCCTTTACCCAATATATCCTCAGCTTTGATGCCAGTCATTTCTTCTGCCGACTTATTCCAGGCAATAACCCTCCCCTGGCAATCGATGACCAGGGTGGCATCAGGCAAAAAATTCAAAATATCGGCCACTCGGCGCTGTGAATCTCTCAAGGCCTCCTCAGCCTTCTTGCGCTGGCTAATATCTACAATCATGCCCAAACCGCCCGCCCATTGGCCATCTGGGTAATAGTATGGTGCTGCCGAAGCCAGGGTCCACAATTCCTTGCCATCCCGGCACCGATACTTTAACTCATATTGTTCAGATACTCCCTGTTTACGCCGCCTTGAGTGTTCCCGGGCAATTTCTTGCCACTCCTGGTCCACAAAATTGAACATTGACTGTCCTATTATCTCTTCAACTGTATATCCCAACATTTGAGCCATTTTTTCATTCACAAAAGTGATGCAATAATCCTCATCTACCAACCAAATTCCTTCATGAGCAGTTTCTAAAATTTGTCGATACATTTGTTCCTGTATTTTAAGAGCCTCCGAGGCGTTGGATGGCTCATCACCAGTTATTCTCCCTTGCTTAATTTTTTCATAGCTGTCCATTATCCTTAACTCCCAGCCATAACCCATGACAATCCATTATTAGCACCTGCCTATTTTATGTAATATTTAACCTCATTTTCTATTTTACACCTATTATTTACAATTCTCTACCCTGGAATAAGTCAGTGTTGGTTCAAGTTTTCATAATATTATTGACATATGCCCGTTATTTTTCTATAATAATAATGTGCATATGCCCATATAATTAGAAGGAGGTGTGTAAAATGCCCGGAAGAGATGGTAGTGGACCTATAGGCGCAGGTCCCGGCACTGGCAGAGGAATGGGATACTGCTCGACTTATGTTGGAAACCGTGGACTCGGTAGAGCTGGTGGTTTTGGCAGAGCTGGTGGTTGTGGCAGAGGTTACGGACGTGGATTCGGCATGAGTCGCGGATACGGATTTGGTGCAGGCCAAACAATTCAAGCTCCAGGTAGTGCTAATTTAACAGCTTATAAAAATTACCTGGAAGAGGAATTGCAGAGGATACAACAAGAGTTAGAAGATAATAAATAAGAGCTCATCCACCTTCAGAGCATAGATAAACATAAGCAGGAAATATCAATTGTTTTCACGACTTTCCTTCTTAATCTCCAAATTATTAAACCGGGTAAATTACCCGGTTTTTTTCATATCATCCCCTGAATGAGACAGGGTGATTAAGCAGGAAAATATTTACCGAAAATATTTTTCCAACCTGCATCAGCCCGAACATAATCTCCTTCTTCTTCATGTTTCAATACTTCATAGGTCTCCTTGAAGGCATCATTGGCCATATCCCCAAACAAACCGGTTCTTGGTAGTTCCCGGTTGCTGCCCCTGGCATACCAGTGTTCCTGGTCATCTCTTTTTCCCGCTAGGTATTCAAAGAAAGCCAGAATCATACTGCCATAGAATAGATATGATCTTTCCCGACCTTCCCATTCCTCCATAAAGTTCATGGCCATGTTATCCAAGAGCATACCAGGTAGGTTCACATTATTGGAGTGCTTCCAGGCTCTCATCATTCGGGCCAAGTGCTTCACCTTTCCTCCATACTGGTAATTCAAAGCATTAATTACACTGATTTCTTTAATAGGGTTAAACTCATTCCAACTGCCTCCATCAGCAATATTAGGATATAAATAATTACCTTTCTCATCTAGAAAAGCGGGTATAATTTCGAAAAGCATTCCATCCCGGAAGGGAACTATTACCTGTCCCTTGTCATCTTCTTTGATAATAGTCTCAGGATAAACCTCATGTACGGTTTTTTTTAGTTCCTGCAGCAATTGCAACTGGCCGTTACCCGGCAATTTTTCCGTTCGTTTGAAATGGCTTGACGGCAGCACCACCATTATATTGAAGATGCCGGTTCCCTTTATAGCTGTTCCTCGGCCATAGGAACCTATGAAATGGGCGTTTCCACTATCAAAACGGATATTCCTGTAATCCAAGTTAACCTTTTGAACAATGGCTTTAAACCTACGGTTAATAAGATTTTCATTATCAATTTGCAAATTCTGCACAAATTTTTTGAATTTATCCGGTACACTTAAAACTCTTTTAGCCATCTAAAATCCCCCCTAGGTTAATAATATGGTTTTAGTATTATTTATTCAAGCCAGCGACAAATAGTCCAATTATACCTTCTACTAAAACAATAATCTTACATCATTAATACCCATACCATTTTTATCTAGTGAAGCCTGCTGTCTATATACCTATACCATTTTATCAAATTCTGTCGATTGTTGGTAGACATGTTTTCCTTTACCAGAAAAATTGAGGAGACCTTCTCCGGCTGGAAAAGGCCTCCAAATTCAATACGATTATTAAGTTATCTAACCTTCAACTTAGGGGTTTAAGCTCCCATAAACAGAGCTATATCTTCTTCTACACCGCCTATGCCGGCAATACCAAAGGTCTCAACTAGTACTTTGGCCACATTGGGTGATAAAAAGGCCGGCAGGGTCGGTCCCAAGTGAATGTTTTTCACTCCCAGATACAACAGGGCCAATAGAACTATTACTGCTTTTTGTTCATACCAGGATATATTATAGGAAATAGGCAGCTCATTGATATCCTCCAAACCGAAAACTTCTTTGAGTGTTAGAGCAATTACCGCCAAGGAGTAACAATCATTACACTGTCCAGCATCCAGTACCCGAGGTATTCCTCCAATAAATCCTAAATCCAGCTTGTTATAACGGTATTTGGCACAACCAGCGGTAAGGATAATTGTATCTTCGGGCAACTTCTGGGCAAATTCAGTATAATAAGACCTGCTCTTCATTCTGCCATCACAACCTGCCATGACAAAGAATCTTTTAATAGCCCCTGACTTTACTGCTGCTACTACTGTGTCGGCCAGTGATACTACGGTGCTATGGGCAAATCCGCCAATAATTTCACCTTTCTCGATCTCCTGGGGAGGTGCACATTTTTTCGCATGCTCTATTAATGCCGAAAAGTCTTTGGGGTTTCCATCCTGCCGATTATCTATGTGTTTCAGGCCTTCATAACCTGCTGATCCCGTGGTATAAACCCGATCCCGGTAACTATCCCGGGGTGGTATAATGCAATTGGTCGTCATTAAAATCGGACCATTAAATTTTTCAAATTCTTCATTCTGCTGCCACCAGGCATTACCATAGTTGCCCACAAAGTGAGAGTATTTCTTAAAAGCCGGATAGTAGTTGGCCGGAAGCATTTCCGAATGGGTATATATATCTACTCCGCTTCCTTCGCTTTGCTGAAGCAGTTCTTCCATATCCTTTAAATCATGGCCACTGATTAATATACCCGGATTATTGCGAACACCAAGATTTACCCGGCTAACTTCGGGATTGCCATAACTTTCAGTGTTGGCTTTATCCAGCAGAGCCATAACTTCTACTCCGTATTGGCCGCATTCCAGTACCAATGCTACCAGCTCATCGGCAGAAAGGCTGTCATCCAGGGTAGCGGCCAAACCTTTATGCAGAAATTCGTATACTTTGACCTCTTCATATCCCAGATTATAGGCATGTTCTGCGTAAGCAGCCATTCCCTTAATACCGTAGACCAATAACTCCCGTAGAGAACGAACATCTTCATTTTCAGTAGCCAATACTCCGACCTGTCCCGCCTTTTCCATGAATTCTGCTTCGTTATCCGAGTACCAGGTGGCTGCTTCGGGTATAGGGCCATCGATGGTACCCGATTCCAGTAGCTTTTGCTTAATATTCTCTCTTAGGGCCAAACCCACCTTAATTTTCTCAACCATACGATCTTGATCAAAGTTGGCATTGGTAATGGTCATAAATAGAGCATCCATGGTGAAATGATTGATTTCGGGGTCCTCTATCCCCTTCATTCTGCCCTTTTGCGCGTAAAAGGCTATCCCTTTCAATACATAAATCAGCAAATCCTGCATTTTTGCCAATTCTTCCGGCTTACCGCATACCCCTTTTACTGTACAACCAGTGTTTTTAGAGGCTTCCTGACATTGAAAACAAAACATCCCCATTGATTCACTGCTCCTTTCTCTATTAAGATCAATTCTTATTGTGGACTATAATTATCTTATTTGTCATGTATATAGTTTACTCTGCTGCTGAAGTGAAGTCAAGCTTAATTATTGTCTGTGAATAAAAGGGCTTCTCTGGTCCGGCAAATCCGGCCGAAATTTAAGCAACTCCCCTCTTATCGACCATAAAAAAAGTCCGCTCTTTCAACGTAATTACGTCTCAAAACGGACTTCTGGCTTTAGAATGTTATTCCAAAAATCGGCCCACTCCCCTGAATTTCTGGTACCGCTGTTCCAATACTTGCTCCATCTCCAAAGCCATTAATTGTTTTAGATTAAGTTCAAGGCTTTTTTTCAGCCTATCGGCCAGGTCAGTAAAATCTTGATGAGCGCCTCCTATGGGCTCCTGGATAATTTCATCTGCAATACCCAACTCGCTAAGATCCTGGGCTGTTACTTTCAAATAGGAAGCCATTTCCTCAGCTCGGCCTGCATCCTTCCATATTATGGAGGCACAGGCTTCGGCCGAAGCCACTGAAAATACGCTATTGGACAACATCAGCAGTCGATCCGCTACTGCCAAGGCCAGAGCTCCACCACTCCCGCCTTCCCCAGTTACTATTGCTATGGTAGGCACTTGTAGGCGAGGAAATAGCATCAGTACCCTGGCTATGGCCCAGGCCTGACCCCTTTCTTCAGCTCCCAAGCCCGGATAAGCCCCAGGAGTATCAATAAAGGTAATTACCGGGCGCTTGAACTTTTCTGCCTGTCCGATTAAACGTTCAACTTTTCTAAATCCTTCCGGGTGAGGCATGCCAAAATTATTTTTCAGGTTTTCATTAGTATCTCTTCCCTTTTGATGCCCAAGAACGGTAACCGGAATTCCTGCAAATGCAGCAATACCGCCAATTATGGCTCGATCTTCGCCATAGCTCCGGTCGCCATGCAGTTCTATCCAATCCTCAAATAAATATTCTATATAATCCTTTACTACCGGTCTTCCCGAGTGACGACTGAGCAAAACTTTTTCCCATGGGCTCAGATTATGATATTTATCGCCTCGAATATCCTCCATCTTGTCTTCCAGCCGCTTGAACTCCTGATTCAAATCAAAGTCCATACTCTGGCTTAATTTTTTCAGTTCCTGAAATTTTTCCCTCAGGCTTCTATATTTTTCTTCATAATCAAAATGTCGTTTAACCATTCTTTTCTCCCCCATGCAGCCTTAAGAACAGCTCCAGGGTTTTCTTCAGCTGCCCTCGTTCAACAATGCAGTCCAACATTCCATGTCCCAGCATAAATTCAGCTTTTTGAAAACCAGCCGGCAGGGTTTCACTTATGGTCTGTTTGATTACCCGAGGTCCGGCAAAGCCAATTAATGCTCCCGGTTCAGCCAATATTATATCGGCCAGGGAAGCAAAACTAGCCGACACGCCTCCAGTGGTTGGATTAGTAATTATGCTGATATAGAGCAACCCTTCTTGGTGAAATCTGCCCAGTACCGCTGTGGTTTTGGCCATCTGCAGCAGAGACAGCATTCCTTCCTGCATCCTGGCACCACCAGAAGCAGTAAAGATAATAAGAGCTATTTTTAACTCTATAGCTCTTTCCATGGCCCGGCAGACTTTTTCTCCCACTACTGAGCCCATGCTGCCCATCATAAATCCGGGATCCATTATTCCCAAAACACAAGGATAGCCTCCTACCGTAGCCTTACCGGTAATTATAGCTTCACTCAAACCCGTTTCATTAATGGCCTGAGTCATTTTTTCATCATAGCCTGGAAATTCCAGCGTATTGATGGATCTTAACCCGACCTCAAATTCTTGAAAACTACCGGAATCAGCTATTATTTCCAGTCGTTCCCGGGCATTAAGGGGGAAGTGATGCCCGCAATGGGGACACAGCTTATGCTCTTTTAACTCCATTTCCATTACCCGCCTGGAACAGGAAGGACATTTGAGCCCTGGCTCATTGGGGACTGTTTTATCCAAAGGTCCGCGGCCGCTGCCAGGAATGGGAATTAACTTTTGTTTGCCAAAGCTGCTTTTTAACATAATTAAAATTGCCTCTCCTCTCTTGGAGTCAGGGCAAAGATAAATTCGCCTGAACAAACCACTTGATGGTCTGTTTTTACCTCTCCCTTGCCTTTGCCTATACTGCCTTTTATTTGACTTAATTCAGTTCTTATGGTGAGAATGTCTCCTGGAACCACCAGTCGCTTAAAACGTATCCGGTCCACCCCGGCCAAGTAAGCCAGCTGACCCTGAAAAGATTCATCAGCTAAAAGAGCACAGGCCCCAACCTGGGCCATGGCCTCAATCATCATCACTCCCGGCATAATGGGCTGACCTGGAAAGTGACCGACAAAATAGGGCTCGTTGATGCTCACATTTTTGCTGCCTATGGCCATTTTCCCTGGTATTAACTCATCAATACGATCTACCAGTAGAAAAGGATAGCGATGAGGCAATATTTTCATTATTTCCTGAATGTTCATATATAGCTCCTAATCAAGTTTTCTCACTATCAGGGCTGCATTATGGCCTCCGAAGCCTAGGGAATCGGATATGGCTACCCTAAGCTCTTGCTGCCTGGGCTGATTTGGCACATAGTCCAAATCGCAAAGAGGATCTGGATCATTTAGATTGATAGTAGGAGGTACGATATTATGGATAAGAGCCATTACAGTAGCAATCAGCTCCACTGCCCCGGCCGCTCCCAGCATATGTCCATGAGCCCCTTTGGTTGAACTGATCAGCAAATTCCTACTATGGGAAGCAAATACTTCTTTCACCACTGCTGTTTCGATCTGATCATTGAGACTGGTTCCGGTTCCATGAGCATTCATATAATCAATCTCCTGGGGCTGCAATCCCGCTTGAGCCAAGGCGTTTCTGAAAGCCAAAGCTGCTCCTTTTCCATCAGGATCAGGCTGCACCATATGGCAGGCATCTGCGCTGCTGCCATAGCCTATCAACTCAGCATGGATTGTGGCCCCACGTTTTAACGCGTGCTCCATTTCCTCCAGAATCAGAATACCCGCACCTTCTCCCATAACAAATCCATCCCTTTTGCTGTCAAAGGGTTTGCAGGCCCGGGGTGGATCATCATTGGCAGTAGATAGGGCTTTCATAGCACAAAATCCTCCTATTCCCAAGGGAGTGATTGAGGCCTCAGCACCGCCGGCAACCATCACATCAGCCTTATTATTTCGTATAGTCTGGAAAGCCTCGCCAATAGAATGGCTGCCTGATGCACAGGCGGTAACCGTACAGCCGTTGGGTCCCATGGCACCTAGCATAATTGAAACCTGGCCGGCGGCCATATTAGGAATCATCATGGGAATGAAAAAAGGGCTGATTCCAGCTACCCCTTTCTTGATGAATGTATGATGCTGGCTTTCCAAGGTCCCGATCCCTCCAATACCGGAGGCTACCCAGACTCCGGTACGAGTACGATTATTATCATTAATGGTCAAAGCAGCATCTTCTACTGCTATACGGGCTGCCGCGCAGGCATATTGGACAAACAAATCCATGCGCCGGGCATCTTTACGAGAAATATAATCTACCACCTGAAAATCTTTTAACTGGGCCGCAATTTTAGTAGGGAAACCCTCAGTTGGAAAACGGTCAATCTCCCCTACCCCACTACGCCCGGTCAAGAGACTGTTCCAAAATTCTTCTTTGTTCAAACCAATAGGGGAGACAATCCCCATACCGGTTATCACTACTCTGCGTTGGCGCAACTTTATCACCTCTGCCTTATTATTTGTGTAACAAGGACGGTCCTCCTGTTACACCACATATTTATTCCTGTTTACAATCTGGCTTCTACATATTTAACTACATCTTCAACCTTCTTCATTTTCTCGGAATCTTCTTCCGGAATCTGAATATTAAATTTTTCTTCCAGGAGCATCAGCATCTCCACGATATCCAGGGAATCCGCTTCCAAATCTTCAGCAAAACTGGACTCGGGTTTGATATCTGCCTCTGGAATGTCCTTAATTTCAGCAATAATCTTTTTCAGTTCCTCAAATACCAACATAGATAAATTCCTCCTTAATTTTACATTTTTGGCTTGCCCGGCTCCAAACAACCGGGCCTAGTATATTACATGGAGCTAAGCCCTCCATCTACTCGGATCACTGCCCCGTTAATATAATCAGCCCGGGGAGAAGCCAGAAATGCTACCACTCCAGCTACATCATCAGGAGTCCCCAGCCTGCCCAGGGCAATCCCTTCAGCTATATGAGCCCTTTGAACCTCATTCAAAGCTGCCGTCATGTCCGTTTGTATGTAGCCGGGGGCCACTAAATTAGCAGTAATACCTCGACGTCCATACTCCTTGGCTAAAGAACAGGTAAAGCCCAACAACCCGGATTTGGCGGCTGCATAATGGGCCTGACCGGCATTGCCTTCCAGGCCTACTATCGAAGAAATACTTATTATTCTCCCATAGCGTTTACGAACCATATTCTTCAAAGCCCCTCGGCTGCAGTAGAAGGCTGATCCCAGATTACTGTCAATTATTTGCTGCCATTCTTTATCACCAATCTTCAACATTAACTGATCTTTATTTATCCCGGCATTATTCACCAGGACGTCGATCTGCCCAAAGCTATTAGTGGCGGCATCTATAAGCTGCTGAGCTCCCGCTGAACTACTTACATCAGCCCCAACTATGATACCAGTGCCGCCCTCAGCCTGGATTTGATTCAGCACTTCTTCGGCCCCTTGCTTGGCCTTATGGTAGT